>JACKQG010007014.1_pt1 | contig 11580 bp, 7 predicted proteins | sample 8237621 | NCBI WGS metagenome assembly JACKQG01 (sample SAMN15677084, study PRJNA649215) | marine metagenome | biome: marine; feature: Black Sea; material: saline water; isolation source: suspended particulate matter (SPM) from the Black Sea western gyre | collected 2013-06-09/2013-06-10 | depth... | reverse complement strand
GAATCAGATTATCGCAAGATCAAGGCCCAAGATTTGATATGGGCAGCTCGGGCAGCGGCTGGCTCAGGCCATCCAAACGAGGCTTTGGATTGGTTGAACGATTCGCATTTGCCATTAGCTGACATGAAAAAAATTGGCGAATACCTCGAATTTGAGCCTTATCGAAACCGCAAACAATTTCGTTTGCTATTCGGGCTTTAGACAACTAGACATATTGCCTACGCAAGGCGACAATATACGGCCAACTTTCACCCATACCTACTAATAAAGTGTCAAAGAACCATCCAATCGAAGCTACTAAATCAGAAAGTGGCCCTTGTGAATACAAAATTAGCGTATCTGTACCAGCAGAGCGCGTTACTGAAGAATTCAACCATGCTTACCAATCGGCTTCCAGAGGCATGAAAATTCCCGGATTTCGTCCTGGCAAGGCTCCAGCGTCTGTTTTGCGCCAAATGTTGGGTGACGATTTGCTAACGCACGCCAAAGAACACTTGCTCGAGCATGTTTCTGGCGATGCGCTTTCAGCTGTTGGACTACGTAACGAAGTGTTGCGCATGCACGATATCGATGGCGATGCTGTTGACGTAGTTGAAGGCCAAGCAGTCAGCTTTGATTTTACTGTTGAAACCATGCCACAAGTTTCTCTTCCTGGTTTTTCAGAGATAAGCGTTAGCACTGAAAGCACTGACGCTACCGACGAGCAACTCGAAGAAGCGATGCAGGGGCTTGGCTCAAACCATCAGCAGTTCGACACTATCGACGATGGCGCTCTTAGCGACGAGCACTGTGCACAAGTTGAATTGATCTATAGTTTCGACGGCGAAGATCTGCCTGTCACAGAAGGATTGCGTTTTGTTTTGGGGTCACCTCTCTATGGTGCTGACCCAGAAAAATTCGACGCTGCCTTAACTGGCACTAGCGCTGGTAGCGAGTTTGAGCTTGACGTCGAGTTCAAGGAAGGTTTCCAAAACAGCGATTGGGTCGGAAAAACAGGCACCGCCAAAATAAAGGTTAACGAAATTCAAAAATCTCGTTTAGCTACGCCGGTAGAAGTAGCTGAAGCTTTGGGCCTCGAGACCGAAGAAGTTTTAACAGAGCGTCTGCAAGAACGCATTAAACTCGATAATGAACAACAAGAGCGTCAACGTCAAGCGGCTGAGATTCTTAGCACGGTTTATGAAATGAACCCATTTGCTTTACCGGCAAAAATGATTGAAGAAGAGGCCGATGCCACTATCGAGCGGCACATGCAGCAAATGCAACAGCAAGGTGCGACAGAAGAAGATGCACAAAAAGAGGCTGACAAGCAGCGCGACCAAGTTCAGCAAGACTCTGAAAAGCGTCTACAGAACTGGTTTGTACTGCGCAAATTTGGACAACAAGAGAAAATCCGCGTGAATAGCAAAGATCTTGACATGGCTTACCGCAGCATTGCGGCTCAACAAGGCATGGACGTCAAAATGGTCAAAGACTTCTACAAGGCGCAGAATATGGTTGACAACTTGCGCTCGGAAATCCACGAATCTAAGGTCCGCTCGCATATTGTCGAACAAGTTCTTCAAGCAAATCAGGCTGAAGCCGTTGATTCTGTTAAAGCATAACGCTAGATTTACCGCATGACTAACTCGCAGCCTACTACTCCCGAAGCATACTCGGTCCCTTACGTCATCGAAAAGACAGCTCGTGGCGAACGTACTTACGACTTATATAGTCGCTTACTTGAAGATAGAATTATCTTTATGGGTACTGGCGTAAACGACGATGTTGCCAATGTGATTGTTGCGCAATTGCTGTTTCTTGCTAAGCAAAACAAGCAGCAAGATATTCAGATGTACATCAATTCACCAGGTGGCTCGGTTACTGCCGGACTAGCGATTTACGATACGATGCAGCTTGTTGAGTGCGATGTTGCCACCACTTGTATCGGGCAGGCGGCGTCGATGGGTGCTGTGCTACTGGCTGGCGGAACTAAAGGCAAGCGTTCTATACTGCCTAACTCTCGAGTAATGATTCACCAAGTTTTGGGTGGAGCACAAGGGCAAACTGTTGATGTGGGCATCCAATACAAAGAGATGGAACACCTAAATGATACGCTGATGAATATTCTGGCGAAGCATTCGGGCAAGACTGCCAAGGCAATGAAAAAAGCCTGCGATCGCGACAATTTCCTGTCGGCACAGGCCTCAATTGATTTTGGCTTAGTTGACAAGATAATTGGCGGATAAGCGATAGATCTAAGACACTTAATGTACAAATATTGTGGTATAATATTTGTATGAGCAAGTCTAGTGACCAAACTCGCGGCGAATCATGTACCTTTTGCGAAAAGGCACGTGGCGAAGTCGACTCGTTGATTGCGGGCCCACCTGGGATTTACATCTGCAATGATTGCGTTGAGATATGCAATAGCATCCTTCACGAAGAAGACAAGCGCATTCGCGATATCGAACCTGAAGACAGTCTGTTCACTAGTGGCGAATACTTAAGTCCACGAGAAATAGTTGGCAAGCTTAATGAATACGTATATGGCCAAGATGATGCAAAGCGCGTGCTGGCTGTTGCGGTTCACAATCACTATAAGCGGCTGCAAGCTGAAACTAAGCTCGATGAAATTAGTGGCGAGTCTCCTGTATGGGCAGATGTTGAATTAGAAAAATCAAATGTGCTGTTAGTCGGACCAACCGGTTCTGGAAAAACTTTACTAGCCCGCACCTTGGCGAAGATTTTGAATGTACCATTTGCAATCGCCGATGCCACCACTCTTACAGAGGCAGGCTATGTCGGTGAAGATGTCGAAAACATTCTGCTTAAGCTACTGCAAGCATGCGACTTTAATCTTGATGTTGCTAAGCGCGGCATTATTTACATTGATGAAATTGACAAAATTTCACGCACCACCTCGAACGTCAGCATCACCCGTGACGTTTCCGGAGAAGGTGTCCAACAGTCGTTGCTTAAAATTCTTGAGGGCTCAGTAGCCAATGTTCCACCTCAAGGCGGACGCAAACACCCAGAGCAGCAGTTTATTCAGTTTGACACATCTGGCATTTTATTCATCTGTGGCGGAACATTTGCCGGTATCGAAGACATCATCCGCAAGCGCGTTGGCGAGGCAGCAATCGGCTTCACTAAAACTGATGATATTGTCGAATTGTCTTCTGGTGAAGACAAACAGCTCGATCGCGATCGTTTAGTGCCAATGCTTGAAACCAAAGATTTGGTTGACTACGGCTTAATCCCAGAGTTTGTTGGGCGTCTGCCAATCCACGTTCACTTATCCTCTTTGGTTGCCAGCGATTTAGTTCATATTCTGACCGAACCTAAAAATGCGATCATTCGCCAATTTCAAGCTTATTTTGCCATGGAAGGTCACGAGCTAGAATTTAGCGAAGAGGCATTGCAGCAAATTGCCGCCCAAGCATATGAGCGCGATACTGGTGTTCGCGCCTTGCGTTCAATTGTCGAAAACACTTTACAAGATTTGATGTTTATTTTGCCTGATTACGATGGCGAGCCAATGCGCTTTGTCATTACCGGCAAGATGATAAAAAATTCAAGCGTCACCGCACTGCTTGAACAACTCGAAAACGATCAACGCGAATCAGCTTAGATGTTCAGCGCTTTAGGCATCCTTGCCCTATTCTGCTGCCAACAATCAGCCATAGAATTTGACATTGAACTCCCAAGCTACTTCGGAGAATTTGTTGACAATGGCGATGCCTCATTTACTGCCAAAAGCACTTCACCTTTAGCAGTAGTTAAAGTTGCGCGCTACGAATTGGCGACTAGCGGCGTATATCTAGATGCTGTGCTTGCCGATATTAAGCAGCGTCAATGGCAACCACTTTCTCAATCGTACTCGACCTTCAAAATTGAAGACTGGAAAGGAAATTTGTCGCTGCTCAACGGCGGAGGCTTTGAAGTTTATTTTAATGATTCGGTTGTTCTTCAACGTATTGCTGTTCACAACACAATGATGGTTGTGCTAAGTTTCGAAGGACCCAGCATCCATCTTCAAGAAGCACGTGATTCGCTTGACAGTTTCAGTATTCCGCCGCACTGGATGCCCTCTGCGGCTGTTATTAGCGATATGTACCAAGGCAATGGCCCATCTGGCTTAAGCCAAGATTACCCCGGAATTCTCGATATTAGTGTTTCTTTAAGCCAGATCTCAGAGTCTAAGCTTATTGGTTTTGAAATAAATTTTTTGGGCAATGATTCTGCGCCAGCATTCAAGTGGCAACTTCCGTCATCCGCATTAAACAGCAAAGTTACTACAAGCGGTGGAATCCGTTATCAGCTTCCATTAGGTGATATCAAAAACCCGAATAACCAAAACGGCCTATTCCGTTTTACCGAAAATGATATTACGGCATTTGACCCACTGTGGTTAGCATTGCCTTTATTTGATTCCGACGTTGCTTACAATTCGCCAGCATGGCGCATCAACCTTGCTTACGCGCCACACTTAGTTGGCGTGTCTGCGCCAATGGCCACGGTTGAAGTCAACAATGACGACCATCTTAAACACAGCTCAACTGTAGTTGTTCCAGCAGGGAAGTCATGGCCGTTTTTCGCCATTGCAAACTACCGGCCGTTAGTCACTAACGATTTCAAATGGTTTTTGAGGCTAGACAGCAAGTCTAAATTACCGCAAGACATGATGACAGAGCTGCTGCTACTTGACAGTAATTTATCAAACAGACTCGGTCCACACCTGCTTGAATTCACTGTTGCTAGTTTTCCGCATAGTGGTGACAGACTATTTAGTGGCTTGCTTATTTTTGATGAAAGTCAAGGGTGGTTTGATTCTCCGACCGACACCATGCTTAATGACGTGCCGCGGCGGGTTCTTTTGGCTAGAGCACTTTGTGAATATCGATTTGGTATCGAATGCTTAGGCTTAGGCACAGCAAAATTGTTTTTGACGCGCTCGTTGGCCGAGTTTTTATCTTATCAATTGCTGCTAGATGCCGACTATGGGTCTGAAGCTGAAACCATGTTAAGTGGCTGGCTTGAACAAGAGAAAGCTGCCGGCCCACTACCGCAAGCCCTATCCTTGATTGATGTTGGCGATTTGTACGGTTCGCGTCGCATTCTTAGTTACGGTGCGCTTGTCTGGCTAGAGATACACAAGCTACTAGGCCGCTCTGCTTTTGATAAACTAATCACTAGCATTTACACTCAAGGAGATTACTCTGCAGTCGATTTACTCCACCGTTTGCAGTCCGTGAAAATCAGCTATGACTGGAATGCATTTTTCAAGCGCCATATTTTTGGCAACCAAGCGATTGTAAAAAAGTGAAAATTTACTTCCACAGAGATTTTGATGGCATGGCTTCGGCAGCAATTCTTGCTGACGCATTAGCTAAGTCACGTAACCACAGTGATGTTTCATGGGAAGGCGTCAATTTTGACCGCACCCTCGAGTGGGACAATTTTGCCCTTGGCGAAGAGTTCGCTGTGGTCGATTTTCACTACCATCCTCGTGCTAGCTACTGGTTTGACCATCACCCGACGACCTTTCTCGACCAACAACATCAAGACAGTTATGCTGACAGCGACACTCATTGTTTTGATCCAAGCTCGCCTAGTTGCCCACCAATTATTCTGCGCCATGCTGCCGAACACTGGGGATACACTCCACCCGAACGTTTTTTAGAATTGGCCAAATGGTCAAATGTCATTGATGCGGCACAGTTTGAATCAGCAGAACATGCTTTATTTGGTGACGAGCCTGCCATTGTGATTAGCCGCGCTTTGACATGTTCTCCTAATTTAAATTTTCACGACACAGTAGTACAGTTAATGCGTGACCAGAGCTTAAGCAAAACGGCAAAGCATCCTGTTATAGAAAAATGCTTTAATCGCTCTTCAAAAAATCGCGACAATGCTTTAGAGAAATTCGACGACAACATAATTGTCGCAAACAGCACTGCGCTGCTTGCCGACTTGCGCTCAAAGAAAATTCGTCGCGACCGCTTTGCCCCATTTTATCTGCATCCTGACATCCATTTTGCTGTGACCTTATTGCCGACCCGCGCAGGCGATCACATAACTGTTTCATCAAATCCCTGGAATCGACCAAAAACCGATTTTGACCTTGGCGAGTTAATGAAAAAATACCAGGGTGGTGGCCACAAAGCCGTTGGCGGGTGTAATCCACCGAATAGTGTTACTGCAATGAAGTGGGCGCGTGAAATTTACAACAAGATTCACGACTTGAAGTAATGGCCACTACTTCACTTTTAGACCTGAATCCTCGTGATTGGCCGCAACATTTTGTTGATCAGGGCTATAAAAAATTCCATGGCAAGATTGCGGCAAAATGGGTTTTTGAGCGCGGAATATATGATTGGCAAGCCATGACTGACCTTCCCGCTGCGATGCGCGACGAATTGTCTTCTTCGCCTTTGCTAGATAGCGAGTTGGTTGAGTCGCTGCTTGCTAGCGATGGCGCCCATAAAGTATTATTGAAACTGACTGATGGCTCTTTGGTTGAAGCAGTTTGCATGCCGGGCAGTAAAGGTCAAACGATTTGCATAAGCACCCAAGTTGGCTGCGGCATTCGCTGTCAATTTTGCGCCTCGGGCATGGAAGGATTAAAACGCAATTTAACTCAATCGGAAATCCTACAACAAATTTTTTGGATGCGTCGCGAGTTCGGTGATTTCCATCGCATAGTTGTGATGGGCATGGGCGAGGTTGGGCACAATCTCTCTGCAGTGCTAGGAACACTTGATTGCTTAATTGACGAAGCAGGTGGAAATTTTTCAGGTCGACGCATTACGGTTTCAACCGTTGCTCCAGAGGGCGCAATTGCCGCGATTGCAAACTTTGGAAAAACAGTGCAACTGGCTATTTCACTGCATGCGACTACTGACGAATTGCGTCAACAATTAGTGCCAGGAATCAAAGACCGAACTATTGAACAGTTACTTGATGAAGCTGAGGGTTACTTCAATGTGACTGGACGCGAATTTACAATTGAATATGTTTTACTCGCTGGGGTAAATGACAGCATCGAACAAGCACAGCAACTTGCAGATTTGCTACGCAATAGCCGCTGTCATATTAATTTGATTCCCTACAACAACGTCGATGAATTAGATTTCCATTATCCTGATGGGAAAACCTGCGAGCAATTCGCCCAGCGGTTGCGTGACAATGCGTTTTCAGTAACTCTCCGCATGAGCATGGGTAAAGACAAACAGGCCGCTTGTGGCCAACTACGCCGACGTATAATCGAACTCGATGTTTAAACTGTCGGCCCTTATCTTCCTATTTTTCATCAGCTGGATTCCGTCTTCATACACAGGAAGTGGTAATCCATTTGTTGAAAAGTTCATTAATGCTGCGCAACGGCACATAGATGAAAATGACTTTGTCTCTGCTATGGAAGACATCGAGCGGGCCCTCGAACGAGATGACCAGCATCTTGGGGCAATTGAAAAGTGGGCAACTGTCTCTACTGCCTTAAACGACATTGATACTACTGCATTCGCTTGGCATGCCTGGCTAAACATTGCTAAAGTTGCCGACAAAGGGATAGTTTCGCGCAAAAAAATTAAAGAGATTCAAAAAACACTGGCTGCGATCGATCCATTTGCCGATGAATTTGACAAATTATCTTCAGATTACATCAATTCTCTTTTCAAACTCGAAAAGTCGCACAGTGACAAACAGCGTCATCATTCTGCGATAAAGGTTATCGAAGAAATTCTGCATATAGATCCTCTACTGCAGCGCGCGCGCGATCGCATGAAAGAAATTGAGCGTAACGGTGGTGCTGACACTGCCCAAGTCGACCTGTATGCCGGAAGTGACCCCACCGCCGGGGTTGATAGTGAATGGATTGCAGAAAACAATGCCAAGCATACTGACTGGAAAAAACGCTGGCACGACAAAACAGAACATTACCGAATTCACACTAACGCCGGATACCTAGTTCTTAAGACTGCAGGTATTGCCATGGACCAAATGAATATGGCCTATCGCAAGTTTTTCCATTTCAAGGAAGATGGTGGTGCTGTGCCAGTAATAGATGTAAACGTATTTAAAAGCCGCGACGAATATTTAGAGCTCGGGCAAGGCCCTCCAGTAGATTGGTCTGCAGGTCATTTCACCGGTAACGCTGTTGAAACTTATATTGGTGGCACTGATGGCAAGGCAAGCCTAAAAAACATGTATGAAACTTTGTTTCACGAGGCTGCACATCAATTTGTTTCCCTTACCGGGAAAGGTGGTGTCCCGGGCTGGTTGAATGAAGCTTATGCATCATTTTTTGAAGGTACTGACATTTTATCCAATGGTACTGTGCGCTGGAATCGAGTAAACGGCGGACGGTTATTTGCACTTGCCCCTCGCCTCGAAAACGGGTGGATGAATGATTACACAGATGGAATTCGCGATAATGCCGGAGAATGGGCCTCTCCAGATCGTGCGCCGACCTTGCGTATCCTTATTGAAAACGAATACGAATGGGGTCCACCTTGGTATGCTCCTACATGGGGAGTTGTGTATTTTTTATATAACTACCGTGACCCTGCCACTGGCCGCGCGGTGCTGCGCAAGCCTTTGCATGAGTACTATATGAGCGGTGCTGCGCATAAGGGATTATCACAGCGTGTCGAACACTTCGAGCAGTTTGTTTTGTCCGCAAGTGACGCGCCATGCGCAACGGTAGATGAGCTAAATACTATTATGCATGATTGGTTGCTAAGCTTGCGTGATCAAACAATTGGCAAAGAATCCCCCGAGGATGGGCTATTGGCTTTCGCCGACATGGCTCTTGAGCGCGGCGAAACTGACCTCGCTCTTGAATTGCTTGAAGAAGCATTAATCTTTGCCCCTGACGACATTGAAGCTCTATGGGAGATGGCTAAATTGCTGCACGAGCTCGAACTCGACGATCGTGCTGCTGCAATGTACGGCCGGTTTGTGAATGAATTATCGCTGCGCGGAGAAACCGATGATTCGCGAATTGAAAAGGCGCGACTTGCGATAACTCAGCTAGATCCACTGTTCAAAAAGCATAAATTACTGCAAGGCAAGCTTGAAGAAAAGGGACTCGAACTCGCTCATAAGTATTATGATTTGAAAATGTTCCGCATGGCAATGGAGATTACGCGGCGTATGTCTGCATCTTGGTCGATGCCTGGAGCGATGGCCTTTTATACGCAGATAGCTAAAGAAACTGGCATTTCACTTTCACGCTGGAAGGTTGCCTATAACGAAATGGATTTGGATGGATGGCAAGCCGCTGGCTCAAAGAGCGCGTACCGGGCTTACGGAAAAATGATTGAAGCGACTGTGGTAAATGACCCAACAATTGTAACGGTCGGTGGCGATCTACAAACTCAGGCGTTAATCTATGACACTTCGTTTAACTCCGACTTTTCTCTAGAGACTGAATTTATTTTCAATGCACGCTCGCCTGGCATGTTGGGCCTTTGTTTTGGTTTTAAAGATTCCAAAAATACACAGGTTTTAGTGATGCACCGTAAGGGGTCTCTAGAAATAAAAACCCAAATGGGTGGCAGTTGGATTCCACGCGATAAGCAACAAATTTCCGTTGGTGATAGTTGGCATAAAATTAGAATTGATGTTGTCACAACCACTGGCGCTAAATCAATCGTCGACATTTACTTCGATGATAAATACATGTTTACCACCAAAATGAGTCGCGAGGCTGTGCGTGGTTCTTTCGGGCTATTTACAACTACTGGCAGCGGAGCATACCGCAATATTCGCATGCTAGTGCGTGACTCTCACGATCCAGCATCTCGCATTGAGCGTCAGCTAACTCTTGAAAAGCGCATGTCTGACCCATCCTCTCGCGTTCCGGGTGTTTTTCAAGGGCTGACTCCGCCGAACCTTCCACAGTTCGAGGGTGAGTGGCTGCAAGGCGAAGCAATTGATTTCCAGAAACGTATTGGCGATCTTACTCTACTTGCATTCTGGACTCCCCACCAAGACGAATTAATTCCTACTGCAGCATACTACTCGATGCTCGCTAAAAAATACAAAAAGTATGGGTTAAAAGTAATATGCGCCGCGACCAACCAGCACACTAAACAACAAGTTTTGGATTGGGTTGCACAGCATCCGCTTGAAGAGGTAAATCTATTTTACGATGCATTGTATAAGATGTATCCTGCCTACAATATTGGTCCGGGCGGCTTCAATATTCCTCGCCTCTCACTAATTGACGTTGACGGCAAGGTTTACTGGGAAGGAGATCCGAACCTGTCGCTTAATGTTGGCTGGCTAGCCTCTTCACCGGTAGTAACTCCTGTAGACACCATTATCGAAGAGTTAATTGCCGACCGCAAGATACGCGAAATTTTAAAGAACACTAAAAACTTAGAACAAGCGCAATCACTTTTTGACGACGGGAAATGGCGATTGGCACTAGAAAAACTTGCCCCATTGACCGATCTTGACGCTGACTATTCTGCATTAGTTCGTAGCGCAAAAATGTTGCGCGACAGAATTGAAGCTGAAGGTGCAGCAGCGTTGCCGCAGGCTGAGCAATTGATAAGTGATGGTCGCCCTCTTCAAGCTATGAGTTTACTTGAAACACTGGTTAGCGAATTCAAAGGCACATCTCTTGCTGACGATTTAGGCGCACCACGCAAGCGCAAGTTAGAACGCAGCAAAAAGTTCAAAACAGCGCGTTCAAATAAGCGCAAAATCGACAAAGCCAATAATTACATCGACACTGGCCGCATCGAAAAAGCGCAAAAGATTCTTGATGAATTAAAAAACGCGCAAACCTGTGTTGAAATCACAGAGTTTACGCGTGAGCTTGAAAAGCGCTTAAGCTTATAAACTTTTTAGAGCCGACTCTGTTATCTCTAGAGCTTTAGTAACGTCTGCATCGGTGACAGCCAGATGCGGACGGAAACGCACAGTGCGCTCGCCAGAACCTAAACCAATCATGCCGTTATCAAACATAGATGCAAGCACCTTGTTTCTAGTATCGGCATCGGGTGTATCAAAGGCCATAATTAACCCCTTGCCGCGCACGTTGTCAATCATGTCGAAGCTGTTAGAAAGTTGAGACATTTGGGTTAGCCAACTTTCACCTTGCTTGGCTGCATTTGCACAGAGATCGTCTGCTTTAACTGTTTCGAGTACTTTGGTAGCGCGAACCATGTCAACTAAATTACCACCCCACGTTGAGTTGATGCGACTCGACATTTCAAAACAATTATTAGGCACTTGATCGATCCGAGGACCTGCCATAATGCCGCACTGCTGAGATTTTTTGCCAAAGCTAAAAATATCCGGTGCAATACCATAATGCTGGAATGCCCAAGGCTTGCCCGAGCCGAAATAACCTGTTTGCACTTCATCACAGATAAACAAGCAGTCATATTTTTCACACCGTGATTGCAGACCTTGCAAAAACTCAGGACGGAAATGACGGTCGCCGCCTTCGCATTGTATGGTTTCGATAAGAATGGCAGCGATGTCGTCGCCATAGTTAGCAAAAGCAGAATCGATCGCTGCAAAGCAGGCATCTTCTGCTGCAACATGTTCGATCATTTCTGTATCGCTCATCGGAAATTT
>JACKQG010007013.1_pt1 | contig 11582 bp, 11 predicted proteins | sample 8237621 | NCBI WGS metagenome assembly JACKQG01 (sample SAMN15677084, study PRJNA649215) | marine metagenome | biome: marine; feature: Black Sea; material: saline water; isolation source: suspended particulate matter (SPM) from the Black Sea western gyre | collected 2013-06-09/2013-06-10 | depth... | reverse complement strand
AAAAATTACTAGCCAGTGGAGAGCTAGTGCATCAATATCCTCATTCTTGGCGTTCCAAAGCTCCTCTTGTTCATCGAGCTACACCACAATGGTTTATTTCAATGGAAAGTCATGGTTTAAGAGACAAAGCTCTAAAAGCAATTGATGAAACTAAATTTTATCCTAGCAAAGGAAAAGAAAGATTAAAATCAATGATTGAAATAAGGCCTGACTGGTGTGTTTCAAGACAAAGAGTATGGGGTGTGCCAATTCCGGTATTTATATCAAAAAAAACAAATGAAATTTTGTTTGATGATGAAGTTACTGAAAATGTTGCAAATATTTTCGAAAAAGAAGGAGCCGATTGCTGGTTTGATGAGGATGCTCAAAGATTTTTAGGAAAAAAATACAAAAGTGAAGATTATGAAAAATTGAGCGATATCGTAGAAGTTTGGTTCGATAGTGGATCAACTCACGCATATGTTCTTGAAAAAAGAAAAGACTTACAATGGCCAGCCTCTATGTATTTGGAAGGATCAGACCAACATCGAGGTTGGTTTCATTCATCATTATTAGAGTCATGTGGAACTAGAGGAAGAGCTCCATTTAATTCAATATTATCTCACGGATTTGTAGTTGATGGTAAAGGATTAAAAATGTCAAAATCACTCGGAAACATAATATCTCCAGAAGACATTTTAAAAAAATATGGAGCTGATATTTTAAGAATTTGGGTGGCATCATCTGATTATGCAGAAGATTTAAGAATAGATCATTCGATTTTAGAACAACACGCAGAGTCATATAGAAAAATTAGAAATACATTTAGATATATTCTTGGGAATTTAAATGACAAATTTCAAAAAGTAAATTTTGAAAAAACTGACATTACTGAGTTTCCAGAACTAGAACAATATATGTTACATAAAATTTTTGTTCTTAACTCAAAATTTAATAAGCATTTCGAGCTATATAATTTTCACAGCCTATATAAAGATTTGCTAAATTTTTGTACACTAGACTTGTCTGCTTTTTATTTTGATATTAGAAAGGACGTTTTGTATTGTGATCCTACTGATAGCATAAAAAGAAAATCTACTATTAAGTTTTTAAATATTGTTCTTGAGATTTTATTGAGATGGTTTGCTCCGATCTTATCTTTTACTTCAGAAGAAATTTATTCATTAATAAAAACTGATACCAATAAAAGTATACACCTTGAAAAATTTTCAGATATTCCATCTAAATGGTACAATAACAATTTATCTAATAAATGGATTGAACTTATAAAAATAAGAGATACCTGTAATAGTAGCATTGAACTTAAAAGAGCATCTAAGGAGATTGGTTCAAGTCTAGAAGCAAATTTAACAATTAACTTAAGTGATAAATTAATTGAATTAACAAAAGGAATAGATTTTTCAGAATTATGTATTACTTCTGGTGCTATAACAGAAAAAATGACAAATAATGAAAAAAATCAATCCGAAACAGTTATTGTTAAAACAATTAAAGCAGAAGGACAAAAATGTCCAATCTGCTGGAAGATAAATATAAATCAATGCGAGAGGCATTCGTAAAAACAAAAAATTAATAAATGATTAAAACAAATTTTAAGAAAAATTTATTTTATTCATTTATAGTTATAGTTATTATTATTTTAGATAGATTGTCAAAATTATATGTTTTGAATTTAGCTGAAATAGAACAACAAGTTGATGTTTATATTTTTTCATATTTAAATTTATATCTGATATGGAATACAGGAGTTGGTTTTGGATTATTTTCTTCTGATCAAAGTTTTTATTATAATTTAGTTACTATTATTATTTTTTTTATAAATATTTTAATATTGATAATGATATTTAAATCTAACATTTATAGGAAATTCTTATTGTTAATGATTTTAGGAGGATCTTTAGGAAATCTTTTTGATAGATTGTATTATTCTGCCGTACCAGATTTTATAGATATACACTATGAAAATTATCATTGGTTTGTATTTAATGTTGCTGATATTTTTATATCATTTGGCATTATATGCCTTATTTTTGATGAAATTTTTTTTAACAATCGAAAATCATAAAATGACTGATAAAAAATTATTTATTTTACTTTGTATTCTAATTTTTAGTTTTAACTCATGTACCTCAATCAAAAATGCTGTAACTGGAAAAAAGAGTGAAGATAGTGATGAATTTTTAATTAAAAAAAAAAACCCGTTAATCTTGCCTCCAGATTTTGATGATTTGCCCGAACCCACAGACGAAGAAACTTCAGCGGAAGAGGATGATGTTAATATTGAAGAAATAATTAGTATTTATAATGATGACGAAAATCAACAAAGTTCAGAGTCCAGTTTATCAGAATCAACCGAACAATTTGTTTTAGATAATATTAATACAGATTGATGTTAACCAAAAATATTAATTTTAAAAATTTTTTTAAAAATAAAAAAAGAAACAATATTATTCAAATTTTTGAAAACATAAAAAAAAATTTTTTTTTAAAAAAAGATAAATTATTATTAAGTTTATCCGAAGATTATCAATATAGTTTTGATAAAAAATTTATACAAAAATTCAAAAAATTTTCTAGCTTTAGAATAATTGGAATGGGTGGTTCTATATTAGGAATAGAAGCTATTTATCAATTTTTAAAACATAAAATCAAAAACGATTTTTATTTTGTTAATAATCTTCAATCTAAAATAGATCTCTTTCAAAATAATAAAAAAAAGGTAGTTAATATAATTATTTCTAAATCAGGCAATACATTGGAAACTATATCGAATTCAAATATTATTTTAAAAAACACAAAAAATAACATTTTTATAACTGAGAATAAAAAAAATTATTTAACTAATCTAGCAAGCGAAATAAGTGCAGAAATCATCGAACATAAAAATTTTATTGGCGGGCGGTATTCTGTTTTATCAGAAGTAGGAATGCTGCCGGCTGAATTAATGGGGTTAAACGAAAAAAAATTCAAACAATTCAATGTTTTAATAAAAAATAAACCATTTTTAAATCAACTAATACAAAACGTTGGATCTACTTTGGATTTAGTAAAAAAAGACAAATATATATCGGTTATTTTAAACTATGATGAAAAGTCAGATAACTTATTTAAATGGTATCAGCAATTGATAGCGGAAAGCTTAGGTAAAAAATCTAAAGGAATATTGCCTTTAATTTCTACAATGCCTAAAGACAATCATAGTCTTATACAATTTTATTTAGATGGGCCTAAAAAAAATTTTTATACTTTTTTTAGCGTTTATGAAAAAAATTCAAATTTAATTAATAAGAAAAAACTACTTGGATCACATTATTTTTTAAAAAATAAAAACCTCCAAAAAATTTTATATGCTCAAAAAAAAGCAACAGAAAATGTATTTAAAAATAAAAAGATACCTTTTAGAAGTTTTGAATTATTGAATAGAAGTGAACAAACATTAGGTGAAATTTTTTGTTTCTTTATTTTAGAAACTATTCTTCTTGGCAGAGCACTAAAAGTAAATCCTTTCGATCAGCCATCTGTAGAATTAATAAAAAGAGAAACAAAAAAAATATTACTGAAAAACTAATTTCCAAAAATTATTTTTGAAATACCGTAAATCTTAATTTTTAAAATTTTAAATTTTTTAGGATAAATTTCTTCTTCCTTTTTATGTCTATGAATAATAATAATGCCATTACTTTTTAGTAATTTTAAAGACAATATATTATCTAATAAATTGGTTAATTTTTTTTCCTTATAAGGAGGATCTAAAAAAATTAATTCAAATTTTTTTTTGTAAAATTGATTTAAATTTTTTATGTTAAATATATTTTCTGTTACAATTTGAGTTTTTTGTTTACAGTCAAAATTTATTATATTTTTTCTAAGTATTTTTACTACTTCAGAGTAATTTTCGCAGAATATCACATTCTCCGCTCCTCTTGATAAACATTCTAGACCAAAGGATCCAACACCAGAGAACAAATCTAATATTTTTGATTTATCTAAACTAAAATTTATTAAATTTGAATGTTGTAATATGTTAAATATAGATTCCTTAGTTAAATCTTTAAGCGGTCTTGTAAATTTATTACTTGGTTGATCTATTTTTTTTCCTTTTAAATATCCAGATATTATTCTCATTATTCTATAACTTTAAAACCAATATCTTTTCTATAAAATCCGTTTGACCAACTAAGTTTTTCAATTAGTCGAATAGCTCTTTCTCGCGAAAATTTAAAATTATCAGATAGAACAACAAAATTAAGAACTCTGCCTCCATTAGAGTAAATTTTTTTTAAGTTATTTTTTGTTCCCGCATGATAAATATATTCTTTTTTTTCTGAATGAATTTTTTCAATATTTTCTATTAAAACATTATTTTCATATTTATCAGGATAACCTTTTGAACATAAAACAATGCATAAACTTTTTTCTTCATACCATTCAATCTCTATAGAAGAGAGATTATTCTCACAACAAGCAGCCAATATATCGTTCAAGTTTGTTTTAAGTCTTGGTAAAATAGTTTGACACTCAGGATCGCCCATTCTTACATTATATTCTATTAAATAAGGTTCATCTCCAACAATCATTAAGCCAGCATAGAGAAATCCTTTAAATTGTGAACCCATTTTATTTAAACCTTTTAAAGTTGGCTTAATTATTTTTTCAATAATTTTTTGATCTAATTTTTTATTTATTAATCTTGAGGGCGAATATGCCCCCATTCCACCAGTATTTTTTCCTTTGTCGCCTTCTTGGACTCTTTTATGATCCTGGGCAGTTTGAAATTTTTTAAATGTCTTTCCATCACTAATAATAAAATAACTCATTTCTTCACCACTTAGAAATTCTTCAATTAGGATATTTTTAGCTATTCCAAATTTTCCATTAAATATTTCTTCCACAGCATTTATTGCTGATTCTATATTTTCACAAATATAGACACCTTTCCCTGAAGCTAAACCATCGGCTTTTACTACTAGAGGAAAACTGCTAGTTTTTATAAATAAATTTGCTTCTTTAGATTTTTTGAAAATTCCAAATTTAGCAGTCGGTATTTTGTATTTTTCACAAAGTTTTTTGGTGAATATTTTTGATCCTTCAAGTTGAGCAGCTATTTTTTCTGGACCAAATATTTTGATATTGTGTTTTTGAAAAAAATCAACAATTCCATCTACTAAAGGTTTTTCAGGACCAACTATTAAATAATCAATTTTATTTTTTATGACGAAATCTTTAATTTTATCAAAGTCATCTATTTTAATATCCACGTTTGTAGCAATTAAACCGGTTCCAGCGTTTCCTGGAAAACAATATAACTTTTTAATTTTATTTGATTCTAAAATTTTTGTACAGATAGCATGTTCTCTGCCACCGCTTCCTATCACACCAATAATCATATATAATTAATATATATCTTAAATATGAAAAATAAATTAGCGAAATTAAAATATTTGCCTAATAATTTTGAAATTTTAGAAAAAGGAGATCATGTAATTTGTGCTGTCTCAGGAAAAAAAATTTACCTTGATCAACTAGTATATTGGAATGTTGAATTGCAAGAGCCTTATTTTTCTTACAAAGAAGCCTTTATAAAGAACGAATCGTTGTTAAAAAATAAATAAATTATTTCCATCGATCATGAGACCAAATCCACTGATCTGGATTAATCAAAATCATTTTTTCAAGCCATTTATTCAGTTTTAATGTTATTTCTTCAACTGTTGATTCTTTTTCAAAAGTAATTGGCCTGCTTACAGTCATTTTAAAATAAACACCATTTATTCTTTCAATATATATTGGCACAATTTTAGAGCCAAATTTTTTAAAAAGTTGGGCAGGTATAGTTGTAGTTGAAGCTTTTTGGTTAAAAAAATCTACTTTAATACTTTCACTTACTCTTTGATCTATCATAATAGCTATGGAATAATTGTTTTTAAACGATTCTAATAATTCTCTAGTCCCACTTCCTCCTTTTTTAATTTGCTTCCGACAAATGTATTTAGTTCTTATTTTTTCCATTATTTTATTAAGAAAAATATTATTTAGAGGCCTGTAGATTGCTGCCAAATTTATCCCCGATTTTTCAATTTGCATTGCCATAAGCTCAAAATTATTAAAATGTCCAGAAATAAAAACCACGGGTTCTTTCGAGTCTTTCAATTCATTTAGAATTTCTTGACCTTCTATTGTTAAAAATTTTTTATACTTTGAATTTCTAAAATTTTTTATAAACATGTATTCTGATAAAATTCTTCCATAATTTTCCCACATTTTTTTAACAATTAATTCGGTATTTTTTTCTCCAATTTTCGGAAGTGCTTTATTAATATTTGATAATATTATTTTTTTTGATCTAAAAAGTGGACCAACCGATCTTCCAATTAATCCGCCAAGACTTGATGCTAATTTAAATCCTAAAATTTTAAATATAACTAATAAGAATATAATAATTAAAAATTCAACAAAATATTTAATTTTTTTCATAGTTTTTTATTTAAAAAATTTATCAATTCTTTTTCATTTATAATTTTTAATTCTATTTCTAAGTATTCGATACCTTCAGAGTTTAATTTGTTTAATCGATTATAATCTTTTTCAGTAGTTATTATTTTAGCATTAAGTTTTTTTGCAGTTTCTTTAATTTTTATCAAATCTTGGTTAGAATAATTATAATGATCAGGAAAATCTAAACTTTTTACAATTTTAAAATTATTTTTTTTTAATGTTTTTATAAAGGAATCTGGACTACCTATTCCAGAAAAGGCTAAGTAATTTTGATTTTGATCTAATTTTTCAGTATTTAAAGGTAGGTATTCTGTTTCAAAAATTTCCAAATTTGGCTTTATATTTTTTATAATATTTTTAATTTCAACAACTTCTTCGCCATTTCCATTTAAAAAAACACTGTCATACTTTTTTAAATTTTTTAAACTTTCTCTAAGAGGTCCAGATGGCAAAACAAGTCCATTTCCTATCCAATTTTGAGAATTAAAACACACAAAAGAAATATGATAACTTATTTGTCTATCTTGCAAACCATCATCAAAGATAGCAATATCAATATTTTCATTTATTGCTTTTTCTAGAGCATCAACTCTATTATTTTCACAAAAAAGTTTGCCTTTAGATGATAAAATTTTTTGTTCATCTATTTGATCGTAGTAATTTTTTTTTACGAATGCTGTCTTAAAATTTAAATTATTTAATATATTGCTTATTTTGATAGATAAAGGAGTTTTTCCGGTTCCGCCGATATAAATATTACCGATACAAATAGTTTTTATTCTTTGAACTCTTAGTTGTTTTTTGTTTTTTAGAAAATTTATTAAAATCACTAAGTAAGAAAATGGTAGCAAAAGATAAGCTAGGAAATTTGGATTTTTATAATCCCAAAATTTTGGTTTTTTCAATTTCATTAATTTATAAAAAACAATTAATCTCTGTTGAGGTTTGATTCAATATATTAGAACCTATTTTTTTTAATTTAGTTATTTTTTTTGAAAAATTAATATTTTGATTTAATGATTGATTAACAGATTTTGCTAATTGATTAGTATTATAAAATTTAAAAGATAAATTTTCTTTATTTAATAATCTATAAACTTCAGTAAAATTTTGAATATTAGGGCCGTGAAGAATTTTACAACCAAATCTTGCTGGTTCCAAAGGATTTTGTCCACCATGATTTACGATAGATCCTCCTAAAAACACTGTATTGCAAATTTTAAAAAAAGATTTTGTTTCACCATAAGTGTCAACAAGATAAATGTCGGTATCTTTTTTAATTTTGCTTTTTTTGCTATGAATTTGGACTTTAAATCCCATATCTAAAATTTCTTTATATATATCATTAACTCTATGCACATGTCTTGGAATAATAACAGTTAATAATTTTTTATATTTTTTCTTCAATTTTTGATGTGCCTCAGCACATATTTTTTCTTCACCTTCATGAGTGCTAGCCGCACACCATATTTTTCTTGACTTAAATATTTTTTCTATATTTTTATTTAAAGCAATATTTTTTTGAGTTTTACTTTCTGAAAATTTTAAATTTCCTAAAAATTTTATTTTTTTAACTCCCAAAGAATTCAAATATTTTTTTGTTTCATAGTTTTGGGGAAATGAAATATCAAAACTTTCAAATAAGAATTTGGATAGTAAAGAAATCATCTTCCATTTTTTGTAAGATTTTTTAGTTATTCTTGCATTTAGAAGTACAAGAGGTATTGATTTTTTTTTTACATTAATTATCATATTAGGCCAAATTTCAGACTCGACAAAAATAGCAATAGCAGGGTTCCAATAATCTAAAAATTTTTTTGTTAAAAAATTCGCATCAATAGGAAAAAATTGATGTACTGTTTTTTTTAATTTAAATTTAGTTAATACCTTAGAAGAACTTAAAGTAGAAGAAGTTATTAAAATTTTTTTTATTGATTTATTTTTTTCTAGTTTTTCAACCAAGGGAATAATACTAAGTATTTCACCGACACTTGATCCATGAAACCATACAAGTTTTCCATTTCCTCTTTTTATAGGAAAAAAACAAAATTTTTCTTTAAATCTAATTGGATGCTCTTTTTTTTTAATTAGCCTTAAAATTATTATTAACGGCGAAATTAATAAAACTAAATTTATTAATAATCTATAAAGATTTAACATTTAATCTTTTCTAATTTGTTTTTCGTAGAAATTTTTATAAATCTCTGATTTTGTGAGCAATTCTTTATGATTACCTTCTCCTATCACTTTACCTTGATCTATAACATATATATTGTCTGAATTAAGTATAGTCGAAAGTCTATGTGCAATAACAATAGTAGTTCTATCCTTAGTTAGGTAAGCAATAGCTTTTTGAATTTTATTTTCTGTTTCAGCATCCAAAGACGATGTTGCTTCATCAAGTAAAATAATTTGACTTTTCTTTAACATTGCTCTTGCAATAGACAGTCTTTGCTTTTCTCCACCTGATAACCTAACTCCGTTTTCACCGATTAATGTGTCATATTTATTTGGAAGTTTATTAATAAACTCGTATGCGAACGAAAGTTTAGCAACTTGTTCTATTTCTTCATCGGATGCGTTTAAATTAGCATAGGCAATATTATTTTTAACAGTATCATCAAACAACGTTGTATCTTGGCTCACTAGAGAAATATTTTTTCTTAAGGAAGATATTTTAGAACTATATATTGACTGATCATCAATAAAAATATCTCCACTATTAGCATCATAAAATCTGGGTATTAAATTCAATATGGTTGATTTTCCAGCTCCACTATGACCTACAAGAGATGTCATTTGGCCTCCAGATAAATTCAAATTAACTGATTTTAAGGTTTCAGGTTTATTTCCGTTATAACTAAAATCAACATTAACAAATTTAATATTGCCTTTTGTTAACTTAAGAAGTTTATCGTCTTCATTTTCAATTATTTTGTTTTTTTTATCTATAATAGGTAAAATTCTATCAGCTGCAGCAAGGCCCTGATTAACTGCTATATTTATAGTAGCTAGAGATCTGACTGGTTGATACGCAAGCATCATTGCAGCAAGAAATGAGAAAAAATTGTTTATGCCTAATTCATTATTTATTATTAGTTTTCCAGAATAAAAAATTAAAGCTGCTATCATTATTCCTGTCAGAGTTTCCATTATTGGAGAGGCTCTAACAAAAACTATTGCAATTTTTTTTGATTTTTCCATTAGTTCTTTTATGCTTTTTTCAGTTCTAGTTTTTTCATAATCCTCTCTTTGGAATATTTTAATAAGCTTATGATTTTTAAAAATTTCAATAAGGTAAGTATTTAAGACCCCAGCTTTTACCATTGCTTCAGTTGATACTTTTCCTATTCTTTTACCTAAACTTTTTGCCGCCGCAGAAGCTAAAGGTATCATAATAATAGCCAATAAAGAAAGTTTCCAATTTTGATAAAACATCACAATCAACAAACCGATTAAAGTTAAGCTATCCTTAAATATATTTAAAATAGCAACACTGATTAGATTATTAATCATTCCGACATCGGTCATAAGGTGACCAATAAATTTTCCAGTGTGTTTATCATCTATTATTTGTGTGTCAGCTTTTATTAAAGAACGCATCATATCAGTCTGGACATCTTTTTTGACTTCCTCTCCTACACCTATCATTATGACTTTTGCAAAATAAAGAGAAAGACCTTTTGCTGTAAATGCAATAATTATGAAAATTGGAATTATAAGAATTAAAGTTTGATCTTTTTCAAGAAAAATTTTCTTAATTGCAGGGTCTAATAACCATGCGATTGAAGAAGTACTTCCAGCCACTATGAGAGATAACAAAACTGCAAATATTATCTTTTTTAAATATTTTTTTGTATAGTCTTTATATAGTCTTCTCAGTGTATTTATATTTTTCATTAAATAAAAATTTTTCCCAATAAGAGATTAATAAATATTAAAAAACCTAAAATGTTATTACTTTTAAAAATTTTTAAGCAATTTTCAGAAATTTCAATATTTAAATTTTTAATTTGATAGAAAAATAAATGTAAAAATGGAATTATTAAAAATGCATAAAATATAAAATTAAATTTCATAATAGTTCCAATTGCTAAAAGACAAGTAATAGTTATTAAGTAACATGAAATTAAAAATAGTGATGGTTTTTTTTTAAATTTTATTGAGGTTGATTTTAATCCAATTATTTCATCGTCTTTTATATCTTGAAATCCATAAATAGTGTCGTATCCAAGTGTCCAAAATATGGCTCCAATATATAAAATTACTGGCGCAAGATTTAAACCATTATTAATTGATACCCATCCAAGAATTATTCCATAGTTAAAAGTAATTCCTAAAAAAAATTGGGGCCAATAGGTAAATCTTTTCATTAATGGATATGTAAAAGCAAAAGGGATTGATCCAATAGCTAAAATAATTGTAAATAAGTTAAAGTTAATCAAAATTAAAAAGGCAAAAAAGCATAAAATTAAAGTATAAGACCAGGCTAATTTTACAGAAATTTTACCTGAAGCCACAGGTCTATTTTTTGTTCTCTGTACTTTTTTATCGAATTCTTTATCTGCAATGTCATTCACTATACACCCGGCAGATCTCATGATTATTGAACCTAAAAAAAATAAGATTAAATACTTAAAATAAGTGTTAATTTCTCCACCAAAGTCATAAACTAATGTTAGCCCCCAAAGACATGGCCAAAAAAGAAGCATGTAACCTATTGGATTATTTAATCTTGTCAATTCAATAAAAAGATTTAAATGTTTCATTAAAATTTACTTGTAAATAACAAAGGCTAGATTCATAATCAAATTGATTCGTTATGAATATAGATTATACAGTCACAGCTCTAATGTTCCCAGCCATCCCTCTCTTGATGAGTGTTTATGGTAATCGTTTTCATACATTAAGTAATTTAATCAGAAAAATACATGACGAATATGTTTGGGAAAAACATATTCCTCCAGAATGGGAAAAGCAGCTTATTAATTTAAGTGGAAGGGTCAGATGGTTAAAGTACACACTTGCGTGTGCAAGTTTTGGATTTTTGTTTAATATGTTAACTGTTTTTGCTCTTTATTTAAATA
>JACKQG010007012.1_pt1 | contig 11583 bp, 6 predicted proteins | sample 8237621 | NCBI WGS metagenome assembly JACKQG01 (sample SAMN15677084, study PRJNA649215) | marine metagenome | biome: marine; feature: Black Sea; material: saline water; isolation source: suspended particulate matter (SPM) from the Black Sea western gyre | collected 2013-06-09/2013-06-10 | depth... | reverse complement strand
TAAGAAGCCAACGATTACTTATATGATTGACCCTGCAACAACAACAAGTTCAATAACTGTTGATGGGGTTATTATTGGTGCTTTTCCAACTACTATCCCTTATCCTACAAATCAAATTGTAAATATTTCTGCTAATCTTGATCCAGATTATGGCTTTATTTCATGGGGTTCTGATAGTGTTATATTGATGCCAGCAGCCAATAGTCCTATAGCTTCATTTTCTGTATCTAATAGTGACACAGTTACGTTATATCTCTATGAGAAGCCAATTATTATTTATGATATAGATCCGCCTGGAACTACAACAACTATTAATATTAATGGAAATATTATTTCAGTTTTCCCCTATTCTGAAACAGTATTTAAAGATGCTCTAAATACAATTAACCCCAATATAGATCCTCTATTTTCATTTAATTCTTGGCAAACAGATAGTAACTTATTACTAAATGGAGGCTTGGCTAATAACTCTTTTTATGGAGAATATAATGATTCTGTTATTTTAAAGATTTCGCAGTTGAGTGCATTTATTTCTAATGTATCAGCTGTTGGGGTGATGAATGTTTGCTCTAATAAAGAGGATTCAATAAAGGTTTCTTTTTCCAACGGAATAGCTCCATATAGTTTTGTGTATGCTATTAACGGTGTTAATCAAACTGCTATTCCCACTTCTAAAAACCCTCATTATATTAAAGTAACAGAAACTGGAACTTATACCCTTACTTACTTTTCTGATTTTATTAGTACTTCTAATGTTATGAATGGCTCTGTTGAAGTGATAGTTATGGATAAACCTACTGCAATATTTAGCACAGATGCAGATACCATGTCTGTTTTAAATACAACACTTAAATTACAAGATATCTCTGAGGGAAATATTGTTTCTTGGTATTGGGACTTTGGTGATGGAACTTATTCTTATGATCCTAACCCATATCATTCTTATGATGCTCAATTAGGTATTTATCAAATTAGTTTAATAGCTACTGATGATAGAGGTTGTAGTGATACTACATCAAAAAATATATGGATATCTGATGATTATTGGATGTATATTCCAAATTCATTCACCCCTGATCATGATGGTATTAATGATCTGTTTTGTTTAACACACCATGGAATAAGAGAGGCAACTTTCCATTTTAATATTTATGATCGTTTTTCTAACTTAGTGTTTGTTACTGAAAATATTTCAGAATTGGAATGTTTTTTAAACAACAATGAAAATGGTTGGGATGGTAAGCATTATAAAACTGGAAATGATTTACCAATGGGAACTTATGTTTATGAAGTATACTTCCAAGATTTTGAAGGCTGGAAGCATCAAGATATGGGTAACTTATTTATTATTAGATAATTTTACTGTAGTTTTACGGCAAATTAGCATTGCTTATCTAAAATGCAAAAACTATATTTGCAGGCATTATATTTAGCATAAAAAATGAGCAAGTTCAAGGAATACAAACAATTAAGTTTATCTAAAACGCATAAAGAGATTTTAGAAAATTGGAAAAAAAATGATGTTTTCAATCAAAGTATTGAAGGCCGAGAAGGAAATCCAACTTTTACATTTTATGAAGGGCCACCTTCAGCAAACGGAATGCCTGGTATTCACCATGTAATTGCGCGAACAATTAAAGATCTATTTTGTCGCTATAAAACCCTTAAAGGATTTCAGGTAAACCGTAAAGCTGGCTGGGATACACACGGGTTACCTGTTGAGCTTGCTGTTGAAAAAGAGTTAGGGATTACTAAAGAAGATATTGGTACAACAATATCCATTGAGGAGTACAATAAGGCTTGCCGGACCAATGTAATGAAGTACAAAGGAAGTTGGGAAGATATCACTGAGGAAATGGGATATTGGGTAGACATGAAAACACCTTATGTTACTTATGACAATAAATATATTGAAAGCGTTTGGTGGTTACTCGGTCAGATGCACAAAAAAGGGCTACTTTACAAAGGGCATACTGTTCAGCCTTTTTCTCCTAAAGCTGGGACAGGATTAAGTACACACGAGCTAAATCAGCCAGGTTGTTACCGAAATGTGAAAGACGCCTCAGCAATCGCACAATTCAAAGTCATAAAAAATGAGAATTCTGAATCTCTTTTTAATAAAACTAAGAATGACATCTATTGTTTAGCTTGGACAACGACCCCTTGGACATTACCTTCTAATACCGCACTAGCGGTTGGTAAAAAAATTGATTATTTATTAGTAGAAACCTTAAATCAATATACTGGAAAAGCAATTACAGTTATTGTAGCAAAGGGATTATCGTCTAACTATTTTAAAGCAGAAAATGCTGAATTGAAGTTTGTCGATTATATAGTTGGGGAAAAGAATTTACCATTCAATATTATAGCTGAACTAAAAGGAGATAGATTAGAAGGTTTACGATACGAACAACTTTTACCTTACGCGCAACCAGAAGATGGAGATGCTTTTAAAATTATTTTAGCAGATTTTGTTACTACTGAAGATGGAACAGGAATTGTTCACTTAGCACCAAGTTTTGGAGCTGATGATAACAGAGTTTGTAAACAAAACGGAATTGGAACCTTAACACTAGTCAATAAACAAGGTAAGTTTGTTGATGCCGTTACTGATTTTGCAGGAATATATGTGAAAGATGAATATTATACGGTTGAAGATGAAAAGCCAAAACTTTCTGCTGATGTACAAATTGTTATAAAGCTAAAAGAAGAAAATCTTTGTTTTAAGGCTGAAAAATACGAACATTCTTACCCACATTGTTGGCGTACTGACAAACCAATTCTGTATTATCCTATGGATAGTTGGTTTGTAAAAACTACTGACTATAAAGACAGAATGTTGGAGCTTAATAAAACCATCAACTGGAAACCAAAATCAACAGGAGAAGGTCGTTTTGGGAAGTGGTTAGAAAATTTGGTAGACTGGAATTTATCACGTTCTCGTTTTTGGGGAATCCCAATTCCTATCTGGCGTACTGAAGATGGAGAAACAGAAATCTGTATTAGTTCAATAGAAGATTTAAAAACTGAAATTGAAAAATCAATTGCTGCTGGACTGATGAATACAAATCCTTTAGCTGATTTTATTGTAGGAGATATGTCTGAAGAAAACTACACTTCTTTTGACTTGCACAGGCCTTATGTTGATAATATTATTCTTATTTCAAAGGATGGAAAGCCAATGAAAAGAGAATTAGATTTAATTGATGTTTGGTTTGATTCAGGATCAATGCCCTACGCTCAGCTGCATTACCCTTTTGAAAATAAAAAAATATTTGAACAAAATTACCCTGCTGATTTTATTGCGGAAGGAGTTGATCAAACAAGGGGTTGGTTCTTTACTTTGCACGCAATTTCAACTATGTTGTTCGATTCTGTAGCCTATAAAAATGTTATCTCTAATGGTTTGGTTTTAGATAAAAATGGAAACAAAATGTCCAAACGATTAGGAAATGCTACTGATCCTTTTAAGACTATTGATAAATATGGTGCTGATGCGACAAGATGGTATATGATATCCAATGCACAACCTTGGGACAACTTAAAGTTTGACGAAAGTGGAATACAGGAAGTACAAAGAAAATTCTTTGGCACACTTTATAATACCTATTCTTTCTTTGCACTATATGCTAATATTGACGGATTCAACTATACAGAGAATGAAGTTGCTGTTGAAAATAGAAGCGAAATTGACAGATGGATTCTTTCAGAATTAAATACTTTAATTAAACAAGTTGAAGAAAATTATGAAGACTACGAGCCTACAAAAGTTGCCCGTTTAATTCAGGACTTTGTAATGAACAAACTAAGCAACTGGCATGTACGTTTAAGTAGAAGACGCTTCTGGAAAGGGGAATATAATACTGATAAAATTTCTGCCTACCAGACACTTTACGAATGCTTAGAGAAGATTACACTACTATCTGCTCCTATTGCTCCATTTTTTATGGATCGTTTATTTCAAGATTTAAATACTATTAGTAAAAAGCATGCTGTAACATCAGTACATTTAGCTAATTTTCCAAAAGCTAAAAATAGTATGATAGATGCTGATTTAGAGAGGAAAATGCAGTTGGCTCAAAATATCACTTCACTTGCTTTATCGCTAAGAAAAAAAGAAATGATTCGAGTAAGACAGCCTTTACAAAAGATAATGATTCCAGTTTTGAATCCAAAAATGCAACAAGATATTGAAGCAATTTCTAGCATTGTATTAAGTGAAATTAATGTTAAAGAAATTGCCTACTTAACAGAAAATTCTGATGTATTAACCAAGAAAATAAAACCTAATTTTAAAACTCTTGGGCCAAAGTTTGGTAAAGATATGAAGTTAATTTCTAGAGTCATTACACAGTTTAGTTCCGATAATATTAAGCAAATAGAAAAGGAAGGTATTTATAAAATTAATGATACTATAACCATTGACTTAACAGATGTTGAAATAAGTTCGGCAGATATTCCTGGTTGCATTGTAGCTAATAATAATGGAGTAACTGTTGCATTAGATATTACGCTTTCAGCTGATTTAAAGGAAGAGGGTTTGGCCAGAGAGTTTATAAATAGGGTTCAAAACCTAAGGAAAGATAATGGTTTTAAAGTTACTGACAAGGTTAATATCTTAGTTGAAAACAATGAACAATTAAAATCTGCAATTCAAAATAATTTCGCTTATATTTGTGATGAAACTTTAGCAGATAAATTAGAATTTTCAAAGAGTATTGAAAAAGAGACTAATGAGATGGATTTAGTAGATGGAATTACTGCAAAAGTGAGTATTAAAAAACACTAAAACTATGGCTGAAAAAACCACATACACGAAAGATGAGCTTGCAGAATTTAGACAATTAATTCTGGATAAAATTGAAAGTGCTCAAGACGATTTAGATGTCTTAAGAGCTGCTACTGCTAATGATTCTGACAATGGAACTGAAGATACTTCACCTACTTTTAAACAATTTGAAGAAGGATCATCTACGCTTTCAAAAGAAGAAAATATCAAACTAGCTGAAAGACAAGCAAAATTCATTAGAAGCTTGAATAATGCATTAATTCGTATTGAGAACAAGACTTATGGAATATGTAGAATTACAGGAAAATTAATCGCGAAAGAAAGGTTAAAACTTGTACCACATGCAACGCTAAGTATTGAGGCTAAAAACGCGCAATAAGTTACTTTGAAAAAAATATTTTTCACAGCTTTTATTCTTATTTTACTAGACCAAATTCTAAAAATATGGATTAAAACTCATTATATTTTAGGAGAAGAATCTCAAATTTTTGACTGGTTTATAATTCACTTTACCGAAAATAATGGAATGGCTTTTGGTATGGAGTTTGGTGGATATACCGGCAAAAAAATACTTACTATATTTAGAATAGTTGTTGTTGGAATAGGCATAAAATATATATTTAATTTATCAAAAGCAGGATTTTCAAATGGTGCTTCAATTGCACTAGGATTCATTATCGGTGGTGCAATTGGTAATATTATTGACAGTTCCTTCTATGGAATTATATTTAATGAAAGCTACAATAATGTCGCAAGCTTTATGCCTGAGGGGGGAGGGTATTCTTCTTTACTTCACGGAAAAGTAGTTGACATGTTCTATTTTCCATTAATGAATAGTCATTTCCCTAATTGGGTGCCAATTTGGGGTGGCGAACACTTCATCTTCTTTCGCCCGGTATTTAATATTGCAGATGCCGGAATATCTATAGGAATATTTATGATCTTGCTTTTTTACAGAAAAGAATTTAATTAAGATTTCTTTAATCTATCTCTTTGTATATCTCCATAAATAGTTCCTTCTAATTCTATTTTCTCTGTGTGTTTTTTGAAATATTTTTGATTTATTTTTCTTAAAACACCTAATATTAGAAATTCTAATTTGCTTTTGAAGGGTATTTTTACTACACCCCACTCTTCTGGGAATGAGTAATTGTATTTTTCCAAAAATGGCCCAAAAACAGCAATAGATATATCCTTAATATCGTTAGTATAATAAGCTGATAAATCATTGTTTTTACCTACTGTTTTGTTTGCAACCGGGAGTGGTTTTGGGTTGCTAATGCCTGCATTTTTAAGTGCCAACAAATAATCCTCAGCAATATTTTCATACCTAATTACAAAATCACAATTGTCAATTGTTAAACTAGATAGGTTATCGTATGGTTTTTGATGAAATTTTTTGAAATACTTCTGAAAGGAGGAATTATTATCCTTTATATAATTAAATCTCTCTCTGTGATGTTTTGTTATATACCCCCCATTTTCTGAAAAGAGTTCAGAGTTAGTGAAGTTTCCTTTTGCATTTGCCTTCATTTTTTCATATACTGTAACAGCAATTTCCATAGGATTTCTCAGTACTGCAAATACAAAATATTCTAACTCCGCTTTTGTCGCTACATTCTCAAACTCATGATACAAAGAATGCTTTCTTAAGTAAGGCTCTCCATCATATTCTAAGTGTAATTCTTTTGAAATTGCAGAAGATGCTGAAAAAGGCAACCCAATAAAGAGGAATTTATATTTATGACTAACAATCATTTATATAAAATTTTTCATTAATAAATATTCGGCAATTTGTACGGTATTAGTTGCTGCTCCTTTTCTTAAATTATCAGCTACCACCCACATATTCAATGTATTTTTTTGTGTAAAATCTCTTCTGATTCGTCCAACAAAAACTGCATCTTTTTTATAGGCTGTTATAGGCATTGGATACGCATTTTCTAAAGGATTATCTACCACCTCAACGCCAGGCATATCACTTAAAGCCAAACGCACTTCATCCAAATTAAAATCATTTTCAAACATTACATTTACACTTTCGGAATGCCCTCCAACAACAGGAACTCTAACTGCTGTAGCGGTAACATCAATTCCTTCATCTAATATCTTCTTAGTTTCGTTAGTCAATTTCATTTCCTCCTTAGTATATCCATTTTCTTCAAATACATCACAATGGGGTAAAACATTCTGATAAATGGGGTGTGGATAAGCCATCTCTCCTTCCACTCTTTTTTCTTCATTTTCCAATTGCCTAACAGCTTTTACACCTGTTCCACTAATAGACTGATAAGTTGAAACCACTACTCTCTTTACTTTAAATTTTTGATGCAAAGGGGATAGTGCCATCACTAATTGTATGGTGGAACAGTTCGGATTTGAAATAATCATATCTTCTTTTGTAAGCTGATCACCATTAATTTCAGGAACAATTAATTTATGATTTTTATGCATCCTCCAAAAAGAAGAATTATCAATTACCTTACACCCTTTTGCAACTAATTGGGGGGCCCATATTTCAGAAACTTCTCCTCCAGCTGAAAACAAAGCTAAATCCACCTCTTTGGCTAACAAATCGTCAAGCGAAATAATTGTATGTGTTTTACCTAAATAAGAAATGGTTTGCCCACAAGATTTTTTGGATGCAACAGGAATTAGCTCACTTATCGGAAAGTTTCTTTCTGCAAGTACGGCTAATATTTCTCTACCTACCATACCGGTTGCTCCTACTATTGCTAATTTCATTTGTAAATTCTATTTTTTAAAAGTCATATGGAAGGTTTAAGAATCTGAACCTTTCACATTTGTTTTCTAAACCTCAAAAATACTATATTTACGGACTATGAGAAAATGCATACTACTTTTTATCCTTGCTACTTGTTGGCAAGTAGGATTCGCACAATTTACAGATGATTTTACGGATGGAGATTTTACAAATAACCCCGTTTGGGGAGGCAATATTAATAATTTTGAAATTGACAGCACGCAATTACACTTAAGTGATACGATTACTAATACCTCCTATTTAACAACAGAAAGTAAATCCATTATAAATGGGTTTTGGGAATTTAACATCCGATTAGATTTCAGTCCTTCGAGCTCAAACTTTGCTAAAGTTTATCTTGTTTCGGATAATGCCAATATTAATTCCTCTTTAAACGGAATGTATGTCCGTATTGGTGGGGAGGCTGGCTCAATTGATGACGTGAGTTTATTTGTTCAGAATGGGCTTTCATCTACCAAAATTATTGATGGAATAGATGGAATAGCTGCGGTAAACCCTGAATTAAAAATTAAAGTTACCCGAGATAGTATTGGGAATTGGGAATTATTTATTGATACTTCAAGTCAATATTTCCTCCAAGGAAATGCTTTTGAAAATAGTATAAATACATCCAGCTACTTTGGAATTTATTGTAAATACACAACTACCAGAGCAGACAAATTTTGGTTTGATAATTTTAATGTTAGTGGCGATTCAGCAATTCAGCAAATACCCCAAGAAATAAATACGAATGATATAATCATCAATGAAATATATGCTGATCCTAGCCCTTCAATTGGTTTGCCAGAAGTGGAGTACATTGAGTTATTTAACAGAACAGATAATGATATTGACCTCACGGACTGGACAATTACTATTGGAACAACCAAAAAAGAATTTCCTGGGGCTATAATTGAAGCGGATAGTTTTGTTATTTTAATAAAAGACAATGCAATTGACTCATTCTCAAGTAATATCTCAACAATCGGATTTTCCTCTATTTCATTAACTAATGGTGGGGCGGAATTAATTTTAAAGGATAATACTGGAAAAATAATTAATGCTGTTAACTATACTGACGATTGGTATCATAATGATGATAAAAAAGAAGGTGGTTGGTCAATTGAAAGAGTAAATACTAACCTATACTGCGAAACACATAATAATTGGAGAGCTTCTATTTCAAATATTGGAGGAACACCAGGAAAAGAAAATTCAGTAGCAGGAGAAAGTGTTTATATTGAACCTTTCAGAATTACAAAAGCATACCCTTTGGACAGCAACAGGCTTGCTGTATCTTTTAACAAACAAGTAGATAGTATATTGCTTTCTACCCCTTCAATATACAGCCTAAATATTGGAAATATTATAAATAGCAACCCCTTAGCTCCATACTATAATACAGTAATATTAACTGCTAATTTTAATTTTATAAAAGATAACGTCTATGAAATAGCAATCCCAACAATAAATGATTGCTCAGGAAATAGCATTTCAAATTCCTTAACTTTTGGAATTACTGAAACTATTTTAGCAAATGAACTTATTATAAATGAAATCCTGTTTAACCCAAAAGATGATGGAGTGGATTATGTAGAAATTTATAATAACTCTTCTCATTTTTTCGATCTAGCTAATTATCGTTTGGCTAACTTTTTTGAATTTGGAAGCACTTTAAATGCTGAAAACACCAAAATAATTACTGCAGAACCCTTCATTATTAAACCTTCAGAATACTTAATATTAACTACTGATTCATCAAAAGTAAAGGCACAATATGAAACAGAGAACCCTTATGCTTTTATTGAAATGGAGAGCTTACCATCGCTTTCTAATGATCAAGGAACGATTTGTATAGTCCATCAATCCTTAAGCCAAATAATAGATGCTTTTGCTTATGATGAACAGATGCACTTTTCTTTACTTGAAACAGAAGATGGGGTGAGTTTGGAACGCTTAGATAAACAGGCTGAAACACAAAACAATAATAATTGGCACTCTGCAGCAAGCACTGTAGGTTTTGGAACGCCAACCTATCAAAACTCTCAAGTTTATCAAAATCAAACTAGTGGTGAGGTAACTGTTAATCCTAAATCCTTTAGTCCTAATAATGATGGGTACAAAGATGTTTGTGCTATCCATTGGAATTTTAGTAAAACAAATTTAATGGCTACAATTAGTATTTTTGATAGTGGGGGCATACGTGTTAATCAGCTTATGAATAATAAAATGATTGGGAATAAAGGATCTGAAATATGGGAAGGAACATCAGAAAATGGTGCCCAGTTAAAAACGGGAATGTATATTGTTTTCATGCAAGTATTTTCGGAAGAAGGAGAAGTAGAATCTTATAAAAAAGTTGTTGTTTTGCACAACTAATGCCAGCCCCAAAACATATAGAAGAACTGCTAAAAAATATTCCCCAAAAAGCAGGGGTTTATCAGTATTACGATAAAAGCGACAATCTACTGTATATCGGAAAGGCCAAAAACCTAAAGAAAAGGGTTTCTTCCTATTTCACTAAAAAACAAGAACACGGAAAAACACGGGTATTAGTCAGTAAAATACAGGATATAAAATATGTAGTAGTAAGCACCGAAATGGATGCCCTACTTTTGGAAAACAACCTGATAAAAAAACATCAGCCCAAGTACAATGTTGCCCTTAAGGACGGAAAAACTTACCCTTGGATTTGTATAAAGAACGAACCGTTCCCAAGGATTTTTCAAACTAGAGATGTAATAAAAGATGGCTCGGATTATTACGGACCTTACACATCTGTTCGATTGGTAAAAACACTTTTGGATTTCTTTCATCAGCTATATCCATTACGGAATTGTAGCCTTAATTTGACGGATAAAAATATTAAAGAAGAAAAATTCAAAGTGTGTTTGGAATACCACATGGGAAATTGCCTTGCCCCTTGTGAAAACAAACAAAGTGTTCAAGAATATCAGCAAGGAATTGAGCATATCAAACAGATAATAAAAGGAGATATTAAATCAGTAATTCAGTATTTGGAAACTGCTATGCTCAAGTTTTCGGACAAAATGGAATTTGAAAAAGCCCAATCCGTTAAAGATAAAATTGATTTATTGAGCAACTATCAAGCCAAATCAACCATTGTAAATCCTAAAATAAATAATGTAGATGTATTTACCATACTTAGCCATGAAACAACTGCCTTTGTAAACTATCTAAAGATAAATTCAGGAGCAATTGTGCAGGCACATACTTTGGAACTGAATAAGAAATTAGAAGAAACGGAACAAGAGTTATTGCAGTTAGCAATTGTGGAACTTAGGCAAAGGTTTAAAAGCACTTCAAATACAATTTATTGTTCTCATTCCTTGGAAAATGTTTGGGAGAATTTAAGCATTACTATTCCTAAAATTGGGGATAAAAAGAAACTCATTGATTTGAGTTTGAGAAATGCAAAATACATGTTGTTGGATTTACAAAAACAAAAAATAAATAACATTGAAAAGCAGGATAATAAGCGTATTTTGGAACAATTGCAAAAAGATTTACACCTTGTAAATCGCCCAAGACATATTGAGTGTTTTGATAATTCCAACACACAAGGTACTTACCCTGTAGCGGCTTGTGTGGTGTTTAAAAATGCAAGGCCTAGCAAAAAGGATTATCGGCATTTTAACATCAAAACTGTAGTAGGTCCTGATGATTATGCAAGTATGGAAGAGGTCGTTTATAGAAGATATAAACGCCTATTGGATGAAGAGCAGTCTTTGCCCGAATTGATTGTTGTTGATGGAGGAAAGGGCCAATTAAGTTCGGCTGTAAAAAGTTTAGATAAATTAAAATTAAGAGGGAAAATAGCCATTATTGGTATTGCCAAACGCTTGGAAGAAATCTATTTTCCAGGGGATAGTGTTCCGCTTTATTTGGACAAACGATCAGAAAGTTTAAAATTGATACAACAACTAAGGGATGAAGCCCACCGCTTTGGCATTATGCATCATAGGAAACAAAGAGGAAAAGATAGCCTTGGCACTTCATTGGATAAAAT
>JACKQG010007010.1_pt1 | contig 11583 bp, 8 predicted proteins | sample 8237621 | NCBI WGS metagenome assembly JACKQG01 (sample SAMN15677084, study PRJNA649215) | marine metagenome | biome: marine; feature: Black Sea; material: saline water; isolation source: suspended particulate matter (SPM) from the Black Sea western gyre | collected 2013-06-09/2013-06-10 | depth... | reverse complement strand
GGATCGGCAAAATAAGCAAGTTTTTCATCGAGACTGAGAACCCCCGACGTCATTCGACTGCCAACTGGAAATCGGGTCCAAGCTGCGTCCAGCGATGTTCCTATCCCGATTTCGCCGTTGCCGCGAATCGCGAGAATGATAACGCCGGCTTTAGTAAATAGAATTGTGCCGGGTTCACCCGCGCCCTTTCCGTTAGTGCCAACGGGATAAAAAGTACGGCGGAAGAAAGGACTTTCCCTTTTACGCGAGCCATCAAACAGTTCATCGAATTTCACGCCCGTTAGACCGTTTTTCATGACGGTTCCCCAAAACACGCGAGGCTTCAAGGTGGGGGCGAAAGGATTAAGGATTTGATGAGAAAACAAAAGCTGTTCCCCCTTTGGCCCTTTGGATATTCCTCCGACGTTATGACCGGGTAACCTGCGAGTACCGAGCAAGCGTAAATCCGGCAGACTCAGTATGGCGACTTTGTCGGCGAAAGCGTCGCAAACGACCAATCTTTCCCCCGCGTCGTCCATCCACTGCAGACGAGGAGGAAAAGGTAGATCGGCAACACGCTCCCGCCGCAGGGGTCGACGATCCGGATCAAAGCGGAAGAGGCTCACCCGTCGAGACCACAGAGACGTCACGGTCATAAAAGCCCCCGACTTTGCCACCTCGACGCCAACCGGTGAATGTGGAGCAGGAACTCGCCGACGGACGATGAGTTGACCTGCGCTGCCTTTGGTTTCGAGCAAGATGAGTTCGCTCGCTTCCTCATCCGTAGCAACCAAGTACGGTCCTCCCGGGATAGCCCTTAGATCGCTCACCCCAAGCCCGACCTCTCTTTCGAAAATTACTTCGCGTTGGGAAAGATTGATTAGGGAAACGGATCCGGAATCGCGGTTGCCGACGGCAAGCATTCCGTTTTCCGTCAAGGCAAGAGCGACAGGTCTACGAAACTTCTTATCCGGTTCATAGGCATGTAAAGACATACCGCCGATACTCAAAAGCAAAGCTAGGAGCGAGGGGAGCCTTTTCACCGTCAGATTCACCCGAACGGTTAATCAACCGAAGTACGACGGTCCTTACAGGCTCCAGCCTTTACGGTATTCACGGCGGACGTACTGCTCGGCTTCGGCTACGCTGGGCTTCATGGCGGGCCCGTCCCAATCGATTTTCTTTCCCGTGCGAACAGCGAGATTGCCAAGGAGCACCGTCTCGGTAAAAGGTCCCGAATGGGCAAAATGGGAGAGCGGCGTAGGACCGCCCTTGATGCCCGCCAGCCATTCGTAATCCTCGTCCTTAGTACGGGGTACGGTTTTGGAAGTATCATTCTCAATTTGGGCGACTTCATCCCCATCGCGTCCTGTGACCAGGAATTTGGTACGACCACGATTGAAGTAAAGCTTGCCCTTATCGCCAACAAGAAGAGAACCGTATCCCTTAAGGTTTACACCCTCGGTCACATCTGCATCGGGTAGGTTGGCCTGTTTGTTTTTGCGACCATCATACCAGACGAGCTTTACGGGTGGGTTGTCACCTCGTTTTGGAAATTGATAAGTTATAGTAGACCAGTTGGGAGCAGATTCCTTGGTGTTGCCGCCTTGCTTCGCCTCTACTGAGTCAGGATACTTGAGATCCAAGGACCAGTACGCCATGTCCATGATGTGACAGGCCATATCGCCAAGGGCACCCGTGCCAAAGTCCCACCAACCGCGCCACTTGAAGGGCAGATAGGCGGAATTGTATTCACGTTCAGGAGCAGGCCCGAGCCAAAGGTCCCAGTCGAGACCCGCGGGCAAGTCCTGCTTGGCGGGTCTGTTGCTCATCCCTTGCGGCCATATCGGCCGATTGGTCCAAACATGAGCCTCACTCACCTTGCCGATGATACCGGCCCGAACAAGTTCCACTGCGCGACGGATAGGCTCACCCGCGTGAGCTTGGTTGCCCATCTGAGTGATAAGTTTGCCCTCGGCGGCAGCCTCCGTCAGCATACGGGCTTCATAAATGGAATGAGTGAGAGGTTTCTGACAGTACACGTGCTTGCCTAGTTTCATAGCGGCCATGGCTGCCAAAGCATGAACGTGGTCGGGCGTACTGACGGTGACGGCATCGATGTCCTTCTGCTTTTCCAGCATTACCCTGAAATCCTTGTAACGCTTGGCCTTGGGGAATTTCTTATAAGTCCCGGCAGCCCGATTATCGTCCGTATCGCAAAGTGCGACGATGTTGGCCCCATGGCCGGCGGAACCCGAAACATCGCTCGCGCCTTTGCCACCGGCGCCAATGCCGGCTACGTTCACCCTGTCATTCGCACCCCAAACATGAGAGGGGACAAACTGAAAGGCGAATGCCGTGGAGGCGGAAGCCCCGAGGAATTGCCTACGAGAATAACGATAGGTTTTCTTCATGAATCTCACCTTGAGAGAAACCACTCCGGATGCAACGAGAATGATGGCGAATATGGTGTAATCCAAGGAACAATCGGTAGAAACCAGTTACGGGAGCTTGACTCCAGCCCTCAAGGGGAAATAGTTGCGATATGCTAAGACCATTCGAGACTTTTCGTTGCCTGAGTTTGGTTGGATTCCTGACCTTTACTTGGGCATGCCTCTCTTTGGGTACAATATTCGCCAAAGAGTCTAACGCGACGGAACCGTTTCCCATAGACGCCGAAAAACGCGAGGCCGATGCCTTCGAAAAATTGGCAACGAGAGTGAAACCCTCCATCGCGTTGATTGAAAGCGTGGACAGAATAGGACGTGATGGCGGGCGAGGAACGGGATTCGTTGTCAGAAGTGACGGGGTGGTCGCGACTAATTTTCACGTAATTGGAGAGCATCGAGACTTTCGCGTTCGATTCGCCAACGGAAAAAGCTACGAACCTCAGGCGATACTTGCCGTAGATAGGGAGCGCGACCTGGCCCTAGTGAAAATCGATGCCGAAGACCTACCGGTCTTGGCACTTTGCGATTCCGACGAGCTGAAACTCGGGCAAGGCATTCTATCTCTCGGCAATCCTCTGGGTTATGCCTACAGCGTGAGTCGAGGCGTGGTCGCCGCGTTACGAGAACTCGAACCCGGCGACGGGAAACCCATGGTTCAAGTGGCCATTCCCATCGAACCCGGAAGCAGTGGCAGTCCCGCCCTCGACCTAAAGGGCAACGTCATCGCCGTCCTCGCCATAAAGTCGGGCGGCGCCATGGGATTCGGCGTTCCCGTAAACGCGCTCAAGCAACTGCTTGCGAACACCAATCCCGTATCAATCAAACACTGGCTCACGATAGGGGCTCTCGATGAGGACGAATGGGAATCGATTCTTGGGGGAAACTGGCGACAACGAGCAGGGAAAATCATGGCTTCGGGAATGGGCAGTGGTTTCGGGGGAAGAATGCTGTGCCTATCCAAGGGAAAAGTGCCGACAGTTCCCTATGAGATGGAAATAGAGGTCAAGCTGGAGGACGAAAGCGGTGCCGCCGGACTGGTTTTCCATGGAGACGGTGGCGAAATCCACTATGGGTTCTACCCCACCAACGGCTCACTTCGCCTAACCCGTTTCGATGGTCCCACGGTCTTCAACTGGACCATTCTCCAAACCGTTCAGAGCCAAGCCTACAAACCGGGCGAATGGAACCGTATCCGAGTGAGTCTCGGGGAAGAGGGGAAATTGGCTTGCTCGGTAAACGGCAGTATTGTCATTGATCTAGTGGACAAGGGTTTGACCAAGGGCCGAGTCGGACTATGCAAGTTTCGCCAACCAGGGGCAGAATTCCGAAGATTTCGCATCGCTAAAAGTCTTCCCGAAAGCGAGATACCCGAGGGGCTTGCCAAGCGCGTAAAACATATCGTCCGTAATTTGGAAAATGATGAAAAGCTTGGCAGCAACGACTTGAAATCTCTGGTGTCTATTGGGAAACCCGCGTCGAAAGTGTTACTGCAAAAAGCTGATGCGCTTGAGAAAGCTGCCTTCCGCGTTCGGATGTTGGCCAAGGAAGTCCGCGAGCGGGCAGTCATCGAAGAACTAGCCTCCTCTATTAAACACGAGGACGAAAAGTCAGTAGACCTCTTTCGTTGCGCCCTGCTCATCGCGCGCCTCGACAACGAGGATTTCGATCCCGAAATTTACCTCCGGCGGATTGAGCGAATCGCCCTAAAAGTTAAAAAGAGCTTTCCCGAAGAGGCATCCGGTGACCAAAAATTGAAAATATTGGTTCGCCACCTGTTCGACGAGCTAGGTTTTCACGGAAGTACTCTGGACTACTATCACAAGTCCAACAGTTACCTCAATGAAGTCATGGACGACCGCGAGGGCTTGCCCATAACGCTTTCCGTCGTCTTGATCGAGTTAGCCGAAAGACTCGACCTTCCCGTCACCGGGTTAGGAATACCTGGACACTTTCTCGCCATGTATCGAGAAGACAAAGACCTGAAAAAGCCCGAGGTGAAGACCAAGGAAATTCTTATAGACGCCTTTGCCGGAAAATTCGTTACGCGCGAGGAAGCTTCGGAATTAAGTGGGGTGCGGCTCACGGAGGAGGACTTCAAACCTGCCAGCAAACGTTCGATCATCACGCGAATACTACGGAACCTAATCAGTGTATCCGAACGCGAACGCGACTCAGCTTCACGTATTCGCTACCTTGACGCCACCCTCGCCATCGAACCGAAAGACACTTACCTAAGAGCCATGCGGGCGATGGTTCACTACGGGGAGGCGCGCTTTCAAGAAGCACTCACCGACATCGATTTCCTAATCGAGAATAACCCCGATGGCCCCGAAATGGAACCCCTGCGAGAGATTCGCGACCGATTGAGGTCTCAGGCAAAAGAATGATCTACTCGACGTTGTCCGCGTCGCTCTCTTCACCTTCTTCGCCGTCCGGACCGAGAGAGTAGATTCGGGCACCGGACCTACCGTCTTCTCGAGGAAACTCGTAAACGTATTCGTTACCCCAAGGATCCCTAAAAGCGACGTCCTTTCCCAAGACTTGGGCAAACCAAACGAGCAGTGCCTGTTTGTCCCCATGGCTAGCTTTAGGAATAGTGGCAGGATCAAAATCCGGTAATTCGTATTCAATTAAATTTGGATTCAAAGTAGGTTTGTACGGCGGAATCTGTAAATTTCCCTTCTCATTGTGAAACCCAGCCAAGGACAAAAACAGGCATTCGCCCTGTGTGCATATTCCCTCCGGGCAACGAGGATAATCACCGTAACAAGCCTTGTAATCGACGACCGAGGCTCTCAGAAGCTCAACATCTACCTTAGCTCTCTTCCGAGCTTGGTTATCCATAACGTAGGAAGTCGCCCCAAACATAATCCCGATCAAGATTCCGATAATCAAAACAACCACCAGCAACTCCATTAAAGTGAAGCCCTTTCGTCTCTCTTTAGTCTTCATTGGATAAAGATTCCGCAGAGAAACCCAGCTTAAGGAGAACCACTCGCATCTCGGTTAGGTCATCGTCAGCAAGAGCCAACTTCTTGTATTTAGCGTCTAGTTCCACCGCTTTCAAAAGGTAACGAAGAGCCTTCTCCACATCACCCTTTTGGCAAGAGTAACAAGCTAGGTTGTACTTAATGCAAGCGTCACGAATATGTCTTTTTTCTGCATCAAGAAGAACCTCGTGAGCAGCCTCGAGAGATTCGCTGCGACGCAAAGCATAGGCTTCGGCAATCCACCATTCCGAAGTATCCGGGTATTGGTGGCGAAGTATACGAGCAGTTTTCAGCATGGAACTCCAATCCTCCGCATCTTGCCGAACGGCCAAGTTCATAGTGAGAACATTCCGTCCCAGTCGATCCTCGGGAGAAATTTTCGACAATTCTTCTTCCGCGTCCTCGTACATCTCGAGGATGCGAAAACCATTGGCTCGTTGCATGCGAACCTTGGTACCAATGGGAGAACATGTGTCATTACCGTGGTTATTGGCTTGGTCAAATTCTTCAATCATATCTTTCGTTCTTATTAATGCAAAACAACACCCTCGGGCAAGGAGTAAGACGAACTCTTCTCTTCGCTTTGACACCAGCAACAGTGTGCGCCTGAATATTGAATCTATGAAAGCGGAGTTGCAATGCAGGTTAACAGTAATGATCATGACCACAATGATCGCCGGTTGCGAAAGACGAACTGAAACGCCACCGAAATCGTTAGTTCTCGAAAACGCTCAAAAAGCCAGCGACACATCCGAAGCAAACGCAACAGGTCACAGCGATTCAAACACTTCAACCTTAAGCCCGGAGGAACAAAAGCAAGCCCTCTACGGGATTCTAGCTCATCTGGATGAAGCCAAGGAACGAGCGGGTATCGATGAGGAAACGCTACCCACTTTCGGCTCCGTAAACTATGCAAATGGCGGTAAATACATCGGGGGCTTCAAGAACGGGAAACGGCATGGTCTCGGTTCCTTCGTATACGCAAACGGAGACCGATTTCGAGGCCATTACGTGGAAGGGAAACGCGAAGGCTACGGCACCTATGAGTTCACTTCCGGGGAACGATATGAAGGCTATTTCCATAACGGCAAGTATCACCACTGGGGCCTGTACTTTTTTAAGAACGGCGACAAATACTTCGGGCAATACCGGCACGGCACGCGAAACGGAACAGGCACTCTATCCAAGAAAAACGGTGAACGCTACGAGGGGGATTTTTCCGATGGCAAACGACAGGGGTTCGGTTCTTGCGTATTCGCGGACGGGTCTCGCTACTCGGGAACATGGAAAAACAACGAAGCCGAGGGCTGGGGCACTTACGTAATTGCTCCAAAGTCAACAACGGGGAACAACCCAAACAAGTTCCAGACTAGCGGAAAGGAAACTCAAACCTCTATCGGTCCTTCGGGCGAATCGCTGACGAGTGAATTCCCCGGACAGACCAATCCCATCCCGACCCTGAAAGATTCGTCCGACGTCGCCGCGAGAGGCTCCCTTAGCCTTGAAGATATCGGCGTATCGCCCGATTCCACAGGCCCTAATCTTCCTCAGTCCATGGACAACAAAACGGATAGTTTGAAAGACGACTCCACCGATGGCTTTCTAGACTTCGACAACGGAGACAGATATGCCGGCCAAATGCTCAAGGGACTACCGCATGGACAAGGAGCCTACCTTTTTGCAAACGGAGAACGGTACCTAGGCGACTTCCGCAAGGGTGCTTACAATGGGCAAGGCTTATTTGCCTTCAGTGATGGGTCTCGTTACCTCGGACAATGGAAGAACGGGTTATTCCATGGAATCGGTATTCTCTACGGTCGGAGCGGGAAAGTTAAGGAAGAGGGAGAATGGGTTGAAGGGCAGCTTGAATAGGTTTTAAAAATAGACGCTGCAGAAGGTTTCGGTTTAATTCTCTGGCTTGGGTAGCCAAGGCTATATTGCTCTCGAAACGGATCTGCTCTTTGGCTTGCTTTATCTATAGCCCACCACCAGTTATTGGTCCCGCGGTAATCCCAAGACACCTGCATGGAATTAGCTCCTTCGGGGTTGTTGACGGACAGCTCAACACTCTCATCGTAAGCATTTGGTGAAGAGCCGTCCTTCTTCAAAATTGTGCTCTGGGAACCACCGTCAAATGAGACGACCACTTTGCCGACATGAGGCTCATTTCTCCAACTGGAATAGAACTTGAGCTTCACCTGTCCGGCTTCCGCTCCGGATATATCGATAGACGGAGTGCGTAAACCAGCGTCGAACTGGATTCCAGCATAACCATCGTCATCAAATTCGTCAGAGTCCGCAACAGCTATTACCCCAGTACCTTTAGTGAAAAGGTTTCTGCTCTGACCTCCATCTCCTACCACTTCAGTTGCGGTATTTTGCCATGATTGGGGATCCATAAAAGTCCAACCGTCAAACTCAGGAATAGGAGTACCTCCGCCACCACCATGACCGGCAGCCTTGTTCATGCTCCATTGACTGGGAGGTGATGCTGTCCAATCCGTACCATCGCCGGACATTACAATCTCCTCCATCGAAGAAACAAAAGGGTTCAAGGCAAGGGTATCGAAGTTTTCTGAAAAGAACGAACTTCCATTGCTTCGAAACAAATCCTGACCGTTGAACTGCTCCTTTCCCATCTCATTCGCCAAGTTTCTTAACTCATTGAACTCCAAGTCCAGATTCTTTCGGTCCGAGCTAGTAAGTATCGGGTCAGTGGCTTTGACCGCAAGTTCCCCCATTCGATTAAATACAGACATCGCTACAGTGAGAGCTGCTCTTTGACCATGCGAAAAAGAAACCGCATTTTGCAGAGAATTGATCTGCGCTTGCTTTGACTTCACCTGGGAACCCAAACGAGAGGCGTAAACATGCTGACCGCCATCTCCACTATCGAGAACCTTCTCCGCACCTTCTCCCTGCAACGCCCGACCAACTGACCTCTGCAACCCAGCCAAGGCTCGACTCGTAGCAGAGGCGAGGCTTCCAAAAACTGGTGCGGTGGGTGAAAGCATGAAAGTATCGGTGAAGATACCGGGGGTCCACTTCCATGCGGGATCTCGGATGACGTGAAATTTCGAAACGCCTCCGTGCGTACGTATAAATTTCCGCGCAGGTAAACTATTCTCGTCAAGTGCCTGACCAAAAATAATTCACTTTTTTTTATTCCACAAAAAAGCCAAAAAACTACCCAATATGCAGTGAGTAACGGCACTCAAAGCACAAGGCGTAACCGCCATTGGCAGATTCCCGAAATGCTTGATAGCCAAGGCAGATCCAAGACCTGAATTCTGCATGCCGACCTCAATCGAGGCCGTCCGGCAAACCGAAGCATCAAACCCCGCAAGTTTCGCAAAAAGGTAACCGAGCGAAAAACCTCCTATGTGCAAAAGAGCAACGGCCGCGGTCAAAATTCCAATATTGTCTAAAATTCTATCCCTATTGGCAGCCATCACGAAACCCACGATCAGAATGATAAAGAGAACGGACACGAAAGGTGAATAAACGGACACTTGCTTGGCGGCCTTGGAAAAGAATCGATTGAGGATCACACCCGTGGATATGGGCAAAATAACAACGAGGAAAATGCTCTTCAGCATCGCCCAAGCGTCAACAGGCACGTACTGCCCCGCGTAGAACTCGGTGAGCAAGGGCGTTAGGACCACTGCCAACAAAGTGGAAATCGCCGTCATGCTGACTGACAAAGCGACGTCCGCCCGAGCAAGAAACACCACCACGTTTGAGGCCGTTCCACCCGGACAACAAGACACCAGGATCAATCCCACCGCCAAACCCTTGGGAAGGCCAAAAAGGTAGCCGATTCCCCATCCGAGAACGGGCATGATTAGGAACTGAAGAACGACCCCGACCCCAATCGCCTTCGGATACTTCAACACTCGTAGAAAATCATCTACAGAAAGGGTCAAACCCATCCCCAGTAAGATCACACCCAAGCCGATGGTAATGGCATCTTTGCCAAACCAGAGAAAGGCCGGAGGCCACCACAAGGCAATTAGGGCAACCAGCACCGACCAAACCGGAAAAAGGTTGGTACCCACACGAAAACAATTTGCAAGCATGGAAATCAAGAGACCTTGCCACCATCTCCATGGCAAGGAAAAGTCGACCACGGAAACCCGAATCGACTTTACTTCGGGCCTATGGGAAAGAAAGATGAGTAATCAACACCTTGTCTTTCCCAGCTTTGAAATTGCCGATCCTTTTACCATTCTTCCTCGTCTGCTTGTCGGGCGATGAACGAGTCGGGCAATGGCGTTTCGACTCCTCGACGTTACAGGAGAAAACGCTTAAACCTACGGTGGGGTCGTGGATGGGAAAGATTTTGGGGTCCGCCTCGCTCTCAAAAGAAAAGCCTTTGGCGCTGGAAGCTTTCAAAGAGTTTCGAGGGATCATCCTCTCCGAAGACATCGAGAAGGCCAATCTCCCCGCCAAGGATATGAGTGTAACCGCTTGGGTGAGGGTGGACAAACCAATCGAATGGGGTGGCATTCTGGGAGCCATTCAGGACAACGGTTCTTTCGAGCGAGGATGGCTTCTAGGATATGGAAAAGAGTCATTCTACTTCGCGATTGCCTCGGAAAGTAAGAAAACGCTCACCTACCTAAAAACCGTCCTGCCCTATTCACCCGGATACTGGTACCACCTTACGGGAACCTACGACGGCAAAGTCCAACGCATCTATCTGGACGGAAAGCTTGCCGCTGAATCGAAGGTCCAAAACGGGCCCATCCTATATCCGCCAAAAGGGCGTTTCGCGTTAGGCGCCTACCTCGACGAAAATGAACACTATCCGTTCGAGGGTCGTCTGGAACAAGTCACTTTATGGGATCGCTCGCTGAAACCAAAAGAAATCGAGGACTTGTTCAACGAGCGAAAAAAACTCTTCCCCTCGATCGAAGCCCTCGCAAGCCCGAACGCAACCGAGGATTGGCCTACTTTTCTGCATGACAACGAACAGTCGGGAAAAGGCGCAGCGAGTATCAAAGGGGAACTGTCGCTCCGCTGGACACACCGACTCCGCATGCCGCCGAAACCTGCATGGCCCCCTCCCGCCAAGCAGGATTTCTGGCATAAAAAGTACAACCTGAAACCTAGGGTAATCTTTGATCGCGCCTTCCATATCGTCGGGGCTGGCGACCGTCTCTACTTGTCATCCTCGGCCGACGACCAAGCTCGCTGCCTTTCTTTGACCGACGGTAAAGAATTGTGGAGTCACTTTGCCGAGGCTCCCATCCGCCTCGCACCCACCGTGACCGGCGAACAAATCCTCTGCGGAGGGGACGATGGTTACGTTCGTTGCCTTGCCGCCTCCGACGGCAAGCTCCTGTGGAAGTCTCGACCCGCTGAATTAGGACATCGTCGCATCCCCGGCAACGAGCGAATCATCCATCAGCACCCCATTCGGACGGGAATTCTCGTAGACGGCCAAACTGCATATTTCGGAGCCGGTATCTTCCCCACTCAAGGAACCTTTCTCTTTTCTCTCGATATCCGCAACGGGCGCATCTTGGATCGAGAATCGCTAAGCATTTCGCCGCAAGGCTACCTCTCTCGTAAAAACGGAAAACTATTCGCCCCCACCGGACGCGACCCAGCGGGCGCCTTCTTGGGGCACTTGGCTCGAAGAGGAAAACCCGCGACCATCCCGGCTAAGTCGATACCCGAAAAATATCCCCATGCATTCATTGAGGCGGGCGACTTGAAGTTCGCAGGCGGAAAGGATGAAGTGGCTGTCTTTCGCAGTGACGGTTCCCTTGCCCAAACTCTTCCCGTCACGGGCAAGGCTCACTCGCTAGCGGTGATTCGAGGGAAACTTATAGTGAGTACGGACATCGGTGTCGTCCACTGCTTTTCAGTGGGCGAAAAAGAACCGATCCACGTTAAGCCGGCAGACCTGTCCTCCTTCCCGAAAAACGATTCACTCGCAAAAAAAGCCCTTACCGCGACAAAAGCGACCAAAGGCTACTGCCTAGTAATCGGGACCAAGGATGCTGCCCTCGCCGCTTCGATCGCGCGATTGCCCGACCTGCGCGCAATCGTCTCCTCGAGCAAAGCGGAAGAGGCCGAAAAGCTAAGGCCCGACCCCGCAGCCGTCGTCCGCTACTTCATCGACAACTAGGGCCTTGACCCCAAGCAGTTCCCCC
>JACKQG010007009.1_pt1 | contig 11584 bp, 9 predicted proteins | sample 8237621 | NCBI WGS metagenome assembly JACKQG01 (sample SAMN15677084, study PRJNA649215) | marine metagenome | biome: marine; feature: Black Sea; material: saline water; isolation source: suspended particulate matter (SPM) from the Black Sea western gyre | collected 2013-06-09/2013-06-10 | depth... | reverse complement strand
GGCTCGACCTTCGGAGGCAATCCGCTGGCCTGCGCCGCTGCCCTGGCCGCCATCCACACTATTGAGGCAGAAGCCCTGCCGCAACGAGCAGCGGAGCTGGGGGCCTATTTTCTCTCGCACCTGAGCGACCTGGGCTCGCCCCTCATTCGAGAGGTACGGGGACTGGGGCTGATGGTGGGCGTCGAGTTGAAGCGCCGGGTCGGTCCCTATCTGGCAGCATTGATGGAACGAGGGGTGCTGGCCCTTTCGGCTGGGCCGATCGTGATGCGCTTCCTGCCACCGCTGGTCATCAGCCGGGAGGAGTTGGGGACCGTCGCCTGGACAGTGGAAGAGGTGCTGTCGTCTGGAGGGAGCAAAAATGGATGAATTGGCGTTGCTGCGGGAGATGCTGGAAATCTACAGCCCTTCGGGGAAAGAAGGGGAGATGGCGGCCTACCTGGTGACGCAGATGAGGGCTTTGGGCTTCCACGCCTACCAGGACGCGGTGGGCAATGCCATCGGCGTGATAGGAGAAGGCGAACGGGAGATCGTTCTGCTGGGGCATATAGACACCGTCGAAGGATTTATCCCCATCCATCTGGAAGATGGCCGCCTCTACGGGCGAGGGGCGGTGGACGCCAAGGGACCACTGGCTACTTTCCTCCTCGCCGCAGCGCGAGTGGGGCCTTTGCCGGACAAGCGCATCGTGGTGGTGGGCGCCGTTGAAGAGGAGGCACATTCAAAAGGGGCGCGTTACCTGCTGAACAGCTTCTCTCCCCAGATGGCGATCATCGGCGAACCGAGTGGGTGGCAGCACGTGACCCTGGCTTACAAAGGCCGCCTGCTGGTGACCTATCGCCTGGCCGCGCCCACGCGGCACAGCACGGCGCAGGGATCGTCGGGCTCCGAGCGAGCCGTCGCGTTCTGGAACCACTTGATGGATTACGCCCAAGAGTTCAACCAGGGCGAGCGCTTTCGCTTCCACACCCTGGATTCCTCCCTGCACCGCATCACCGCGCACAACGGCGGCTTCGAGGAAGAAGTGACCATGGACATGACCCTGCGCATCCCCTTCGGCCTGGACGTGCCCTCGCTGAAGGAACACATGCGGCAGTGGGCCAACGGAGCCGCCGTCGGCTTCAGCGGAGAGGACGCGCCCTACAAGGCGGGCAAGAACAATCCCCTGGTGAGGGCCTTCCTGCGGGCCATCCGCGCCAGGGACGGACGTCCCACCTTCAAGCTGAAGCTGGGCACTTCGGACATGAACACCGTCGGCCCGGTGTGGGATTGCCCCATCGTGGCCTACGGCCCCGGCGACTCCTCCCTCGACCACACGCCGGAGGAGCACGTCCTCGTGGAGGAGTTTTACCAGGCGATAGAGGTGATGGAGGAAGTGATACGTAAAACGTGATGCGTGATGCGTGTTCCGTCAAACGTCAAACGTGATTAAGGAAGGAGATGAACGATGAAGAAGGTTGTTTTGGCCTATTCGGGCGGATTGGATACGTCGGTGATTCTGGTCTGGCTAAAGGAACGCTACGGCTGTGAGGTGATCACCTTCACCGCCGACCTGGGCCAGGAAGAGGAGTTGGAGGGGCTGGAGGAGAAGGCTCTCTCCACGGGAGCCAGCAAAGTCTACATCGAGGACTTGCGCGAGGAATTCCTGATGGAATACGCCTTCCCCACCATGATGGCCGGGGCTATTTACGAGCGGCAATATCTGTTGGGCACGTCCTTTGCCCGCCCACTCACCGCCAAACGGCAGGTTGAGATCGCCGAGCTGGAGGGCGCCGACGCCGTGTCCCACGGCTGCACGGGCAAGGGCAACGACCAAGTGCGCTTCGAGTTGACCTACAAGGCGCTCAATCCCCGGCTGAAGGTCATCGCCCCCTGGCGGGAATGGGACATCCGCTCGCGGGAGGATGCGCTGGCCTACGCCGCGGCCCACGACGTGCCAGTGGCGACCACCGAGCGCTCCATCTACAGCCGCGACCGCAACATCTGGCACCTGAGCCACGAGGGCGGCATCCTGGAAGACCCCTGGCAGGAACCGGAGGAGGAGATGTTCGTGCTCACCGTGGCGCCTGAGGCCGCGCCCGACGAGCCGCTCTACCTGGAGATTGATTTCAAGGAGGGCATACCCAAGCGCATAAATGGCGTAGCCTACGGTGCGGTGGAGCTGCTGACCCGGCTGAATGAGCTAGGCGGCGCGCACGGCGTGGGGCGGGCGGACCTGGTGGAGAACCGCCTGGTGGGGATGAAGTCGCGCGGCGTGTACGAGACCCCCGGCGGCACCATTCTCTACACCGCCCACCGCGCCCTGGAGAGCATCTGCCTGGACCGGGAGACGCTGCACTACAAGGACGTCGTCGCCCAGCGCTACGCCGAGCTGGTCTACTACGGCCAGTGGTTCACGCCGCTGCGAGAGGCGCTGGCTGACTTCGTGCGCAAAACGCAGGAGCCTGTCACCGGCACGGTGCGCCTCAAGCTGTACAAGGGAAGCTGCGCGGTGGTCGGGCGAAAGTCCCCCTACAGCCTCTATCGCGAGGACTACGCCACCTTCGGCGAGGAGGACGTCTACGACCAGGCAGATGCCGAGGGCTTCATCAACCTCTTCGGCCTGCCGCTGAAGGTCAAGGCGCTGCTGGATATCGAGGGAGTGGGGATCTCCGGCTATCGCTCGCCCAACTACAGCAAGTTCAAACGAGACTGATTGGAGGTTGGAGGTTGGAAGTTGGAAATTGGAGGTTGGAAACCAGCTTCCAGCATCCAATTTCCAACATCCAACATCCAACTTCTAACTTCCAGCATGTGGGGAATGACAAGGGGAAATTATGAAACTATGGGGCGGACGGTTCGAGGGATCCCCTGACGATCTCATGGAGCGCTTCAACGCCTCCATCGGCTTCGACTGGCGGCTGTGGGCGGCTGACATTGAGGGCAGCATGGCCTACGCCAGGGCGCTGGAACGCGCCGGGCTGCTCACCGCTGACGAAGTGGATCGGCTCATCCAGGGGTTGGAGGCAGTGGCGCGGGAGTTCGAGGCCGGCGAGTTCGAGATCAAGCCTTCGGACGAGGACATCCACACCGCCGTCGAGCGGCGGCTGGGGGAGTTGGTCGGCGACCCTTCGACGGGCTCAGGGCAGGGAGTAGCGGGCAAACTACACACCGGCCGTAGCCGCAACGATCAGGTGGCTACCGACCTGCGTCTCTACCTGATGTGGGAAATCCCAGACCTGCGCCAGCACCTCAGCAACCTACAAGAAGCCATCCTCGCCAAGGCAGAGCAACACCTGGAGGTCATCATGCCCGGCTACACGCACCTGCAACGGGCGCAGCCGGTGCTGTTCAGCCATTGGCTGATGAGCTACTTCTGGATGCTGCAGCGGGATCGGGAGCGGCTGGACGACCTGGAGAAGCGCGTCGCCGTGCTGCCGCTGGGCGCGGGCGCGCTGGCCGGCCACTCCCTGGGCATTGACCGCCGATTCTTGGCCGCTGAGCTAGGCTTCCAGGCAGTCTGCGAAAACAGCCTGGACGCCGTGTCGGACCGCGACTTCGTGGCCGAGTTCCTGTTCTGGGCCGCGCTGCTGCAAACGCACCTCAGCCGCCTGGCCGAGGACCTGATCTTATGGTCGTCGGCGGAGTTCGGCTTCGTGGAGCTGGACGACGCCTACGCCACCGGCTCCAGCCTGATGCCGCAAAAAAAGAACCCCGACTCGCTGGAGCTGCTGCGGGGCAAGGTGGGGCGAATGGTGGGGCATCTGGTGGCCTTGCTGACCACCCTCAAGGGGCTGCCTTCGACCTACAACAAGGACCTGCAGGAGGACAAGGAGCCGCTGTTCGATGCCCTGGACACCCTGAAGCTGGCGCTGCCGGTGGCGGCGGGCGTGGTGCGCACTTTGAAGGTCAATACCGAAGCCATGGCAGGCGCGCTGGACGACGCCATGTTAGCCACCGACTTGGCTGACTGCCTGGTGCGCCACGGCGTTCCCTTCCGCCAGAGCCACGAGCTAGTGGGCCGGACGGTGCGGCGGGCCGAGGCGCTGGGCCTGTCGCTGCGCGAGCTACCGCTGGCCGAGTTCCAGGCTATCTCCGAAGCCTTCGAATCCGACCTCTACGCGGTCTTCGACCACCGCCGCTCAGTGGAGGCCAGGGACTCCTACGGCGGCACGGCAACGGCGGCCGTGCAGGAGCAGATGGAGAGGGCGCGACAGTTGTTGGACGAAAACTGAGAGATTGATAGCTTGCTGACTCCGCATTCGCCTCTTTAATCCTCGCGATAGTGACAACCCCGGCTTACCTTGTTCTCCCAGGCGGCACCGGCAACAATCAACGCCGCCAACACACTGTTCCGCAAACCGATCAGTCCATCGGTCAGCCTGGTGGCCCGATAGAACTTGTCAATCTCCACCTGCAAATGGCTCAGGTCGTCAATAGCCCGTTCCAGCCGCCGGGCGCTACGCACCAGCCCCACATAGTTCCACATGATGCGTTTGATGGTGTCCATGTCCTGACGGATCAGGGCCGGGTCGGGCGGATGGAGGCCGGTGTCCACCCACAGGGGGATGTCGGCCGGCTCCACCTCGAGTGGCTCGTCTAAAGTGCGCCGGATGTCCTGTGCCGCCCGGCTGCCCCAGACCAACCCCTCCAGTAGTGACGCGCTCCCCAGCCGGTTGGCCCCGTGCACGCCGGTGCAGGAGACCTCGCCGGCGGCATACAGATGGCGCAACGAGGTGCGGCCCCATTCATCCACCCAAACCCCGCCACAGAGGTAGTGGGCCGCAGGCACCACCGGGATCAGGTGCTTGGTGATGTCAATACCGTAGGCCAGACACTGGGCATGGATGTTGGGAAAGCGCCTCCTGATCTCGTCGGCTGCCAGGTAAGAGCGCAAATCGAGGTAGACACAAGGGACTTTGGTCTCCAGCATCTGCTGATGGATGCTACGGGCCACTACATCACGCGGGGCCAGGTCCTTCCACTCCGGGTCGTACTTCTGCATGAACGCCCGGCCCTCTTCATCCACCAGCCGGGCACCCTCCCCCCGCACCGCCTCGGAGATGAGGAAACGAGGCGCATCGCGGTGGTAGAAGGCAGTGGGATGGAACTGGACGTATTCGGTCTGGATGATGCGCGCCCCAGCTCGGTGGGCCATAGCCAGCCCATCGCCGCGGGCCCGCTCGGGGTTGGTGGTGTGCAGGTAGATCTGGCCCAAGCCGCCGCTGGCCAGGATTGTCTTGCGGGCCAGGCAGGTGATCACCTGCCCCCGGCGCTGGTCGAAAATGTAGGCTCCTATGCAGGAGACCGGGTCGTAGATCGCCAGCGGATTGCGGGAGTGGTGGGCCGGGGTCAACAGGTCCACAGCCGTGTGCTCCGAGAGGAGGGTGACGTCAGGGCATGCCTGTAGCGCTTCGATCAGCCGCTCCTCGATGGCCCGGCCAGTGGCGTCGGCAGCGTGCAGGATGCGCTCGGTGGAATGGGCCGCTTCGCGGATGTATTCCAACTCCTCCCCAACCGTCTCACTGAAGGCAACCTCCAACCGCTCCAGCAGGATCTCCCGCAGAAGGCGCGGCCCCTCCTCGGCCAGGATGCGCACAGCGACCGGGTTGTTCACCCCCGCGCCAGCCCGCAGGATATCCTGAGCCAGCAGTTCGGCCGAATCCTCAGGGCCTCGGGCGATGATCCCCCCTTGGGCGTAGAAGGTACTGGACTCGTGGGGATCTTGGGTGCTGGTCACCCCCGTCACCTGGATGGCCGGATCCTCCACCAGGCGCAGCGCAGCCACCGCCCCGGCGATGCCGCTGCCGATGATGAGAACATCGGTCATCACCTGGTTTGAATGACCGGATCCTGACGAACCAACGTTCCTTTGGTCATTGGTCATTGAGTAATTGGTCATAGTCGCAACATCCGCTCCAGCGCCAGGTTGGCCCAGCGGGCCGTTTCGGCCGGCACCTGCACCTGTCCCACGAACCGGCCGTGGAGCAGTTCCTCCAAAGTGTAGAGCAGGTTGTGAAGGTTGGTGCGGTACATCGCCCCACAGAGGGAGCGGGCGAGGGGTACCACCGTCCTGTCCGGGTATTCCTGGGCCAGCCGGGCCACCATGTTGATCTCGGTCCCCACAGCCCACTGGCTGCCGGGGGATGCGTCGCGCACAGTGCGCAGGATAAACGAGGTGGAGCCGTTGAGATCGGCCGCCCGGACCACCTCAACCGTACATTCGGGGTGGACGACGACGGTGATGTCCCCATACCGCTGTCGCACTGCCCGCACGTGCTCCACAGTAAAGTAGGTGTGGATGTGGCAATACCCTTTCCAGACCATCACCTGCGCCTCGCCGACGTCAGGGCACCCACCGTCCAGCTCGGCTGGGTCCCAGACGGCGATCCGCTGCGGCGGGATCCCCAGGGCCAGGGCCGTGTTGCGCCCCAGCCATTCATCGGGAAAGAAGAGGATTCGCCGTCCCTGATCCAGCGCCCAGCGGAAGATCTGCTGTGCATTGGCCGAGGTGCAGACCGCACCGTCTCGCTGCCCGCAGAACGCCTTCAACGCAGCGGTGGAGTTCTGATAAGTGATGGGTAGCAGCGCATCCTCGCCCCATCGCGCCGTCAGCGCGTCCCAGGCCGTGAGAGCGTCGCCCACGTCGGCCATGCGAGCCATAGGGCAGGGTGCCTCCATGGCCGGCAACAGCACCGTCTGTGAGGGGTCGCAGAGCATGGCCGCAGTCTCGGCCATGAAATCCACCCCGCAGAAGACGATGTATCTGGCTTCTCGTTGCGCCGCAGCGACCCGCGAGAGTTCTAACGAGTCACCGAGGTGATCAGCGAACCGGATCACCTCCTCCCGCTGATAGTGATGACCCAGGATCACCAGGTCAGGGCCGAGTTTCTCTTTGGCTACGGCGATACGGGCCAGGAGCTCGCGCTCAGGCAGAGTTCGGTATTCGTCAGGCAGCATCCTGCCCTCCCTCAATCTCCAAGCTGATGTCCAGGGCTCTGACCGAGTGGGTCAGCGCCCCCACCGAGACGTAGTTCACTCCCGTGGCAGCGATAGCGGCCACAGTCTCCAGGGTCACCCCGCCAGAGGCCTCCAGTTCCACCCGTCCGGCTGCTATCTCCACCGCCTGGCGCATCGTCGCCAGGTCCATGTTGTCCAGCATGATCCGGTCCACCCCCAGCGCCAATGTCTCTTCCAGCTCTGCCAGGCTTTTCACCTCCACTTCAACCTCCAGCCCACTCCCTTGCTCCCTCTGCACCCGTCTCACCGCCTCCGCGATCCCGCCGGCCGCGGCGATGTGGTTGTCCTTGATCAGCACCATGTCGTAGAGGCCCATGCGGTGATTCTGGCCTCCCCCCAGGCGGACGGCCCACTTGTCCAGCAGACGCAGGCCGGGGGCCGTCTTACGGGTGTCCAGGATGACCGCCCCAGTCCCAGCCACTCCCTCCACGTAACGATGGGTCAGCGTGGCGATCCCCGACATCCGCTGCAAGAAGTTGAGCGCGGTCCTCTCCCCGCTCAGGATAGCACGGCCCGGCCCTTCCACCTCGGCCACTACATCGCTGGGAAACACCGCAGTCCCATCCTCCACCAGGGGTCGGAAGCGGACCTCGGGGTCCAGCAGCTCGAAAACCAGCCCGGCCACCAGCAGTCCAGCCACCACTCCTGCCTTCTTGACAAGAAAGCAGCCGCGCAGCCGGGTCTCCGGCGGCACGATCCACAGGGTGGTCACGTCCCCCGGCCCGATATCCTCCTCCAGTGCCCGCCGCACGATCTCTTCGCAACGTGCCCGTTCCTGTTCATCGGTCCACTGACTGTCGCACAAAGGCAATCCTCCCTCGTCTTGTTGTCCTCATTTTAGCACATTGCCTCTCTAAAAGCAAGACCCTGAGCCCGCCGCCAGCCGGACCGGAGGTTGTAACTGCTCGCAGACATGGACGACGCTCAGCTCTGTCAGGTCGGTGATATCAATCTGCCAGTTGGTATGCAGGCGGCCTCAGTAAGCTCGTGAGAGCAGGTGGCGGTTGCCGATGCGCACGTTGGTCAGGCCGGCGGCGCGGGCGGCAGCCTCGGCCTCCTCTGCGTGGCGCACCGAGGTGCGGGGAAGATCGGGCATGTAGAAGTGGGGATGAAAGCCCAGTAGAGCGTAGGGGATAGCGGGGTCGAAGGAGGCGATAAACGAGGCAATCTTGCTCACCTCTTTGACGTCAACGTAGCCCGGCACCAGCAGGGTGCTGGCCACCACCAGCGGGGGCTCAGGGCGCTCGGGAATGTGCCTGGCGGCGCGGGCAAAGTTCTCCAGCGTCCTTTTGTTGGACACGCTTGTCAAAGCAAGGTGAAGGCTCTCGCTATGAGCCTTGAGGTCAAACTTGATGCAGCCGCCTGTCTCCAGCGACAGATTCACCGCCTTCTCCAGCAACTTGGGCTGCATGGTGCCATTGGTCTCCCAGCAGATGCGCACGCCTCGCCCGGCCAGTAGCCGCGAAGTGGCCAGAGCGTGAGGCATCTGAGGCGAAGGGTCGCCGCCGAAATAGCAGACGCAGTAGGTGCGAGAATCGGCATTGTTGGCCAGCTCTTGCGCGCTCATGCCGCTGCCCTCGGGCGACATCTGGCGATAGTGCCAGTTCTGACAGAACAGGCAGTTCAGGGAACAGGCTCCGTAAAATACGGCCAGGTTCTTGTAGCCGTACCTGGTGTGCCCAGGGCAAACCCAATCGGCCACGCAGTTGGTGGGCAAGGGGTCGTAGTACCAGTGCAGGATGCCCTTCCTGGCTGTTCCCGCCAGATGGATCAGCTTGCCCCCTCGGTTCTCCCTGAGGCCGCAGAAGCCACGCTCGCCCTCTGGGATGTTGCACTCGTTGGCGCAAAGAGGACAGTGCATGCCCTGGGGATCATCGGGCGGCTGCGTCGGCAGGTCGAACTCCAGCCGCGTCTCGGCCTGCATCCTTTGGATGTGCGGCAGTACCTCCTCGGGCCGCTCCCGAATGCAATCCACGCAGGCACTCAGAATAGAGGCGATGAGGGGGGATCGTAGACCACAGGACGAGCACTCGCTTTGGTCAAGGGAACCGTGATTAGTGAATATCCCCATCATTTGGAAGACCTATTAGCGTGAATAACCGTTGAGCCAGACAAGCTACTAGCGCCGGCTGAGTAGGAGCGGAGCGACGTATCGAAGCCAAGCGGATTGTGCCCCTGGTGCTCTTTCACAAAACAGACCTTGACTTTTCAGGCGGCGTCCGCCAGGGGCTCCGCTCGCTGATCTCTCAGGATATCCGGCAGCGGATCTTCAAGCCAACCTAGGCTTGCACAGAACCTCAAGCACTTGAAGGTCGAAGAAGCTCTGAGCGTTGGCGGGCTTAAGCACCACAGCCGTGTCCGCGCCTTTGCCCGTGCCTGCGATGGCGATGACGGGCTCATCGGTGCGCGCCAGCCCTGCATCGGCGGCCATGAGAGCTATCTCCACCACCACCTTCATGCCCTCCCCAAAGATGCGCAGCGTGTAGGCAATGAACTCTTCCAGTTGATAAGTGCGCAACTTCCTGCGCACCGCTCGGCCCACCCCGCCAAAGGCATGCTGGCAGGTTAAGACCTTGCCCCCCGCGGCTTCGATGGCGGCCCGATTCTCCTCGGTCAATTCCTGATAGTTGGGCTCCTTGAAGCCCGTGGAGTGGGTGACCACCACCACGTCGTACCCCCGAAAGGCTTCGCAGGCCTTAGCCCCGGTCTCTCCGCGAGTGCTGGCCACCAGAATGGTCTTGATTCCCAGCTCCTCAGCCCGCTTTTTGGCAAGCTCAAAGGTTCGTTGCGTGTTCTCTTTGCCCGGCTTCTCAAAGTAGGCAGCAGTGACTTGGACTTCTGAAGACATTTTTCCCTCCTCGGTTGGGTGACGAGTTAACGAGTAACGGGTTAACGAGTTCCCCTTGCCCCCTTGCCTCGTTACTTATCGCCCTCGTACTCTTCCTCGCTGATGAACTGTCCGCCGGTGATCTCGCGCGAGATCACCCGGCGTTGGGGATCGAAGGTCAGTTTCACCTCAATAGGCTCGAAACAGCACTGGCTGCCGGTAAGCACCTTGCGCAAGACGTAGTCGGCGACACGCCCCTCATCGCTGTAGTTAGGCGTCAGGTCGTGTCTCAGATCAATGCGGGTCTTGATCGCCTCACTGCACTTATCGCAACGCACGTAGACCCAGAGCGCATCGTCTTCTTCAGAAAGCTCATGTTCAGACCTCCGTTGGTTTATGACTGAAAGTAGGGGACGATGAACTTGAACAGGCAGATCAGGTCTAGTCCCAATAGGCCCAGGTAGGGCAAAGCGAAAACCAGACCATCGTATTTCTCAGGCAGGAGCGATTTGATCCCGAAGGCGGCTGCCACCCCGCCCAGCAACAAGATGCTCAGCTTGTTGAAGTCGCCAGTGATCAGGCCCTTGCCGATCAGAATAAAGGCGCCTGCCCAAAACAAGACAGCCACTGCTTTGGCGTTGTCCCCGGCTAATACCTCCCGCAGGCCCAGAGCGAAGGCCAGGCCGATGGGAATCAGAGCGGGGAATAGGTAGCGTCCCTGGTGCTGGACGAACGTAAGATTGTACCAGAGATAGGAGAGCAAAGTGAAGAGGGCTGACAGGGCCAGGAGGCCAAGGGCCATCCTTTTTTGAGGAGATAAATTAGTGAAACCTGTCCTGAGCCCAGTCGAAGGATTCGTGTAACTTGCCCTGAGCCTAGTCGAAGGGTTCGTGGCAAAGAGCACCAGGCCTAGCCCGACCACGGCACAGAGCAGGGCCAGGATCAAGTAGATTCGCTGGTCTACCAGGATGCCCATCCAGCCGAACTGGGCCCAGAAGCTCCTGAAGGTGGTGAGGATGAATTCCTTGGCCAAACCGGTTGCGCCGAGCCGGGCCAACCGCTCCGAGGTACGGAGCTGGCCAATCACGATGGCATCGTGCTTCTGCAGACCCCAGATGTCCAAGCCGCCGTAGACTGAAACGTTGCGGACGAACCAGGGGAGGGTGAGGAGGCAAGTAAGAAACAGGAAACAAGTAACGGGAAACAAGTAGCGTTGGGCAAAGTTGGACTTTTGGTCTTGTTCAAGCCACCTTCTGGCGATGATTGCTACCAAGACCAAAGGAACAGCAACCAGGGTGGTTATTTTGGTCAGCAATCCAAGCCCCATCAGCACACCCAGCCCGATGAATCGCCCCATTCCTTCAGCACGCCCCCCCATTGGTCGGGTGGTCAGGTGGTCCTTGGTCAGGTGGTCAGATGTCTCTTTCGACCATCCGACCATCCGACCATCTGACCATCTGACCGATTTTACATACTTCACCAAAATCCACAGAATCATCGCCAGTATCAATTCCGCCAACGTGTCGTTGTTCACCGAGGCTGTCATGGCGATGTGCATGGGGACGAAGGCGACGAAGGCGGTGGCGCCGAGAGCCAGAGCCTCGTCTCGGGGGAAGATCTCTTTGGCGATGTGATAGGTCACCCAGAGAAGGCAGCAGCCCAACACGACAGAGAGCAGGCGGAGGGGGAGGAGTCTTCCAGCAAAGAGTTTGTAGACCACAGCGGCCAGGACGTAGTAGAGGGGCGGCTGGTGGAACTCGT
>JACKQG010007008.1_pt1 | contig 11585 bp, 21 predicted proteins | sample 8237621 | NCBI WGS metagenome assembly JACKQG01 (sample SAMN15677084, study PRJNA649215) | marine metagenome | biome: marine; feature: Black Sea; material: saline water; isolation source: suspended particulate matter (SPM) from the Black Sea western gyre | collected 2013-06-09/2013-06-10 | depth... | reverse complement strand
CAGCGTAATATTTCGCTTTAACATGGCGTACAATACATTAACATGTAAGGCTTCAAATTTCGATCTATATGAAGGCAAAGGCTCCCATTTCCAGCAAATTATATTAACCAAGCCTTCCTGCGTAATTTCACCAATATTAATCATTAAATACATCCTTATGCCAAGTTTTTCCAGCATATTCTCTTAGTTTATCATTCATTTTAATGCCGTAGCCGTAGGCTTCTTCGGTTACATCCAGTAATCGTTGCTTAATTTCGTTGTCAATATCAAGGTCTTTTATCGTATGATACAATTCAACATGACACCTACAAATTGTTCTTTTCTTTGGGTTTAAATCTGTGTCGTTTTGAATAGGCTTATGCAAAGCAAATATCCTTTTTAGCTATGTGCCAGATACTCCCAGTTGACTCCCAACCAGGCAACATTCCATTTAATGCCCTTTCAACGGAATAAAATTTCCAATCGTGCCCAGTAATATATCCTGTATATTTTACTTTTGGCGCCCAAACTGCAATATCTGCTCTGGCAAAAGATTCCCTATGATCGGCATCAATAAAAACAAAGTCTAATGATTCGTCTTTAAAATCTTCAGCAGCAATTATTGACGGCAAAACTTTTAGAGATGCCCTGTCTTTATATTTTTTCAGTTTTTCTTCAACTTGCTTTCTAACTTCTGATTGCACTTGGAGTTCATATTGCTTAAATCCCGTTGAATGTTTGTCGCCCTTTCCATAGGAAAAATCATAGGCATCAATCCCTACCATATAAAGATTGGGATTATTTTCTAAGAGATGAAAAAGAGTTTGGCCGTTTGCAACCCCTACTTCTACTCCAGTTTCCCAACCAAATTTCTTTACTAAACTATCTAAATCCTGCATTCGTCCCATTAGCTTTCTCCATGCCAAACATCTGGCTCTATAAAGTCTAAAGTTTTTTCCAAGTTGAAGGGAATATCAACCTTTCTCAAGACCTGCTTAATTTCAGAATAGTCGCCACCAATTATTTTTGGGGACCAGACATCTATGCCATTATATTTTCTTTTCAAAAAATCCATGTAATTATTATTCTTAGCATATGAATCAAAAAAGGTTTTTTCTGGAACTGGTGTCTTGCCTTTATAAATTGCCATCTTATGCTTTGATTTTAAAATTGATTCGGCATCCCGTCTCACTAAAACTACAATGGGGTGGTAATGTTTGAGCCAAAATCTTACCCACTTTATATTAATACCCTGCTTTATAAGCCAAGGGCCTTTTTTGTATCCCTGATTATTCACTACATGGGCTACCTTATTAAAATCGGGCTTATTTTGCAAGACTGCGTTTATATCTTTGTTGACGTAATCCCCTTTAATATTCCCGTGTCGCTTTGTAACAGTTGAGTTAGCCCAAATTCCGTTGCTATGCAAAACACCCGAAACCAAAGATGTGCCGGATCTACCTATACCTAAAACTAAAACTAATTTATTTTTCATTTTTATATCTACATAATCTGTGATGCATTCTTTTACCATCGAAATAAATGCTATCCAGGGCTTTTAAAATTTCTTTCTTTACATCTTCGCCGATATCTGGATGATCGTTTATATAATGTGATAATACCATATTTTTAGCACATATCTTGTTCTTTTGTCTACCAAAGAATTCTTCCTTTAATGGCCATAAATTTCCATCTGGGTCAAAAATGCTTTCCCTGTAGGGCAGGACTTTTTTGGCAGAATATTCGTTAGTATCCATCCCTCCAGCCCTTTCTTTTACCATATTTGGTATGATATTCTAATAGTTTGTTACCCATCCGCTTACCCATATCATATAGGATATCAACCTTTTCAAGTAAAGTATCCTTTAAATGCCCATTTTCCATTGATTTGGCGATTATATTTGCCAAAACTCTATGTTCATCACAAATGGTTGGCATTTCCTTGTCTTCATAACTGGGTTTTACGGGCTTTAACGTGCCATCTTTTTCATAAATTGAAAATTTCTTTTTTGGATATTTTTTCTTCATTTTTTATTCCTTAAAAAAAAGCTGTTCCATTTTCCTTTTGGGGATATTTGATTTTCTAATATAAAACCTTGTTTCATAAATGCTTCCGCAACATCAAAAGGATCATCCCAATACATGGCTTCGTTGCCCCCCATTTCCAGCCAATTTTCAAAGGTATTGGGGCCACCTTTCTTGCCGGATCTTGTAACTATCATCATAAAAAAGACACCTTCGGGCTTCAGCACTCTTTTTATTTCTTTTATAAGTTTATTTAAATCTGCAACATGATCAATGGAATTTGTAAAAGCATTACTAAATGAAGAATCATCAAAGGGCAGGGTATCCCAATCTGCTTCAATAACAGTATCCCCAATAGGGCAGAGATCGACACCTATTGAATTTTTAAATCCGGCTTCTCTTGCCCCGATTACTTCACAACCTGTTCTGGCTCCGAGACAAATAATATTCCCAGGCATCAAGTTATCTGTGTTCTTTTTAAAAAGTTTTTTAAACCCCGCTGTTCTTTCTTTCGTAGTCGCTAAAAGGGCAGCATTATTGTAAGATGCTTTGGCTGCTTGTTTATTTTTATAAGTTTCATAATCTGAAAAAATTCTATGACGTATCATTCGCCCTCCATAAAAATTCTAATACAATCCAGCTTAACATCTACTATTGCCTTGCACATTTTAGATACTTTATTTTTGACTTGCTGAATGGTTGGGTATGCTTTTTCTGTGCCGAAATATCTTGAGTCATCTATTAATAGGACGTGGCCAAATTTACTTTTAAGAATGACATCTAATTCATCCATTATGGCTGTGGAATTTCTGTTATCATGAGCATCTAACCAGAATAAAGCGGGTTCTGTTAATAGTGGCACGATTTCTTTTATGACTTTGCCACTATCACCAAGATATAATTTTATTTTGGGATTTTTAATTTTTGCACTTACTTTCTTGAAGGCAGCTTCAATGATTTCCACTGAATATAATTTATCGAAATGGGGAGCCATATTTAATAGAGTCATTCCGCCCCTTGTTCCAGTTTCAACAAAGGTTTTCAGGCCGAATTTGTTTGCCATTTTTAAGAGATGGTATTCCTTTACATCTCTGGATGGTGCTGTTGCTCTGCCCCATTGTCGCCATCCAGGAAAATCTGCCCAACCCAAATTAATATGTTTGTTGCCCCGCCATCTGCCGTAAACTGCTACTTCGGAAGCATCACTTAGTGCTGCTGCCCACCAGGACAAAGTACCATGCTGAAATAAAATCTTATCGAAGCCCCGCATGTAATCAAAATCGGATTGAACAGAATTTCCTACCCTTACTATTGGCAAATACTCTTCCAGCATTGTATATAATTTATTGAAATAATCAACAGATTGCTTTGTATTACATCTGTCTTGATCCTTCACGCCCCTATGGAACGTAAACCCCTTGACATCTTCTTCAGTTATTTTTCTCCAGACCGGCATATCTGTTACGATATGTAATTTTTCAAAATTAAATGACTCTATGGCTTGGTTAAATTCTTCTGGGGATACATAGTTTTCTTCTTTATATGTGCTGGACATTACAAGGCGATCACCAAGTCTTAAATGAAACACAAGGTCTTTTGTATTGGTCTTTTCAACATGATGAAACCATGTCTTAATTTCATGTATTCTCGGAGTGTAAAGCGTAAAATCTTCTGGGTACACTTTTAAATCATAGGACTTTTTATCTGGCTTTAACAGGGCATGATAATCTATTGGCTGTTTGGAACTTCCTACAACTTTGATGGCATCCTTGATTTTCAATTTGTTTTCTGATATTCCAAGAACTTTAAGTTCTGGATGACTCAGTTCTGTTTTTCTGGCTTCTGCCATTAACCTTGCAAAAACATATTGAAAAATATTATTACCGGCACCATTTGTAAAATGAATATTTATCAAAATAAAATCTCCTCATAAGGGAAGGAAAGAGTTCTTATTTCATCTTCTCTGCCTTCGTTTAGTTTTTTGTTTAAAATTATTTTTATGGCATGTGGGTTTCTACCAGGCCCTTTTCTTACAAATTCTGTTGTGCTGGCATCTGCTATAACTTCCCTTGGAAACCTTGTTAATGGAGCATCCACCCTTTTATTATCTTCTGCTATGGCATATGCTCGTTGCCTGTATCTCCCGCTTGTGCCATAATTTCCGGCAAGTTCTTCATCATAGCCCCCTATTCTCCAATACAAATCTTTTGTCATAAGAAAAGAATCGTTATGGGGCTTGTAATATGTTCTATTTGGGGCATCTACTCTTGTCAAAGTATAGACCCAATTTTCGTTTCCTTTTCTTGTGACCTTGAAAAATGTCTCAACATCCCGTCTATCTACCATATGATCCATATCTGTCAGCAAGACCCATTTGGATTGGGCGTAATACGCCCCTATGTTTCGGCAAGCCAGCCAATTCCAAGGAACTTTCTTTGTAATTCTAAAAATCCTGGTGGCAAAAGCAACCCTTTTAAACTTTGAAATTAATTCTGATATGGGCTGTTTAGATGAACAATCATCGGTTATAATAACTTCGAGTTTCTGTTTTATGTTATCTGGGTATTTCTGCCATTCCTTGATTTGACGCTCAAGCATTGTTTTGTTGTCATAATAAGCATAGACATATGTTAGTTCTTTTTCCAAAAATCACCTCTCAAGTAAGTTATATAGATCTTTTATAGTTTTTAATGGTACTTCCTTGCCTTCAATATGAACCATTCCCTGCTCATATTTTTCGCCAAAATCCAGTTCCCACATCCAATAATCAATCCAGTTTTCTTTGTCTTTAAAATGCAGACTCAAAAGATCAACCGTCTCATCAAGCAAAGGGGCAGTTAGATCAACAAAAAAATCGCAGCTAAATGTATCTGACAAAGAATCTATTTTTTGGCAGAACTTTTTTATTTCTAACATAGTTTTTTCAAATCTATCGTATGTCATTTTACACATCTCCTAATAATTCTGGATTTTCGTGGATATTGCCAATTACTGTGTACCAAGTAACAAGGTGTTCCTTGTTAAACGGCTGTAATAATTCAAATTTGCCATTTTTATATAGGTTCCAACGTCCTGTGATTTGTTCCCACTTAACTTCATAATTTTTTATTGATATTTTGTCTGTCTGTTTGCCATCAAGTCGCCACATGCCACATTTGCATTGCAAAATATCACCTTCATAAATCTCTTTTCCGGTTTTGTCTTTTAGGCCGGTGTATTGCGCTAAAATTTTTTCTCCAAATGATGGTTGCATCCAACTCATTGGCGTATCGTTGGCCACCAGTTCATCCCATGACCACATATATTTTGAATTTGGCCCCCAAGCTCTAAACTTAATTTCTCGCATCATTCCCCCCTTTCAATTACACATCAAATCTATGCACTACTGGTTTATAACTATGGTCTTCATCGCATCTGACTTCCATTGGGCTTACCTTTCCATAAACGGGGTCTGTCAGCCACATAATCATTTGTGGCGGCTCATATTCAAAGTTAAGGTCTGCGCCATATTCTGAATAACCCGGTAAGCTGCCGGATACTACAAAATGCCGGTGCCAGAATATTTGATGAAAATGGGATAAAAGCAAGGTATCATAGGACATATTCTGGGATTGGGATGCTATCTTTTTCTTATGAGAACCCCTTGACACAGGGCCGAGGCTTCCGATAAATCCGGTCCCACCTCTGAACTGTGCGCCATGTGTTTGCCTGTAAATATGCCCGTTTACTTCATATTGTATTTCATCATCATCCGATACCAGAAACGTCACGCGTTTATCATCTTCAAACCATTTTTCAAGCAGAGTATAGATGAGCCAATCAAAATTCTTGAAAGCTTGGTCTTTATGTTGCGGTTTCTTGTTTGTTCTGCCATGATTTCCATAACAACACGGAATGAACACTTTATCAAATTCATCGGCCAATGTTTTTATTACAGTTATAAGATGTACATAAACATCCATAACTACTGGCATCATAGCTGATTCATTGGTTTCACTAAGTTCTTGGTGGATATCACCTGCCACTAAATCCCCATTTAAAGCCAAGGCAAATCCGGGATAATTTCTCTTTGTAAGATTTTCCTTTAGCAACCAGACCGAATTTTCCGTTAGCCGTTTTAATCTATTAGACGCTATTGTCATATTGTATTCATTCAAATTAAATACTTGGGATGGTTTTATGACTTCCCCCCAATGCAAATCACTCAAAATCATAACCGGAATATTATCATCCCGTGTTTGGGTGTTTTTGTTTAAAACCCAAGGCAATGGTTTAACTTCTTTTGGCTTTACCCCTAAAATATATTGTTTGACTGCTGCATTATCAAGTTGATGATCTTGTGCCTTTTTTAATTCTGATCTGAGGGTTGATATAGTCTTTTCCTGTTGCCTGATTTTTAAAGTAGAATCTTCTATTTTTATTGGTTCTGCCTTACCCAATAATCTCCTGAAACTACTTCTCGGCATATTTAGGGCCTTGGCCGCCGATCTTTTCGAACCGTATTTCTTATAAGCTTCTAATGCTTGTTCGGGTGTCATTTAACCTCCAATTAATTAGATGTCAAGTATATTCCTGCAAATACTTGACAAATTATGGTATTTTAACATCTAAAAAATCATCTGAATTTAATATTTTAAGCCATACCCCAGGATTTTTCCTATCCACTGAGTACCATTTTCCATTTATCTTAAAGGGGGCTGGAAACACACATGTCATGTTATCATCTTCAATAACATGGTGGGCAGCTAACAGATCAAAAATTATGTGGCACAAATTATGGAAATCCGACTTCCTTCTCGAATCCCTTATAAAATGTACTCCAAGTACAAAGGGATATTCTATGTCTTTAAAATAATCACCAACTTGCTCTAAGAATAGATTAGGCTTATTGGGATCGCGGTATCCCTTTACAGTTCCCTTGCTGACTGAATATCCTTGTATGTTCAGGGATCTCAGATATTTTGTAACTGTTTTTGGATGAAAGATTCCCTTTACTTTTCCATTCTTTAGGCTGGGTACATTGCCGTTAATGAATATCATTTTAAAAATTCCAGGGCTTCTTTTTTGGCATCTTCGAATTTTTCTTTTGTTGATTCGGTGCAAGTCTCTAAAATATAGGCCAAATTTTCAAATGGATTGAAATGATACTCAATATTTATTTCCCTGCAATTCGGATATTTTACAAAAGAAACTTCTATGGTTTCAACATCTGTTAATTTACCGAACATCCTATATTCATTATCCGCCATATACTCATAATAATATGGAACTTTAAGTTCAATTTCTTCTGGTACAGTTATTGATTTTTCATATTTTATTTTCATAGTTTCTCCTGTATTATTTTATTGGTGGATATTTTACTACCACAGGTTTTTGGTATTCCCCCAAAACGTATCTTTTATTTTCAGTCTTTGGGTACGGCTCAACTTCGTATTTAAGGTTTTTAACTGCGAGATTCTTTTCACCTTTATTTCTAAAAGCAAAATAGACGTATCTATGCTTGGATGTTCTGACTTTTCTCTTGCCAGAATTTTTGCATCCATGCCGTGAGTGCCCATTCTCAACATAAAATTCAAGCCTCTTTTTAGTGCATCCAGTATAAGTGAAGTTGCAAGCCTGATAAATGTAACCGCAATGATTCATTCCAGTATCGGCATAAGATACAATTATGATATTGTTATCTGACAAGATGTTTAAACACGCAGATACGAATTGGCTTAGTTGAAAATCAAGATCATCTTCTCTGCACAACCTGTTTAATTCAAATACAGATTTGCTGTACTGCTCGCCACAGATACCATCACAAAGGGTATTAGACGCTGGTTTACCAAAAGTACAAACAGCTTTCAGTATATCGTTCATATATAATCCGAATGCCCATTTTATTTGCGGTTTACGCCCTGAATAATGTTTTGGCAGCAAGAAATCAACAGCATCTTTATATGTAATTCCAGATATAATAAAATTAGGCTTATATATTCTGTCACCACATACCGGACAGTAAATATCCTTTGTCCAATCTATATATGGCTCATTGCCTCCCCAATCGCAAAATTTGCAGCTATATTTTTTCATCCTTTATCCTATCAGCGGTTTATCTGGTTCGTGCAGTTGATTAGCCTGGTTCGCCCATGTCTCATTTCGGCAGCCAGCATTTTGTAAGTTCCCTGTAGTTTTTGTTACCTTTTATTGCGCTCTACGATTAACACCCCAATTAAAGCTACAAATAAATATAAAAATACACCTGAAATAACCAATGCCATTAATGCAAATGGTGCCCAAATCGGGAACAAAATTGCCCACCAGGATAATGTTATGATTCCTGCTAATTTACATGAAACAGCAATTACCCATAACACATAAAGTAAAACGAACCCTATTGAATATAATTGTTTCATGATTCCCTTATAGTTAAATAAATAGCAACAATTAAAATTATAATAATAACTACTAAAGTTGTAATCCATATTGGACTTAAAACCCACAACCAAGACCACGTTACATACCCAGTAAGTTTAAGCGCTATAAATAAGATTGTTAAAAGTCCAACAAACCCTATACCACCAGAACTTGACGATGCTGAATTAGCCATTTCTTTTCTCCTTTTTATATTTTCGTCTTAATTTATCGGCAAAAATTGTACCTTCTTTATTTATAAAGTATTTTCTTGCCCTTGGGCTGAAATCCCCATACACTTCTTTTTTAATTCTTTTAGCTTTTTTCTGTCTCATACTTTATCCTTTAAAAGTGAATCCCAGTCTTTATCAGAAAATTTTGAAATTGGTTTTTGATATTTTTTGTAACCTTCTATTGCTGGTTTCTTATATTCATCTTTGAGTAACGATATAGGCATATCAACTACATTATCATCTTTATCCCGCATTGTGTATTGTGTATGACAAGTATTACATCTGCAAACAGCATGTGATAATCCCCAAGTTAACCCAGAATACCGCATACATGTTTCACACACCCAACTTTTTTGCACTGGCCAATCCATCCATCCTCTCCAATAATCCATTTTAAATCTCCTTTTTAATTTATGTAGTATCGGCTACCCACCATCACCAACCTGCCAAAACGCTTATGCGTATCATCCGGCAAACGCCATTGCGAATGCACCTACATTTACTTATTTTTCACCATCTTACCATACTAATAATCATTTGTCAACATCTTTTTTATCCAATTGTCCCGATTTTACGGCCCCCATTAATTCATTAAGGACATTATCAAGGTTTATTTCTTTTTTGTCATGTAGTTTTTGTAATTCCCTAAATCCTTCAGCACCCCTTTTTGATTGGATTTCTGTTACAATTTGTTGGCTGACTTGGCTTTGTTTCGGCATTTTGAATATCAGCCCCATGCTTTGTAAGGTTGCTACTAAGGAAGTCATTATATAAGCGAATTCCTTGTACTTGCCTTTGTTCATGGCATCTTCCATTGCCTTAATGCCTTTTGAATATAAGTCGCCCCCAATTTCCCAAATATCAGCATCTGCAAGGGCTTGCGCCTGTTGTTTCTTGATCTTCTGGCAATAATTTATCACTGTCCTGCGGGTCACTCCAAGTTCTTCTGCTATCTTGTCCTGGGTTAAGCCTTCTGTTTCCCGCATGTATCTAATTATTACAAATTTTTCATCAACTGATAAATCCGCTTGATCTATTTCTTTGCCCCGTAATTTTTGCACCAGAATATGAACCGGATCATCTACATCCAGATCTTCTTCTCGTATCTTGCCCTGATATGCCAGATCCACTCTATAGGGTATTTCTATTAACTGGTTTCTCTTTGGCGGTTCTTCGATTTTAGGCTCCTTCGGCTTTGGTTTATAAGGCTCCCTTTGATGATCTAACCTTATTACCATTTGGTCTACGGCTGTTTCTGCTTTTTTTAAGGAGTCATTATAGTTCTCATTCATTTTACACCCGTGCTTCCAAAACCACCCCTGGGTTTATTACTTAGTGTCTCAACTACATTAAAATTTAATTTGGGTTGTTTTCTTATAATCCTAAACTGACAAATTCTATCATTTTTATTTATGGTAGATCCCCTAAAAGAATAGGCTGGAAAAAACCATTGGTCTTTATCCCCGTTATAACTTTCGTCTATAATTCCGCAATGATTTGTTTGGATAATGCCGAAATTTTTAAAGGTTGAACTTCTTGGCACAACATGGGCTTCGTAACCTTTTGGCAATTCCATGCTAATCCCTAATGGGATTAATGCAAATGCCCCTGCCAGTATATGCATGGTTTTAGCAGCCCGTAAATCTACCCAATCGCTATTTTCTTTTTGCTCTATTTTAATTAAGTCGGTATGGTATTTTATTTTTATTTCCATAATTCTTCCTTTTGTCTAAATTCATTTGAGCAACATCATACCAAGTACACCCAAGTGCGTCACAGATAAAATTAATGGAATCCATATATGATACTAATTCAAATTCTATAGCTATGACTTTATCATCTGATGGTTCTATTGTTTCTCCATCTCGGCGCCATTTTTTTACAATACCACAAATTTTGGCAGCAGATAAAATCATATTTAAAGCCGCTTCGTTAATGTTTGTAAAAATTGGTTCCATTTCAATTGATTCTTCATAGATACTATTTATATCAGAATTTATATCATATGTCAATAGGGATAGAAAGAAAAAACAATCACCAATCTCCTTCAATTGCCCTTTCTGCCCTATGGCATGATAAAATTCTGCCGATTCATCTACTAACCCTAATGTTGGGTAAAGGATCTTTTCTTTATATATTGCTGTTGTTATTGCTTTTTTCTGATAATCTGCCCAAGTTTTCATTTTATTCTCCTATACGCTTCTTTGCTATTTCACAATATTCTGATGCTATTTCTGATCCAATCCAATTTCTGTTATTTTTGATTGCCATTTTGGCTGTTGTACCTGATCCCATAAAAGGATCATATACTAAATCGCCTTCGTTGCTCCAAGAGAGTATGTGGTCTTTTGCAAGTTGTTCTACAAAAGGAGCAGGATGGTCTCCAGTATCTTGCCACCTACACCAAATAGGGGAATAATACCATATATTAAATCTCTTACCGTATTCTTCTGCCTTTTTACTTTTTTTAAAACTTTTTTTTCCGTCTTGATCCCTAAGACTCGTCACCGTTTTATATTTCTTATTTGTATCCCAAAAAAGATTTTTCCTATCCCTGATTAGATTTGAAGTCTTAGGGCTGTCTTTAGAAAATATAAACATGTATTCAAAAATATTTAAATACCTATTGCACCCTCCAACAATACTGCCATTTTTTCCATAAATCATAGTATCATGTAAATTAAAGCCAATTTCTTTGAAGTACAATGCTTGCTTAAACGAAGTGCCTGTTTCACTTCCTTTAATAGTGGCATCACCAACTACCCAAACAACTACACCACCAATAGCAGTAACTCTATACAATTCTTTGGTTATACTTTCAAAATCAAAATCGTATCCTTTATATTTTCGAAGATTATCGTAGGGTGGACTTGTAACCGTTAAATCTATGAAATTATCTGGCATTCTTGCCATCGTATCTAAACAATTTTCATTATAAATTTTATTAATCAT
>JACKQG010007007.1_pt1 | contig 11586 bp, 8 predicted proteins | sample 8237621 | NCBI WGS metagenome assembly JACKQG01 (sample SAMN15677084, study PRJNA649215) | marine metagenome | biome: marine; feature: Black Sea; material: saline water; isolation source: suspended particulate matter (SPM) from the Black Sea western gyre | collected 2013-06-09/2013-06-10 | depth... | reverse complement strand
GCGGCGACAATCTCGGCGATATCGAGCACTTGCATTTCGCTGTTTACATCTTTGCCAGCATCATTCATCATCACCATGCAGAAAGGACAGCCTACGGCAAGAATATCGGCATTAGTAACCTGTGCTTCTTTAAAGCGATTGGCGTTGACTGCTTCTTCGCCATGCTCTTCTTCTTTCCACATCTGCGCGCCACCCGCGCCGCAGCAGAAAGATTGAGCTCCATTGCGCGGCATCTCTACTAAAGGAACAGAAAGGTCTTTGAGCACCTGGCGGGGTTCGGCGATGATATTGTTCTGTCGGCCAAGATAACAGGGGTCATGGAAGGTGATCACTGGAGGTTGGAGGTTGGATGTTGGTGGTTGGCTGTTTTCCACTTCCCACTTCCCACTTCCAACCTCCAACGTTATTTTTTCTTCGGCGATCAACTTGCCAATCAATTGCGTATGATGGACGACTTCGAACTCACCGCCAAAAGCAGGATATTCGTTCATGATCGTATGCAGGCAGTGGGGGCAAGTGGTGATGATCTTTTTTGGTTTGACTTTGTTGAACATCTCCACGTTGGCAGTGGCCAGTTCGTAGAATAGATACTCATTGCCAGCCCGACGGGCGGAGTCACCGGTGCAGGTTTCGTTTTCACCTAAAACAGCATAGTCCACCCCAGCATGGTTGAGAATCTTTGCGAAGGCTCGCGTTGTCTTTTGGGCACGATTGTCGGTTGACGGGGCACAACCTACCCACCAAAGATATTCGGGTTCGGGATTTTCATCAATGGTGGGAACACCCAACCCCTCGGCCCATTTCATACGTTCCGTGGGCGGGATATTCCAGGGGTTCATATTGCGTTCCATGCCGCGGAAGGCGGTCTGCCATTGCTCGGGGAAGTTATTTTCCATCAAAACCAATCCGCGGCGGATATCGAGGATATCGCGCATTGGTTCGTTACCCACTGGGCAAATATCCACGCAAGCGCCGCAAGCTGTGCAGGCCCAGATGGCTTCTTCACTGATGGCGAATTCTGTCAGCAAGGGTGGATTTTCGTTTATTTCAACATCATAATTTAGATAATACCGTTTGTTGATCTCCAATGCTGCCGGAGAGAGAACCTTTCCTGTTGTGTTGGCTGGGCAGACCTCGGTGCAGCGGTTGCACATGATGCAGGCGTAGGCGTCCATGATTTGTTCCCAGCCCAAATCTTCAAGGTTGAGCGCACCAAATTGTTCGATGGTTTCATCTTCAAAATCCAGTGGTGAGAGTTCACCCATGGAGCGGCGCTCGGGTTTGAGTAGGAAATTTAACGGTGCAAAGAATAAGTGGATGTGTTTTGAATACGGGAAATAGGGCATGAAAGCCAGGATCAATCCCAAGGCCATCCAAAAGGAAACATGGATCAGCACCGTATGGGTTAAGGGTGATAGACCTAGCCACAGCGTAGAGACCGCGGAGGCAAACGGCTGCCAGGGATCCAGGTGCCCCTCTAGGGCCAGGCGAAACGTTTCCCCTAAAAAGCGGAAACCAACATGAAGCAGGATGAACACGCCCACGATGGCCGAGTCTCGCTTGATCCCAGCGCGTGCTTTGGGGTGCAACAATACATCTTCCGCATGAGATAGTTCCCTTGGTTTGGCCACGAATCGACGCAGCATGAGGATGGCCATGCCCAGTAAAGCAGCCGCACTCAGAATATCTGCCATCAAGCGATAAATGTCCGCGATTATGCCTTTGCCTAAGAAATGGAAATCGGGGATATATGCACCGAGCACATCCCCGATATTGACGAGTAGATAAAAAGTGAACCCCCAAGCAACGAATGCATGAAAGATATTGGCCAATGGGCGGATCTTCCATGTTGGCTGGAGAGTGATGAATTTACTTATTGCTGATACTATTCTTTTGGGGGCGACGCGCCAATCGGGTTTACCTGCGCCTTTATTGATGGTGTGAATTATGCGGTGAACGCCGCCCCACGTGAACACACCGCTGACAATGACAGCGATTATGAAAATGATCTTCTCAGGAAGTGTCAGCATGAAATCTCCAAATCCATGTTTTTACCAATAATGTTTTGATCGAAATTTTGGGAAGTCTACCATGATATGGAAACCCCGAATCGAAGAGTCGGCGACAATTACGCCGACTCTTATTGTAGGAAAGTTTGTTGTTAGGCACCCCCCGCGCCATAGTATTCTGGGTCATCCGGGGTTTCACCGGAGGGATCCCAAACATAAACCCAATCTCCTAGATTTGCCCAATCAAAAAGCCAGCGTGCATCGCCAATGGACAAATTAACGCAGCCGTGCGATTGGGGAAAACCCAAATTTGCGCGCCAATAAGCGCCATGCAAAGCGCGCGCCTGGTCGAAATACATCGTCCAAGGGACGTCTTCGAGGTAGTACGCGTCGGAACGGTCGGCTTCGAAGGAGCCGCGCATGGGCGTGCTTTCTAGCTTTTCATAGATCTGGAAAAGACCGGGCTGTGTCCAGAAGGGGTCAAGCCCACTGGCGATGATCGAGGCGAATATCAATTGCCTATCTTGATAAACAGAAACAGTTTGTTCGAAGAGATTGATCTCGATCCAGCGGTCGCCTGTGACGCCCTCGGGAGGGGTGGTATTTGGAATAACGCGTGCAATTACATACTGGGGCATCCATTCATCCGGGCCAATCATATACCATTCAATGCCATCGACCTCAACGGTATCATATACCCAGACGAGATCATGATTTCCGTAGTAAATTTCTGTGTAATCGTCGGAAGAATATCCGGGAGTGCGTTTGGTTTCGACGTATCCGCTGGTGCGACTCAGATAGCTAAGTACCCAGCCAAAAGGCTGCGAGGGGGTGCTTTTGAAACTTAATCCCTGGAATCTTTGGGGTGTTACCCGGCTGACATCGAAAGCGGTCATCCAGTTGTTGTAATCGATCTCGTAGTAACGCGCACCATCGACAACAGTATCTTGATAGTACGAGATATAACTGAAGGGAGAATCGATCCTCCGAATGGCAGACTTGTCATCGCCTTCTATGGCATGATCAAGTGATCCATATACCGGTGCTAGATCTGTGCGCACTTGTGCGTACTGATGTGGAATGTAATTCAATGCAAAATCTGGATGTTGAACGGGAAAGGGTTCCGGTGGAAATGTGATTCCATTTTGGGCTAATTCCGTTAAATATTGCGCTGAACCCGATGGAGCACAATCGCTGAAGACGTTGAGATTAGCACCCGGTAAACAAACTACGGCACCGTCAGCGGGCTGGGTATCTTCGGCGGCAAGGGTGGGTTGGATAGAAAGCCCAAGAGCAAAGAATGTAATTATGATGGTAAAAAGACGAAATTTAATTTTCATAAGCTGTAATAGAAAGACGTAATATCGGACAAATTATATCAAATTTCAAGAACGATCAAATTAATTGCATATGAACATACGATTTACACACCTAATTCCAGGTCACATCGCCCTGTAAATCTTCTGGCCAGCCGCGAGAAACAAAAGCATCGAATGCCAGGCGCTCTACACCGATGACTCCGCTGGGGCCATGCCCGGGGAAGAATAGGGTATCGTCGGGCCAGGTGAAGACAATTTTTTGCATAGTTTTCATCGTAGCAACAAAATCTTCCGCAGACCCAGTTTTACCAGGTCCACCGACGAAAACTGTATCACCAACAATGATGCGGCCATCCCCTAAATCGAAACAGATCTGCCCGGAGGTGTGCCCGGGTGTGTGGATTGCCTTCAAGAGCAAATTCCCCACCGGGAGCTGCTCACCACCCTCAAGGGCGACATCGAAGGCCACGTCAAATTCCTCGGCATCCACTGGATTGAGATAAACTGGCGCCCCTGTGGCTTCTTTGACTTTCTCCAAAGCAAGAACATGATCGAAATGCCCGTGGGTGAGCAAAATCTTATCGACTTTTGTCCCCTCCGTCATTGCAAGAATTGTATCAGGGTCTGAACCTGGATCGATGATGGCGCTGATATTGGTTTCCGTGCAGATAACCACATAAGTGTTCATTGGCCATGGGCCAACTGCTTGCGTGAGCAGTTTTGCTTTCATATGAATTCCCTTATTAGAGATGTAATGCCGCGGCTTCGTCAACCAACCATCGCAAGCGACCTTGAGAAGGTCTAACAACCTGTGATGGCAAAATTTCAGGCTGGTAAGGACCAACCAACACCTGGCGCAAACGCCTGGCTTTTCGCTCTCCAGAAACTAGAAAGGTGACATTCTGGGCGGCATTAATCAGACGAGGTGTGAAAGTGATCCGCCAGGAGTTTAATTTCTCAACGTAGTGTGCCATCACATTCAACGAATCTTCGAAGACCGCCTCGGTTCCAGGAAAAATTGAAGCTGTGTGGCCGTCATCCCCCATTCCCAACAAGATCAGGTCAATGCTGGTCGAATGCGGATTGAAGAAATCGCGGATAGTTTCGGCATACTCCCGGGCAGCATCGTGCGGCTTTGCTTCGCCATGAATCCGATGAATATTCTCATTGGGAATAGGAATGACCTTGAGCATCGCCTCAGAAGCCATGCGATAGTTGCTATCCTGATGATCGGGTGGCACTAAGCGTTCATCACCCCAGAAGACGTGCACTCGTTCCCAATTTATTTTTTGGGCATATTCAATAGTGGCCAAAATTTCATAAGTTGCGCGCGGTGTGGAGCCACCTGCCAATGCAACTGAAAATTTTCCGTGATCATGAATGGCTTCTTGAGCAAGGGTTGCAAAATGATCCGCAGCGGCATGCGCTAATTCATCAGATGATGGATGAGTTTGGATAATCGCCATGAAGGAGCATTATACCTTTTAATTTCCTTCGGGGTCATCGTATCCACATTCCTCGCGCCAAATTCGGCCATCTCTGGCAAGCAGTTCTTTTGCTCTGGCGGGCCCCCAGCTTCCTGACTCATAGATATCCAAATTCCCGCTTCTTTCCTTATCCCAGCCGCGGATAATAGGGTCAATCAAACGCCAGGCAGCCTCGATACCATCGCTGCGCGTGAAGAGTGATGCATCGGCTTCGATGGCCTCTTGTAAAAGTCGCTCATAGGCATCAGGGAGCATTTCGCCTTCGAAGGCTGTCTGGTAATGGAATTCCATATCTACTGAGCGCATATCCTGATCGGAGCCGGGGGTTTTTGCCTGGAATGAAAGATGGATGCCCTCGTCGGGTTGGATGCAAAGTGAGAGGATATTGGGTGAGAAATCACTGGCATCACCGAGCCCAAACATCAGGTGAGGTGGTTTCTGAAATTCGATGATGATTTCAGTGGTTTTTCGGGGTAGAGCTTTTCCGGAGCGCAGATAAAACGGAACATCTTTCCAGCGCCAATTGTCGATATTAAGTTTCAGAGCAGCGTAGGTTGGCGTGCGAGAATATTCTGCAACACCCTCAGCATCACAATAGCCGATATATTGCGCCGCAACCGTGTCCGATAAATCAATCGGGCGGATAGCAGAGAGCAGTTTGAATTTTTCATTGCGAACCGCGTCCGCTTCAAAGGATGCCGGGGGTTCCATAGCCACCAATGCAAGCAGTTGCATAAGGTGATTCTGGAACATGTCTCGCAATACGCCGGCGCTATCGTAATATCCTGCGCGATGACCGACATCAACACTCTCTGTTACAGTGATCTGGACATTGTCAACATAGCGTCGATTCCAAACCGGTTCGAAGATGGTGTTGGCAAAACGGAAGAAAAGGATGTTCTGGGCGGTTTCTTTGCCCAAATAGTGGTCGATACGGTAGATTTGATGTTCGTCGAAAACTGTGTGGACGAACTGATTCAACTTTTGCGCGGATGCTAGATCTTGTCCGAAAGGTTTTTCAATGACCACATGCCGCCAGGGATTTGAGATGCCTTCGTCTTCTCTCGCCAACCCTGCTGTCCCTAAATATTCGATAGCGGGTTCGAAAAACCTTGGCGCTGTGGAAAGGTAGTATAGGCGGTTTGATGGCGAGTTTTCCAGTTCTTCAAGATATTCTTTCAGCTTTATAAAATCATCTGCTTCCGTTAGATTGCCCTGGAAATAAGTGATTTTGGGCGCGAATTCACCCCACAATTTCGCATCGAAAGTGTTTTCGCTGAAGGTAAGTAACCCTTCACGCATTTGGTCGCGAAAGATCTGGTCATCATAGGGGCGGCGGGCAAAGCCGACAATTTGCAATTCTTGATCTAGGCGACCTTTGCGGTACAAGTTGTACAGAGCAGGGATCAACTTTCGTTGGGTAAGGTCACCCGATGCGCCAAATATGACGATGGTGGTGGGGTTGTTATTCATGCTGTTTCCTTACTGGCCTTGTAATAAAATTACACACGTGATTCTACTGCAAAAACCATCCAAGCGAGTTTCCCGCCGGAATATATGGGGGTGGTTGCTCCGCGCAACCACCCCCATATATTCTGGCGGAAGCCCTCGTCTGGCAGTTTTTTCAGTGGAGTCATTCGTGATAAAGGATTTTTTATGATTTCCCATAAACGGGTATCGCCGCTCCATGGATCGGATTAGCAGCATCAGAAACCAGGAAGAGGATGACTTGGGCGATAGCTTCTGGGGTAACCCATTTGCTGTGATCGGCTTTGGGCATCTCATGCCGATTTTGGGGTGTGTCTATTGTGCCTGGCAGAATGCAGTTGACGTTAATATCCTGATCTTTCAATTCGGCTGCCATGCTTTCTGTCAATCGAATTACGCCGCTCTTTGATGCGCCATAGGCAGCCATGTTTTTACGCCCCTTCAAGCCGGGTCTGGCTCCTATATTGATGATCTTCCCATTCCCGTTTTCTAACATGTTTGGGATCACAGCCTGGCTGGCGATGAAAGCAGTGCGCGCATTCAAAGCATGCATAAAATCCCAGGTTTCCAATGGAGTTTCATGAACAGGTGTGCCCGCCCGATACCCGCCAAATGTGTTTACAAGCATATCGATTCGACCAAAATTATCGATGGCCCTTTCTACTGCATTGTGAACCGATTCCGGGTTCGTCATATCAACAGCAATAACCAAAAACCGCTCATTCGTTTCGGCTATTTCTGGGATCATTTTTGCCAAACTATCCGGTTTGCGCACAAATAAAACCAGATTTGCGTCCGCCTGATAGAAAGCTCGCGCTGTTGCGGCGCCCAAATTGCCTGTCGCACCGGTGACTACTGCTACTTTATCTTTGAAATTTGACATAGTAATTCCCAAACTTTTAGTTATTAATTGATGTTACGCAGGACTGGCAGTCCTTAGGAGAGAAATTCCCATGTTCCAACCGAATTTATTAGGACTGCCAGTCCTATGTGTGCGTAACATGAGTTATTAATTGATGTTACGCAAAAGTGGAAATTTGAGAGTTCAAACCTACCCTCACCCTCCGCCCTCTCCCAAAAGGAGAGGGGACTTTGTCACTTCTCCCTTTGGGAGAAGGTTAGGATGTGGGAGAAGGGAAGCTTCTTTTGTTTTACTGCGTAACAGGAGTTATTGAGTCAATATATAACGCTGGATATTAGAATGTCTTTATTCACTCTTAACAGCATGTCCGCCGAACTGGTTGCGCATGGCAGCCAAGATCTTTGCAGCAAAGCTTTCTTCCTGCCGGCTGACGAAACGGGCTTGCAAAGCTTGCGTGATCACGGGTGCGGGCACATCCAGATCGATGGACTCGAATACTGTCCAACGGCCTTCGCCGCTATCCGCTACCCAGCCTTTGATGCCATCGAGATCAGGGTTTTCGCTCAAAGCGATGGCGGTTAAATCTAACAGCCAAGATCGAATCACGCTGCCGAAACGCCAGATCTCTGAAATTTGATGCAAGTCCAGGCCGAGCTGCTCTTTGGCGCGCATGATCTCAAATCCCTCGGCGTAGGCCTGCATCAAGCCATACTCGATGCCGTTGTGCACCATCTTGACAAAGTGCCCGGCACCAGAAGGGCCAACATGCCCCCAGCCAGTCTCAACGCCTGGCGCGAGAGTTTCTAAGATCGGTTGGATAAATTCAACAGCCTTGTTCTCACCACCAACCATCATGCTGTAGCCTTCCTTCAAGCCCCAAACGCCACCGCTAGTGCCTACGTCAATGTAGAAAATTCCTTTTTCCTTCATCATTTCCGCACGCTGCATAGTTTCTTTGTAATTGCTGTTGCCGCCATCAATAATGATGTCGTCCTGGTTCAAAAGGTCGCTGAGCGCTTCGACAGTTGATTGGGTTGGTTTTCCGGCTGGAACCATAACCCAAACCACACGTCGACCAGGCAGATTCTCAATAACTTCTTCTAGCGAGAATGCGGGGATTAAGCCCTCTTCCTTTGCCAGTTGCTTGGTTGGTTCAGGTCGTAAGGTATAGCCTACAACTTCGTGGCCGCCTCGAATCAACCGTCGGGCCATGTTGCCGCCCATTTTTCCTAATCCGATAATTGCTAGTTTCATTGTTTCCTCATCTGTTGAATTGATTTCTCAGGATTTTCTCCCAAGGCAATACTGATTACTCGCCGTCCTGCATCACGCAATGCCTGTGCATCTCCTAAGGCTTGTGACATTTTCAAAGTGCCGAAAGTCATTGACGATTCTGGATTTCCCGCTTCATTGGGGATATCTACATCCTGGGATGTTTGAGAAGTGAATTGAACAAACAATCCCTTGCCCGCATCACCCTTGTGAAGCTGCCCGGTCGAATGCAGGAACCTGGGACCAAACCCGAAGGTGGTTGCCACTTTGTAGCGCTCGCGTGCCTCCAAACGCAGTGCCTGTAAAGCAGCCTCGACTTCGGGGGTGGGCTGCACGTAGGCCTGGAAGGCGATATAGTCACCTGGCTTGGACGAATCTAAGAAATCAGCAAGTGCCCGGGGGCTGGGATCAACATCCTCACCTTTGGGGAGCGTGCCTGTTTCACTGTAAGTCGCTACCATCTGACGTGCCAAAACCTTGGCACTCTCGACATTGGGTTGGTCAAAGGGATTGATTTTCAAGAAGTAACTGGCCACCGCAGTAGCAAACTCCCAAATAAAGAATTGCCCGCCTAAATCATAAACATCATCTAACTCTATTTGGAGCACGGGATGCCCCGCATCTTCGAGTGTTTTTAGTTTCGCATCGTGGGTCGTATCTTCACCAATTTTGAGATTGACAAAAACCCGATCATCTCCATAGGCATCCGGACCGCTGAGAGGTTCGCCAACAACCGGCAAAATGCCCTTTCCTTCTTTGCCTGTGCTCTCGGCGATGAGCTGTTCGACCCAATTGGGAAAATCTGCGACGTTCGAGGAAGATACAAAAGTGACTTTATCTCGACCCGCTTTGGCAAGTTGACCAAGAATCGTGCCCAACACCGCGCCAGGATTCTCACCTGCGGCTATTTGCGGGCCACATTTCTCAGCCATCGCTTGGGCCCGTTGCAAAAGTTTGGGAACATCGACACCGGCTAAAGCGGCAGGAACCAACCCAAAGAAAGACAATGCTGAGTAACGCCCACCAATATTGGGATTGTTAAGAAAGATCTCTCTGAATTTATAGTGCTCCCCAAGTTCAACCAATTTGCTTCCAGGATCCGTGATTGCCACAAAGTGTTCGCCAGCCTTTGTTTTTCCCACAACCTTTACAACCTGGTTATAAAAATAATTAAAGAAGGACAATGTTTCCGTTGTGCCGCCAGATTTCGTAGCAACAATGAAAACGGTTTTTGTGAGATCGAGCTTATTCTGTGCCGCTTGAACTGCGCCGGGATCAGTACTGTCCAATACAGATATGTTCAATCCTGTTGTTTCAAATGTGTGGCCGAACACTTCCGGCGCCAAACTTGATCCGCCCATGCCCAACAGAAGTATATCTGTGAAGTCCTCTTGTTGAAGATCGTTGGCCAAAGCACTCATGCGGGATGATTCTCTCTGCATGCTATCAATGATGTGCAGCCAACCCAATCGATTGGTTATCTCAGTGGGGTCAGGTTTCCAAACAGTGTGGTCGTAATCCCAAATGCGTGGAATGACGCTATTTTTATTCAGATCTGCAAGACCTGCATCAATTGCAGGATGACTTGTTAATTGGAGTGTGATTTCTTTATTCATAATAAGCCTCTTATTATCGGCACACTTCTAGATCGCAAAGGGAAACCGTTTCTTACATTTTACTGTTTAACCTGATGAACAAATATTTCTGTCACCGCCCCTTCGACTTCGGAGCAGAAACATTTATTGACAAGTCGAGTAGGCTCTGAGCGGAAGCTGATGCTTTCCATGCTGAAGTCGAAGAGCGCTTCTACGCCTCCGCTCAGGGAGCTTGTTTTGGAAAACTTAGTTTACACTGTACTTACATAGAAGTTGGCAAATTGCCGTTAAGCACATTAGCCAAGGCGCCCTCTGATTCGTAGCCATAAGATGCAGCCAGCAATTCTACTGGATGAATACTGGGTGTTCCTGTACCATGCACAATTTGCCAGCGGCAAGTTTCGCTGTCGCAAACTACTAAAGGACCACCGACATCCAAGACGAAATCAAAGAGTGGCTGTCCAACATTCATGCTGATTTCATATTTCTCTTTTTTATAGCCATATGTCCCGGCGATGCCACAGCAGTCGGCATGGCCTTCGATGATTTCCAACTCGGGGATGAGTTGCATGATCTCAAGGGCCGGGCTGCCTATGCGGTGGGCGCGGTATTGGCAAGGCTGGTGATAAGCCATTCTAAACGGGATGGGCCGGAGATGTTCTGTAACCAGTTCACTTGCGGTATGGAGAAGCAACAAAAACTCATTGAAATCATAGGTGTTCTCAGCTACCATTCTGCTGTCTTTATCGTGCATATCTAGTAATTCAGGGGCTTCTTCTTTGAGCGTCAGTGTGCAGCTTGTTGACGTGCCAACAATGGGAATACCTTCACGGGCGTAGGGCAAAAGTTTGCGGACATTATTTTCGTGATAACGACGCGCGGCTTTGAATTCTCCATTCGATAGCAAAGGCAGCCCACAACAATTTTGTGGGGGGATGATCACTTCAAATCCATTGGCTTCAAGAATATGAATGGCGGCTCTGCCGACACGGGGTTCGTAATACTCTGTTGCACAACCGTGGAAAAAAACAATTTTGGACGCGGATGAACGTGGATGGACGCGGATTATTTTTTGTTGTGATTTGAATCTTTTGCTCCACCAACGCGAAAACCTTTGTCTTGCAAACGGCGGGAAGTAGGCATCTTTGGCGATCCCCAGGGTTGCTTCCGTGATCCCGCGAATCACTGGATTGCTCAATAAGATATTCGATAATGGAAAAATTGGTTGGGCGAGATTCCCCAGTAATTCTGTGCGGGCGATCAGGTTGTTGCGCAGTCTCTGAATCAATGGAACGTTGCCTTGCCTAACGATGTCGCCGCGGGCGCGTGCATTCATCTCGGCAATTTTGACCCCATTGGGGCAGACCATATTGCACACCCGGCAGCCGCTGCAATAATCGACGGAGCGGTCTGGGGTGTTCTGGTTTTTGTGACGAAAACGCGCTGCCTGCGGTCCGGCGTATTTAGGTCCGGGGAAGTAATCCTCTACAGCGGCAACTGGGCAAGCAGAAACAGGTTCTCAGGAAAGTCCGGAGATTCGGGCGAGCCGTGCCC
>JACKQG010007005.1_pt1 | contig 11587 bp, 12 predicted proteins | sample 8237621 | NCBI WGS metagenome assembly JACKQG01 (sample SAMN15677084, study PRJNA649215) | marine metagenome | biome: marine; feature: Black Sea; material: saline water; isolation source: suspended particulate matter (SPM) from the Black Sea western gyre | collected 2013-06-09/2013-06-10 | depth... | reverse complement strand
TGGCCACTATTCGAGCCCCCAGGCTCCTCGCTTTCCTCATAGTCCCGAGGGCGAAAGGGGTCCCCCCCGACGCCGAGATGGCCACGAGGAGGTCTTTCCCGCCGAAATCGTGGTCGACGAGGACGTTCCCTCCGGACGCCTCGTCGTCCTCCGATGTCTCGATGGAGCCGAAGACTCCCCCCGGCCCCCCGGAGACCAGGGCCCTGAAGAGATCCGGGGAGACTCCGAACGTGGGAGGGATCTCGGCGGCCTCGAGCACCCCCAGCCTCCCGCTGGTGCCGGCGCCTAGGAAGAGCACCCTTCCTCCGGCACGGACGGTCTCGGAAATGGCCTCGACCCCCTCGGCGATCTCCGGGATCGCCTCGGCGACGGCCTCGGGGATCGTCCTGTCCTCCGCGTTGATTATCCTCAGGATCTCCTCCGGGGACTTTTCGTCCATCCCCACGGATCTGGGATTCCTCTCCTCTGTCCGCCTCATCCCGACGCCTCCATCAACACCTCGAAGGATACCTCCATCGTGTGCAGGAGCTCGTCCTCAAGCTCTACGCCCGCATCCCGGATCGCCAGCAGTGCGGCCCCCACCTCCGGGGGGAACCTGGGGCGGGAGATCACGCAGTCGGGAGCGGTCCGCCTGACGGACCTCTCCAGGGACATCCGGATCAGGGGCCCCAGGTTGAAGACGCCCCCCACGAGGCCCAATTTGAAGCCCCCGGTCAGCCCCAGCCTCCTTATCACCGCCGAGGCGGCTATCCCGAGCTCGACCCCTGCACCCTCGAGGATCCTGAGGGCGACGTTGTCCCCCTCCCCCGCAGCCTCCCCGGCGAGGCCCGCGAGCGCGGCGACCTCCTCGCTCCCCATGTTCCCCCTGTAGGTGAGGTCGACAAGTTCGTCGAGGTCCCCGAGGCCTAGTACGCCCCGGATCTTCTCGGTCAGGAGGGTGGCCGGCCCTCTCCCGTCGTGGTCCCTGAGGGCGGCGATGAGGGCCCTGTTTCCGATGTCGTAGCCGCTCCCCTCGTCCCCCAGCCTCCAGCCCCAGCCCCCGGCCCTCGCAGTCTCCCCCGCATCGTTCTCGCCGTAGGCTATGGATCCCGTCCCGGAGATCACCACCACCCCGGACCTGCACCCCGTGGCCCCCGCGAGGGCTACCTGTGCGTCGCCGATTATCTTGAGGTTTCCGAGGTCGGGGAGCGTCAGTCGGGCTACCAGGGACTCCATAGCGGAGGCTCTCTCGGTCCCCGCGAGCCCCATGACCGACGCCTCGAATGAGTTGATGCCGCATCGCCTCGACGCCTCCTCGACAGCGGCCTGGATCGCCTCCGCGGCGCAGTCGAAGCCAGCGGTGAGGGGATTGGAAGGCCCCCCGGATCCCCGGGCGAGGATGTGGCCACTGAGGGAGGCGATGACGCAGCGGGTCCTCGAGCCTCCGCCGTCGACCCCCAGAACGTGATGCTCTTCCATGGATTGTACGGTCTGAAGTAGGGTCTCAGCTGTTTAAAATCTCGTTGGAGGGCTACTCGAGGATCTCGGGGCCGTTCCCGAGGGCCCAAGGGGAGACGAGGGAGATCCGGTTCACGTACCGCCGGTCCAGGAGCCAGTAGTGGCACCAGTCGTCGATGCCCCTGATCCCCCGGCCCAGGGCCTGGTTTGCGGCTCTGAAGGCGTCCATGGTGTACCAGCGCTGGCCCAGCCCATCTCCCTTCCTGTTGTAGTAGCCGATCTGGGCTTTCACGAGGGGGTCCCCGTAGTTGGCATAGGGGACCCCGACGAGCATGATGCCCCGGGCCTGCTCCCCGGGGAAGTTGGAGCCCTCCGAGTTCCGGCCCCGGAAGACCGCGCAGAGCACCGCCCCGCCCGGGGAGACCGCTGCCCGCTTGTACCTCGCCACCAGCGCCCGGTTGGAGACTGCGGTCCTCCCCTCCACGAACAGCTGTTTCCCCCCCAGGTAGTGGAGGCCCCGGCGAGCCTCGACGATCCCCTCGGCCCCCCATGCGTCGAGGCTCCTGTCCATCAGTCCCCTCTGGGGGAAGAAGATGAGGGCCCCGCTCTCGACCCGGGTCAGCTCCACGGCGATGCGCCTGCCGATGTCGCGGGTCATCTCCGGGGTCCTCTCCCTGTAGGTGGTGGTGACCCGGGGGTCCACGTACATCCTGATGTTCTCCGGGTCCTGAATGGCCGGGTAGGCCTTCTTCTCGGCGCTCTCTAGGCCGAGGACCTCGGCGAAGAGGTCCAGAGGTGATAGGGTCCCCGACATGATGAGGGTCCCCGCGGCTGACTCCACGATGGGCTTGACGGCGAGGCTGGGGTCGAGGCACCTGTAGTCGAGGATGTCGTCCCCCCTGCGGTTCCTGTGGTAGAGGGCGACGTACTTCGACTTGTCGCTCCCGTGGACGAGGCTCAGGAAGGTCAGCACCCCGTTGAGGTAGCTCGCTGGGGGGTCACCGAGCTTCTGCTTGTGGGCCCGGATCTCCTTCACGTGGTCGTAGTATCCCTCGATGATGGACTCCAGGTCCCCCCCCAGGGCGAGCTCCAGATCCCTCTGGAGGGAGTCCGCCGGTTGGAGTGTGGGTCTGTCCCCCGTATTCTGCTGGAGGAGCCTCGCGAGGCGCCGGACGTGGCTCGTCGGGGCCTTCACCGATTTGAGTTCCTCCCCGGCCATGTCCAGGACGAACTCGCTGAGGCTGTCGCTCATGGTCTCCTGCCCCACCTTGTCGAGGTTGTGCCCCTCGTCCAGGACGAGGGTCTTCCCCGGGATCTCGAGGCCGACGCCCGCCCTCACCTTCCCGTCGAAGACGTAGGGGTAGGGGACCACGACGATCCTGCAGTCCGAGGCTACCCTCCTCGCCAGGTAGTAGGGGCAGAGCCCCTTCCTCCTCCCGGTGGAGATGAGGGCTTTCTGGGTCATGACTGGGGGCATCCCTCTGGGGGGGGCGTCGATCTCGTGGTCCCAGGGGCACTCCCTGGACTCCCTGAGGTTCCTGCAATGCTCCATGGCGTCCCCCCGGGGGAGGTCGCTGCAGTCCGGGTTGATGCAGAGGTGGCTCCTGCTCGCGAGGTTGACCGCGGTGAACCGCTCCCCCGCCGTCTCATTGATATTGGAGACCTCCTCGAGGACCTGCCGGACCTGCTCGTGGGTCCGGGTCGCGTAGACGATGGGGCGCCCCAGGGGGAGGAGGGCGGCTAGGCTCGAAGCGGTCTTCCCGAATCCGTTGCACGCCTCGGCCATGAGGACGCCCCCCTCGCCCACCACGGCCTCGACGTCCCCCATGAACTCCACCTGCTGGGGGTAGGGGGCGTAGGGGAAGAGGGAGCGCCACCCCGTCCCACCCTTCTTTTCCTTCACCTCTCCCTGCCTCCTCCTGAGGAGGGTGTCGCAGTCCCTGCAGAACCTGTCCTCCACGTACTCGTCGACCGTGTATTCTCTTTTACAGGCGGGGCATCGATATACGGAGGGCATGGTCCCTATGAGATGGGCGACCCCAAATTTAAGCGGAATGCAGCGCAGTCCCTGTGATTCGCAGTCCCGAAGCCTCCATGGGACAATCAATAGAAGGTGACACCGGTCTCACAAGAAGCGACCTGATCTCCCAGCATCGAGCTTGCGGAGACTATTAAGCTGAATTTCCCCGCTTTCCTTATCGATTGATATGAGGAGGGCGAGGAAGGCCCAGTTATCAACCAACAATCTGGTCCTTCTGGCGGTTGCAGCCGTCGTGATTATCGCGGGAATCTGGTGGTGGACCTCAGCGAACTCTCAGACTCCTGAACCCGGCCCGTCGCCGTATCCCTCGGAGCCTCCCGAGTATGAACTCGTCACCTACACGGGCTTCGGGTTCTCCTTCGAGCATCCCGAGGGGCTTGTCTTCGCCGCGAGAGGTCTCATGGGGGGTCTCGATCACGCCCGCCCCTATCAAGGAGACCTCCAGAGCTTGGATTCGGAGGATATCCCCCTGATCATGGGGGTGATCTGGCTGCAATCCGAATCGGCCCCCGATCTTGAAGATGTCTTGGACACAGTCTTCGGGTCAGCCCAAGATTCAGGGCTGCAACTCGAGGAAAGGAGGCCGATCCAGACAGGGACCAAAGACGACGGGGAGATGTTGTATCAGACTTTCGAGGCCTCTAGCGGGGGGACCCCCCTCCTGGGTGCCATCTCCACTTGGTACGACGAAGAAGCCGGAAGGGTATACCAGCCGTACGTCGTCTCCGTTCCTGAGATTTACGGCGAGGAGGACATCATTTCCCTGCTCCTGGAGACCGTGGACTCCTTCGAACACGTGGGGGTCGAGGCTGCAACCGAGCTGGAGGCCTACTGGCCCACGGACGGCTGGCGGGTCGCAGACCCCGAGGCCGTTGGGATCGATCCCACGAAGCTGGACGACATGATCGAGGCCGTCAACTCTAGGGGCATCGGCGCCGACAGCCTCATGGTGATACGCCACGGCTACATCGTATCCGACGCGTACTTTACGCCCTACAACCCCTGGGAGAACCACATCGTCTACTCGTGCACCAAGAGCGTCGTATCCACACTCATCGGGATCGCCATCGACGAGGGGTACATCGACGCAGACCTCGACCAGCGCCTCCTGGACCTCTTCCCGGACAGGACCGCGAGGAACCCCAGCGCCTGGAAGAGCGATATAACCCTCAGGGACCTCCTCATGATGTCCGGGGGCTTCGACGCCAGGGACTCCTACCTCTACGACTGGGATTGGCTTGACAGGCTCCACGACACCGATGACGCGATCCAGTACATGCTGGACCTAGAGATGGCCTACGAGCCCGGGAGCCGCTTCGAGTACACCAACGGCGTGAGCCACCTCCTCTCCTGCATCATCTCGGACGCCACGGGGATGAGCGCCCTGGAGTTCGCCGAGGAGCAGCTCTTCGAGCCCCTGGGCATCACCGGGGCGGCGTGGACAGCGGACTCCCAGGGCCACAACTGGGGCTACAGCAGCCTCTACCTCACCCCCCGCGACATGGCGAAGTTCGGTTTCCTCTTCCTCAACGGGGGGGAGTGGGACGGGGAGCAGGTGGTCCCCAGGTACTGGGTGGAGGAGGCGACCGCGGAGCAGATCTCCGCCGGCACATTGTTGGATGGCTACGGCTACCAGTGGTGGACGAGCCCCGAAGGCTACTACTCGGCCATAGGCTACAAGGGGCAGTTCATCCACGTGGTGCCCGAGCTCGACCTTATCATGGTGACCACCGGCAGGGTGCCCGAGGCCTTCGACAGGATCCAGGCTCTCCTCGAGGAGTTCGTCATCCCCTCAGTCATCGACTAGCCGGGTCCCCACGAGGCGTGACGTCCTGCTTGTCCACTACCTCTCCTCCGCGTATGCGGGCGGTCCTCGATGAAGATATAAACCGTGACCGCCAGATCATGTTCTCAAGGTGTAATATAATGTTCAAACTCACCCCGGAGCAGGAGGAGAGGGCGAAGGCCGTCCACGGGAGTTCCGTGGTGGTGGACACCCACAACGACACGATCCTCCACCTCATCAGGGCGCCGCCCTTCGTCGGGGACGGCACCGGGACGCTGCCGTCGAGGAGGACCCTGGGCGAGAGGTCCCAGGACGGCCAGATCGACATCCCCCGGATCAAGGAGGGGGGCGTGGACTGCCTCCTCTTCGCGATGTACGTGAGCCCCCTGCACAGGGGCCGCCTACGGCGTCTCCTCCAGTTACTGGACGCCTTCCACACCGAGCTCGAGGCGAACCCCGAAACCATCGCCCTCGCCACCAACCACGACGAGATCATAGCCGCGGTGAAGGCCAAGAAGATCGCCGCGGTCATCGCGATAGAGGGCGGGGAGCCCCTGGAGGGGGACATCGGGGCCCTCAGGATGGCGTACCGCTTGGGGGTCCGATCCCTCACGTTGACCCATTTCCCCCGGAACGAGCTGGGGGATGGCTCGGGGGCCGACTCGGGGAGCCATCTCTCAGAGTTCGGGCGTGAGGTGGTGGGGGAGATGAACCGCCTCGGGATGCTGGTGGACATCAGCCACCTCAACGAGACCGGGTTCTGGGACGTCATGGAGCTCTCCGAGGACCCCGTCCTAGCGACCCACAGCAACTGCAAGGCCCTCTGCGGCCACCACAGGAACCTCACCGACGACCAGATCAAGGCGCTCGCCGAGAAGGGGGGAGTCATGAACCTCAGCTTCTGCGCCGGGTTCATCAAGGACGGCGTCGGCTTCGGCGACCCCGAGAGCATCAAAAAGGTGACCATCGAGGACTGGCTCGACCACCTCGACCACGCCGTCGGCCTCGTGGGCACCGACCACGTGGGCCTGGGCTCGGACCTGGACGGGGGCTGCGGCTTCCCGGGGCTCGACGACGTCACCAAGTTCCCGGACCTCACCCGGGGCATGATCTACAGGGGCTACGCCGATCACGACATCAAGAAGATCCTCGGAGCGAACGATCTGAGGGTCTTCAAGAGGGTGCTGAAGTAAGCGAAATGCAACTCGCTGTGGCGGGGCACACAGCCCCCTCCCCTTTTAATGGGGAGTATGACCACCATAAACTTCATAGATTAAACATGGAATATTTCTATAAAAAAACTTATATTTTCATATGAAATTCCTAGTAGTGGTGAGTACTTTGGAGGCGCAACGCCCTATCCGTAAGAAGCAGATCAACTTCATTATCAACGGGAACGCATACGAGCAGCTCGAGGAGCTGAAATGGAAGAGGAACGCCGCCTCGATCTCCGAGGTGTTACGGGACTCCGTCAAGATCCTCTACGCCCTCGAGGACATGAAAGAGAAAGACGGTACGCTGATGATCGAGAAGGACGGGAAAAAGTTCAAGTTCTTTATCTAGCCCTGCTCTTCCTGTACGGACCTGAAGTAGTAGCCCACGACGGACCCGAGGATCCCCCCCAGGATCACCGAGATGTTTTTCTGGAGGTCCACGACTTCGGCGACCGTAGCTCCGCCGTTGTACAGGAAGATGTATGGGATCGCTAAGAGGATGAGGAACCCCATGATGAGGGACTGCGCGATTAGTTTCGCCGTGGCTTCGCGCTTCTTCTTGTATTCGACTATCCGGGGCTCCTTCTCGGGTCGGATCTCCTCTCCGGTGAGATCGATGATCTCGGGTTCAGCTTCCTCCTCGGCGACAACCGCTCCAGTGCCTGAGCCGGCGTTATCCCCGTTATCTGAGCCCCTTCCTGTGGGGTCGGATTCCCTTTCATCCATCTAGGATATTTGTCACTATCATCTAACACTATTTTAAATGTTATTGCTTCTTTTCTAGCCCTTTACCCTTTTTTCTTGAATTGGTGGCGGTTCTTGGCGTGAGAATGTTATTATCGCCCCGAACCCTGTCCCTTGGCAGAAAGGGGAGCACTCGATGAAGGTTGGGATCATCGGTGGCACGGGTAACATGGGGCGGGGCCTCACAATCCGCCTCGCCCTTAGGCACGACATCCTCGTGGGCTCCCGGAGCCTCGTGAAGGCGGGGACGATAGCGAAGAACCTGAAGAACGTGGCCAGGGGCTTCTACCTTAGCGATCTTGAGGGCTCCATCGCGGGGGTCCTCAATGCAGACGCCATCGAGGGCTCCGAGGTGGTGATCGTCTGCCTCCCCGCCAAATACAGCCTCCTCACGCTCGAGGGCCTCAAGGAATACCTCACCCCGGAGAAGGTTGTGGTCTCGACGGTGGTCCCCATGACCCGGAAGGAGAAGCTCTTCTACTGGACCCCCCTGGAGGAGGGGGAGGACCCGGGCTTCGGGGAGCGCTCCGCATCCGAGTCGATCCAGGAGATCGTGGCCCCCTCACCGGTGGTCACCGCGTTCCAGACGGTGCCCGCCGCCTACCTGAACAACATCGACGCCGTCCTCAACGTGGACGTCCTCATCGCAGGGGACGACGACCTAGCCCTCGCCAAGGTCTCCAAGCTCGTCAGGGACATCCCGAACCTCCGCCCCCTCAGGGTGGGGCCCCTGGTGAACTCGAAGTGGGTCGAATCCATCACCCCGCTTCTCCTCAACGCCGCGGTGCTGAACGGGCTCCACGACCCGACGATCAGGGTCATCCCCTGGATGCCCTCCGAAGAGTGATGAAGCCCAGTACGAAATGATGCCTCCAGGCAGGCCCATTTAGCGCTGTCTTATTCGTTTGATCGCTCGCGATCCTCTGGCGAGGATGCTCGTGATGCCCTTGGGCTCGTACATGAGGATCACGATTATGACGATTATGGGTATGAGGGGCTTGTACTTGGCGATGCCCAGGCCGAAGGGTCCCAGGAGGATCCCCGGGAGCGCCGTCTGGATCAAGGCGAGGGCGGCTCCCCCAACCATCGCCCCGTATATGCTGTCCAGACCGCCCAGGACGCTCCCCGCCATCACGTCGATCATGAGCTTGTCCGAGTACCCCAGGTTCGTGTACTCCCAGAGGGGGATGGCGGCCCCGGCCAGCCCTGCCAGCGCGCCCGTGATGAACCAGGACGCCACGTGGACGCGATGGACGTCGATGCCGAGGGTGGAGGCCAGCTGGGGGTTCTCCGAGGTGGCCTTGATGGCGATACCGAACTTAGTCCTCGTGAGGAAGAGGTGCAGTGAGGCGACGATGGCTATGCAGGCGAGGGGGGCCATGAGGACTATGCCGGGGTGGCCCATGAACTCGAAGTCGTAGCTCCTCAGCATGAAGCCGATCGCCCTGAATCCCTGTGTTCTCATCACCCAGTACGAGTAGATGGCGAGGATGCTCCTGATCACGAAGGTGAGTGAGAACATCGCGAAGGTGAGGCGGATCGCCCCCGATCTCGTCCTCCTGATGGGGCGTACAATGAGCAGGTAGATCGCGACGCCGATCAGGCCATTAGCCAGCGCCGCGACGGGCCAGGCCAGGTAGGGGTTGAACCCCCAGAGGCGTACCAACGTGTAGGTGCACATGATGCCTATGGTCACGAAGGAGGTGTGGGCGAAGTTGGGGAACTTTTCGATCATGTGGGTGAAGGAGAACCCTACGCACAGGAGGATCAGCATACTAGCGTGCATTATCATGCCAATCTGTGTCGCGCTGAGCATCCCTGAACCCTCCACGAGGGTTGTATATAATCGAATAGGCCGCCGATCAGAGTAAAAATGTATCATCCAGAACGTTTCTCAGCCTCGCGCGCGCCGTGGGGATAGAGTTACGTTTTTCAGTAGCAGATTCCCAATGAATGTACCATGGAGCGACTCTGCGACCTCCTCTTCGAGGTCTCCAACGAGGTCCGCCTCACCATCCTGCAGCACCTGGAGGAGGGGCCGTCCAACATCTCCAGGCTCTCCAAGGAGCTGGACATCTCCAACCAAGAGTGCAGCAGGCACGTCTCCCGTCTCGTGGACGCCGAGCTCGCCGAGAGGGACAGCGAGGGCCAGTACGGGCTCACCGAGTACGGGAGCCTCTTCATGAAGCAGCTCCAGGGGCAGATGTTCACATCGGCGCACCGGGAGTACTTCAACGGCCACACCCTGGCCCGGGTCCCCTATGAGTTCGTGGCCCGGCTGGGGGAGCTGAAGGGGAGCCTCTACGTGGGGGACGTGATGGCGGTCTTCCAGAACATCCAGGAGATGTGCGACGAGGCCGAGGAGTACATCTGGAGACTCACCGACAAGCGCCTCAATCTCATCTACCCCAACCTCCAGGCCGCCGCCGACAGGGGGATCGAGTACAGGCGCATAGAGCCCGAGGTCATCGTGGCGTCCCCCCACGTCGAGCAAATGCCCCTAGTGGAGCCAAGCAAGGTCCGGGGGCTGGATACCGTCGACGTCTTCATGGCTATCTCCGAGAAGGAGGCCGCGGCCCTCGCGTTCCCCGAGGTCACCGGGGGATTCGACTACCTGGGTTTCACCTCCCGGGACGAAAAAACCCTCAAGTGGTGCACCGAGCTCTTCCAGTACTACTGGGACAGGGCCCAGCCGAAGATCTACTGAAACGTTGAGTGCGTGGACGTTTGAACTATGAGGAGAGATTCAAGCCATGCCCGGTCTAGACAATTTCCCGACCCCAAATAGATTGATCAGATTCATCTATTCTATAGGCCTCGGCTTCCTCTTGGGTCGCATGATACTCCTTCTCACCACGACGGGCCGGAGAACTGGGCTCCCCAGGACCACTCCTCTCCAGTATGAGGAACACGACGGAAAATTTATCGTCGGCTCAACGAGAGGGACCCAAGCCGACTGGTACAAGAACGTATTACGGGACCCAGGCGTGTCGGTCAGGGTGGGAAACCGTAAATTCGAGGCTCGGGCCGAGTGCACGACAGATCCCGCTAGGATCGCCGATCTCTTGGAGCTCCGCCTCGAGAGGCACCCCCGGTTGGTAGGGCGGATCCTTGAGGCCGATGGGCTCTCGATGAACCCCGGCAGGGAGGAGCTGGAAGAGTACTCCCGGGGCCTCGCCATGGTGGAGATCACACCGCTATAGTTCCGCACGTGGACTCTGTTATATACACAGTTTGCCCTAGGTTGGGCTGGTGTTTAATCATGAAAGAGAGTTGGGAGAAGGACGCAGGCAAGCCCAACGAGTATCACTCCGTCGAGGCTAAGCGGGCCAGGGAGTTCATCCTGAGGCTCACCACGGGCGCCGACGTCTACCTGGCGCTCCAGCAGTTCGCCGTCGACCACGGGATCAGGTTCGCGAAGATCCACGCCGCATTCATGGGGGGATTGCAGCCCGCCAAGTTCCTGATGTGGGCGCCGGACACCCAGAACCCTGAGAACTGGCACAACGAGTCGGAGGTCACCATCCAGAACCAGAGCATGATCCTCAGCATGAGCGGGGTGATCCATCCCCGGATCATGAAGGGGGAGGAGGAGCCCTTCCCGGCCATCCACTTCGTCACCGGGGGCGCCTGGGACGTCCCCAGCATCGGGGGCCACCTCAACCCGGGGACCATCGTGAAGGGGGTGCTGGAGATCTTCATCACGGAGATCCTGGGGATCGACGTGCTGCTCCCATCAGGTTATGACCCCGAGTCCGACGTGGCGCCGGAGAACTGGTACAAGGAAGTCTAACGAGGGAACTCTCCCCTACCTTTTTCTCTACTAGATTGGCTCAACCCGAATATCGCGCGCGACGCAACTCCTGAGCTGAGATTTTCTGGACGTGAGTTTCACGTGTCCTCGGTGGTCGGGTCTCTGGCCAGAACCATGTAGATGGCGGTCGCGACGAGGCCCAGCCCCCCGAGGGCGGCTCCCAGGGTGCCCCAGCCGCTGTATAGGAGCGCGAGGCCGCCTATGCTGGTCCCCAGGGCATAGCCGATGTAGGAGGAGGCGGAGTAGACCGACATCATGGAGCCCCTGGCTCCCGGTAGCTGCTCGAGGCTGAGGCTGGCCGAGGCCGAGTACTGCACCGCTGCGAAGAGGTGGCCCGCCATGATGAGGGCTACGGCCCACCAGGCGCCGGGGAGGAGGGGGTAGAGAACGGTGAGGACGCTGAAGGCCAGCATCGATGAGACCGTTGCTCTTTTCCGCCCGAGCCTCCCGACGACCCATCCGCAGGCCAGGCTGCCGAGGAGGAAGCATGTTGAGGCCGCGGAGAATATCGTGGAAGCCAGCCCCGGGGAGAGCAGGAGCACCTCCTTGAG
>JACKQG010007004.1_pt1 | contig 11589 bp, 14 predicted proteins | sample 8237621 | NCBI WGS metagenome assembly JACKQG01 (sample SAMN15677084, study PRJNA649215) | marine metagenome | biome: marine; feature: Black Sea; material: saline water; isolation source: suspended particulate matter (SPM) from the Black Sea western gyre | collected 2013-06-09/2013-06-10 | depth... | reverse complement strand
CTGATCTAATAAGATGTTGTTAGCTGGTTTACGCTTATCATCCCCGTGATGAACGATATCGTGTTAGAAATGAAGTAGAATGCCAGTCGTCAAAAAGGTATATTTATTATTGCATTTGATTATAAAAAGTATATATTTATTAGTATGGAATTTGAATTTGACGAAAAAAAGAGCGTGGCTAATAAGCAAAAACACGGAATAAATTTTTACGAGATTCAAGCTCTTTGGGATGATTGGGATTTGCTAGAAATCCCGGCTAAAACAGTAGAGGACGAAGTCCGCTGTCTCGTAATTGGAAAAATTGAAGAAAAACACTGGTCTGCTGTTATTACATACAGAAATGACTCCATAAGAATTATTTCTGCCCGTCGCTCTAGGGAAAAGGAGGTTCAATATTATGAAAGCTAAAGAATTTGACAAGAAATTTGAATCTGGCGAGGACATGACGAACGATCTTGACTTTCCAAAAGCACGGCGGATCAATCAAGAACCTAAACGAGTCAATATAGACTTTCCTACATGGGTAGTAGAAAAACTCGATAAGCAATCCAAAAGACTAGGGATAACTAGGCAAGCCCTTGTTAAAGTTTGGATTGCGGAGAAGCTCAAAGAAGCTGTTTGACCCCAAACACGAAAATGGAAAGATTGCCAAATCGAATATCCGAATTTATCAAACTATATTCAGATTAAACTTACTTCATACTTTTGCCATTTGGACGGGGAATAGTCCCCGCCCTTTGGATAGAGTTATCCATAAAGTGTCTCGATCCATCGGATCGCTTCGGTATCATTCACCTTGCCGAGATAACGCTGAGTTGTAGAAAGATCAGCATGCCGTAAAATAACCTTGCTGATTTCGATAGGGGTTCCAGACCTTGAAGCATAGGTGGCTGCGTGTCGCCTGAGATCATGCGGGCGTAATTCAATGTCTACGAGTTTACCTGCTTTTTTCACCATCGACCAGGCAGCAACATAAGAGATCGGGAAAATTCGATCATTAACATCGATATCATGTCCTTTCACATAGTCGTTTAACCTTACCATTATTTTTCGTGGAACATAAACCGTCTCTCCAACTCGACCACTTTTGGGATTCTGGATGGTCAGTGATCTTTCCTGAATGTCACAGGGCTTGAGTTCTAAAACTTCACCGATTCGCATCCCGCCTCGAGCCATGAGTTCCAACATAATATCGGTGCCTGCGATGTTGATTTAGGGATTGACAGCTGCTAATGGGGCTTACAAATAAAACCACGTCCTTTGGGCGTGGTAGGTGATTCAGTACGATTATGCCGTTACAATTCCACAATGGAAAATACGCTATTGGATTTGACATAAGACCTCGACTATGTCATTTTGAATATTGCAATTTGACATAAGCAGTCTTCTGTGTCAAGTTAAGCCAAATTCTGCAATTTCATGAAAATAGGTGAAGATTTGAAAATCTCTGAATTTCAGGCCGGAAAATTTGAGCAGCAATACCAATACAAAAGCTTTGTGCCTGAAAAGATTAATCATGAATGGCAAGTGGATGCCCCAGAGCTTCTCATTCTGCTCGATGATGCCAACCGACTTCTCGGTGAACTAAACGCCTTTTCACAACTGGTGCCAGATGTGGACTTCTTTATTCGGATGCATATAGCCAAGGAAGCCACGACATCAAGTCGTATTGAGGGCACCCGCACCAATATGGAAGAAGCCCTCGTCGATGAACAGGATGTTGATCCTGAAAAACGAGACGATTGGCAGGAAGTACAAAATTATATTCAGGCTATTAAATACTCTATCAGTCGCCTGAAAACTATCCCGCTGTCCAACCGGTTACTAAAGGAAACTCATAAAATTCTCCTGCAAGGAGTTCGCGGAAGACACAAGTTGCCCGGAGAGTTTAGGACCAGCCAGAACTGGATCGGTGTCAGCTTGAAACATGCTACATACATACCACCGCATCATGAGCATGTATCGGAACTCATGAGTGACCTAGAAAAGTTCATTCACAATGAAGAAGTTCATGTTTCACATCTGATTAAAATCGGCCTCATTCATTACCAGTTTGAAACCATTCATCCATTTCTTGATGGCAACGGTCGATTGGGGCGTTTACTCATTGCCCTATACTTCGCAAGTTTCGGTTTGCTCCAAAAACCAGCTTTGTATCTTTCCGATTTCTTTGAAAGAAACAAAGGAGATTATTATGACTATCTCACAGCTGCCCGAACAACGAATAACCTATCAAGCTGGCTTCGCTTTTTCCTCTTTGGAGTTCAGGACACAGCACAACGATCCATCGAAGTATTCAGGGCAATATTGGCGTTGAAGGAACGTCTTGAAAGAGAGGTTATGCCGTTGTTTCATGTCAGACGACAACACAATGCTCAACTACTTATGCGAACCTTGTATCAAAATCCGGTGATCAATATTAAACGGGTTCGAAACTTATTAAATGTTCAAACCAATACAGCAAGTTCTCTTGTTACTGATTTTGAAGAACTTGGCATTCTCAGGGAAATGACAGGTCATAAACGGAATAGACTATTTATCTTCAATGAGTATGTGGGCTTATTTAAGAAGGCCTAACACTCTAAAACCTTGACGCTTAAAGGTTGAATTTGCAGAACGGTGCAAAAAAAAGACAAACTCGTAACTTTGTGTTCATTCACCATATATCAACCTGCCTTAATTGTGGCCAGCTTGTTAATACCTAACGAATCATAGTCCATCTTGCATTATTACTTGATATAATATTTTAAATTTTCAATTTTATTGAAATGAATCAATTTGATGAGGGGCAGGGTGGCCAAATGAGTCTTACATTTGCGAAAAGCGGTTATGAAAGAGGGTATGCCCTGCTTGCCACGTTTTTAGAGATTAGATATCTCATTGATATTGTAGTTTTTTGTGGTGATTGTGTGGTTCCCGCTCCAGGCGCCAGTAATATTAAGCATCTGCAGAGATTTTCAGTTTTCTTTGCAGGTGCTTTTTTTTATTGTCAAACCGGGCCACCGCTTTCCGCTACTGAAAGTCGTTATATTTTACTCATTTTAGAGCAAATTATGATGCGGTTTAATAATTAAATTCGGTGTAAAATTACTTCAGATCTACTCATCACAAACGTCCAACAAATAAGACATATAATTTGGTGAAAACTATGGTGCATACAAAAAAACAACCACAGGCGATAATTATATCCCCCAAACAGGTGCTGCTGGATGTTCTTTTACTTGTCATTGGAAGCATCTTTTGCGCAACAGCTATAAACGGGATTTTGATTCCGCATAATTTTGTTACTGGAGGAATCACTGGTATCTCTTTGATAATTCAAAAATTTATCCCTTCAATTAACATTGGATTTATTTATTTAGTTATTAACCTGCCTCTTTTTGCTCTAGCTTGGATGACTATTGGGCGTCGATTCTTTTTTTTTAGCGTTTTTGGAACTCTCTCTTTAACGTTTTTTTTAGTATTTATTCATTTCAACTTTAATGTTGAAGATAAGATGCTTAACGCCCTTTTGGCGGGAGTAATTTTGGGTGCAGGTGCAGGACTTTGCTTAAGGTCATCCGGGTCTCAAGGTGGTACTGATATTTTATCTGTCATACTACTGAAGAGATTTTCTATAAATATTGGCAATACAATTTTAGCAGTTAATGGCAGTGTTTTACTATTAATATCACTGTATTATTCAATTGAAGCAGTGCTATACACTATGATTATTATTTTTGTCAGTTCAAAAGTAATTAACCTCGTTGTTACTGGCCTTAGTCAGAGGAAATCAGTGTTTATCATTTCCTCACAATGGGAAAAAATATCACAAGAAATACTAAAAGACATAAGACGTGGGGTTACTATTATAAAAGGAGAAGGTGGATATACACGGAAAGAGGAACATATACTTTATGCTGTAGTTACTATCAAAGAAATTGGTCAGCTAAAGAGGTTAGTTAACAATATTGACCCCGATTCCTTTGTAGTAATAAGTGAGACGCTAGAAGTTGTAAATTATAGAATTGGGAACCAACCGCATTGGTAATAAAATATCAATATTCAACATAAAAAACGATGTTTTTAGCGCAGATATAAGCCAAACATTCTGGGAATATATTGCTCCGAAAAAATATGAGAAATCGTGCAAAAATAGACATAGATTACCGCAAGGATTGCTGATGGGGTTTTAAAGACGTGCGGGCACGTCTCAGTGATATGGATGCAGGTCAGGAGTTCCATTTCCTCTGTGTAGAAAAAATGGCTGAAAAAATGGATCGGGTTGTCGCCCTGGGTAACGGCGAAATCTTTAATAGAGATATCCGTTCCTATGGAGTTGTCATTTCTGTGCGGAAGAAAGAACCATGATAAAGATGGAAACGTAAACAGATTTTGGAAATGTGTTGATCTCATGTCATTGTTATTTTGTTTCTTCTGAACGAAGCCTTAAGGGGATTTTCGAAAAACAAAGAGTAATTGTACCAGCCTTTATTACCAGAGATCATTATCACTATGTTTCTGATTTGTGATGCTAAACGAGGGAGTATGCTTCATGATAAAGCCAATTTACCTTGACTACAACGGGACCACGCCTCATGACCCCGAGGTTGTCAATACTATGTTGCCTTTCCTGAAGGAACATTTTGGTAATCCATCCAGTAGCCACTACTACGGTATAGTGCCCACAGAAGGGGTTGAAAAAGCAAGAAAACAAGTGGCGAACCTTCTTAAATGTCAGCCGGAAGAAATAATATTTACTAGTGGAGGTACAGAATCAAATAATCATGCTATTCAGGGTATAGCCTTTTCCTTGAGAGATAAAGGGAACCACATTATCTCCTCCCAGGTTGAACATCCAGCAGTATTGGAGGTATGCAAATATTTAGAACGATTTGGCTTTGAGACTACCTATCTCCCCGTGGACGAATATGGTTTAGTCGATCCTGTTGACCTGGAAGCAGCAATAAAACCTGAAACTATTTTGTTCACTATTATGCATGCCAACAATGAAGTGGGTACACTTCAGCCCATCTCCGAATTTAGCAAGATAGCCAGGAAACACCAAATAATTATGCATACCGATGCAGCCCAGTCTGTGGGGAAAGTTCCCACAGATGTAAATTCCTTAGGTGTTGATCTTTTGTCGATTGCCGGCCATAAGCTCTATGCCCCCAAAGGAGTTGGAGTTCTCTATGTTAGGCAGTCGATAGATTTATGGAAATTTTGTCATGGTGCTGGGCAAGAAAATAGAGCGAGAGCTGGTACTGAAAACGTTGTTGGCATTGTTGGGCTTGGTCAGGCTTGTGAGATAGCTGGAAGAAATTTATTAGATAGCATCAAGAAGATGGAGAACTTGCGAGATCTTCTACACGAAGGACTTTTTTCTCAATTAGACGATATCAGACTGAATGGTCATCCAAAACAAAGATTGCCCAACACTTTGAGCGTATCAGTAAAAGGACTTGAGGCCAATAAAGTACTTGAAAAAATAAAAGGTGAAGTCGCAGCTTCAGCAGGGGCAGCATGTCATTCTGGCGGTGTGGATGTGTCTCATGTCTTGAAAGCCATGCAGGTGCCATTGGAATGGGCAAAGGGCACCTTACGGTTTAGTGTCGGTCGCATGACAACAACCGAGCAGATAGAGCATACGATTGAGATTGTAGTAAAGGCCATTAAGAACCAGCCAGGACCTTTGGAAATATCTTGAATCTGGAGAGTGTTAATTCTTGGAGTTTGGATGAATCGATTTAAAGAAAATTTTTACGTATACTCTGAGGCAACTTTAAAAAGAACCAGCGAGTCGGTTAAAAAATATGCATAACAAGATCGGGAATAAAAAAGGAATGATAGACGAAGCCCTGCGCGAGCAGGCAAGGCGAGAACAATCCTATCGAGAGCAAGCACTCAAACTGTTTCCATGGGTCTGCGGCATCTGCAGTCGGGAGTTTGCGGGTAAAAAACTCAAGGAGCTCACTGTCCATCACAAGGACCACAATCACGACAACAACCCGCCCGACGGAGGCAATTGGGAACTACTGTGCATATATTGCCACGACAATATCCATTCCCGGACCATTGATTCCGAGCATGGCATTGGTGGTGAAGAAAGCGGTCAGGATGCCGGTCTCACCCATAAGGCGTTTGGTGCCCTCGCCGACCTGTTGAAAAAGCAATAGCATGTTATTAAGTAATTTGACGTTCATCTCCAGTCAAGATTCTTAAATGAGAATATGTTCCATATTTACCCTTCACCCATTGAGTCGAGACTATTCCCTAATCACATCTGTAAGTAGTTGTCTCTCTCATCTATTTGAAAGTAATTAATTTTAGCTTGACCATTTTGCATTCAGCATTACTGTTTACTATAACAGTTATCATTCTTATCATGGAGATAGGTAATTAACCACAGACAGGAGGTTTAAAATGGCAGATCCTAAAGACATGTATCAGTGTCAAGTAAGTAATTGCGGATACGTTTATGATCCTGATAAAGGGCAACCTAAGACGAATACTCCTCCAGGAACGGCTTTTAAAGATCTTCCTGATGATTGGAAATGTCCGTTTTGCGGATCTTCAGTAAAGACCTTCAGGCCTCTTGCAGGACCTGGATCAGTGGTGGCAGAAGGTATTTGAAATTAAATTTTGCTAATAATAAAAAAGGTGATTTCAGAATAAAATCACCTTTTTTATTCCAGGTATTTACAGTGCCATCCTTTGACTTAGGTCAAAGCAAAGGCTTTTCCTGATATGGTATTATGACGACCATGCAAACGGAAAAAAATAAATACCCTTTTCTTCATGAAAACAAAATCCGGTATATGCGGACACTTGTCCAGTCTGGATTTGCTGTTTTTTGCCTGTGGGGCGGATATCGGTTCTATCTCTTCTATCTCTGGGGAACTGGCCGTTCAGAAGCCTTTGTTTCCCGGCCACCCTTGGTGGAAGCCTTTCTGCCGCTCAGTGCCCTGTTGGGATTGAAACGCTTTGTATTGAGTGGTGTGTTTGATCCGATTCACCCAGCCGGTCTGACTATTTTTATGGCAGCATTAACTATTGGATTGCTTGCCCGTAAAGGGTTTTGTGGCTGGATATGTCCGATTGGTTTCACCTCTAATCTGGTGGAAAAATTTTCCAAAAAAATAAAGATTCTTTGGATGCCGCCGTCCTGGATTGATTATCCACTGCTGTCGATAAAATATCTGCTGCTTGCTTTTTTCGCCTATATTATCTTACTTAAGATGCCACTCCAACAGATAGAGAGCTTTCAAAAATCCTCATACAATATGGTTGCAGATGCCAAAATGCTGCTTTTTTTTCTCAACCCATCGGGGCTTGCAGCCGGCATAATGATCTTTCTTGTGTTGATTTCCTTTGTTATTCGTAATTTCTGGTGTCGGTATCTGTGTCCATACGGCGCCTTGCTCGGAATACTTTCTTTTGCCAGTCCGATGAAAATTAAGAGGGATATGCAAACATGCATTGATTGCAAAAAATGTGAGAAAACCTGCCCTGCCTCTATCCACATCACAAGAAAAACCACCGTTCGTTCAGCCGATTGTATCGGTTGCGGTGAATGTGCTGCCGCCTGTCCGGTCGATGATTGCCTCACCCTGTCAGTACCTGGCCGTAGAAGGGTGTCGCTGTATCTTTTGCCTGCGGCTGTACTTGGCATATTCTTCCTGTTCTGGCTCATTGCTGTGACCACCGGTCACTGGCACACAGCTGTGCCTCCTGAAGTCATGAAGCAACTATACCCGTCCCTGGCCAATCTTCCTCATCCATAGCTACCAGAGTTTTTCATTTTTTGACGAGTTGGGGGCAATCAAAAGTCAATATAGCTTTCTTGGATATTCACCGAGATGATAATTCAGATATCTCCCTACAACTGTAAAAGTGATTTCTTATCATCTCATTGCTTTGGCTGCCAATTGCATGTGATGTTTTTCAGCCTGGGCCAGAGAGAGAAAGGCCTCCTCCATGGTGTTGCCACGCAGTTTCTCGGCAATGGCTGAATAAAGATCATAGGCGGCATATTCAACATCTAGGATCATTTCCAGCAGGGCCTGGGGTGATGATTTCTGATAGTCTTCAAGAAGAACAAGCTGCTCGTCAAGGCGTTTCCCACCTTCAATCACATCGCCGATGAGCGACTCGTAGACTTCTTCAAAAGAAGGGGCCTTTTTCTGCGTATCTTTCCAGTAGTTATAAAGAAGACGGGCGTGGGCATCTTCGGCCCTGGCTATTTTTTCTATTGTTTCACGGAAAGGAGTATTGCCGGTTTTTTCAAGGACTGCTTTGTAGAAGATGGAGGTTCCCCGTTCCAGGTTCATAGCTGAAAGCAAAAGCTTTTCCATGCTGCCGTCCAGATCGACTGCCTCCAGGGCAGGATAATCAGGAAGGGTGCGGTTAAAGTAGCCCAGGATTCCGCCCAGAACGTTATATATCTTTTTTTGAGAAAACGGCACCGAGGTGACGAACAGGGAAGCTACCCGTGATCGCCTGCCGCTGTTGCAGTAAAAGATGATATCACGGTCATCGGGAAGTTCGTTGAGCCTTTCAGTAAGATCTCCTAAAGGCATGAGAATAGCACCGGCTATATGTTCATCCTCATACTCTTCAGGCAGGCGGACATCCACCAGGACATAGTCCTTTTCATGATGTTCGCTTTGGTAGTTGTGAAACTGGTCCACAGTAAGATCGGTAAAGATGTCAAGTTGCATAATAAATCCTTGCCACGCATTGAGATTTGATGTGTCTTTTGAAAAAATCCAGGGCATCTTCTATTTATTAAATGGCCGAAAAGATATGTCCTGAACATACACTATTTATTAGTCTGCAGGTCTCTCTCTTTCAACATTTTTTTAACAACAGGAAGCTATAAAACATTAACCTTTCATTTTCATTTCCCTGAACGACGTCCGTCCATTGCTTAACGGAACAACATCACGCAAGATCGAGCTTAGCCACTGTACTCCTAATCCATAGGGCTCACTCTTCAAAAGGCGATGAGGAAAATTGCCGTTGCAGTTCTTCCATCCTTTTCCTGTTCACTCCAAAATCCCAATAGCCTGTTCTGGCAGCGGAACGGATGTGGATCAGCTTTTTCCCCTCGTCCAGACGACAGGTAAGATCATCGACAAAGCCAAACAGCCGGCTGCGAAAAGTAACATGAAGAAAGGGGACATCCACGCTTTCAATCTTTCCATCCATGCCGAGAAGTACTTTCTGCAGGGTCTTCCATGCTTTGGATGGCGAACCTGCGAATGCAAGAGGGGAAACGCGCCAGCTTTCATTGAGGCTTTCACTTGAAACACATGCGTACAAGGGGACTTTTTCATATGATTTCTCGCCTGATAAAGGACCAGATTGCCTCTGGTTGGCTGGAAACAGATACCCAGAGTTTGCAGCCTGCCTCTAGTAAAAGTTTATCATCGGGCCTAACGGCCTGGCCACCAAGGACAAATTGGCAGGAACAGCTTCTGACCAGTTCAGCAAATTCAATACATTATTTTTTATATATTTTAGTATTTGTTACAGACAGCCAGATACTTGTCGGTTGTAATTGTTGAATCGCAAGTTTAAGGGAATCCAAGGGCAGGGCGGAACCGAGAAAAGTAACATCATAGCCTGCACGGGTCAGCCCGTAGGCAACAGAAAGCAGCCCTATTTTATGCTCATCTCCAGGGAAACAACCACAGAGAACTGAAGTCGTTGCCTTGATAGATGCTGCCTGGCAGGCCTGATCAATGCAGTTGTGCAGGGACTGTTCTATCATGCTACTGATAAAGTGCTCACCGGAAACGTTTATTCTGGCGGCAAGATATAATTCACCCATCTTAATCATTGCCGGGATGAACACCCGGTACACGGCTTTGTCTATGCTGAGTTCCAGCAGAGCACGTCGTGAGCCGTTTCGCAGCTGTCGCGCGTCGAGTGTTTCAGCCGCAGAGACCAACGGAGTGATAGAGCTTTCCAATGTGGTGTCTGTTTTTTGTTTCTCGGAGGTTGACGATGGACTTGTTTCTGTTTCTTTGCCGTCCTTTATGTTTTGCAGCAATTGTTGCCGGCCTAGTGGTGAATTCAAAGACAGCTTTGCTGTTTCTTTCTAAATTTTTCATAATATGCTTTTTGTCTATTTTTCTGTCTAGCTTCTGCTTCGAAGAGATTTTAATAATTTACGCTTCCACAACAACTTTGTGACGTGTGAGTTGTATTGAGCAATGTTGAACATGGTTAGAAAATATGCACAAAGTGAAGTATGTTAAAAAAAATAAAATATCCATGGAAGAAATGCCATATATTCGGGAATTCAGGCGTCAATTTGTGAGTATGAAAACATGAAAGATTATAAAGGACTTCGTTTGGGGCTGTGTTGTATATTTCGCAAGGAGCCTATTAAGTTCAGACAGATTACCGCAAAAGCACTTTTGCAATCCCACAGGGAAGAACAATTATTGCTTCTTTCCGATATTTGTTTGCACAACGTCAAAAGCTTACAGAAGTCACTTTACTTTGTTGCTGAAAATGAAATTGGAGCTTTCAGGATTCTGTCACCTCTTTTTCCCAGACTAACCCATCCTCAAGTGGGTTACCAGCTTGAGGATCTTCCGGATATGGAAATAATAAGAAATGGTCTTGAAGAAATAAGAAGTTTCAGGCAGGACCATGACATTCGTCTCAGCTTTCATCCTGATCAATTCAATGTGCTTTCTTCATACCGAGATGAAGTAATACGAAATACAATACGAGAACTTGAATACCAAGGGATGCTTGCAGAACTTGTTGGTGCTGAAGTCATCAATATTCATACAGGTGGTGTGTATGGTGATAAAGAATCAGCTTTGAATCGTCTGCAGAAAAATATAGAAAATTTATCCGATCCAGTCAGAAGTCGACTTACCCTGGAAAATGATGATGTCTCTTATAGTCCAAAAGACCTGCTTCCAGTGTGCGAGAGTATTGGGATGCCAATGGTATACGATGTTCACCATCACCGCTGTTTGCCGGACGGACTGTCCGAGTCCGAGGTAACAGAGAGGGTGGTTTCACTCTGGAGAAGTCTTGGCAGGGAGCCTTATTTCCACATATCTTCACCCCGGAATGGCTGGGGTGGCAGAGCTACCAGACCCCATGCCGATTACATTGATCCTGCTGATTTTCCCTCTTGCTGGACAGGGATGACTGCAACTGTGGACGTTGAGGCCAAGGCGAAAGAACTGGCAGTCATAAAGATTAAGGAAACTTTGAAAAGTTGACTTTTTTGCTCGCTTGCGGTGTCATTGCCAAAAGGAAAACAAAAAAATAAATCTGTCCCCTTTTTCTTTTGTATTGACAAATAGCAACGCCAGTAATAAATAGTAAATAATAATTTTTCTTAACTCTTGGCTTTGAGTGTAGGTTTTATGATCGATAGTAAATCAGTGCAAGGGAAATTGAGAGATTTTGAGAAGGCCTGCAGAAAGGCAAATCTCAAAATTACTCATCAACGTCTTGAAATATTTCGGGAACTGGCCAAGGCGCTTGATCATCCATCTGCAGAATCCTTATATAAACGTTTACAGAAAAAACTCCCAACCCTGTCTCTGGATACAGTTTACCGAACTCTTG
>JACKQG010007003.1_pt1 | contig 11589 bp, 5 predicted proteins | sample 8237621 | NCBI WGS metagenome assembly JACKQG01 (sample SAMN15677084, study PRJNA649215) | marine metagenome | biome: marine; feature: Black Sea; material: saline water; isolation source: suspended particulate matter (SPM) from the Black Sea western gyre | collected 2013-06-09/2013-06-10 | depth... | reverse complement strand
TTAGACCCGCTTTTTACTATACGAATTTTTATATTACTTTCTTAAATTATTCAATTCATTTCTTAAGCTTTTAATCTCATTTAAAAGTTCTATTAGCATCTCCTCAGCTTTTTGAGTGTTATCAGCAGTCATCTCATCAACAAAAACAGCATTAGCTAGAGATAAACCTAAAATACCACCAATTACAACAGCAACAATAAAATAGATACGAATTAAAATCACCCAATGAATTGAATGATTTTGAGCTGCTAATAAATCTGGTATTTCATACCAACCATCGACTGTAAATAACTTAAAAATAGTATAAAGAGATATAACTGGATTTCCAAAATGTTCAGGTAATTTTTCCCCAAAAAGAATAGTAGCTCCCATTGCAAATAAGAAATTTAAAAAGAATAAGGCTATAAACACACCGATAGAGGCTTTAAGAGCTCGAATAATTCCAGCAAATAGAGATTCCCTATTGGGAATAAAATTTAAAACTTTGAACAAACGGAGTATTCTGCTGAGTCTGAGTATCAAAATAACAGAGAAAACCTTTAAATCGAAAATTGGATATAGTAAAACTGGAGAACTTGATATTACGACAAAAAAATCAAATCGATTCCAATTGTTAGACCAATATTTTTTAAAACGAAATATTTTTAATTTTATAACAAGCTCAATAACAAAATAAATTACACAAACATAATCAATCCAAATCAAAATGCCATGTGTGGAATTTGATATTGACGAAAATGAATTTAAAAATATAGCAATAGAATTTACAATAATTATTGTGAGCACAAATCTTTCATGAATAAACAGCTTAATCATTGAGTATCCTATTTTAAAAAATTTCTTAAAAAATATATTAGTTTATTGACTCAATTTTATTTAGCTTTAATTCATCTATTAAGCCTTCAAAATCAAATATCCTTTCAGCCATTGCCTCATACCAAAGATTATCAGGTAGACATCTAACAAATTTTGAAAAAACTGCTAACCTTACTTTTTTAAATAATTCAGATTCCAAAGATTTCATAGAACTTTTATCAATTGAATTAAGATTATAAAGAAGAGCAAAAATCATTTCATTCAATTTGCTTCGATCGTTTATAGCCTTTTTAATAATTATACTCTTATAACTTGATGTCGCTTTTCCGATACCATTTAATGTCAATAATTTCGCAAGTGTTCTATTGATTTTATCTCCAGCAAATGTCCATATTTTAGCTTCACCACTATTTGATGTTTGAATTACCCATTTTCCATCAGACCATCGAATTCTTTTACACTTATTCATTGCTGAGATAACACCTGTTCTTGCTTCATAATCTAAATAGTCTGGAATTATCGATCCAAATAAAATTCGTCCTGCTTCTTTTGCAGTTTCATAAGGTACATCTAATCCAGCGAAAGATACCCATTTGGGAGCTTTACCTGCTTTAGTTTTTTTTGCAAAAACTTGTCTAGATTCAGATTTGACTTTAAAGGCATTCCATTCGATTCCACCCAATACAAACAAAAATGGAATTTCTAAAGCTTCCACAAACGCTGAATCTAATGTACCAACGTGCTTTTTTTCATCCAAAACTTCATACATCGGAGCACTATCAAATACAGCAAATAAACGACGCCAATTAGATCCAAGGAAGGTTTTCTCTCCTTCCTCGCCAACAACAAGCAAACCATCAACATCTCGGAAGTACTTCTGCTTAAGCATAAAATGGACTAGTTCATTGAATTTCGATTTGAAAATATTTGAGAAACAATGGGCTTTCGAAAGGTTATCCCAAGCATTATCAGGAGAAATTCCATTATTTTGAAGACTTAGACAAATCAGTTGATGTGCTAAAATGTGATATGCCTTTGTTGGAAATTTTATTGCTTCTGAAATGCCTTTCAATCCTAAATTTACGACCGCGGTGAGAAGGAGCAGTTCGTCCTCTTTAGTACACAGTCCTCTGAAAAATTGTGGTTTATTCGGTCTTCGACCAGTTCTTCCAACCCTTTGAAGGAAGGCACTTGAACTTGATAGAACTCCTATTTGAATGATTTGGTCGAGTTCACCAATATCAATACCCAATTCAAGAGTAGATGTGCTGATAATAGCATTTAATCCACTGTCTATAGATTTACCCATCTTGATTAAATTTTCTGCTTCTTCACGATAGAATTTACTCACGGCAGAATGATGTGTACGTACTCTAACAGGATTTTTAGAAGCAGTAAGTTCATTCATTCGGTTGATTGCAGAAGCTAATGACTCAGTATTAGTTCTTGATCTACCAAAGACGATAGTTTTATTTACACGAGAAATTGTTTTTTGTTCCTGAAGCAATTTATAAAGCTGATTGAACTGACGGTAACTCGCATGTTGTTCACGATCATCTTCTATATCATTTTTTTCATTAAAAAATAGAATTTGAAAATCCTTTTCTTTTTCAACTGTTGAATTCACATGAATTCTTTTTCCAATTTTTCTATTCGCACCAGCTAACCATTGTAACATCTTTTCAGGATTACCAACTGTTGCAGTAATAGCAATTCTTTGTGGACGTTTGTTTATTGAACTTTCAAGTCTTTCTAATAATGAGATTAAATGACTTCCTCTGTCACAGGATGAAAAATTGTGTGATTCATCGATAATGATAACGCCAAGTTCAGAAAAAAATTGATGCCAACCTGCTTTTCGTAGAAGAATAGCTTCTAAAGATTCAGGAGTTGTTAAAAGAAGTTGAGATGGATTATTTAGTTCTTCGATTTTTTCTTTCTGACTTACATCTCCATGCCATTTAAAACAATGTAAGCCACATGCAGTAGCATATTCATTAGCTCTTAATTCTATGTCGTTGAGAAGTGCGCGCAAAGGTGCTAAATATAAAATTTGAACTGATGTTTTTTTTCGCAATGCAGCATGAGTCAGTACAGGAAAAAGAACTGCTTCTGTTTTACCGCCAGCGGTTGGGGCTTCAACAATGCAATCATTTCCATCCAATATTATGGGAATTGCAACACGCTGTATGGCAGAAAGACCATCTTTCCATCCTTTTTCCTTAATAAGTTTTTGAAGTCCCGGATGGATAGTTTGTAAAATAGTAGTATGTTTTAAATGGGGTCTTGTCATCTGTTTAAAATATCCGTTATTTGAGAAGCCATCTCTATCTCATCACCTCCTATTTGAAACAATTCATTATATGAGATTTCAGGATTCTCTTCACACAAATCGAGAATATTTATAAATTCTCTTAATATCGGGCGTGGTTTTCGACTAATGCTCTCTTCTCCAAAATCCGTCCAGTCTTGAACAAGTTTTTCTAAAGACTCATCAGGCAAGCGTTCCTTGCTATTCCAATCGTATGCTATACCATGAATGTCTCTTACTTTGCACGTAACAGAAAAAAGCTTTGCCTTATTTAAGCCTTCCAATGCAATCACAGGCTGCCGCATACTTATCATACCTTCATGGGCATTGGGTATTAATACACGTTCGGATAAAGCCTCATAACTTTTCAAACCTGCCCGATCATCTTCAAAAAAAGAATCAGTACCAGTAAATATTAGCAAACATCCCGGGAATCCATTTTTGCCTGATTCATCGATCAATAAACGTAAAATTTCAAGAGCTTGCTCACGCTGTCGAGTGTGAGGAAATCTCCGAATCAATTCCAATTCATCAACCAAAAGAAGTAATCCTTGATAACGAGCACCTTTGATAACCTCAAGTAATGCTCGCATTCGTGGAAAAACCTGATTAGCTTCCAAATATCCGTGCACACCAATTTCATTAAGATTCTTATTTGCCATCGCACGGCTACCACTCAACCATGCAACAGCAGTAGATGCCATAACTTGATCACCTAAACTACGCGCCAGATAAAAGGCACGGAGAGCAGGCGAAAATCCAGCATCAAGATCAGCTAAATAAGCAAGCTCCGACTCGACCCTTTTTTCAACAATAGTCCTTAACTTTTTTTGTGTTGAATCATCAAGTGCTGTTAAGCCTTCAATTTGAGAAGTTTTTCGATGAATGTTCAACAACCAAGATTCGAGAATATCAACTAAAGAGCTTGAATCATGTTTTTCAAAAGTACGCAAACCGTTTATTAAACCAGAAAAAAATATTGACAAATCAGATAAAGGCTGATCTGGGCCGATATTGACTGTTGAAACAGCAAACTCATTTTTTAATGCATATTCTCTTAGCCATGAACCTAAAAAAGTTTTTCCCGCTCCGTAGGGCCCCCTTATGAACTTGAAAGGAGATTTATTGTTTCGAGCTTTATTCAGGAGTTCCTTTAAATGTTCACAAGGTTTTGTTTGACCAATAATCAAGAGATCAAGATTTTTATCGGGAACAACACCTTGTCTTAGGGCATCAATAACATCACGGGCACTCCTACTTTCAATGCCCTCTTTTTCTTTTAATTTTTCGCCGATCCATTCATAAATATTAACACTTCTTACACTTCTCACTCGTAATGGGTTTTTGCTAGATTTGCTTAATTTAACAACTAACTCAGACATGTGTGCTTTAGTTAAGAACCACCCAAGACCATGTCGGCGGCTCGCCCTTTCAATGTCATTATCAGTAAGAGATTTCGTCTCTTTTATAAGAGAGAGAATTATTTGTTCATCCAAGTCAAGTTCTGGAAAATCTTTTGAAATTTCCCTAAATCCAATTGGTGGTTCAGTCTGTGCTTTTGTATCTGCAATTTCGCTTACATCAGGTGTTTCATCGAAAATTTTTTCTGATTTTGCTTCAATATGGCTTTCTTGATCCTGCTCAACAGCTTTAACAGAAGTTTTACTAAATCTTGTTGTTGCACCTTCTATTAATCGTTCAATTAGTTCGTTTTTAACACCAGACACTTGTATACTAAGCTTTCGACATAAATTTGATAAATCGATTCTTCTAAGCCAATTTAATATAGACCTTTCGGACCAAGGACTCTCCACCAATCTTTTAACCTTTTCTTCTTTATTACCACTGGTTTGTAAGTGGCTTTGTGATAGAATATCATAAAGTTGATCATTGGTCAGATTTTGAAAAAATTGTGTAAGTACATCACTAGTCAATTCTCTTTCTTCAGGTTGAGCTGGTAAAACTTGCTTATTGGTTTCTTTTTCATCTTTTTTTAAGTCATCTCCTCGATTAAAATGATCCACTATGTTTGAAATAACTTCAGCTTTTCTTCCAGATATTTGAATACCGTTACGTCTACAATATTCTCTTATTTCGTCTATATGAAGAAAATCTAAAAACTCCGTAGGAGGCACTAAAGCATTGATTAGACGTAGTATCCTTTCTTCTTTACTTCCACTTACCTGTAGACCTGTCATTTCTAATACGCTGTATAGGTGATCATTTTTCATCCCATTTAGTAATCGTTCATAAGCGTCTTTTTCCAAATCTATTCCCCATGCTCTACGTATTTGTAAGGCGACTTCTTCTGCCAAGACATAATTATTCTCATAAGTGAGAACTAATCCAGTAAGAAGCAAATGGTTTCGGGCTGAGACATAGGCACCAGGTACATCCCATAATTGCTTGACATCAGGATGATGTTCTAACAACAGATGTTCACGAGTCCAAATCCGAAGTTCATTACGTAAAGCTTGTAATAAAAGTGTTTCACTTCTATCTATTTCGTTATCACTTTCCCATGCATTTTTCATGACATTTATGTATAGTTGATAATTTTTCTCAGCGGATAGTCCTTTACCTGTCTGCGCTTTTATTGTCATTTCTTTTGTAATTTGCAATACTCTCCCTTGGAAGCCTTCGACAGATAAAGAATAATTTGGTGCTTCAAGTAATAGCTTCAGGAATGCATAAGTAGGAGGTCGAGAAGGCGCTAATGCTTCAGCTACATAAGTTAATGAACTTAATGCTGATGCTATTTCTTGAATTATTACAGTTCTTGGCAATCTTAAATTAGCTGATTCATCGATTTTATCCGTTGAAATTTGATCAATTGAAGCATCTGAATATTTTTCTAGTATTTTCAAAAGTTGCATACTTCATTTACCTCCTGACAATTTAAAATAAAAAAATCTTAGTAAAAAATATCAAAGTTTTTATATTATTATCTTACTTCTATTAGGGGTCTAACGGTTCAGGTTAAGCTGATTTAAACGTTCAACAAACTCTCCTAATTGCATGAAGCAGGACGCGTTTAAATTCAGCTTGAACCTGGTGTTAGGCGTATTTTAGTAAGACCCTTCTATTTCTTGCATTAAAGTTTTTTCCATACGGTTAAAAGCAATTTCTGCAATTTCTTGAACTGTCTCTTGGTATGTAATATGATTATTTATAAAACACGCCCTTGGAAAATAACTGCAATCTATATCATTTGGGCGTTGTGTCATTCCGGGAGCCAGGTTTGCTTCAAGAAAATATAGGCAATCATTTTCATCCATAATTATATCTATTCTGCCATAGTCTCTGGCACCTAAAGCAATAAAAGAGCGTTTTGCGATTGAAACAACACTATCAAATATATCTCCATTCTCAATGGCTATTACTATTTCATTATTCTCTTTTTTAGTTTCATAGCCAAGAATTTTACTATATAAATTTTTATCAGAGAAAGTTATTTCTATCGGTAGCGCTTTTGGCTCATTAATAAAATCTAAACCAAGGATTGAAACTGTAAATTCTCTGCCGTTTAAATATTTTTCTACCAGAGCTGACTGCTTAAATAAAGTATGAATAGTTTCAACTTTATTTTGATAACTTTCAAAATTATAAATGATAGAATCATTTCCTATACCTTTACCATCGCCTTCTCGCAAAGGTTTTATAAATAAAGGGAAACTGACCGGAAGTTCATCGGCAGTTTTATACATACCGGGTTTGGCAATAAAATAAGGAGCTGTATTAATACCAAATTCTGCTACTCTTTTTTTAGCATCATCTTTGCTAAATTCTAATTCAATTGCTTCTTTTCCAGAACCAGTATAATTAATACCAGCATTATCAAAATATTCTGATATCCATATTTTTCCTTTTATGTTTTTTGTTATTTTATCTTCGTTAAAAACAACATATTTAATGCCGGTAAATACTAAATCCGGTTTCCGAAAGACAATTTTATCTAAATCAGATTTTGTCCTAATTATATTAAAATTAACATGGGTATATTTTTCATTTAAAGCATTGTAAACACTTTTACAATTTTTTACAGAACCAAAACCCATCATAGCTAAATCAGCAATATCGGTTGCTATAACTTCAATATGTCTGTCTTCTTTTTTAACTTCTGTTACATCAATTAACATTTAAGATTATTCCTTTATTTGAATTTGTGTTTGAAAAATTAATAGTGAAGTTCCCCCGTTTTAATGGACAATAAATTAAGTCGAAAATATTTTCCGCCTAACGCTAGCATAAGCTGACGAAGGGTTATTTGCACATAATTTCAAAATCCAACCGAACTTCAACAAACAACCAAAATTTCAGAAATCGCGCTTCAGCCCTTCGTTCAGCTTAATGCATTGTTATGCCAATATATTGATAATACATTATTTATAAATCTTTAAATTAGATAAGAAATATTCCTTATCTGATTAGGATCATTCGTTTTGTTAATTTAAATTTGTCGGTTTGTAATGTATAAAAATATATCCCACTTGCGACAATTTTACTTTCCTGATCTCTTGCATCCCATCTCACAGAGTATTTACCGGTTTTATGCGGTTTGTTATCAAGCAAGGTTCGAATAAGACTACCGTTTACATTATAAATTTTAAGACTGATAATTGATGGGGATGTAATAACATATTTTATCATTGTTTCTGGATTGAAGGGATTGGGATAATTCTGATATAAGCTATACTTATTGTTTTTGGTTTCTTCAAAAAGCGGTTTAGCTGAAGTTGCTGGATAGCTAAAACTGAAAATCCCACGATAAGTTGCGGCAAGAAGCGTTTCATCGTTTCCAGGGAAAGTACCAAGAAAAAGAATACCTTTATTTTTCATTTTCTCGCTTATATTTTCCCAGAAATTACCGCCATTTGTACTGCGAAAAACCCCCGCGCCCCAGGAACCTGCGAAAAACGTGTTGGGATTAACCTTGCTTTGTGTAAGCGCGCCGGCATAGCGAAATAGGGAATAAGCCTGTTCCAATCTTTGCCAACTGAATCCTTGATCAGTTGATTTATAGATACCGTCTCCCCAGGTGCCGGCATAAAGTATATTTGCATTTTCAGAATCTATAATTAAAGATTGGATATCATCGAAAATATATGACTCTGAAATATTAATCCAATTCATTCCAACATCAATACTTTTAAATACTCCTGCCCCAGTTGCCAGATATAATATTTGAGAATTTTGTATGTCTTGTACAACAGCTTTGAGGCGTAAGTAACTGGGTAAACCAACATTGATTTCAATCCAGGAAGCACCGCCATTTTCGCTTCTGTAAATAGAGTTATTACCACCAGCATAGATTATTTGTGAGTTGATTCGATCTATGCTTATGGCTTCTATGTTCTCTCCTTCAGGTATGCCATTATTAGCAGGATTCCAATTTAATCCACCATCCACGCTTTTAAATACACCTGAAAAGTATGTCCCTGAATAAATAACAAAGCGATTGGTTGGATCCATAGCAATAGTATTCACATAGGGATCGGTTAAACCTTCACTGGCGTCGTTCCACAAAATGCCCCCATCAATACTTTTATAAATCCCACTACCCAAAAACGCTGCGTATAACGTGTTTGAAAAAACAGGATCGGATATGATTTGATTAATAAAAGTATGGGTAAATCCAAAATTACTTGGCTGCCAACTTATTCGATCCTTGGATTTATATACTCCTCCCCACCAGGTACCAGCAAGAATATTTCCGCCTGGAGTTGGATCGACGCAAATGGAGGAGACATCCATGTGTCCCAGTCCATTATTAAAAAATGTCCAATTCGTCCCTTTGTCTCCACTTTGCACGATGCCTGAATCCGTTGCAACATAAATAAAACCGTTTTGCACTTGTTCGACCTTTAAATCCTGAATAAATGGAGTTGTTTCAAAGGGTAACTCTATTTCATCCCACATCACACCACCATCTTCAGACTTATACATTCCTGAATAAGATGCGGCATATATAACATTGATGTTAGTGGGATCAACCTGCAAGTGATTAATATAATTATCTGGGGTACCCCGTTCTGTCCAGTTGAATCCTCCATCTGTGCTAATCGATACAACATCATAGTGACTGCCAATGATAGTATTTTCATCATTTGAGGATATTACTAAATATCTAAATGGAATTCCTGTATGAATTAATTGCCAATTATTACCCCAATCCTGGCTAAAATATAATGTATCAGAGATGCTAACATAAACATGATTTGGCTGAGTTGGTGCAATCGCTATAGTCTCAATAGTGGATTTCTTTGGAAGTCCAGCCTCGAGCTGTTGCCAAGTAATCCCGCCATTATCAGTTCGATACAGACCACCCATATAATCACCAGCATCCAAGACCGTAACATAGACACGGTTCGCATCATCTGGCGCCACCACAACAGAATTGTCAGGTCCTGAAATTAAGCGATCATTCAGCCCCGTTAACGACCAACTGTTACCACCATCCTGTGTGCGATAAATGCCGTCTCCCCAGGTTCCTGCGTAAACAATTTGCGGATTTGAAGGCGCAATAGATAGCACCGTTGGAAAGGCGCCTGGCACATTTCCTAAAAAGGTCCAACCATTTTTCGATTGGATATTTTCAGGATTCCAAGAACCTTTTTTAATATGTTTCAAATTGTAAGGTTGCGTTGCTCTGAAATTCAGCTTCGATTTTTCGGGAGCGAATGCGGTATGTTGGGCAAAAATAATAGAGTTAGGATTTAAAGTGAGAGAAACTAATGAGACTAAAAGCCAACAAAAAGTGAAATAGTTACGTTTTCTCATAGACTTTTCCCCTTAAATTTAAAATTAAATTTAAAATGTATCACTTGACTTTATTATTTACGACAGGCTCGTAACACTACTATGAGCCTGTCGTAATATATTTAATTATTTTAACAAAGTGTTTCACATACGGATTGTAAATGACAACCGCAGCTTTCGATAGAAATCTGAATCTAAAATTGATTCACTGCCACCTAAAAAGCCTATTAGATCGATCTGTAGATTTGGAGTGGGGTGGAATCCTATTCCATAAGTAAATATAGTTTCTGTTCTAATCGTTTCACTGTGTATGCTTGTAGAACTAAATTGGTTCTCAGATACATTGATTGTAACCTCGCCATCACCTGTTTCTATACGCGTTATTTCCGGATAGGATTCTGTTATCTGTTTAGCATCATTGGTAATACTTTTTCGGTAGCTAAACAGTGCACCAAAGCGAATTCGCCATCGCATACTGTCAGTGAACGTATATTCAATCCCGATCGGTATTCTGAAATTGGTGACTTTAGTTTCATATTTTCGATTGGCAGAAGAGGACATAGTAATCGTAGTCATTCGATACGCGACTGTACTCGTATCGTCTAACACATCTTTTCCGGAAAAGTCGGTATCTTTGATATTAAACTTAGTATCGCGCAAGGTGGAAAAGAGTGCCCATTGTGCACCGATACCAACCGCAACACGATCTCCTAAAGGAATATTAGTTAGACCAAGAACCGTTATACCATTTGTTCTGAAATCTCCAATGTCGCTTTCGCTTTCAAAATTTTCTAAATCGTATTGCTTATCGGTTCTAAGAGTATCGAGCCCATCAAAATAGAAATCACAGCTTGTGAAACGTCGATCTGTGCTACTGACAAAATCATTGGAGATAATATCATATCCCACACGCATACGCCAAAATCCATCATACCGTCGTTCTTTGCCGGGATTAAAGATGTGTTTGAGATCCAAAGCGATGCCAAGGTTGGTGCCACTATTACTCTCTTCGACTCTAAAATTATCAAACTCTGAAATGTTTTCCTCATAAGCAGATATCTCACGATCAAAAATATCTTGGCGTGCGGAATATTTATCTGCTATATTGAGTTCTCTGGTTGTCTTGTTATACTTCAAATCAACTCGAGCCTCACTATTTCCGAAGGGTAAAGTAATATTGGTCATGCCAGAAACAACTACCTCAAAAAATGAATTCTTATCCTCATTGAAGAAGTCACCGTTTTCTGACAACGTCTTAGATATAAATCCATCATTGAGGTCCTGAAACAAAATAGATCTTGAAAAAGTTGGACTGGTGTACGGCGCTCCTGTAAATGGGAATGTTCCCGAACCTAACATCACATCGGTAGTCGTGTTATTAAAAGTAAATTTTCCAACATTTACTCGTCCAGCAAAAATCATATTTGCTATAGGAATGGAGCTGGTAATTACAACATTGTAATCCTGATTAGACGTATTATCATGCACTTCCTGGTTAATTTTATTTTTGTGATCAAATAAGCCATCCATATCAGTATCTGCAAAAGACGAAAAATTGTCAAATAGATCACCCTTTCCGTACAGTTCTGGAGAACCAGCTAAGTCAGAATTGATAGAGACAGCATTCGGTGTGGTAGCATTTCTGAATTGCCAAAGTAAGGATGCCCTCATTTTGGAGAAGAACGGTATAGGCCCTGAAACAC
>JACKQG010007001.1_pt1 | contig 11593 bp, 15 predicted proteins | sample 8237621 | NCBI WGS metagenome assembly JACKQG01 (sample SAMN15677084, study PRJNA649215) | marine metagenome | biome: marine; feature: Black Sea; material: saline water; isolation source: suspended particulate matter (SPM) from the Black Sea western gyre | collected 2013-06-09/2013-06-10 | depth... | reverse complement strand
CAACCGTCTTATCACCTTCTTTAATCAGGCCCATTGCGATACCGGCAACAGGTGCCTTAATTGGAACACCAGCGTCCATCAGTGCGAGTATTCCGCCGCAAACAGAGGCCATGGAAGATGATCCATTAGACTCCATAATTTCAGAAACTATTCTAATAGTATAAGGGAACTCTTCCCTTGTCGGAAGGACTGCTTTTATAGCTCTTTCAGCAAGCATGCCGTGTCCAATCTCCCTGCGTCCTGCTGACCGAAGGAACTTCACCTCTCCTACACTGTAAGGAGGAAAGTTATAATGAAGCATAAATGATTTTTTCTGCTCACCTTCGAGAGAATCAATTCTCTGTTCGTCACTGGAAGTACCAAGTGTCGCAACCGCAAGTGCCTGTGTCTCTCCTCGCTGAAACAGCGCAGAACCATGAGTTCTGGGCAGCAAACCGAGATCAGCGCTAATCGCGCGAATATCATCAGGCTTACGTCCGTCAGCCCTGATACCCTGCTCTATAATCATATTACGTACAAGATCTTTTTCAAGTTTATGAAAATAAAATGAGATGTCCTTGGAAATATCCGTCTCAGAATCAGAATTCAGTGCATCCTTGAGATCCTGCGAAACCTTGTCCAGAGTTTCCTGTCTGAGCATCTTGTCAGGAATAACAATTGCTGCCTTTATTTTCTCAAGTGCATAATTAGAAACAGCTGACATAAGCTTCTCATCCAGTTCCGGCGCAACAACTACCCGCTTTGCCTTTCCTATCTTCGATACCAGCTCTTTCTGCAACTCAATAACCGTCTTAATTTCGTTATGCGCTATCTCCAGTGCCTCAAGCAGCACACTTTCAATAATTTCCTGACCACCGCCCTCAACCATCATAACGGCTTTTTCTGTGCCGGCCACTACCATTGAAAATTCACACTCTTCGATTTCCTGAAGATCTGGATTAACAATAAATGACCCCTTTGATATGCCAACCCTGACGGCCCCGACAGGACCTTCAAATGGTATATCAGAGATACTCAGTGCAGCGGAAACACCAATAATACCAAGTATGTCAGCTATATTTTCCTCGCCAAAAGATAGTGCGGAAACGATGCCCTGAGTCTCACAATAAAACCCATCAGGAAACAACGGCCTGATCGGTCTGTCAATGAGCCTTGATGTCAGCGTCTCTTTCTCTGTTGGTCGGCCTTCTCTCTTAAAAAAACCTCCAGGAATCTTACCGGCTGCATAAGTCCTTTCCTGATAATCAACTGTAAGCGGGAAAAAATCGATATCTGCTCTTGCTTCTTTCTTTGCTACAGCAGTTGCAATAATCACGGTATCTCCATATCTTACGATAACGGAGCCATCCGCCTGTTTTGCAATCTTGCCTGTTTCTATTGATAGGGCTTTACCCTTAAGATTCATCTCTACGATTGTCATTTAATATCTACTTTCTGAGTCCAACCTGTTTGATAAGCTTCTCGTATCTTGCCCTATCTACACCTTTAAGATATTTCAGCAGTGTACGCCTTTGACTTACGAGAGTCAGCAGTCCTCTTCTTGAGTGGTGGTCTTTTTTATGTGACTGAAAGTGCACATTTAAACCATTTAACCGCTCACTAATAAGCGCTATCTGAACCTCGGGAGACCCGGTATCACCATCTTGCAGTTTGTACTTCTCAATAATGTTTTCTTTTTGTTCTTTCGTTAAAGCCATTCTAATACCTTCCTTTAAGGAATAAGATTGTAACACAATATTTTCAGGATGTAAAGCAATGCATCTTCTGGAAATAATGCTTTATCGGTTATCTCTAATACTCATGAATTTCGGATGTAGTATATATAATAAATCAAAAAAATGATATATAAAATTTGTCTATATTCAGATTTCACAGGATATTCTGAATCCGGCATCAGCAATATTATGAATGCTCAGGTATCGAATAATCAGAGACTGGACGAAAACTCTTTCTGTGCATCGGAGCAGGCCCGTACTGACTCAGGCGCAACATGTGATCCTTAGTACCATATCCCTTGTGACTCCTGAAATTATACTGGGGGTATCTTGCATGACAATCACACATAATATCATCCCTGACTACCTTGGCAATGATTGATGCGGCGGCTATCGATGCACTTACGGACTCCCCCTTAAACATAGAAAACTGGCGAATACGGATATCCGTCAATTTCACAGCATCTATCAGCAATATGTCCAGCCTTACCCCAAGGTCGCCGATGGCTATGCTCATGGCCGTTTTCGTCGCCTGCAATATATTGATGCGGTCTATTATCTCCGCACCCACAATGCCGACTCCAATGGCCAAAGCCTTCCGGTTAATTTCCCAAAACAGCCTTCGACGCTGTTTTTCCGTAGTCTTTTTCGAGTCAATCAATCCTTCAATATGTATGTCTCGTGGAAGCACTACAGCAGCAGCAACAACCGGACCAGCCAAAGGCCCCCTACCAGCCTCATCCAGCCCGGCTACTGAGGAATACACTTCGCGCACCTTATCATCATAGGCGAAAATATTCTCAGCACATAAATTAGTAAGCGGCATAAATCACAACACACCAATATAGAAACAAGGTCAATTAAAGGCCTCCTGATTAAATCAATTATTCTTCAAACCTTCGCTATATTCCTAACAACTCCATACATGATATTTCAACAATATATTAACTGCGCAAACACTAACCATATTGCCATACCCACACTCGGCAGCATCTTCTTAAGCACAAAAAAAAGAGCCTGACTTTTAAATGCATCAGGCTCTTTTAAACTTGTAAAATTGACAGCCTTATTTGCCTATGAACTTCTTCTCTTTCACCTTAGCGGCCTTACCCTTCTTATCACGTAAATAGTACAGCTTAGCCCTTCTCACGACACCTTCCTTAGTGACTTTGATACTGTCAATGAGAGGTGAATGAAGCGGGAGGACTTTTTCACAGCCGATACCTTTAGAGATCTTGCGGACAGCAAACGTCTCACGGATTCCTGCGCCCTGACGTCCTATCACTATACCTGTAAAAACCTGTATACGTTCCTTCTCTCCTTCTTTAATCTTGATGCTGACACTTACCGTGTCACCAATACTGAAGGGAGGTATTTCCTTCCTGTAGCTTTCTTCTACAACCTTTATGGCGTTCATTGATCTCCTCCTGATATATATTATTTAAAAATCTTACTAATTTATTTACTGCCGTAGCCATCTCTTAAATCAGATATCATCCTCTGGTCTTCATCCGACAACTTCGCCGTTTCCAGTAAATCCGGTCTGACTGCCAGTGTCTTTTTCAGGGCCTGACCGCGTCGCCAGGCGATAATATCCTTGTGATTTCCCGACAAAAGCACATCAGGCACTTTGAGTCCACAATACTCTCTGGGCCTTGTATATTGAGGGTAATCCAGCAACCCCCATGTAAATGATTCATCCTCTATGGATTTTGCATCTCCGAGTGCGCCGGGCAAAAGTCTCGTTACAGCGTCAATTATAACAAGTGCGGCCAGTTCTCCGCCAGTCATCACATAATCGCCAATGGATATCTCTTCATCCACTCTTGACATGACCCGCTCGTCTATTCCCTCATACCTGCCGCAGATAAAGACAATCCTTCTGTCCTCTTTGGAAAACACTTCTGCCACCTTCTGACTAAAAGGTGCTCCCTGCGGACTTAAAAGCACGACACGCCTCGGAACTCCGTCTTCAGCAAGAACATCTAAAGCCTTGAAAAGAGGTTCCGGCTTCAGCACCATTCCAGCACCGCCCCCATAGGGCATATCATCTACGGTCCTATGCGAGTCTGATGTAAAATCTCTGAAATTATACAGTGCTACATCAAGCAACCCCTTACTCCTCGCCCGCTTAAGAATACTCTCATTCAAATAAGCAGACAAAATATCAGGGAAAAGCGTCAATACATCGCACTTCATATTTCAAAACCACACAATCTAAAGGAGAAGGCTTAACCTTCTCCTGGAGAATCACATATAAATATTAACCATTGCGCCAGACAGTGACCTGACAGCCTACTCCAGAATCTCCAGCACACAGCGCTTGCCAAGCTTAGTTCCAGCCGCACTCATAATAGTGCGCATTGCCCGGGCAGTCTTACCCTGCTTTCCAATCACCTTCCCAAGATCATTCGTGTCCACACGAAGCTCAAATACGGTAGTCCTTTCTCCCAACACCTCTGAAATAACTACTTCCTCAGGCTTGTCAACTAAAGCCTTTGCCATACTCTCTACCAACTGCTTCATGTCCACCTCCACGAGAATCCGGGCGGCTTTTTTAGATGCCCGAAATTTTCAAAAGCTTCTGCACTGCAGAAGTCGGCTGTGCTCCTACCCCAATCCAGTATTTAGCTCTATCAGTATCAATCTTAATCGCAGAAGGATTCTGCAATGGATCATACGTACCAATGATCTCTAAAAACGACCCATCTCTTCTTTCACGGGCATCCGCAACAATTACTCTGTAGAAAGGCTTCTTTTTAGCGCCCTTCCTTGTCAATCTAATCTTTACCAATTCCGTTCCTCCGTGTCATTACAAATCATAATGCAGTATTATGTCAGAAGTATTTAAAAAAAATACAACTATTTATTCCCGGCCAACCTACACCGGTATTCTCTAAAATTTAAACTGCGGCATTCCTTTTCCACGTTTAAACCGTTTAAGCATTTTTTTCATTTCAAGATGCTGCTTTACTAACTTATTAATATCCGCAACAGTTGTCCCGCTTCCAGTTGCGATCCGCTTTTTTCTGTTGCCGTTGAGTATAACATAATTCTTTTTTTCCTGCTTTGTCATAGAATTAATGATTGCCTCGATCTTCACAAAGGCAGAATCATCCACTTTTATGCCCTTCAACTTCTTTCCCATGCCTGGTATCATACCGAGAATACTCTCAAGCGATCCCATTTTCCTGATCTGCTTTATCTGATCAAGAAGATCTTCATAGGTGAAACGGTCCGTCTTAATCTTGTCTTCCAGCTTTAGCGCATCTTCAAAATTAACAGCATCCTGGGCTTTTTCAACAAGACTGACAACATCTCCCATTCCAAGCACCCGGGATGCCATACGCTCCGGGTGAAACGGTTCAAGAAAATCTATTTTCTCGCCCATACCTATAAATTTAATAGGCTTACCGGTTACAGATACAATAGAAAGCGCCGCACCACCCCTTGCATCACCATCCATTTTTGTAAGAATGACACCCTGTATATCCAGCCTGTCATTAAAAGACTTGGCAATATTAACCGCATCCTGCCCCGTCATTGCATCAGCTACAAACAGGATCTCATGGGGATTAGCATTCTTTTCAGATTCTCAAGCTCGGTCATCAGGTCATCATCAATGTGAAGACGTCCTGCGGTATCGAGAATCACAATGTCATGGCCCTCAAGTTTTGCCTTTTTCAAGGCATCCGGAAATATTGCTACCGGATCATCCCCCGGCTTTGAAAGGTGCACGGGAACATCAATTTGATCACCAAGTGACTTCAACTGATCTATAGCTGCGGGACGACCCGTATCCATCGCAACCAGCAGGGGCCTGCGCCCGTCTTTTTTAAATGTGTACGCAAGCTTGGCCGAGGTTGTTGTCTTACCAGATCCATGCAGGCCAACAAGCATAATTATGGTAGGAGGATTAGCTGCCAGATTGATCTTTGCCTGTCCGCCGCCCATAAACTCGCTCAGGACATCATTAACAATCTTTACAACCTGCTGTCCAGGCGTAATACTGTCTAAAACCTCTTTACCAACCGCCCGCTCCCTGACCTTCTCAGTAAAATCCTTAACTACCTTGAAGTTGACATCCGCCTCCAGCAAGGCCATCCGAATTTCCTTAAGCGCAGCATCCACGTCCACTTCAAGCAAAAGGCCGCGGCCTTTAAGCTTTTTAAATATTCCGTCAAGTCTGTCCGATAATGATTCAAACATATTCAGTTATAAATCGCCTTTATCTTAAACATAAAATACCGGCAATATTCATCCCGTTAAATTAAAAGGTTTCTTCTACGTATTTTTCTGCAGTGATCGCTGCGATGGCGCCATCACCTACCGCAGTGGCAATCTGCTTAAGCGGCTTTGACCTAACATCACCGGCAACAAAAACACCCGGCGTACTCGTTGACATATCTTCCTCAGCAACGATATAATTGCTCTCATTCAGCGTTACCAGCTCTTTTATAAACTCGGTATTAGGGTCATATCCTATATAAATAAATATTCCTTTTGCCTGAATTGTTGAGTGCTCGCCTGTTTTGAGGTTTTCTAGATCAATCGTCTCTACGCCGCTTTCATCACCCTTTATTTCCCTAACCGCTGAGTCCCATATAAATTCAATCTTAGGATTGGCAAAGGCCCTTTCCTGCACTACCTTGGCAGCCCTGAGCTGATCGCGGCGGTGAACAATGTAAACCTTACTTGCAAATTTAGTGAGAAAAAGCCCCTCTTCAACCGCTGAATCTCCTCCGCCTACCACAACGAGCACATCATCTTTATAAAAGGCCCCGTCGCAGGTTGCACAATAAGATACGCCTCGCCCCCTGTACTCATCTTCGCCCTTAATATTAAGAGGCCTCGGATTAGATCCGGTTGCGAGTATAACGGCTTTAGTCTCAAGCTCGCTATCATCATCGAGTCTGACTTTTTTATATTTCCCTTCAGACACCACCCCGATCACCGAACCCTGAGTTATCTCAAGGCCGAATCTGAGGGCCTGAGCTTCCATCTTACCGGCAAGCTCAGCTCCCGATATACCTTCTTCAAAGCCGGGATAATTTTCAATCCATTCAGTAGTCATAACCTGTCCGCCGGAAAATCCTTTTTCTATAAGAAGGCTTTTCATCCTTGCCCGCGCAGCATAAAGCCCTGCTGTCAAACCAGCAGGGCCTCCGCCAATAATTATCACATCATACATAATCTGGTTACCCGAGAAGTGAATCTATCTTTGACTTAAGCTGCGCCTTGGGCACAGCACCCACGACCTGGTCTAGAATCTCACCATTTTTAAAAAACATAAGAGTAGGTATTCCCCTGATCTTGTACTTACTTGCCAGATCAGGATTTTCATCTGTATTAACCTTGGTAAAGTTGACTTTTTCGCCGTATTCCTTGGCAAGTTCTTCTACTACCGGGGCAATTATCTTGCATGGACCACACCAGGTAGCCCAAAAATCTACCATTGTTACTACGGATGACTTTACAACATCTTCTTCAAATGAATCAGTAGTAACGATTTTAACTGTATCTGACATGAGAAACCTCCTGAATTTTAAAAAATTTACAAATTATATTTGTTATTTATCTTCTTTGTCAATTTCATCTCGGCTGAAATCAGATGTATATATTATCACTATATTAAATATATAACAAATTCCACTCCCACGCACTGAACACTTAATGGGCCTGAACCTGAAAAATCCTCGGGTTTAGAAAACATGCCGGTTATATTATAATGTTCAGCAGACAATTAAATGAATTATCATGGAGGAAACATGTCAGAAGTACGAAGCCGCGAGGACAAACCATTACCAGGGATAGATTATTCCGAGATTCACATACCTGACGAAAATGATCTCGGCACAGGTGAGTTCACAACCGTTCTAGATCCCGGTGCATTGGGAAAGGTCAATCCGATCATAAGTTCTATCATCAATAAACCCATATTTCAGCTTATAGTCAATATCAATGCTGCCGAATATTCGGTCTCAGCCTTACTCGGTCAGGCAGATAACAGTCCCGTCAAATCCAAGAAGGTCTATACCGTAACAGAAGACATAAATGTAAAAAATTCCCTATTTTTTGTGGTATCATTTAAAAATTGGGAGATAAGCGGACTTACACTGAACGGCAACGCACTGGCAGAAAAATAGATATGGGAGGGCAGCCCTTGAAAATCACACTTTTTGCGGCAGTTTTAATCACCTTAATCCTGACGGCAATACCAGAGGCCAGTGCTCAGGAAAAGACCTATTCAATGCAGGAGGCCCACGGCCCGGAACAAACCTGCCGCCTGTGCCATACACGAAGCAGACTCACACAGGAGCGGGCACCGCTTATTAAGCCCGTCACTGCACTCTGCTTCGAGTGTCACTCTGACAGACTTCCCGAGAGCGAACACATAGTTGATATACCGCCTTCAATGGACACGGGAATACTTCCCTTATCTGATGGTAATGTAAGCTGCTACTCCTGCCATAATGTGCATGACAATAACAAAGACCTGCTCAGGATGAAAACCGATGACCTCTGTCTTACATGTCACCAGATGTAATTATTTGCCATGAAGTGCTTCATCACAGGTCTTAATAGCGCACAAATCTCCGCACATACTGCAGACCTTTTCCTCATTAGGCGGAACCTCGGCTCTCCATTCTCTGACCTTATCAGGGTTAAATGACATCTCGATCTGACCATTCCAGTCAAGGGCCTTTCTCCTTCTGGCCATTTCTATATCACGCTCTATCGCACCGGGAATGCCCTTTGCAATATCTGCTGCATGGGCCGCAAGCCGGGTAACTATAACTCCCTCCTTTACGCACTCGATACTCGGAAGCCTTATGTGCTCTGAAGGTGTAACATAACAAAGAAAATCTGCACCGGCAGCACCAGCAATTGCACCGCCGATAGCAGCTGATATATGGTCATAGCCCATACCAATATCAGTCACAAGCGGCCCAAGCACATAAAACGGAGCTCCCTTACAGATCTCTTTCTGCATCTTTATATTCAGTTCTACCTGATTAAGGGGAACATGTCCCGGCCCTTCAATAATAACCTGCACACCTTCTTTAAGCGCCACGTCCCTGAGTTCTCCAAGGGTAATAAGCTCTTCTATCTGAGTGCGGTCAGTAGCATCAGCCAGACATCCCGGTCTTGCACCATCCCCGAGACTAAGGGTAAGGTCATGCTTTTTAGATATCTCGATCAGCCTGTCAAACTGTTCATAAAGGGGGTTTTCGCGATCATTACGGATCATCCATTCTATAAGAAAAGAGCCGCCCCTGCTGACTATATCGAGTATCCGGCCGTCAGACCTGAGAGTGCTTATCGTCTTTCTGGTCAGTCCGGAATGCACTGTTATAAAATCCACCCCCTCCTCAGCCTGTCCCTCTATCGCAGCAAAGATATCATCAGCACTCATTTTATATATAGCGCCATTATCCTCTACCGATTTTGCTGCGGCCTGATAAATAGGGACAGTGCCGACAGAAATAGTTGATTTCCTCATCATAAGACGCCTGATATCATTTATAGGCCCGCCGGTTGAAAGATCCATAACCGCATCAGCACCATATTTTATAAGGACATCGAGTTTCTCCATCTCCTCGTCCAGGGATATCTTATCCTTTGAGGTGCCAATATTTGCATTAACCTTCGTCCTTAAACCCCTTCCTATGGCAAGCGGTTTTATCTCATGCTTAATATTTCGCGATATTACCGAGAAACCATCAGCAATATCACGGGAAAGCTGTTCAGGTGCGATACCCTCACCAGCCGCAGCCTCTTTAACTTCATCTGATATAATGCCTTTCCTTGCAAGCTCAATCCTCGTATATCCCAGTTTTTTTCCCATAACAATCTCCTATGCAGCTTATTTAAAAAACTTATTAACAGCCCTTGGCCATATTAGTCTTGCCCTTACCTTCAAGGGCAATTAATACCGCCTCAGCCTTATTCTTTACATCATCGGCCCCGAAAATCCCGGATATCATCGAGACTCCATGAACCCCTGCAGCCATAGTCTTTCTGCACCTTTCAATATTTACCCCGCCAAGGGCAAAGACCGGTATCTTTACTTTTTCTGAGACCTCGCCCAGCCTTTCAAGGCCGACCGGTGCTCCATACTGAGCCTTGGATGCCGTTCTGTATACCGGCCCAAATGTTATAAAATCCGCCCCGCCCGTCTCAGCCCGTCGGGCCTCCTTCAGCGAATGTGTTGATACACCGATCATTAACCTTTTTTTCACAATCCCCCTGACCACATCAACCGGCATACCCGACTGCGTAAGATGTACTCCATCAGCACCTGCGGCCAGGGCAAGATCAAACCTGCTATTTATGAAAAGCCGTGCATTATATCTCTCGGTCAGCCTTCTAATCTTATAAGCCAGTTTCAATAACTCTCCAGCCATCAAATCCTTCTCCCGTAGCTGCACCGCCCTGACACCACCATCCAAGGCCTGCCTGACGGCCGTTAGAAGTGATGCATCACCCAGCCTTCTGTCAGTAATAAGGTACAGCCTGAAATCAATATTCGTCATTCGTCATTCGTCATTCGTCATTCGTCATTCGTCATTCTATGTTCGATGTTCATACATGTTCAGGGCGCACACATGGATACGCCCCTACAAATATTTATCACGGACATGTTTATTCATTCTTACAGCATCCCCTCTATCGGACTGCTTGCGGTCGCATAAAGCTTCCTCGGCATTCTTCCGGCCTTATACGCAAGCCGCCCTGCAAGCATGCCGTATTTCATCGCCTCTGCCATAAGTATCGGGTCATCTGCACCGGCGATGGCCGTGTTTAATAAAACCGCGTCTGCACCCAGTTCCATTGCCACCGCAACATCCGAGGCAGTTCCCACACCTGCATCAACAATGATCGGGACCTTTGCCTGCTCCATTATGATCTTAAGGTTGTACGGATTTCGGATACCAAGACCTGAGCCTATCGGTGCAGCCAGCGGCATTACTGCGGCTGCTCCGGCATCTACCAGCCTGAGCGCCATAACAGGGTCATCATTGATATAGGGCAATACGATAAACCCCTCTTTAGCCAGTATCTCCGTAGCCTTCAAAGTGGCGCAGGCATCAGGAAACAACGTCTTTTCATCACCTATAACTTCAATCTTTATAAGGTCGGACACACCTGTTTCCCTGGCAAGCCTGGCATATCTCAGGGCATCTTCCAGTGTAAAGCAGCCCGCTGTGTTCGGGAGAATCTTGTATTTCTTAGGATCTATAAAATCAAGAAGGTTCTCTGATTTACTGTCAAATATATTAGTCCTTCTGACCGCAACCGTCACAACATCCGCGCCGGAGGCCTCAATCGCTTTGGCAGTTTCCTCAAAGTTTTTATACTTCCCGGTGCCTACCCACAAACGCGACTTAAATTCTATACCACTGATTACCAGTTTATCGTCCACAATGTCCTCCTGCTATATATAGTTAAAATAAGTATTTTTACGCTATCAATGCCGTACCAGCGCTACCCGCCGCCTACAAAATTGACTATCTCCACCTGATCGCCCTCCTTCAGCTCACTCACAGAATAATCACATTTTTTTATTATGACCATATTGAGTTCCACTGCCACCCGTCCCGGATCTATCTCCAGGCCTTCAAGCATGCTCATAACCGTGGCCCCGTCCTTTACTTCCTGCTCATCACCATTAATTATCAGTTTCATCCCGCCATCCGTTTATCATTGCATGTTTTCATTTATGAAGATCCCTTGCACCCTTTTCAATCAACTCAAATTTCTCTGCAAGTCCTCTATTTTCATTTTCCAGCTCATGTTTCAAAACACTGCGCAGTTTTTCCTTGAAAATGTCAGAACTGCTGTCTTCGAAATATTCCTTAAGCGATAACAGGGCA
>JACKQG010007000.1_pt1 | contig 11594 bp, 8 predicted proteins | sample 8237621 | NCBI WGS metagenome assembly JACKQG01 (sample SAMN15677084, study PRJNA649215) | marine metagenome | biome: marine; feature: Black Sea; material: saline water; isolation source: suspended particulate matter (SPM) from the Black Sea western gyre | collected 2013-06-09/2013-06-10 | depth... | reverse complement strand
TCGCAACCCACGGCCAGTCAATCGGTAAAACGGGGCGAAAAGATCGTGAAAGAGAAGGAACTCAAGATGATGGAATGACCTATGTCAATATATCAATACCCGTCCCCAAACTCCCTAAGGCTGAAAGAAGAAAAGAATTAATTTTAGGTGAGGTTTCTGTAAATATCTTTGCGGTGGCCGATTTTGATAATCAGAATCAATAGGACATCATCTTGAATCTCATAAACAATCCGATAATCTCCGACCCGAATTTTGTAAAAGGGATTGTTTCCCTTCATCTTGGTAGTATCCGGGTTCGGAAGGTTTTCCGCGAGGTTGTCAATTGCTTTGCTGATGCGTTTTTGGTCAGGTTTAGGAATTTTTTTGAACGCTTTTGCCGCAGACCTCTTGACCTCTATCCTATATTTCAAAGTTCGAGTTCCTTTTTCAGCTCTTCCCAGGGGATCGGTTCACCGGGTTCATTTTTAGCTTTCCACGCATCTTCCATATCAATTCGGTCCTCTAAATCTTGCAATAATTTAAGCTCTTTCATGGAAACAATGGCGGCAATAGGTTCACCCCGCCGGGTCAGAACAAAGGACTCATTACCAAAAGCTACTTGGTTAATAATATTGGCAAATTTTTTTCTTGCATCAGCGGTTGTGATTTTTTTAAGCATGATAATCACCTCAATTGTTTAATATGTACAAATGGTACTTTATGTGCATAGAGTACGCCATGAATTGTTAGTTGTCAATAGAAAACTTTAATCGAAATATAAAAGCCTTATAACCTCTTCGGCATTAGAAGTGACGTCCATAAATAAGAGCACCAGTAAATAATTTGACAGATATCTGCCTTCATGTTGCCAGAATTTCATGCCGAGATTAGCCCGCCTTGAAGCACCGGGTGTTTTGCATCACATCATCATTCGTGGAATTGAGCGTCGCAAGATATTTTAAAAAGAGATCTTGGGGAAAATCAGACACCCAAAGCCGCGGTTCAGACCACTCGATTTCAATATATTGCATCTTCTCCGTTATTGACACACAATTGAATTTCGATCATACTTCAACCCCGAAATAGAAAGATTTTTCTTTTTACCAACAATTCCGGGATACATTTCAGACTTCATCAATGGGCTGAATGAAATGCCATGTGATGCCAGACCAGGCAAGAAGGTCTTGCTGACGAATCTTTTTGATAAAAATGGATAATCAGTTGTGCAGGTTGAAAAGAACGCTGAAAATGGGCCTTTGCGGCATGGTAGTGCTTTTGAGCATGGTGCTTGTGGTACTGTGTGAAAGCGGCTTTGGTGTGAAAACCGATGCTTCTGGCGATGATCCGTTTCCGGTCTATCCGAGCATGAAAAAAGCCGTGGATTTCTGGAAAAACGTCTTCACTCAATATACCACCCTTCATGGTATTATTCACGATAGCCAAAATTTGGACATTATCTATGAAATTGTTGCGCTTGAGGATCAGAAAGACGCCGACGCCGCCAAGCGGAATCAGAACAAAATAAAGCTTATCAAAGAGAAATATAAAACCGTCTTAAATACGCTGGCGAACGGCAAGTCGCCCACATCCGAAGAAGAAAAAAGGGTCTTGGCCCTTTTCGGGGAGCGGGCGACCCAGGAGGCCTTGCGGACAGCTCAGAACAGCATCCGGTTTCAACTGGGGCAAAAAGACCGGTTCCGCCAGGGAATCATCCGCTCCGGTTCCTGTCTTGAAGAGATCATAGGGGTATTCCGGCTCCACGGCCTGCCGGAAGAACTTGCCTATCTCCCCCATGTGGAATCATCCTTCGACTATCAGGCCTACAGTAAGTTCGGGGCCGCCGGCATCTGGCAGTTTACCCACGGCACCGGGAAAAAATATATGACCATCGATTATACCCAGGATGATCGCCGGGATCCGATTCGTGCTTCTCATGCGGCGGCAAAGTATCTGAAGCAAAGTTACGAGCAACTGGGAAGCTGGCCCATGGCCATTACCGCCTACAACCACGGCGTTAACGGTATGGCACGGGCCAAACAATCCGCCGGCGACGATTTTGAACAAATTCTCAGTGAATACAAAGGCCGCAGCTTCGGTTTTGCCTCACGAAATTTTTACGCCGAATTCCTGGCCGCCCGGGAAGTGGCCGGCCGTTATCAAAAATATTTTGGTGATCTGCAGTTGGATGCACCTGTGAAGACCATGGAAATCGTTTTGCCCGGCTATGTTTCGGTCCAGGATCTGGCCGATTATTTCAACACGGATATCAAGACGCTCCGCAACCTAAATCCTGCCTTGCGGAATCCGGTATTTCTGGGGCAAAAATATGTCCCCAAAGGGTATCGCTTGTGCCTTCCGGGACATGCGGATCAACATCTTGCCAAAAGGGCGGACAATATTCCAGCCACACTCTTGCGTTCAAGACAGCTGCCCAGTCGCTTCTATCGCGTTCAGAAAGGCGATACCGCCGGCTTGATCGCCCGATCACAGGGTGTGCGGCTGAAAGATCTGATTCTGGCCAACGGCCTGGATCTCCGCGCCACCGTTTATGTGGGACAGAACCTGCGGATACCGGTTCCCGGGGAAGAAATCATGCTGGCTTCGGCTTCCGAAAACACGTTTAAACCAATGAAAGCAGTGGCGGTGGAGGTAAGGCCTGAAAAATCTCCCGCAGCCGGGCAACCGGATCGTAAACCGGCAAAGCCGGCAATTGAATCCCGCAAAGCAGCGTCAGCGGTCAAATTGTCGGATCGGAAGATGGAAGCCACCTCGCCGGCAAGGGAAATCCAAGAGCAAGGCCCGCCTTCAACCATCGAGACCGAGGTAAATCCGGCCGTGGTCACAGGCAACTTTGAGGTTGAAAAGGTGGTTACAGAAGGCCGTAAAACCATCGGTATCATCCGGGTGGAGGCCGAAGAAACTTTGGGACATTATGCCGATTGGCTGGGAATTGCCACCCAGGCCGTCCGCAGCTTGAACGGTTTTCGCTACGGCAATCCCATTCGAATCAATCAAAAGATCAAAATTCCCCTCACCAAGATCGGAAAAGAGGCTTTTGAAGAAAAGCGGTATGAGTATCACAAGGAATTGGAAGAAGATTTCTTCTCGGTTTATCGAATCCAGGGCGAATCGGTTTACACGGTAAAAAAAGGAGCCAATGTCTGGCGCCTCTGCCAGCAGACCTTTGATCTGCCCTTCTGGCTGATCAAGAAATATAACACGGCCCAGGATTTCAATGTCTTGAGGCCGGACCAGAAGCTGCGGATTCCCACCGTTCGGAAAATGGCGGAAGAAAGTGACTCAGTTTCATTGCGGCCAAAGATCGAGTAGCTGAAAGGCAGTATCATATGGCAAAGAATGAGCGCATTGAAAAACAAGCCTGGAAGCCCGGAAACGTGCTGTCTCCGCTTCCCGTGGTACTGGTAAGTTGCGGCGGAGCACAAGGATGGAAGCCGAACCTGATCACCATTGCCTGGACAGGCAGTGTATGCAGTGATCCGCCCATGTTGTCGATCTCGGTCCGCCCCGAGCGGTATTCCTATGAAATCATACAGACCACGCGTGAGTTTGTGGTGAACGTCCCTTCCCTGCGGCAGGCCAAGACGACGGACTGGTGCGGCATGGTTTCCGGGCGTAACGTCGACAAATTCGCCCATACGAAATTGACCCCGGCCTCAGGCTTAAAGGTGCGTTGCCCGATTGTATTGGAATATCCACTCAACATTGAATGCCGGGTCCGGAAGTCGTTAAAACTAGGTTCGCACACCATGTTTGTGGCAGAAGTGCTTGCCGTCCAGGTTTCTTCAGCCCTGATGGATGCTAAGGGACGGCTCCGCCTGGAAAAAGAAGGCCTGCTGGCGTACGCTCATGGGCAGTATTTCGCTCTAGGGCGCTGCGTCGGACGCTTCGGTTTTTCAGTGCAAAAACGCAAACACAAAGTCCGTTAATAAAGCTGCTACCCAAATTGGAGGAATAACCCATGTCAGAATTCAAGAATGTAACGGTAACTAAAAAAGCAAATGTTTATTTTGGCGGCAAGGTCACCAGCCGCTCTTTGATTTTTCCGGACGGGTCGAAAAAAACGCTCGGCATCATGCTCCCCGGGGAGTACGAATTCAACACTGCCGACAAGGAGATCATGGAAATTATTAGCGGTGACCTTGAAGTGTTGCTGACAGGTGCGAGCGGATGGAAAACGATAAAAGGCGGAGAGGTATTTGAAGTACCTGCCCAATCCAAATTCAGCCTGAAAGTTAAAAGTCTTACGGACTACTGTTGCTCTTTTATAAAATGAAGTTCCCCATTTGGTCTTATAGCGCCCTGGCAAATCCGATGGCAACGAAGTCCTATAACCAAGTCTAAATTTGATTTTTTTCCCTTTTGTGATATGAGTAATTTAAAAGCTGATTTTGTATATACGTAATCTTTTTAGCCCGGATATTTCATGAAAATTTTTAAGAAAATTTTATTTATTATTGAAAAACAGGTTATTGTCTATAATTTTATTTAAAACGACAAGGTTACACTTTGTCCCACAATATTGATTTATTATTTCTTAAAAATTTTCACCCTTTGGGCTTCGCTTTCAGCTTCAGGCTTCGCTCTTCGAGCTACGCCGGACAAGACGACCCAACAAGTCGGGCGAGCTTGAGACGCCCATTTGCTGTGTTATCAAGGGCTTGCAGTAGACTACTACGACTGCGCCTTTGATGCCTTGCAAATGAACGTCTCAAGCTCGTGAAAAATTCGGGTTAGGGCCATGTTTAATTCCGGCCCGTCCGAGTGAAGAACAACTGAAATGAATTTTGCTAAAAAACTTTTTGCGGTTACACTGTTGCTTCTGGTTTCGGCATCCTATCCTCTGCCGGCCCAAAACAAGGCTGTAAAGATTGAAATGGATAACGGAAGCGCTGTGGTGACACTGCTTGAAGGGCGCGCCTCGGTATTAAGGCAGGGGATGAAAACCCCCAAAACCTTATCCAAGCAAGAGCGTTTATCCCGGGGAGACCGTGTCACCACTGAAATTAAATCCAGAATAGAAATAACCATGCCGGATAAGAGCGTTGTCCGTTTTGATGAAAAGACCACTTTTGTGCTTGAAGCTGTTGCCTATGACCAAAAAACACAAAAAAAGGATATTGATGTCAACATAATCCTTGGCAAGACCTGGGCCAACGTCCCTAAGTTTTCCGGTTCAAAGGGACGTTTTGAAATTACCACCAAGACATCGGTGGCCGGAGTGCGCGGTACGGATTTCAGGATGAACGTGAACGCGGACAATTCGGCCGTGCTGAAAGTATATAAGGGTGAGGTCGCCGTAAGCAAGCGCAAGGATACCGGCACCGCAGAGACAACAGCCAAACTCGAAAAACCGGCCAAGATAGCAGGACCTCATCCTGTGGAAGGCCCCCATCCCGTATCCATGGAAGAGTGGACCTATATCGTCGGCGCCTTGCAGCAGATTAACATCCAGCCGGACGGCAGCGCCGCAAAACCCTTTCGCTTTGACATTGCCAAGGATCTGGACGAATGGGTTCGCTGGAACCAGGCTCGGAATCGGCTGATACAACAATAGCTTGAACTGCGGCAGGATTACCAGCTTGCAGATCGCACAAACAGGGACATCTTGACCTGCGAAACCCCGGGCACCGCTTTGACAACCCGCAGAACGCGATTTTTTCTTTCAGTCGTTAGCGCCGTTCCGGTGATATTGACGACACCGTCTTCCAAAACGTCAATATTCAGGTTGTATACGAACAGGTCGTTTTTCATCAATTCAGCTTCTATCTTTTTGGCCAGGGAAAGCCGCTTCATGGCGTCGATTGCCGTCAGGCTGCAGGCTTTCATTTCTTCGGACCGGGCCGCCTCGATGATAATGCCGGCCGCCGGCTCGCTGCCCATTTTTTCGGTATTTAACACCAGGTCGTAAAGAGAGGGATCATTCCAATCACGTTGATACGCGAAACGGAAGAATCCTTTTAAGGTGTTGTCGCTTTTAAGAATCATCTTTTGAGCGGCTTCATGGTCTATCTTGTGAGTTTCCACAAGGTTCTTAATACGAGTTTCGATTTTGTTATGAATAAGCACGTGCATGGCACACCCGAAATCCTGGAGCAGTGTCTGGCTCCCGTGCCCTACAATCACTCCATGGCCCTTCTGTGCGACCGAATAGACGATTGAATCCATAAAACTTAAATAAATATCAGGTTTGCGGTTCAAAAGGCGGTCGAAAAATCCGGGTTCTTTCTCGCCCAAGCCTTTAACCTCTTCAGACCGAATACCCAGTTCAAGCACCATATCCTGGAGTTTCTGGTCGTCGTAAAGCTCAAGACCGAGTTTGTCTGCAGCCCGGCGGGCAATCACCAGACCGTCGGTCCCCATACTGTAAGAAATCGTAATCAGCGCCATTAGTTTCCTCCTTTTGACAGGAATATGATAACATATTAATAATAATCCCCAACCAGGGTGAACGCACCCCAGTAGCTCGGATGGGGATGCCTTTGCTTGACATGCAAAGCGGCCAGTCTTAAACTGTCGGCTTTGTTGTGGCGGACATATTGGCGATAAAACTGTTTGATCAAAACCGCCGTGGCGATATCGCTGACCCGCCACAGGCTCGACACAATCGTATGGGTTCCGGCGTAGAAGAAAGCCCGGTTCAGTCCGATCACATCATCCCCGCCGGTCACCTTGCCCAGCCCGGTCTGACAGGCGCTTAACACCACCACGTCGGCGTTGATTTTAAGGCCGAAAATTTCAGCCGCTTCCAGGTTGCCGTCCGTATTCTGGTCCCTTGACAACTTCACGGCTGAAAAAAGCGGATTCACAGGATTGAATTCACCGTGCGAGGCCATATGAATGATGCCGAATTTTTCAATGTTGTTCACTACCCAGCTTTCCGTAGCCTTGTCCTTGGTCAAAAGCGTGATGCTCGGAAAATTCCATTGAATTGACGCCACCTCGTGTTCCGCAAAGGGCAGCTCAAACGCCGGGTTTTCCAAATCGGGATTTCCAATTGCAAGCACGCGGAGCTGTTTGGCACGGATTCTTTTTTTCAAGGTATAGTCGAGTACACTGGCGCTGGGCAGGTAAAACAGCGCATACCGGTCGATCAGATAACCGCTTCCATCGGACAAGGTTGCAAAGGAAAGGTAATGCAACGGTCCGTGAGGAATTATGCCGAGTGTCTTGACGCCGTTCAGGCCGCCTGCAACCGGCGCCAGCAGCCAGTTAAACAATTCCCCGGACTGATCCTCCAAAGGTTCTATATTTTGAATCCTTCGACGGTATTCAAGAATTGACCGGCCCAAGGTATCCCTGCCAAGCGGCGTCCTGGCAAGCGTAATCCCCTGGGGCCTGATAATCCAGCAAAAAATTTCATCAGGCAGCACATAATAGGCCAGCAGGGCGACATCTTTTTCCAGTACGGCAAGAAGTTTATCGGCCTTGAGCGGTTCAACGGCGATCATCGAACTTAACTGCGGATTTTCGGCCTGAATATCCAGCATGACATCATTGTAATCGCCGCTCAGCTTTTCAAGCGCCTGCCTGTACATATTGCGGTCTGCTTCTTCCGTGCTTTGGGCCAGCAGGGCCTCATGTTCCTGGATCTTTGACTTGATCAACATCTGGCGGTCGTAAAGCTGCTGAGCAATCGTCCCGCTTAAGGAAAGTCGCTGGTTGCCCAAAAGATCGACAAAGTTTCTGGCCCGGGAGCGTTCGGCCATCTCAAAGGCTTCCACGACCTTACCCATATCGGCCAGCAGAGCAACCAGCGTTTCGTATACGGAAAGCTTATTATCAATAAAACTTTCCTTTAGCTGGTCGATTTTAATATCGGCGCGAACGTTCTCAATAATATTTATGGCCTCGACCAGCAATGGTATCGCTTCTTGCCTTTTGTTTGCCGCCAGACGCAATTTTGCCAGGCCATACAGCGATCGCCACTCGGTCTCGCGCAGGGCCATGGACCGTGACAGAGCCAAGGCGTCATTAAACGCTTTTTCAGCTTCACGCTGATTTCCGGTTGCCAAATGGGCATCCCCTAAACCTAAAAGCGCTTTGGCCTCATTCACCCGGTTGCCGATCGACCCGGCCTCGGCCGCAGCCCTCTCAAACAGCGGCATGGATGTGTCCGCTTGACCCATTCTCAAATAGGTGAGCGCTTTGTTGCGCAGATCGTAAGCAACCGCCCACCGGGATTTGAGCCGGGTATCGATCTCAAGGGCCTGATCAAAGGCATCCAGGGCCTCCTTGTACCGTCCCATTTCGCGATATACCAGTCCGGTATTGTGGATGATATTGGCGATCTCGTCATCCGGGACCATCAGATTGCGGCCGTCGGCAAGCGCCTTTTCGAGTTCTGCCAGAGCCTTTTGATGGTTCCCCAAGGTCCACCATATCAGGCCCGATGTATTCAACGCCAAGGTTTGCATCAGGGGCCAGCCGTGCTGTCTTGAAAGCGTGTAGCAGGTACGCTGCAGCTTGAAGGCTTCGTCATAGCGGGCCTGAAACCAGGCCAGGTTGGCCTGCTCAAACAGGATTTGCGTCTTTAGGTGGATGTTCTCATGATCCGCATCGATGAGTCCAAGGGCCTGTTGATAAAGCGATTTAGCCTCGAGGAAATTTCCCATCAATCGATAGCACCGGCCGGTGCTAAGAAGCATCCGGGCGCTGCCGGCCGTGTCGCCGGTCTCACGATGGATGGACAGGGCCTTGTTGTAGTTCTTGATCGCCAGGGCATACTGGTTCAAGCCGCGATCGTATATCCCGCCGATGCTTGTATAATGTCTTGCCAGCAATTCATTCTGGTTTACAACTTTGCTCAACGATACGGCCGCTTGCAAATGAAGCAGCGCCCGGTCGTATTCGGTGGCATTTGCCAAAACCACGGCAAGGCCGGCCAAGGCTTCGATCTGGTCCGGCTCTAATTTCAAATCCGCCAGAATGCTTACAGCCTTCTCTATATACGGAACAGCTTTTTCATACTGTTCAAACTGAGCGTGGACGCTGCCGAGCATCAGGAGTGCTCGGGCGTGTTGTTCTGAATCAGGATCCTGCGCGGCCATGAGCGTCACGACCGCATTTGCGTATTCAAGTGCCTTTTGCTGTTTGCCTGCCGTTGCCGCGCTGTCGCGGCCAAAATTATAAAGGGGGGCAAGGTATTGGCGGAACTGCTCCAGATTTTGGGCAATTTGGATCGCATTTTCAAACAGTAAAAGCGCCCTGTCCGGAAGATTGTTTTCAAGTGCCTCCTGGCCGTTTTGAACGTAGCGGGCAAAATAGTTCCTGGAAAACGCCTCCGACTCCGCGGGCGTCATACCTTTAAAACCCAACTGGAGCCAGCGCTGCTTTCCGCCGGACAGCGCCCGGGCGGTTTCCATGGCAGCCTGCGCGGATGCCGAAAGATAATTGTTTAGAAAATAATCGACAAACTCCGACGCGCCCGCGAACCTGTCAGGCAATATAACGCCGGGGCATCCATAGACGGAAAAAATATGCCCGATGAAATAAAGATCCTCAATGGATGCTCCGGGCAGCAATGCCAGGGACAGGTTGGGCGAGTTTGCCAGCAGCCTTTGCAGCGGGATTCTGTAGTCGCCGGCCGCAAAACCCGTATCTTGAATGCGTGCTGTGGTTTGAGGCGCTGATGTTGCCTGATCAGCACCGGTCGGGTCCGGGCTTTTTACGGCCAAGAAGTGGCTTGAATGCCGGCCTTCTTTTGTAGGAACCGCAACGGTCAGGGCAACAGGGTCGAACAGTAAAAGCATATTTGCTTCTTGGGTTGCTCCTGAAATCTGGCTGTCCGACAAGCCTTTCAGCACCTTGAGATCATAGCCGGCAATATCTTTGGCAACAGCGGGAACAATTAGAACAGACCGCTTAAACGGTTTGCGATTCTTGATCGAACGAACCAGGTGGGTACCGCTTAAGGCATAGGATACCGGCATTTTGTCAGGCATGTCTGCAATCAGCCTGTGAACAGCTTCATAACCGACATAACAGACACCTTCATCAGAAGGAATCAGGCGTTTCAACGTTTCCGGCCTCAAAGTCTCAAAGGTGACGCCAATGGTACCGGGAGTGATTTCAAAGACAATGTATCCCGGCACGTTGTCGGCGGTCGCAACCAGCCGAATCAGTTTGCCGTCTGCGGGCAGATGCTTCATCACATCAGCCGCCGTAGCGGGCTCGGGTCCGAAAAAGGTTAAAATGTCCGCAGATGTTTCCTCCGGCCTTGCTAAAATTGCCGCTTTCCTTACCTGCTGGTAGCGCTCAATCAGGTCGTTGTATGTTTTTAAAAGGTTTGTGGACTTGTCTGTATCCGCGGTTTCTGCGACCAAATCGGCGGTCTCTTCGGCCTGCACGCCAAGGCCTAAAAGCATCAGAATCGTCTCCCGGGTTTGGTTGTCTTGCAAACGACGAATCTCATCGGGCAGCATCTGGTGGTCTTTTCCTAATTTTTCTTCAACCAGCCGGCTCTCGCGGTTCAATTCCTCCAGCAAATACTGTTTTTGCTCTCCTTTTGTCCGGCTTATCTTTGTTCGCAGATTCTGAATCCGTTCCAGTTTCGGATATAATTTCCTGAAAATGGCGCGGCTGAAAGGGTCGTTACCTTGGGCTTGCAGCTCCCCGACGACGGGCGCCAGCCGGTTGAATCGCTCCAGTTCCGAAAGACGCTCAGAAAGATTAAAGGCTGCTTCGGCGTTGCCCGCTCTGGCAAGATCGGCGACAAGGGTGCCAAAGGCCGCCATAATCTCGCCGGAACCGCAACCCGCTCGCAGAAGTGTCACCGTATCCAGCACATCGAGCGCTTCGGGCAAGCGGCCCAGTCCCGCCAAAGCCCTCCATTCCAGCTCCGGAAGAAGACCTCGCCGGGATATTGCCCGGGCGGATTCGAAATGGGCCGCGGCCTTTTTTGTTTCGCCGAAATTAAGGGCTGCCCCGGCCATATTGAGATGCAGCGCCGCAAGCAGGGCCAGTGTCTCCCGATCATGAAGGTATTGCTCCTGTTCGAGCAGTTTCAGTCCGCTTTCAAAATGCAGGGCCGCTTTTTGTAAGGCCCTTGCCCGCAAAACAGCACTCTCAAGATTGCCGGCCGGCCGCTGAGGAAGGTTGATGTCATACACTCCCATCTTGTTATGGTATCTGGCGGCAACCGGTTTGCCGCCGACAAACGGGTTTTGGGCCAGCAATTGGGTTGTTTTTATATCCAGTACTTCCAGCGCATGTCCGCAACGGATCAGGCCGGGAGTCTCGGGGGGCATCATCGCCAGCAGGCTCGCCATGTTGGTTACATTCACCGCCGTGCTCACCGGGTTTTGCATGCGCAGGGACAAATCGGCGGAATAACGGAAATGTTCAAACGCCTCGGCAAGTTTTCCCCTGGCGGCGGCCAACTGCCCGGCCCGGTGGTAAAGCAGCGACACGCCGTACACGTCCTTGTCGGCAACCGGCTTGTTGGCGGGAAACTCGGCAAGCTGCTCCCGGACGGCTGTTTCGGCGGGTACCAGTTGGCCAAAACCCACGCGGAAGTGGGGTGCATGCGGGGGGAGGCGTGCGGGGGAAGGGGGGAGCGTTCGTGGGGGGCCGTCGCAATTTAAAAAAACAAACTG
>JACKQG010006999.1_pt1 | contig 11594 bp, 9 predicted proteins | sample 8237621 | NCBI WGS metagenome assembly JACKQG01 (sample SAMN15677084, study PRJNA649215) | marine metagenome | biome: marine; feature: Black Sea; material: saline water; isolation source: suspended particulate matter (SPM) from the Black Sea western gyre | collected 2013-06-09/2013-06-10 | depth... | reverse complement strand
TCGTCTTTGCTCATTTCTTTCTTCAACTGGACTCTAAGCTCGTGAACGATTGTTACCCCGGTAACATCACGCGCCCGCCGCTGGCGACGACCGTTTGCCCCGTCATGAAGCTAGATTCTTCGCTCGCCAAGAAGCGAATCACAGCCGCTAGTTCCTCGGGCGAGCCGATCCGGCCGATCGGTGTCGCTTCGATGATCAATTTGTGAACTTCAGGCGTCAACGTGTGAGCCATCTCGGTTTCCGTTAAACCAGGACAACAGCAGTTCACTCTCACGTTGTGCTTTGCCCACGCTTGAGCCCAGCAGCGCGTCATCGCAATCACTGCCGCTTTCGAGGCCGAGTAATCCACTTGATTTTCTCGTTCTCGCAACGCCGCAATTGACGATACCGTAACGATGCGGCCAAACTTCCGCTCAATCATTTCCTCGATCACCGCCATCACCATCGCGAATGTGCCGTCGCAGTTGATGCTCATCGTTTTGCGGTACTGCTCCCAGGTTATGTCCGTGGCAAAGCACGGATCGCTGAACCCCGCAGCATGCACCAGAATGTCGATCGGGCCGAAAGCCTCGCGAGCTTGCCGCACGATTTCGTTCGCTCCCGCTGGAGTGGAAACGTCACCTGCGATCGCGGTCGCGTCACTGCCGGCCTCTTTGATCGCTGCCACGGCTTGCTCGGCATCCGTTGTACGAGACAAGTAGTTAACTGTGACTTTCGAACCTTCGCCGGCCAACCGAATCGCGGTTGCTTTGCCAATTCCCCGCGTACCGCCAGTTATCAACACATGTTTTCCAGAAAACTCATCGTTCGACATAAAGCCAGCCTCGTACTTATAGCATTATTCGATTCCAAGCTGTGAGCGAATACCGCCCAAGACGATGGCATTGTACCAGTAATTCCCGCAGCTTTGACCTCAGTTTGGCCGATACCGCGTAGCCCTCGCAGAAAGCTATGTTGCTGACTCTGGAAACAAACTCCGGGTGGTTGAAACCGTTCCTCCTTAAGTCTTTCAAGTTGGCCTCCGACGGTGCGAAGTACTGCATGAATGCAGAATATCGTCAAGCGGCTCCGACTTCGAGCGGCCGGTGGAATTGCGATCTGAGGACGCAATTCGAGCGGATTGTGAAACGCGACGGCCTACAACCCTGGCGCTGGCGGACGTATCGCAGGATTCTGCTTATTAGAAAACCGTCGGGCATCCGGACGATGTCAGATGCCCGACGTAATGAGCCGACTGTCACCCTCCTATTCTGGGTGTTAGTGCCAGTAGACCTTTTTTGTTAAACGGTGTTTTCATTTTACTCACGGTGCGTCATTACTAGCGCCCGCCAGTCAAGCTTGTCAACGCTATTGCCGCCTTTCTCATTTGAAATGTGAGTACAACATCCGCATTAGCTGGACGGTTGAAGTTGCTGAACCGAACGTAACGAACGCCGCATCGGCAGTTCTGCCTCGTCGATCAGTCCAGGTGCGGTACTGAGGAACTTGGCTCAAGTTCGTATGATTACCGTAAATACAGACCGTCCGACGAAATGCACGCAAGGATCAAACCAGATCTCATCATCAGAGACGTAGCTGTTGCTGTCGACGAGATGCTGGGACTTCGATAACACGAACCATGCAAGAGCTGAAGCGTAGTTTAGGACTCGTTGAATGCACGCTGATGGGCGTTGGCGTCATGCTCGGCGCTGGAATCTATGCCCTGGTGGGACAAGCGGCATCGCTCGCCGGCAACACCGTGTGGGTATCGTTTCTTGTGGCGAGCGTGGTCGCAAGTTTTACAGGCCTCAGTTACGCAGAACTTAGCTCGTTCATCCCCAAGGCCGGTGGTGAGTACTACTACGTTAATCGAGCGTTTGGTCGCCTAGTCGCGTTCCTGGTGACATGGTTGTTGCTTGTCGGTATTGCAGTCTGTTCCGCTGCGGTCGCGTTAGGCTTCGCCGGTTATTTGAACGCGCTGATCGGAACTGACGAGATTTGGACGGCGAGCTTCCTCGTGATGGCAACCGCCGCGTTACTGATCTACGGCATCAAACAGTCGGCGTGGGTCGCTGGCTTTTGCACGGTTTTGGAGCTCCTTGGCCTTGGGATCATCATTGCGATAGGCCTTCCGAAGTTAGGTGCGATCGACTGTTTTGAGCCTGCGATTAGCGGTTCGTCGGGAACGTTCGCTGCGGCGGCCCTAGTCTTCTTCGCTTACATTGGTTTTGAAGAAATTGTCCAACTTGCAGAAGAAACACGCGATCCTGAGAAGAACATTCCCCGATCCGTGTTGCTGTCGATTGCGATAACTACCGTGCTCTATGTCATCGTCGCTCTGTGCGCGATCTCGGGGCTGGGCTGGGAGAAACTCGGAACGTCGGCATCGCCTCTCGCCGATGTTGCAGCGGTGGCGTTGGGTCACCAGGCGTTCTTACTGCTGGCGGTCATCGCCTTGTTTTCGACCGGTAATACCGTTCTCATCCTGTTAATGTCGGCGGCTCGATTGTTATATGGGATGGCCGAAGATGGTGCGTTGCCCCAGGCACTGGCGAGAATTCACAAGTCGCGACAGAGTCCCTACGTCGCCACTTCCGCAGTCGCAATTATCGCCATTGCCATGATTGCTTCGCTTCGAAACATCGCCGTCGTTGCGAACTTGTCGAATTTCTCGCTCCTCGTCACGTTCGTCATCATCAATTCGGCCGTTATCGTACTGCGATTTCGCGAGCCGCAGGCGGCGCGACCGTTCAAGATTCCCGGCAACGTCGGCAGCCTTCCGCTGGTTCCGGTATTAGGCGTCGTTTCATCGCTCTTCATGTTGTTATTCGTCGGCTGGAAGGTGATCGTGATCGGCACGGCGTTGTGCCCGTATTGATGCCAGCGTCGGCTCGCATGACTCGAACGATGTACCGAAAAGATGGCTGATTCGCAGGACAAGAGTTCTTACCTTGATATCGACGATTTGGTGATTGGAAAAAAAGCTGGCAAGATTCCATTCTTCCAGCCAGGCGGTAAGAGTGGCCGTGTCAAGTTTCCCGAAAACGCGATCGAATTCTCAATCCAATCCGAAACGCCGCGTTCGTCAAGCGGCGACAACGAAAGTTCGTTGGCCGAGCGACTTCCCGGGCCACAACCCGGTTGGATGTCGCCTTCTAAACAAAAACCGTAACGCACATTGGGAGTATTTGTATGTCGAGACAACCCAAGGACGCACCGATTGTGTGCGACCACTTCACCTGGTACTTACGCAGAAATGCAAGCGGCGTTTACCTCGCCGATGGGCGTGTCAACAGCAAATTTAGCCTCGGAAAGCCATCGCTTGGTACTCGTGATCGTGAGGAAGCTTTGCGGCGTTTGCGGAATCTTGACCGACAGAAGGCGATCGAGTTAGGGCTCGCTAAGGCCGAGTTACAAGACGTAAACCACGAACTCAGTATTGAACTTGGCTGGCAACTTTACATGGATCGCTGTGAGCAACCGGAGATCTTGGAAGGGGTCAGCCCAGCGACTCGTCAGCGATACGCGGCGGTTCGCGATAAACACGTCAAGTTCTGCGGCGCAAAGGCTTACACAACTTGGTCCGAAATGACCAAGAAGACAACTAAAGAGTATGGTGTCTGGCTCGCCAAGAAAGAATACGCGGATCGCACGATCGTCCTAGAAGTGAACGTCATCTGCTCCGTCGTGAAATGGCTTGTCGAAGAAGAGTATTTACCAGCTTCCTGCCGATTCCTGCTCAAGTTAAGCAAGCCAGAAGGTAGTACAACTTACTGCTATACAAAGCGGCAAGTTACACGCGTGATCGAGTTCTGCAACACGACGACAAGTCTTGTTTGGCTGGCCCAAGTCATTACAGCACTCGCAACCTCCGGCCTTCGAATCAACGAACTTGCCAAGTTACGCTGGAGCGACATCGATCTGTCTTCAAACACCCTCTGCTTGACAGATGAACGCGCTCGTCCGCGCCGCAACCAGACGGGTCAGGAGCGGCGGATCAAAGGAAAACGCGGCCTGGCTCTGCCGATGCATCCAGCCTTTAGGAACGTGCTGGCTGCTTTGCCACGACATCGTGACGCTCTCATTTGTCGTGGCCAACTGGGGGACAATCTAAGCGATCGCCGAGCGCTGGAAGCTCTACAAGGTCGCGTGATTGAACCGCTCAAAGATGAGTTTCCAACCCCAGAAGGTGAGATCGGTTTCGCCGCTGGAACCATTCACGGCCTTCGACATTACTTTTGCTCGGAGGCGTACCGTAACGGTGCCAAAGATGCAGAGTTGCTGGAGTGGCTTGGTCATCGCGATTCAGAAATCATGAAGCTATACCGGCATCTACGACAGGAAGACAGCCACCGGCGAATGGAGCAAATCAACTTCCTCGGCAGCGACGACGAGGAAGATGGTGATACTAACGTCGCGTAAAATTCCTTAACCCTTGGCGTCTGCAATACCGACGGCCAACAGGATGAGAATGATGCAGCCGATCGGGACAAACGCCACGTTGAACAACATGACCATGCTGGGCGGTGAAAACCCGTCCGCAGGGTTAGGTTTTGGCGTCGTTTGTCTCAGTGATTGTCTCAGTGACTGGGACAAACAAAAGAAGCCCGTCACAAACAGTTGCTCAGCAATAACTTGCGACGGGCGTCAAAGTAATGAGCGGAGAGGACAGGATTCGAACCTGCGGACCAGTTACCCGGTCACGGATTTAGCAAACCCGCGCTTTCGACCACTCAGCCACCTCTCCGTGGCAGTTCGCGATATCGTTCTATCGGTGGCTTCCGCCTCCAACATTTAGATTTTGCAGAATGATCGTCGTATCTGCAAGCGGGCTCAAAGTTTAAAGGGAATATTTTGCGCTCTCGCGCTAATCTATCATCCGCGCCGAACCATGCATTGGCTCCCACACTTGCGGTCGAATTGCGGGCTATAATACTCCAGTCAACGTGGCTGAGTCTCCGTCCCGTGCCGAATATGCTGAGTAATCCTATGATTCGTCGATTGGCGTGTTTGATCGCCGTAGTGATTGCGCCGCTCACAGTTCGCAGTGCCGAGTTGGCGACGTTACATCGCGCGGCGGCATCCATTAAGGCAAGCGATCTGCAGAGCCACGTCAATGTGTTGGCGGATGATTCCTTCGAAGGTCGTGAATCGGGCAGTCGAGGTGGTCGAGCTGCCGGCATGTATCTGTTGAAGCAGTTGGAAGAACGCGGGCTGCGCGGTGGTGGAGATGACGCTGGCTTCTTTCAAGCATTCGGCGAAGGGTACCGGAATGTGCTTGGCTTCCTTGAGGGAAGTGATCCGGAGTTGAAGAGGCAGATTGTCGTCGTCGGAGCACACTACGATCACGTCGGTTACGGAACGCGACGAAATAGCTACGGTCCATTCGGTTATGTTCATAACGGTGCCGACGACAATGCCAGTGGGACGGCTGGCATCCTTGAGACGGTCGATGCATGTCTCGCGATGCCGACTCCGCCTAAGCGATCTCTCTTGTTCGCGTTCTGGGACGGCGAGGAGAAAGGGCTTCTCGGCTCGAAGCATTGGGTTGAACACCCGACGATCGACTTGGAGAACGTTGCATTTATGATCAACGTCGACATGATTGGTCGAATGAGGAATCAACAAATCGAGGTCTTCGGATCACGGACGGCTCCTGGGCTGCGGCGACTTGTCAGCGAGATCAACTTCGGCTCGAATCTGAATCTGAAATTCAACTGGGAGTTGAAAGCCAACAGCGATCATCATTCGTTCATTTCGCATGGTATTCCGGCGCTGATGTTTCACACGGGATTGCACGACGATTACCATCGACCGAGCGACGATACTCACAAGCTGAATGCTGAAGGAATGGAACTGGCGTCTCGGTTGTTGTTTGGCGTTTCGTTTGAAGTCGCAGATCGAGTTGATCTGGGTAGCTTTCGCGCGGCGGCCCAGAGCGAGACCCTTGCGGTTAAGCAGCAACTGGAGCAACCGCTTCCCGCATTGCCGCCACGACTTGGTGTTCGCTGGTACGCAGACGACGCTGGCCCCGGGTTGCTGATCGCTCACGTTGAGCGTGGTACGGCGGCAGAACGAGCCGGTCTTTGGGTGAACGATCGTCTGATCGAGTTTGCCGGCAAAAAAGTCACGAATCAAGACGCATTTCGGCAGGACGTGTTATTTGCTGAAACGCGTATTGAGATCGTCGTTGAGCGCGAGGGGGAAGAGAGTCCGCTGACGTTGGCTGTCGATCTGGATGGCAAGCCGACTCGACTGGGGATCGCTTGGCGACAAGATGCTGGCGAACCGGGCACTGTGATTGTGACGCGCGTTGCGAGTGGGTCGCCAGGGCGTGTCGCGGGTTTGCAGACGGGCGATCGAATCTATGCAGTCGCCAACGAGCCGTTCACTGTTGGTCGTGACCTCTACGACAAGTTCACGACCCTTTCTGGTCCGATTGAGTTGACAATCGAGCGAAACGGCAAGCTTCAGTCTATCTCGCTGGACGTGCCGCCGCCGCGCGGCTAGTCCTTCGTTTCAGGTTCCGCATTTAAGTGGCTTGCCCCGGCGAAGCTGAGACGACGAACGAAATCGACTTGCACATCGGACCGCGCCGCGTATACTTCGTTTGCAATGCAGCGAATAAGTGCTGCCTCTAAATCCTTGATGCCCGCGCCGATCAGTTGGGCTTACGGCGCTTCTTCATGAGTTCTTCGAAGCTGCGGCGGCAGATTGCCTGGGAAGCCGCGCGATTAATGTATGACCGACGCGAGAGCGAATACTATCGCGCCAAAATGAAGGCGGCCCGATGGATCTGCAGAGGCTGGGTCAAGCCGAAGGATTTGCCAAGCAACGCGGAGATTCGCGACGAGATTCAAGCGCTGGCGCGGTTGTACGAAGGTGATCGGCGTACCAACAAATTGCGAGAGATGCGACTCGATGCGCTACGGTTAATGCGAATGCTCAGCCGTTATCGGCCACGACTGATCGGCAGCGTGCTGACGGGACATATTCGCGAAGGATCGGACATCGACATTCATGTGTTCTCCGACAGTTTGGAAGGGATAGCCGGGATCTTGGACGAAGAAGGTGTCGCGTATCACGTCGAGCGGAAACGCGTTCGTAAACACGGGGAAGAACGAGTCTTTACGCACATTCACGTTCAAGATCGTTACCCTTTCGAGCTGACAGTTTATGCCATCGATCAGGCTCACTATGTGTTCAAGAGTTCGATTACCGGAAAGGCGATCGAGCGAGCCAGCGTGTCGGAGTTGGAACAATTTCTTCGAAGCGAGTACGCGGATCTTGATCTCGACGACGCCATTCTCGAAGCGGAAGCACAAGTCGATCGCTTTCAGGTTTACGAATCGTTGTTGCTTCCGCTGGAAAACGTAAAGCAAAGCAAGAAGTATCATCCAGAGGGCGACGCGCTCTACCACAGTTTGCAAGTATTTGATCTGGCCTGCGATGAATTGCCATATGACGAAGAGTTCTTGCTCGCGGCGTTGTTGCACGACGTTGGCAAAGCGATCGATCCGAGAGATCACGTCGCGGCGGGTATGGAGGCGCTCGACAGTTTTATCACGGAGCGAACCAGTTGGCTGATTGAACACCACATGGAGGCTCATGGAATCCTAGATCAGACGATCGGAGCGCGGGCCAAACGCCGCTTGCAACGATCAGAGAATTATGACGAACTGGTGCTATTGAGCCGCTGTGATCGCGCCGGTCGACAAGCGGGCGTCGAAGCGTCGGAGTTGGATGACGCTCTCGATTACTTGCGAGCGTTGGGAACGGCGTTCGGATAGCGATTCTTGGTGGAACGCGAAAGACGAGTAAGCCATTACCGGTTCGCTGGCCATTCAACGCTGGCCCAGAACGGGTGTTGCCGATCTCCGCGGGTGCGAACGTCTTCGAGCAACGTCTTGACGTCCGTGGCAGCATCTTTTCGAATGTTCCGGCCGTTTACGGTCACGGTAATCGGTTGTTCAAAGTCTACCATTTCGGGCGACAGCCACACGACACCGCGGCCGGAACGAGCCGAGACGGTGATGCGATTGTTCTCCAAAATGCGAGCGGCGGTCTTGATAGGGCGAACCGTACGTTCTTTGCCTTCGGCTGGAAGCGCTAATGCGCGTGCCGGAATCTGACTTAGCTCAAGCCACCAAAAGTAGTTGTCCCAGGGTCGCATCGAGAGCGCTTCGATTTCGCGAGGAAAGAATTCTCTGCGATGTGAAGAAAGTTCCATCCAATCAAACAGACGCTGAATCTCGTCCTGAAAATGTTCGTGCCCTCGACCGAGATACTGGACGACGGTGACGTCGTATTTCGAGCCCTTCAAATAACGATCCAATTCCATCCCGTTTTCATTCAACCAACCGCCGTCCCGTTCGCCACCAACGAAGTACATGGGTAGGCCGCGCCCATTGTCGGAATACTTGTGGATGTACCTGTCGGCATTCGCGACGATTGGTATGACGCCCGCCCAGAGGTCCGGGTGCGACAAGCCAATGTCCCATGCGGCGTCGCCACCCATCGAATGTCCGCTGAGGAAGACGCGATCGGTATCGATCGACGCACGCTGGCAGGCATCTCGTAAGGCATAAAGAACCGTCGCGTGTTCTCGCAGCGTGAATTCGTACTCGCGTTGGAACTCCTTTTGCCACATGGGGGCGATGACGATGTATCCGTGACGAGCCGCCTGCCCTTGTCGAGTCTGCGATTGATCGCTGTAAGTGCCTGCCCACCAATCGATCTGCTGCATCTCAGTCGAGCCAGCTCCGTTCAGCGTCACAATACACGGATAGCGGCGGTACGGATCGTATTCCGGAGGCAGTTGGATGTAATAGCTGAACTCGGGTTGTTGCTGGATCCCTGGAACTGTCAACTGGTAAAGTCCGGGTGACTCGAGCTCCGGTACTTCGGTCGCAATCGGAGGCTTCATTTGCGCGATCAGCCTCGCCAGGTAGGAGGGCGAACCGCCTTCCAAGCTCCGAATGCGTTCGAGGATTTCGTCGCGCTCGTGAGTACGCTTCGCATTTAGATACTTCGTGGCTTCATTACGCACTTCGAAGAGCGAAACGGCGACGGCTAGATTGTCGATCGCCTCGCCGCTACCGAGCAGCCATCCGCTGACGGCGAGTGCGACTTTCTGATCCGGTTTAAGTGACGGGTCGTCCGAGAGTCGAAGAAAGTCTGCCATGCGATCTAATGCGTGGAAGTTCAACTCGTCCTTAATCTCGGCTTCGATTGGAGCCAACTTCTCTTTAACGGTTTCGTCTTCAATTTCGCCGATGTTCTCTGCGATCAATACGAGCGACTGATCGAGTTGTTGCTGGCGCTTTTCATCGAGAGCAAGCATGTCGCGGACAGTCAGCAGCGTGACGCCGGCGACTCCTTTTTCGGGGAACGCCCCGAGCAACGTATAAGCGCGGCTATGTTGACCTGCGTCGCGCCGAAGTTCGATCTCGCGAAGCATTCTTTGAGCGAGCGATTGACGCAGACGATCTGCTTGGCCACGCAACTCTTCAACCTCGGGAAAGTCACGTATTAGGGAGTCCAACTCAAGGAGTGCGTCGCCAAAACGATTTGCTTGAATAAACAACCGCACGATCCGAAGGCGATCGTCGGGTTTATTCTCCGGCATCGATTGGCGAATGACGGTGCTGATGATCTCGCGCGACAGCGAGCTGGTTGCCATTCGCATGTCCCAAATCAACCCCGTTCCGCGCAGTCCTTCGACGCGAGCGTAAGTCGGAGTGATCTCCGTAATTCCTTGAATCACGTCGAGTTGACCGCGTGGCCCCTGCATCGTGAATGTCCGGCGGCCCCACTTGTCAAACTCCGTGACACCGAGAATCGGGCCGATGTTGCCGATGCGTCGTCCTGCTTCCGCGACGGGTTGCTTGATCCGTATCCGCTCGTTGGAGGTCGGTGGACTTTCGGCGACAGCGGATACATCGAGATCGCGGACGAAGGTACGTCGTAGTCCGTCGTCAACAATGATGATCGGCTTGGTGCCGCCTTCTGTTCCCGGATTCAGAGGGTTCTCGTTCAACGAACCCATCTCGGCAATTCGGCCTTCAACCTGCCAACCGCTTTTCATCGTGATTACGGTTGCAGCGCCGTTGTTCGTGCACAGCGCCAGGATCGCGATAGCAATGACGGGGAGTCGTAGATGTGACGAACGCGAAGTGGCGAGCATATTGCCCTCCCAAGGGGTCTTCGGCTTGCTCCACCCTGCAGAGGGCAATGCCGCGCTTCGATCAACTGGCCAACTCTCATTGTCTCTGCGCCGCCGCAAGAGTCAACAGAAAATGTCGACAGGAAACAACTTACGGAATGTGTGGCGGCGATGGACCATTGACAGTTCTGCTACAATCCGAAAGACTGGCCAAGTTGAAAATAGGAAGACAGAGAAGACTTTAGCGGACATAAACATTGATCTCGAACAAGGTTGTTACCGCTCTGTTGGCCGCATTCGCGATTCTTATCGTGTCTTGTGCTGTCTTGATGGGCTTCCAGGTACTGCTCAGCTCACTGCACGACGCCGCCGCCGCACAAGTTCTTCAGTGGGTCGGATTTGGATGTCTGGCTCTTCTCGTCATCGACGTGCTGTTATTGATTGGGGCGCTGGCGGTGCGCTCATTAGACCAAGATCGACATCGCCCAGACGAGCGGTGAGCGATTTGTTACGGACGTCGCCGCTATTCCTTCTCGCTTTCGAGCAAATCAAGAACGTCCTCGCGACGGGGCATTGCAGGTTGTGCTCCGGCGCGTGAGGCTGCAAACGCTCCGGCAGCGCAGGCGTAGCGAACTGCCTCCATACTCAACTCATGTTTCACCCAGTGTATCGTGAACGCGGCAGCGAACGCGTCGCCGGCGGCTGTCGTGTCGATGGGCTTAATGGCGACAGGCTCAAACCAAAGTGGCCGCTCGTTTTCACTCGCGACAGTGCCTCGATCGCCCAGCGTGATGATGGCGCAAGTGATTCCGCGTCGATTAAGTTCAGCGGCAGCGTCTTTGGCATCGCAGACAGATTGGATATTCCAGCCAAGGATTGCAGAGGCTTCCGATTGATTCGGGCAGAGGACATCGACTGCGAACAACTCAGGTGGAAAAAACGTCGGAGCTGGCGCGGGGTCGAGAATGACTCGGACACCGGCTTCTCGCGCGATATTGATTGCGGCTAAGGCGGTATTGATGGGAGTTTCTAGTTGCAGAAGAAGGGCGTCGCTGGCTCGAATCCTCTCAGCTGCCAACGACACATCTTGCTTGTCGAGGCGACCGTTGGCACCTGGAACGACGATAATCGAATTCTCCCCGCACTGTTCTACTGCAACGATAGCGATCCCGCTGGGACATCGATCGGTTGCCCTCACAAGGGATGTGTCGATCCCCTCGCGGTTGAGATTGCCGAGCAATTGACGCCCGAAAGCATCGTCGCCAACGCGTCCGATCATCGAGACGTCGCCTCCCAGTCGCGCCGCCGCAACCGCTTGATTAGCACCTTTTCCACCCGATATTTCAGTGAAGGAACTAGCGGTTATCGTCTCGCCGGGACGCGGCAGATCCGGACATTGCACGACTAGATCCATGTTCATTGACCCTAAGACCGCGATTCGTGGTTTCGC
>JACKQG010006998.1_pt1 | contig 11595 bp, 14 predicted proteins | sample 8237621 | NCBI WGS metagenome assembly JACKQG01 (sample SAMN15677084, study PRJNA649215) | marine metagenome | biome: marine; feature: Black Sea; material: saline water; isolation source: suspended particulate matter (SPM) from the Black Sea western gyre | collected 2013-06-09/2013-06-10 | depth... | reverse complement strand
GGAAATATTGAATCCGCATTGGATGAATCTGATTTGGTAATTGATGCTTCCCCTGGTGGACAAGGTTTTAAAAATAAAAAATTATTTTATGAACCTAGAGATATTTTATCAATTTATCAAGGTGGTGAAACAATAGATGGCGAAAATGCTGTTTCTGATCTATTGTTTAATTCAAAAGTAAATTATAATGATGCAGTTGGGAAAAAGCATGTTATGCAGGGTAGCTGTAATGTTACTGGAATGGGACGTATCTTGGAGCCACTACGCAAAAATTTTGGAAATTCAATTAAAAGATTTGATGTAACCCTTGTAAGACGCTGGGCTGATCTTGATCAGATCAATGAAGATGTGATTGATACAATTGAATTAACACAAAGTCCACATCACGGTGAAGATGTTAAATCATACTTTGGTAAAGATTCTCCTTTGTTTGTGCGTGCAATCAAAGTGCCTACTAGACAAATGCATTTACATATAATGGATATACGATTTGAAATGAATACCCCAAGTGTAGATGCCATACATGATATTTTCAAAAATGAGTATGGGATAGCAACTTTATGGAATGCGAAAGGAACTAAAGATATTAGAGATTTTGCTGAGAAACTAAATTTTAGTTTCAAAGATACTAACATGATTCACATACATGCGAATATGACACAAAAAATTGACGATACCATTCAAATAATGTATTCTGATGATCAAACAGGGATTGTAATACCTGAAAATCATTTATTGCTGCAAGCGATGTTATTTGGAAAATCATATGAAGATGCTGTAAAATATACTGAAAAATTATTTAATATGTCTGAGAAAAAAAGACTTCTTGAATCTAATTTTAGTAAAAAATAATCACTTAATTTTCTCTATTCTGATTTTATCTGGTTTATTGTTTGAAACTTTTTCCACCATGATTCTTAGAGAATTAATTTCTATTTTATCTCCTTCTTTTGGTATGTCGCGTAATTTCTCATGTAACAGTCCGTTTAATCTTGAATAATCATCTCCCTCTGGGATGTTGGTTTTGAATATCTCATTAATTTTATCAATCTCAATATCCCCATCAGTCAAAATTACATCATTTCCTTCAGTTTGAAATATTTCTTGCACTCTATCTTTTTCATCATGAATTTCACCCACAATTTCCTCAAGTAAATCTTCCAATGTCACACATCCTTCAACTCCTCCAAATTCGTCTAATACTATTGCCATGTGAGTCTGTCTTCCTTGCATTTCTTTTAGTAAATCGCTCACCATTTTTTCTTGTGAAACAAAAATTGGCTCTCTCATTATACTTTCTAGCGATATCACTTTGTTGCCATGTTCTAATGATTTCAAAACATCCCGCACATGAACGATCCCAATAATATTATCACTGTTCTCTGAATAAACTGGAATTCTTGAAAATCCGCTATTATTAATTTCAGGTAATGCCTCAAAAAGAATTTTCTTGGAATTCAATGTAAACATTTTTGTCCGTGGTGTCATTACAGAGCGAATTACTATGTCGTCGAAATTCAATGCACCATGTACTAATTCACTTTCTTGTTTTTCTATAGCCTTGTCCTTCAATCCTTGATCAATGACCCCTTTAATTTCATCTTCTGTTAGGCCTGGAGGATTATCGCTACTTCCAGTCAAACTAATAATTCCTTTCGTTATTGCCTCTAACATTCTCACAATTGGATAAAATACATAACTAAATGCTAATAGTACTCGGCTATATCTGGCCGCAATTTTTGGAGCATTTGCATTACAATATGTTTTTGGTGTTATCTCTCCAAAAACTAGTATTAGAAATGTCATTATACCAATTACAATTGCTAATCCATCATTTTCAAATACTTTTAGTGCGATGTCTGTTGCAATTGCAGTTGAAGCGACATTTACTAAATTATTGCCTAAATTTACACTAGCCATCATCCGACTAGGATTCTTCTTCAGTTTCAAAAGTGACGTGGAACCTTTCACTTTATCTTTAACCATCTGTTCAACTTTTGCCATTCTAATTCCAACTAATGCAACTTCTAATCCGCTAAAAAATCCTGAAAGCCCAATTAAAATTACTAATAATGGAATCTCAAATTCTAATTGCAATTGATAACCTCTAGTTTTATTTTATTCAAAAGTCTACTGCATATCATTTATTGTAGTTACACCACATTTTCAGATTAATCTAATTTGTTATTGGTTTCTATTAAACCCTTGAGATTAAGTTAAATTGATTTTTTATTGATTTGAGCCTAGTCTTTAGGTGGTCTTGCAAATCTATTTTTAGGATTATTGTGATAGTCGATTGGAAGCAGTGGTTCTTTTTGACGTCCTGTTAAAATTCCAACTACTTTTTCATCTTTTTTAATTATTTCTTTATCTCTCAATTTTTTAATACCTGCTACTGATGCTCCGGATGCCATCTCGCAATCAAAGCCATTTAGTCCTACCACTGACATGCCATCAAGCATTTCCGTATCTGTCACCTCTTCAACTACTCCATCTGTGAAGTCTAATGCACGTAATCCTTTTGTAATGTTTGCTGGTTTACCGATTTGTATTGCAGTTGCTTTAGTCTTTGGTTTTAGATTTTCATCATCATTCATTTTGTTATAAAATTTATCAATTAATTCAAAATTAGGTATCCCATTATTCCATCTTAATTTTTCTTCACCAAATGCCCCATTAAATAATTGATAGAGTGTGTTTGCACCACTTGCATTGATTACTGCGATACGTGGAATTTTTTTAATCCATCCCCATTCATACAATTCCATCAATGCTTTTCCGCAACTAGATATATTCCCTAATGCGCCTCCTGGATAAACAAGCCAATCTGGAACTTCCCAATTTAATGCCTCAAGAGCTCTAAAAGGAATTGTTTTTTGTCCCTCTATTCTAAATGGATTAACAGAATTAACAGTGTAACTTCCTGGTTCTTCTGCAGCTTGTAATGATTTTGTAAATGCATCATCAAAATTTCCATTAACTTTTACTATTTGTGTTCCAAATTGATATGCCTGACTTAATTTTCCTGGAGCGATTTGTCCATCTGGAATGTATACATCACATTCCATATTTTCATTTGCAGCAAACATTCCTGCTGATGCAGACGTATTTCCTGTTGATGCACAAATGATTTTCTTCGCTCCCATCATTTTTCCATGGGTTACTGCTGCAGACATCCCATTGTCCTTGAATGATCCGCTTGGATTATATCCTTCTGGTTGGAATACTACATCTTCATTATTAATTCCAACAAATTCTGCAACTTTTCCCATGTGATATGGTTTTGATTGCCTTCCTTCTGCTCCGTCTAATGAAACCAAATATTTTGAACACTGTTCAATATCATCTGTTTCAATTTCACAAAAATTTAATAATTCTCTAAATCTCCAAACTCCGCTTTCATTGTAAATACTTTCTTGTGGATTTCTTCTTTCATAAAATATGTCTTTTAAATTTGAATTTGGTTTATCTTCGTATTTGGCATCAAGTAGGGAATTACATGAATCACATTTTATGGCTAGTGACCTTATTGGATATGTTTTACCACATTTTGGATTTATACATACTAGTTTGGCCCGTTGAAGCATATTCCTAATATTATTTTGCTACTAATTTAAAGGCTGGATTGATAATCTTCACCACATATTTTCATAATATTCACAAAGTAAAGATTTAGAACTAATTTTTATTTGTACTTGTTATGGTTGTAGTTGATGAATATTTTCACGATCTTATGAAGAAAATTTTAAACAGTTATGACATAATTAAAAATCTGGAAGATTCTAAAGACGATTTTCTTACATTAGATCTAGAATTAACAAAAATTAATGGATTGCTTAGAGTTTTACTTCGGAAATCTGAAGAGTTTTCAGATAAAAATACTGAGTTTTCAAAATTACAGAAAAAAATTCAAAATTATTTTGAAAATCATTATTTTATTGGTGAAATTGAAAAAATCAAAGAAATTTACTCTGACGATCCATTACGGATTAAATATATCCGAATCTCTATTGTAAATTCACTTCAAGATGATAAGATGATTTTTAAAATCTATGATATTGCAAAAAACTTGAAATAATCATTTCTTCTTTTTTGAAATTTTAGAATCTTTATCTTTTATCTGTTTTTCAACTTCAGATTTCTTATCGTCGACGGCTTTGAAAACTTCTTGAATTAGTCCATCTAAATGTCCGTCTGAAATTTCTGGGGATACAGATCCTGCAATATTGTTGATTGCAGCTGAGATTTCTGAGCTTACCTGTTCAAAACTTTCAGGATCTTCTGCGGCTGTAGCATACAGTGCTTTTAGATTATCAACTTGATTAAATACTTGGTCTGTTAATGTGAGCTTGTATTCTGCACCATCTACTGAAATATTTTTTGTTATCATAAATTTTGTTCAAAAAGTAGGTTCTTATAAGTTTCTAACAATTAGAATACAATCAAATCAAGTGCATGTGCATCACTAATCAATGTAGTATGTCTTGAATTTACTACATACCCATTTTTAATCTCTTTTGTAGGAACCCATCTATTTGTTGATGTATAATGTCTATCTTTGATCAATCTCTTTTCTACGTCCTCTATATCCAATTCACCTTCTTCAATTTTTTGTGTTTTTAGATGTTTGATTGTTATTATGACTTTAGTTACCTTTACTCTATCTCCAAACTTCCATTGCATAGGTGTAGTTTCATCGGATACCTCGATTACTTTTATTTTCATCTCTTTTGTGCCTAGAACATTCTTGCTGACTAGCATACGTTCGTCTATGAAATCTGAGAAACTCATAATTTTTTCTCTAATATGTCATTAATAAATAAAGATGGCAACTTTGGGATATAGTGCTAATCTGTTCTGAGAGCTATTTTCAGATGTCTGGATTTGAATGGCATCTCGTAATCTTTTATATCTAATTTCTTTTTTTCACCTTGAATTAATGCATATGTGGTTCCATCATATCTGCATACCGTGTCTATAGGATCCTTTTTGTCATTCCACACTTTGTAAAATTCTCTCAATTCTCTTTTTTCATACAACCCTGTTCCAATCCTTTTCTTTGATAGAAATTTGAATGCAAGTACTACTTTTCTTGTTTTATACACTGTAAAATTATTTGTCCAATTCAGGCATCTGGTTATCTGATCAAATGGAACTGTTAATGTAGTGCCAGTTCCAGATTTTGCTTCTATTGTAAATATCATACTGTTTTCATTATTGACACATAAAATGTCAGGTAATGCCACGCTAGGAGATCCTAGCCTAAATGCTTTCCAGCTATCCATTTTATTGAATCGTTTGACTAATGTATCCTCCCAATTATAGCCTCTCTGTCTTCTAGTTTGTGCAATTTTTTTAAAATTAAGTGATTTCACTTTAGCTGTGATTTTTAAACTTGATTTCATACACTATATTATATAAATAGAATATAGTAATACAGGTTATTCTGTAATGACCAATTGCTAATTGTTTTCAACAATAAACGAATAATGAGGTTTATTGTGAAATGATACGTTCATTTTCACTGATTGGCCAATCTTTGGTTCGGAAGAACACGAAATATCTCCCAGAATTTTTATTCCATCATCAATTTCAATTAATCCAAAATACGTAGAATCTTTTTTTGAAAATTCAATTATTTTTCCTAGATTTTTAGATTCTTTCCAATCTATTTTCTTATGACACATGTGGCAAATCTCTTTTGGAGGCCATATTGTATTGTCACAGTTTTTACAATAACCTATCTGAAAAACACCTTGTTCTAATTGCTCTTCAAAAAACGTCAATTTTTTAGTACCATAACTGAACTAGAGGTTCCTGCAGCAGACATATTCTGAATTAAACCAATTTCAACATTTGGAATTTGACGTTTTTCAGATTTACCTTGAAGTTGATTTGTAATCTCTATTGTTTGTGATATCCCTGTAGCCCCTAAAGGATGACCTGCACCAATTAATCCTCCACGAGGATTTATCATTCTGTTTTCGGTGTTAAATAAGTCTCTAACAAATTCACCGCTTTTATCATCTGTAGTAATTCCTAATTCCGATATTGCCAATAATTCACACACAGAAAATGCATCATGCACTTCTGCTACATCAATTAGTCTAGGTTCAACATCTGCCATTTTGTATGCGGAATTTGCAGCTATTCTTGTACTCTTAACTTCTTCAAGAATATTTTTTGTCAAGCTAGCAGATGTAGTTTTTTGTCCAATACCTGTAATCCAAATTGGCTGCTCTGACATTTTTCTAGCTTTTTCTTCTGATGCTAATAATATTGATGAACTCCCTGAACATGAACGTGAACACTCCAAAATCCTAAGATCATCTGTAATCTGTTCAGAATTCATCACTTCTGTTACAGTTTTAGCCTCATTACTATATGCCAATGGATTATCCATTGCTTGTTTATGGTTCTTTGCAGAGACAATTGCTAACTCTTCTTCAGTTGTTTGGAATTTTGTTTTATGTAATTTTGTAAGCATTGATGCCCAATAGATTGGGTGTTCAAGGTCTCCTCTAGATTTATCCCACTCCAATATTTGTCCAGGATTGGTTGCAGATTCTGCCCCTGAAACTAATATTAAATCTGATAACCCTGCTGAGATGTATGCATATGCTGAGATTATTGCATTTGTACCCGAACTACAAAGATGTTCAATTGAATGTGAAATTTTAGGTTGAATTCCAACAGTCTCTGACAAAATTGCTCCCAAGTACTTTGAATTATCATTTGTAGAAACTAGGACTCCTTCTATATCATCTGAATTACAATTTTTAGTGGATTGAATACATCTGTTAGCAGATTCAAAAAGTAATTTTTCAACATCGTCATTTTTTTTTGAAAATTTTATTTGACCGCTTCCAACTATTGCTACTTTATTCATTTAACTCCCCAGAAAATGTATTTGTTAGTAATTGAAATGACTCTTTCACATTCCCGATAGGATTAAATTGAATAATTGGAAGTTCTATTCCTGCTTCTCGAAAAGCATTTAATTTTTTTCTTGCAATCTCTGGTGTGCCTGCAATACATAGATCATCTAACATTCCATCTGGAATATTTTTTTCTAAATTCTTCAACCCTTCTTTTTTGTATTCGTTGTAAATCATCTCGGTTTCTTCAGAATATCCGTTTGAATGTAAAAACTTGCGATAAATGGTACCTACGGCAATGTAAAAACTAAGAGTTTTTTTTGCACGATTAATTGCTTTTTCTGAATCATGATCAACACATGTGATTATCTGTAAACTGGTATCAATTTTACGTTTTTTTTGCATAATTGAAATTATTTTTTTCATTTCATCTTTTGGTCTCAAATAAAATATGACTCCATCTGCAATATTCCATGCTAATTCTACCATTTTTGGATTAATCGCTGCAAGATATATTGGAATTTTTTTCCTCAATGGTTTTGATAATATTGAAAAATCTTTCAGAGAAAAAATTTTGCCTGAATAATTGATTTTTTCACCACTTATGACTAATTGAATTATTTCAACATATTCCTTCATTCTCTGTACAGGTGATACAAATGACTGGCCATGAAAATCCTCAATTATTGGAACACTACTAGTTCCTAGTCCTAGTATTAACCTGCCATTAGATATTGTATCTAATGTTATGGCCCCCATTGCAATTAGACTAGGGCTTCTTGAATAGATGTTAATTATTGAAGAGCCAATTTTTGAAAAACTGTTTTCTCGTGATGCAAGTCCTAACATTGAAAAATTTTCCATTCCCCATGTTTCGGGAATCCACATTACTTCTGGTTTAATCTTATTTAATTTTCTGGAACAATCTAAAACTTCTTCAATTGAAAGTAGCGAACCTAAACTATAAGATAATCTTCTCATTTCAATACTTGAAATATTTGGCATATTTTTTTGATTTTATTTCTTTCGAGCATTCTTCAATATCTTTATGAGAATCTATCGAAAACCATAATGCATTTTTGAATTTTACTGTCTCTAATTTTCTATTCTTAATAATTTTTGGAAAAACTATCCCTTCTAAACTCCCTTTTTTTGGAATCATTTTTACGATATCTTTTGATAGGTGATATATTCCGGGATTCATCCAGATGTTTTTTACATCCTTTTTTTCATTAAATTTTAAAACTTTATTATTTTTAATATTCATTGTTCCAAATTTTGTTTTTAATTCATTGGACGCAATTGTATTTGGTTTTTTTAGAATTTTTTTAATATCAATATTTGTAACTATATCTCCATTTACTACTAAAAATGACTCTTCTTTTACATGAATTAATGCTTTTTTAATTGCCCCGCCGGTCCCTAAAGGTGTTTTTTCAATTGAAAAAACTATATCACAACCAAAATTTTTCTTCTTCTTAAGAAATTTTTCTATTTGATTTGATTTGTATCCGCTTGATATTATGATCTCATTAATTCCATGTTTCTTTAGATATCTTATTGTACGTTCAATTAATGGCATTTTATTTATAAGAATAAGTGGTTTTGGAATTTTATCTGTAATTGGGCGTAATCTCTTTCCTCTACCTCCTGCCAAAATTATTGCTTTCATACTATTTTCTAATCATTTCTATTTTTTAACTTATGTTATCTTCTGTTATATGATCATCTCAAATGCGGTTAGCCCAAAGAAATAACCCACCAAAACCATTGTAATTCCCCATCCGCAGGAACCTAGTGTTGTATATAGCAAAAATTTCTTGATACTCATTTTCAATAATCCTGCTGGAACTGAAATCATTTCTCTAAACACCGGAATCATTCTTCCAAACAAAACTGCTTTATCACCATATTTTTCAAACCATCTTTCAACTCGGTCTAATTTTTTTTCAGAAATTCTAACTTTGTTCAAATATTTTAGTAATACCGTTCGACCTAATTTTAGAGCAATTAGATAAATGACAGTTGATCCAATTGATGCACCTAGTCCCCCTACAATGCCTAATAGTACTGCCTCTGCAACGCTTAGACCGTTTTGTGATGCGATAAACCCTGCAGTTGGAAATACTGCCATTGTAGGAATTGGAGGAATTATTGTTTCGATTAATGCTGCAACAAAAACACCTGTGTACAAATATTCTGAAAGTAAATCTGCAATCCATTGAATTAATACTTGTAGTTCACTCATCTTCTTTTTTCTCAGTTATGTAGTAGTGTAATTCGGTGTAACATTCCTTGCAATACTCTTCAAATTTTGTATGTTCGCAGTCATAACCTTTACTAATATTTTCTCCACATTTTTCACATTTTGGCATGTGGAATTCTAATTCGATGACTTCTTTATCTTTATTGCACCTAATGCAATTTGAAAAATTCCTGGGGCGAATAACATTATAGGATTTCTTTCTACGCCTTCTGGTGCAGGGGTTCCAACCATTGCTAAACCTCCAATTAAGATTAAGACACCTGAAATAATGATCATACCCCCTAGTCCTTTTGATGATTCTTTTAGAGATATAAAAAATGCAATTATCGGCAAAATTATTGCAGGACCTCCTAAGCCCATGCCTCTTTGCATATCATTTAGCGGCAGAAATCCGTCACTTTTCTCACCATCTACGTCCATACTTGATACAACATCGGCACCATACAATACTAACAATCCTATTGCAATACCTGTGATTACTAAAGATGCAGTTAGCGCCATGATGATTTTTGAAATTAAGTATTAATAAACTATTTTGATAAATTTTGAAATTAGTACTAGGTTTTTTTTGGTTCAATAAGTAAATTCTTCTTTAAATCTTCAACTTGGCTTAATAATTCATTCATACCTAGATTTTCTTTATCAACAATATTTACATGTCCAATTTTTCTTTGAGGTTTTGATTCTAATTTTCGATACGTCTTGAGATAGATGTTCTCACTTTTTTTATATAGTAATTCATATTCTCCTTGAAATGTTCTTGGTCCTAGAATATTATACATAATCGTAGGATGTTTGATTGTTGAGTCCCCTAGATTCATTCCTAAAATGGCTCTAAGATGTTGCTCAAATTGAGATGTATTGCTAGATTGTAATGTATGATGACCTGAATTATGAACCCGTGGCGCAATCTCATTTATCAAAACCTCGTCATCTCGTGTAACAAACATTTCTATACCAAACACACCAGCTCCGTGTAACACTTCCATAGTTTTTTCAGCAATTTGTTCTGCTTGTTTTTTTACATTCTCTGAAACACGACCTGGTGCAATTGTCATTTTTAGTATATTATTTTCATGAATATTCTCGACTACGGGATATGTTGCAATCTCCCCTTTTGTATTTCTTGCAGCTATGACTGATATCTCTTTTTCAAATTTTACAAATTTTTCTACCATGAGTAATTTTCCTGAAAATAAATCTAATGCATCATCAATTTCTGATTTTGAATTAATTTTATAATTTCCTCGTCCATCGTATGCGTCTCTTCTTGTTTTTAATAATAACGGAAGTCCCAGTTCATCTATCATGTGTTCTATCTCCTCTTTACTGTTAATTTCTGCAAATTCTGCTATAGGGATATTATTCTCTTGCAAAAATTGTTTCTGAACCAGTTTATCTTGTATTATTTTTAATGTATCTGGTGATGGATTAATTTCAGTATTTTTTTCTAATTTTTTTAGTACATCGCTATTTCCCGATTCAATTTCATATGTTATAATATCGGATAATTCTGATAATTTTTTTATTGCATTCTCATCTTTGAAATCGGCAATAATTTGTTCAGCACCAACTATTGATGCCGGACAATTTTTTGTAGGATCTAATACTATAATCTTCGAAATATCATCTTTCATATTTTGAGCTGCTTCGGTAAGCATCATTCCTAATTGGCCTCCACCTATTATCCCGAGAACCCTGCTCATAACGTCAAACAATTTCTGTAATACATAATAGTTTGGCGAAATTTTTCGATCAAAATTGTTTAAAAACACCCGAAAGCTTGAAAAAATATTGAAATCAAAAAAACCACTTGTTGGGATAATCATGGGTTCAAGCTCAGATAGTCGTATAATGCATGGTGCGGCTGAAATTTTAGATTCCTTTTCAATCTCACATGAAGATCAAATAATTTCTGCACATCGCACTCCTGAAAGATTGGATGAATATGCAAAACATGCTGAAAAAAATAACTTCAAAGTTATAATTGCAGGTGCTGGTGGGGCTGCACATCTTCCAGGAATGATTGCATCACATACAACAATCCCTGTAATTGGAGTTCCAATCATGGTGTATAATGATAAACAACTCAAAAAATCAGATAAAAACAAATATTCGGCATTTGGCGGTCTTGATTCTCTTTTGTCAATTTCAGAAATGCCGACTGGTTCTCCTGTAGTAGCTGTTGGCATTAACAAGGCATCAAATGCAGGAATTTATGCCCTAAAAATTCTTGGAAATTCTTTCCCAGAAATCAAAACCAAATTGAAGAAGCATAAATTTGATCAATACACTTCAGTTCTCAAAGAATCTGAAGAGTTAAAGAAATTAGGTTTATCTAAATTCGTTAAAAAGAAATTTCGTTAAGACATTACTTGAAATTTGATGTTTTTTTCTTGTAAATGATTAATCAATTCATTTGATTGATTTTGATCCTCGGTTTCAAGGCTG
>JACKQG010006996.1_pt1 | contig 11597 bp, 13 predicted proteins | sample 8237621 | NCBI WGS metagenome assembly JACKQG01 (sample SAMN15677084, study PRJNA649215) | marine metagenome | biome: marine; feature: Black Sea; material: saline water; isolation source: suspended particulate matter (SPM) from the Black Sea western gyre | collected 2013-06-09/2013-06-10 | depth... | reverse complement strand
AATGTACCAAAATTTAAAGCCGGTAAAGCTTTAAAAGACGCTTGTAATTAAGCCCAAGTAAAGAAGAAGGTTGTGTTCCTGATAAACTCAGGCACAATCTTCTTTCTTTTTTAAAACAAGACATATGGGTGCTTAGCTCAGCTGGTAGAGCGTCGCCTTTACACGGCGAATGTCAGCGGTTCGATCCCGTTAGCACCCACCACTTCATATAGTAATTTTGAAAAGTAAAACTTATAAAGCAGTTCATCGCTGATCAGACTTAATTTTGAGACTTTATTTTTATCCAATTTCTTCACATTTATTTATTACTTCTTAATACATTAATTTATATTCTCATTGAAATCTAAGTATAATTGTCTAAAATCCTTATAGTTTTTTAATTTTAGGACCGGTAGTTAAACGGTTATAATACCGCCCTGTCACGGCGGTGTTCGGGGTTCGATTCCCCGTCGGTCCGCCAATTTATGGAATCAATCTATGTTAGAAGCAATTAGAGAAAAATTTACAGGCTGGATAGCTATATTAATTATAGGGGTAAATTCGTTAACTCTGGTTTTTAGGTTTGGAAATATGGATCAGACACCCTTAGAGAACGATATTGTAATTACAGTCAATAGTAAAGAGATTAGTTTGTTTGATTATAGGGAGGAGTTCTCCAACCAATTGCAAAGGTACCAAGAGGTCTTTGGTGATCAAATACCCAAGATTTTAGAAGAGTCTATCAAAGAATCAACCACTGACAACCTTGTGTTAAAAAATTTATTACTCGATTACATTGAACAGCAGGGATATAGAGTGAGTCCTCAATATGTCGCAGAGCTAATTAAAGAAAATTCTCAATTCAGGTTGGGAGACGTTTTTACAAAAGAAAATTATGCAGCAATTCTTGCTAGCCAAGGGACAACAGTACCAGAGTTCGAGAATAATCTAAGAGTTCAATTGGAAATTAATCAACTTAGAAGAGCAGTCATTGACACTTCTTTTATGACGGCCGGAGAATTTAGAAGATTTGTGCAGCTTCAAATGCAAGAACGTTCAGGTGAATATCTTGAAATATCCAATCAACAATTCATCAAAGATGTTGCAATACAATCCGAGAATATAGAATCTTATTATCAAGAAAATACTGATTTCTTTATGACGGAAGAGCAGATAGATGTTGAATATATTGCCATCGATATTGACGATATTGCAGACTCAATTGTATTTAATGATGAAGATTTAAAAGAATATTATGAAGATAATATTGAACGTTTTGTAAGCAATGAGGAGAGACGATCAAGACATATTCTTATTGCAACTGATGAGCAAGTCTCTGAAGAAAGCGCATTAGATCTAGTAACAAGTATAAAAAATAGACTTTCCGAAGGAGAAGCTTTTGAAGTCCTAGCAAAAGAATACTCTAGCGATCCAGGTTCAGCAGAAAATGGAGGAGACTTAGGTTGGGCTGAGCGAGGATTATTTGTCCCTGAATTTGATGAAACATTATTCAATCTAGAAATAAACCAAATATCAGAACCAGTGAAAACTCAATTTGGTTACCACATCATCCAGCTTAATGAATTAAAAATAGGTATTCAGCAAAATTTTGATGAAATTGAAAATGACCTTCGTTTCGAATACTCAAGATTACTCGCAGAAGAAACGTTATTTGATTTAGCTAGCCAAATGGATGATCTATCCTTGCAAGCGTTTAATGAATTGGAAAGCGTGGCATCAAAACTTGATTTAACGATCCAAACACAAAATTCTGTTACTAGAAATAGTTCTACATTATTAAATCAAGACCCTGAATTAATAGAATTACTTTTTAATCCAGTCTCAATAGAGCAAACAGAAAATACACCTGTTTTTGAAATTAATAATACAATATTAGTTGCCAGAGTCGCTGAACATAGGTTGCCTATGACCAAAGAATATTCATTAGTTAAAGATCAAATTATTTCTTTTCTTGAAGCAGAACAGGCTAAAAAGTTAGCAGAAGATTATGCAAATAGAATACTTCAAGATTTTTCAGAATTTTCTAGTTTTGAAAAATTAGCTAAAGACAACAGTCTAGAAGTTATAGAGTTCAATTCAGTTATACGATCAAATACTGATATTCCTTCTTCATTGCTCGAACCTATATTTCAGTTTTCAGAACAGGATATTAAAAATAATAGAGTAGTAGATATTCAAGACTCCGAGAATATTTATTTAATTAAGTTAACTCAAATCATTCCTGGACAATTAGAGAAATTCAGCGATGAAGAGAGAACTGCTGGAAAACAACAAATGTCAGAAGAAATAGGATCTTCTGAGTTGGATGCTTTTGCTGAAACATTAAGAGAGAATGCAACAGTTGTAATAGATGATAAGCTCTATAATGATCTATACGATCTTTAATTTAAAAATAGACTTAATCAGCTAACGAAGGTCATTCCTAAATTTCTATAACCCGCATCGACATAGATTGTCTCTCCTGTGATGCCAGCAGAAAGATCAGAGGATAAAAAGGCAGCGGTATTACCCACATCCTGAATTGTTACATTTCTTCTCAATGGCGTGATGGATTCAACATGTTTGAGAAGTCCTCTAAAACCACTAACACCTGATGCGGCAAGTGTTTTTATAGGGCCTGCTGAGATTGCATTGACTCTGATTGTATCCGGACCTAGATCTGCTGCTAAGAACCTTACATTTGCCTCTAAACTAGCTTTTGAGGGGCCCATAACATTATAGTTAGGGATTGATTTTATGGCTCCAAGATATGACATGGTAATTAAAGAAGCATTTGTATTGAGCATGGGTCTTGCTTCTCTTGCCATTGCAGCAAAGCTATAGCTGCTAATTTCATGAGCTGTATTAAAGCCTTCGCGTGTGACGGAGTCAATATAGGATCCTTGAAGCTCCTCAGATGGAGCAAAAGCAATTGAATGGATTAAGATATCAAAGTGTTTCCATTCTTTTTTCAGGGTCTTGAGAGCATTTTTAATCTCCTCATCACTTGAAACATCCAATGGAATGACAATATTGGAGTTGAAGGTTTCTGCAAATTTTTCCACTCTTGGTTTTAGTTTTTCATTTTGATAAGTAAATGCAAGCTGAGCTCCTTCACGATGCAGGCATTCCGCTATACCATATGCAATAGATCGTTTACTCGCTATTCCTGTCACTAATGCTTTTTTTCCATCTAGAAAACCCATACTGTCTCTCCAAAATATAGTGTAATATTTAATTAAATATTTTTTTTATCTACTAAATACTATTATATTTTACATTAAAATAAACTAGGCAATTACCTAATCTTAATGAGAAAGAATGAAACAAGTTGATATCTATACCGATGGTGCATGTCGAGGGAATCCTGGTCCAGGTGGATGGGGTGTTTTATTGATCAATAAAACAAATGAAAAAGAACTCTTTGGTGGAGATGCAGATACCACAAATAATAAAATGGAAATGATGGCCGCAATCAAAGCTTTGGAATCACTCAAAGAGTCTTGTGAGGTTAATCTTTATTCGGACTCTAAATATGTTGTGCGTGGAATCACAGAATGGATCAAAAATTGGAAAGTCAATAATTTTATGAATGCTAAAAAGAAACCAGTTTCAAATGCTGAACTTTGGATTCAACTCGATGCACTAAATTCAAAACATAAAGTCAAATGGATATGGGTGAAGGGTCACTCAGGAGATCCTGGAAATGAACGTGCTGATAGTCTTGCTAACAAAGGTCTGGATTTAACCTTGAGTGAGACATGAGACAGATCTTCCTTGATACAGAAACCACAGGTCTTTCAGCAGCGAAAGGTCATCGGATAATAGAAATTGGAGCGGTTGAAATAATTGATCGAAGATTAACTGGCAATGATTATCAGACTTATCTAAATCCTGAAAGGAAAATTGACCCGAGGAGTATTAATGTCCATGGAATTACCAATGAATTCATTTCTGATAAACCTCTTTTTAAAGAAATACTAAAAGATCTTCTAAGCTATATTAGTGATTCTGAGATCATCATGCACAATGCACCATTTGATGCATCATTTCTAGACAATGAATTCTTACTAGCTGGCATGCAAAAGAAATTAGTTGATTTATGCAGTATTCAAGATTCATTGGTAATAGCTAGAGAAATGCATCCAGGTAAGAGAAATAGCTTGGATGCATTATGTACAAGATATGATGTCGATACTTCAACTAGAGAAGTTCATGGTGCTCTTATTGATGCAAAATTATTAGCACATGTATACTTGTTAATGACTGGCGGACAGGTGGGTTTTTTTGGCGATCAACAATCATCAAATGACCATCAAGAAAGTAATGTAACTCATTTTGATTATTCAAAAAGAAATGTAATAAAAGTCAAAGCCAGTAAAAATGATTTAGACAATCATAAAAAATATATTAAAAAATTATTAAATGACACCAAGTAAGTAAGGGAATTGGTAGAATAAAATACTAGTTTTGTATTAGAATAGTCTTTTTTCTATATTTGGAGTTAGTTATGGATGCAACCCACACTTTGGTTATGAACGATGGAATGATGATTTCTGGTATCATTCTTGCATTGAGCTTTATTGGTATATTTACTGAAACTCTTCATGGTTTTCATAGGGTAAAAGTTGCCATGCTTGGTGCGGCAGTAATGCTTGTAGTTGGTCAATCATATGGGTTTTATTCACCAGAAGGTGCTTTTGAAGCGGTAGATTGGAATGTAGTCTTTCTTCTTGGTGCAATGATGGCAGTAGTTGCAATAATGATTAATTCTGGAGGATTTGAAGTACTTGCCGCCAATATTGGTAAAATTGCTAAGGGAAGGCAATATCTGCTCCTAGCAATGCTTGGAACGGCTGTGACAGTGATATCACTATTACTTGATAATGTTACTACTGTAGTTATTTTTGGTCCATTGATTGTTCTAATTTGTCAAAAAATGAAGGTAACAGCAATACCATATTTAATGGCTGCAGCACTATTATCTGATACAGGTGGAGTCGCCACATTAGTAGGTGACCCGCCAAATTTAATGATTGGCTCTGCTTTTGATATCGCATTTATGCCATTCGCATACAAGATGTTCCCAATCGTTTTTGTTGCATGGGTAGCGACACTAATTTTTATGAAATATCTATTCAAAGATGAGTTGGCAATAGTACCAGAAGGAAAATTTGAAGATTCTATCCCTTACAAGGATAAGGGTCTTTGGTATAAAGCTCTAGTAGTATTGGGTTTAATGGTAATATTTTTCGTGATTCATAATACTATTCATTGGGAACCATGGATGGTAGCAGGAACTGGTCTAATACTCCTGACAATTCTTGCTAAAGAAATTGAATTTGAGGATGTGATGACGAATATGACTCATGAAATACCTCTCTTAATGTTCTTTGTGGCACTATTTATGCTTGTCGGCGGTGTAGAAGGAAGCAAATTTCTAGAGTACCTAGGTCAATTCTTAGTCCCATTATTAATTGACCCTATTACTGGTGATGTAATTCAGGAGAATTTCATGATTACTTGCATTGCTTTGATGTGGGTAGCAGCTATTATGTCAGCGGCTATTGATAACATTCCATTTACTGCTGCCATGATTCCAATTATAGCTTCCTTAGAAGCTATCGGTGTTAATATAGCAGCACTATGTTGGTGTCTTGCACTAGGTGTTGGTATGGGTGGAAATGGAACACATATTGGATCAACAGCGAATGTATACATTGTTACGGTTTCTGAAAAGTTAGCCAAAACAACAGGCAACCCAGACATGGCAATTACGCCTCTAATGTGGGCTAAAAAAGGGCTACCTGTTATGCTATTAACATTAGTAATATGCACCATAATCATGTATTCATTCTTTGATTATTACGCACTACCATTGGCTAATTAAATCATGCAAGAGAAAAATAAAGGTTGGGGCACAGTGAAGGAAGATGAAAGATACGTCGTCACAGATAATAATTTATTAAAAAACCTTGTAGCTAGTGCTACTTATTTAAATCCAGATAAGAGCACCAGTGGTCACAAACATCCCGGTCAAGAAGAGGTCTATGTCTTTATGACAGGAACTGGAAAAATGGAAATTGATGATAGATCTTTTGAGGTCAAACCAGGCGATGTTGTTCTAATTGAGGATGGTGAATTTCATCGTGTCCATAATGATGGTAATGAAATACTTGAATTTGTCTGTGTTTTCGATGGTAAAAGATCTCACTAAAGCACTAAAGATTTTTATACAATAAGTTTACCGTTAAATGGATTGTTTTAAAGCATACGATATTAGAGGAAGAATTCCTTCAGAATTAAACGAATCTATTGCCTATAGAATTGGTGCCGCTGTCGCTGATTATTTTAATGCTTCCACCATAGTGATTGGCTATGATGTCAGGCCATCTTCATTAGATATTATGAATGCTCTCTCTCAAGGACTGGCTTCGAGGAATTGTAAAATGTTTAATATTGAATTATGCGGTACAGAGGAAATCTATTTTGCTACCAATTTTCTCAATACGGATGCCGGTATTATGATTACAGCCAGCCATAATCCATCCGATTATAATGGAATGAAAATAGTAGGCTCCAAAGCAAAACCAATTAGTATGGACAGTGGTCTGGATGAGATTATGTCATTAACAGAAAAAGCTACATATCTTGATACCAATGAGTTTGTTGAGCTTGCTAAAAAAAATATTCGTTCTGATTATTTAAACAAAGTTCTTTCCTTTGTGGATATCAATAAAATTAATCCATTGAAGGTAGTCTTCAATGCTGGTAATGGTTGTGCTGGTCCAGTAATTAATGAAATAGAGAAACGACTCCCAATTGATTGCATTAAGATAAACAATGAACCAGATGGAAGTTTTCCCAATGGAATACCGAACCCTTTGTTATTAGAGAACAGGCAGATTACTTCGGATGCCGTGATTGCTAATAATGCAGATCTTGGTATTGCTTGGGATGGTGATTTTGATCGTTGTTTCTTTTTTGATGAGAATGGTAATTTTGTAGACAACTATTACCTTATAGGCCTTCTATCAGAACGACTTCTGGCTAATCAACCTAATAGCTCCATTGTTCATGATCCAAGACTCGTCTGGAATACTCAAGAAGAGGTGAAGAAAAACTTAGGAGTTTCAATATTATCAAAAGCGGGTCATTCTTTTATTAAAGAAGTGATGAGAGAGAACAATGCAATCTATGGTGGAGAAATGAGTGGACATCATTATTTTAGAGATTTTTATTACAGTGATAGTGGAATGATTCCTTGGTTATTACTGCTTCAAAGTATTTCGGAATCTGGAAAAACACTTTCAGAATTAGTAAGTGAAAGGGTGAGTAGATATCCAATTAGTGGCGAAATCAATACAATAGTAGAGAATCCTAAGCAACTGTTAGAAACAATAAAGAGCCATTATCAGCAATATGATCCAGTTATTGATGACCTTGATGGTTACAGTTTTGATTTTAAGACTTGGCGTTTTAATTTAAGAATGTCAAACACAGAACCGCTTGTTCGATTGAATGTTGAATCCAGAGAAAATCAAAAATTAATGGAAGAGAAAACTAAAGAAATTCTAGAATTAATTGATCAGCATAAATAGTCACTTTTATTAATTAGTTGACACATTCTTTTCTTAATAATATAGTTATATCTATATTCTAAATAGTTATATTATATAAAATACAAGTGTTTAAGAGAATAAATAACCTTTTTACTGAACATCCATCATCTTTGAATGAAAGCTACTTTGAGCATTTCTTATGTGCATTTACATACGGTATAAGAATAGTTTTCTCAGGTTTTGCATGCTTGATTCATTCAGTTTTTCCATTCTTGTTTAAAACTGCAGCTAGTGATCTAGCCAATGAGATCGTTAATGATGTTACCTCTAGGAAGAAAATAACTTTGGTTCAACAGGAAACCAAAGTTATTAATCAAATTTAAATCATCATAAAGCTCTAGTAATATTCATTTAAAATTTACATAAATGGTGTTGCAAATTTATTCGACTCCATAAAGCAGCTAACCAGCATCCACTTAAAATTGATTCCTACTCGGGTTATATCTGGTTCAGTGAAAGTGTATCCATTGATTTTATAGCCATCAGCTGTCCTTTCCTCTGCATAAAGGACAAGAACGTCTCTTGTGAAAACACCAATATGATTATTAAGCTCCCAATCTACTTTTACCAACCTAAATACTAAGTTTCTCTTCTTATAATCGGTAATGATTTCGAAGGTACCTCCTTGATCATGGATAAAAAATGGCTCATATCTTTTATAAGGTAAATCTCGGCCGCCACTGACTCCAGGTATATCCACATAGCATTCAAAGGTTCTAGCCTCATTTAATTTATATGGGATATTGGTTTTGATTCCAGAGCTTTCATTCATACGGACAAATAAGTGTTTTTTGCTAAGAGTGGATACATTGGTCAATTCATCACAATTACCTATATATTCTCTAGCATAAAATTCTTCAGCACCACGTATCATCATGACAGTGCAATCAGGATTTTTATTCAGGCTATTAAGTGAATAGCTCTTATCACTCTTGTAGATATCTAACTGGACTGCTTTTTCTATATTATTTGCTACCACCATAATAATGGCATGTGATGTCACTTTGTCATTATCTGTTATGGGCTTTTCAAAAATATTTGCATAAATGAAAGTATCGGAAACACTAAACACATTAGTTTTAATCTCTTTGATCTCAATTTCCCTTCTCTCATGCCTTTCTTCATTGGCTACTTTTGATCGATTATTGAAATAAACTTGATTGTAATTACTGTAAATTCCTGGGAAGAACTCACTGATAATTAACTCATCCCTTTCAAAAGAAGTACTATCCTGTCCTTGAGCATGTATTGTTGGTGCTACAATGAGCAATAGTGTCATAAGAAATATTTTCATTTTAATTAGTCTCCTTTAATTCTTTTAGATATAGTTTTCGCATAAATGGAATCATTAGTAATACCGGGACACCTAGTACAAAAGGAACAAGTGCCATTGAATAACGAACACCTTCCACACCAAATACATAGTCATTAAGAATACCTATGGCAGTGGGACCTAAGAGTAATCCTGTAATACTGATACACATTAGATAGAAGGCAACTGAAACGCCTTTGATATTTGATGGGACAATTCTTAGTAAGGCTATCAATGCACTGGAAGAAGTAAGTGCTATGCCGATCAAGTTTATACCTAATAGCACAAAGCAGACTGTCGGATTTGGCATTAATGGGGCTATGATTGCAGTAGGGACTAAAATAATAGCACCTAATATTACTACCCTTAATCCACCATCTTCATACCCTTTTTTTCTTAAGTAGTCAGCCAGCCAACCAGCTGTATTGTTTGAGAGTGGACCTATGCATAATAAGAGTAATCCATTAATTAAGGCATATTGTGAAGGAGCCATACCCCATGTCCTCTCAAACATAGGAGCAAGCCATGCTTGCGAATAAGCAATAATAGTCATCACACAAGCTGGTAATATGAAGCTACCCATTGCACCAGCTTTCGAATAGAAATACTTAAGAGCTTCTACTATTGTTGGTTTTTCTTCATTCCCTAAATTAGGATCTTCTTGTCTCGGTGGTTCTTTTAGAAAATAAACAATAATAGCTAATAACATTCCTGGCAATCCAACAATAATAAAAGCAAGTTGCCAAGGCGCTATATTACCTATCAAAGGGATTTGAATTGAATCAATAGACTGAGACCAAATGAGAACTGCTGCACCTGAAAGATATGCAATTGCAGGACCAAGTGACATCCCCATAGTATAAAATCCAATCGGTCTTCCTCTGTTTTTTTCAGGAAAGCTATCAGTAATCATTGATAAGGCGCAAGGACTAAGTGTTGCCTCTCCGATACCGACTGTCATTCTGGCTAAAAATAGATGACTAAACTTTTGAGCAAATCCAGATGCAACAGTAGCTAATGACCAAATAAAAATTCCAATGGAAACAATAGACACTCGTTTTACTCGATCAGCTAGATAGCCTAATGGGAGACCCATAGTGGCATAAAAAATAGCGAAAGCAGGCCCTAAAAGCAATCCCATTTGGGTATCACTCAGCCCGAGATCTGCTTTAATTGGATCTATAAGTAGACCTAAAATATATCGATCAATAAAAGAAAACATATAAGCTATAGTCATTAAAAAAACCATGTACCATGCATAGGATTTTTTAGCATAAGGAGTTTCACTATTTATGGATTCATTATTCATTTATTATCCTTTTCTATTTTATAGATTACGATCAAGTTACCGTCATCATCTGAGATACCAATTTCTCTTCCTTCTCTTCCATCATGTGTGATAAGTTTTTCTTCTCTGTAGATTTTAAAATTATTTTCCAATGCTTTATTGAGAATATCATCCACATCTGCAACCTCAATGACAATTGCAGATCGTCTGGGATGAGAAGCTTTTACTAAATTATTTTTACCCAATTCAGTAAGCGCCATGACCCTGGGTTGATTTTCATAACTGAGAAGGGCGAAATTTAACTTAATGCTTCGATCAATTTCAAAAACATCATAAGAATAAGAGTCTTCTTCTGATTCTTTGATTAGATCTACTTTCATGCCTAATATATCTCGATAAAGCACTAAAGCTCTGTCTAAATCTGAGACTAGAAAATTCGTTCTTTGGAATCTCATTATCTATCTCCTAGAATCCTAGTTTATTCTTTGGTTAACTTCAAAAAAGTGTCCATCAGGATCAAATAAAGACATCCCAATAAAATCAATCATATCACCAGTTGCACCTCTAACTGACCACTCATGAGGTTTAGAATGTATATTTGTATCCAGAGCTAAAGCTTTTTCATAAACCTCTTGTACATTATCTGTATCCACAACAAATGTTGGAAGACCATAATCAACAGCCGTTGGAACTTCTTCTGGTGCTGGCCAGAGTGGCTTAACCCATTGAAGAAGGCCGATCATACCAATGACCGGGTCATCACATTTTAGGATTATTAAATGTGTGACATCATCTTTTTTTCCTGCTGCCATTCCATTTCCACTTAATATTACTTCGTCATCATAGTAGATAGTCATACCGAAAACTTCTTGGTACCAGGCAGATGATTTTTCCATATCCCTGACAATTAAGGTGGTTCTTTTTATTATCGAATTTGCCATATCAATTCTGTTTAGTTGATTGCATCAGTTTCAATAATTATTACATAGCAATCAGCCATACCCTCTCTGAGTTTCTTTACTTCCTTGTATTCATCTGAATTCCAGAAGTTTTGAGCTTGTTCTTTTGAGGACCATTCTGAAATAACCACAGAGTTATTCTCAGACTCTATTCCTTCAAGAGCTATTGCACCAGGGGCTCTAACTAAGTATTTACCTCCAAATTTTTCAACCAATTTTGCAGCTTCAACTCCATACCCATTAACGAATCCATCTCGATCATGAATTACTGCTCTAATAATCATATAAGCTTTCATATTTAACCCCTTATTATTTAATTATGCTTAAATTATTTTCTGAATTTTCTCTTAATGACCTCATAAAATCTGTGACTTTAATTAACTCTGAAAAAGTCAAATTTAGATCTTTCACAAAAACTTTTGTTAATAACTGTTGAA
>JACKQG010006995.1_pt1 | contig 11599 bp, 11 predicted proteins | sample 8237621 | NCBI WGS metagenome assembly JACKQG01 (sample SAMN15677084, study PRJNA649215) | marine metagenome | biome: marine; feature: Black Sea; material: saline water; isolation source: suspended particulate matter (SPM) from the Black Sea western gyre | collected 2013-06-09/2013-06-10 | depth... | reverse complement strand
CTTTTACTCGTTTCAGCCGTGATTTCTCTTCTCTGTCTCTTTCCTCGAACTTCATATTCAGGTATTTTATCGTATCTTGCAAGCTAGGGATTGTCAGGTATTCCAAGGCGTTGACTATCCTTTTTGTTCTATGAATTTCTTCACCTAGTAGTTCGAGGCTGCGCTGGAGCTCCGCCATCTCAACACAAGCTTCAAGGCACTTTCTAAATAACTGTGCTGCCTGATCAAGCCACGAAGATGTATCAGCCAAGTCATATCCCAATATTACCCTTTCAGGTTCCTTCAACTCAAAGGAGGGGATTCTCGCCCCGACTATGCTTCTTGAGCCAGTAGCAATTTCTAAGTCCCTCTCGCTGGCTATCAGTTCCTTTTCCAAGGCTATATAGCCATGATACCCGGCCGCCATTGATAATGACTTGTAAGCCTCTGAGAAATTGTCAAGCAGCTTTCTCTTGGCTTCAACCGCCTCGCCTGCTACCTGCATAAATTCGACAGCCAAGATTGACAGCCTGTCTTTTACTATCTTTTGTATTCTTTCGGCCAATGAAAGCCGCCGCCTTAGCTTTATCAGCTCAATCTTTGTAGGCCTAACTTTGACTAGTTGTTGTGGCATTCAAGTTCCTGTACTTGGGGAGATACTTTCTGATAAGTTCCTCACTGATTAACTTTAGGTCTTCCTCAGGCAATGCCGAAAATAACCTCCAACCTATGTCCAAGGTATCCTCTACCTCTCTTTTCTCAAACTCGCCTTGCGATATGAATTCCCTCTCGAAGCTATCTGCATTCATTAAGTATATTCTGTCCCTTTCGCCTAATGCCTCAGCACCGATGATAGTTGACATTTCCCTGAGGTCGCACCCTTCAGCATAAGCGGCATACAATTGCATGAAGACATTATTGTGATCTTCCCTGGTTTGCCCGGGGCCGATGCCTTCTTTCATCATCCTTGACAGAGATAGGAAGACGTCTATCGGTGGGTATATCCCTTTCCTTTCAAGGTCTCGTGAAAGCACAATCTGGCCCTCGGTTATGTAGCCAGTAAGGTCAGGTATGGGATGAGTTATATCATCATCGGGCATGGTCAAGATGGGCACTATAGTTACCGAGCCTTCTTTGCCAGAAATTCGGCCCGCTCTCTCGTAGATAGTGGCCAGGTCGGTGTACATATATCCCGGATATCCTCTCCTTGATGGTATCTCATCCCGCATCGCCGAAAGTTCACGAAGAGCTTCGCAATAGTTGGTCATGTCGGTAAGTATAACCAACACATGCATTCCCTGTTTCCAGGCCAAGTATTCACCTGCGGTTAAAGCTAATCTCGGTGTTGATATACGTTCTATGACTGGGTCCGAGGCCGTGTTGATAAAGGCTACGGTTCTTTCTCTGGCGCCCGTTTGCTCAAGACTACTCATAAAAAAGGCGGCGTGGTCATAGCTGACACCGATAGCGGCAAACACTATGGCGAACTTTTCCTCTTTGCTCCTTACTGTAGCCTGCCTGATTATTTGAGCGGCAATTCGATTATGCGGTAGACCTGAGCCGCTGAATATGGGCAGCTTTTGTCCCCTGACCAAAGCATTCAGGCCATCAATCGCTGAGATGCCGGTTTCAATAAACTCAGCGGGAGGCACACGACTTACTGGGTTGATGGGCTCGCCGTTAATATCCAGGTAGTCTTCAGCAACAACAGGAGAGCCTCCATCTATAGGGTCTCCCATTCCGTTGAAGACCCTTCCCAAGATGTCAATGGATACTGGTAGCTTTAGGGTCTGACCTTTACATCTCACTTTGCTGCCAACTAGATCCACTTCGCTGACTCCGCCGAACACCTGGACTATGGTTGCCTCCCGGCTGATGTCTATGGCTTGACCGCGTTTCACCTCACCATCTGAGAGCCAAACGTCAACTATCTCCCCAAACTTCACACCGGGGATACTTTCTACCATAAGCAAAGCCCCCTTAGCTCTAGTTATGGCTCTGGATTCTTTCATAAACAGCGAAGAAAAGGTCATCAAACTCCTCCTCTGTGTGCCACCAAGCTTACTTCCATCTCAGCACGCAGTTCTTCAATCCTCTGTTCAAAGACATCATGGGGTATGTCCTTCATCCTTGATATTTTGTACATAATCGGGGACGAGCGGATTTCAGCGACGTTTATGCCCGAATCCAACATCTCTTGGGCCAGCTTATAAAACACAATTATAGTCTTAAGCATGAGGTGGGCTCTAGCCGGCGAACTATAGGTATCAATGTCATGATAGGCACTTTGCATGAGGAAGTCCTCGCGTATCATCCTTGCCACCAAGAGTAGTAACTTGTCTCCCTCAGGCAAGGCTTCAGGACCGACAAGTCTCACAATCTCCTCCAAATTGGCTTCCTGCTGCAAGAGTCTCAAGGCAATGCCTCTGGTATCCGCCCACTCTGGATCAACCTTAGACCACCAATCTTTAACGGCCTCGGCATAAAGACTATAGCTGGTAAGCCAATTTATTGCTGGGAAATGCCTCCGGTTTGCTAGTGACACATCTAGCGAGTATAGTGCTTCTACTATTCTGAGCGTATTCTGGGTTACTGGCTCGCTGAAGTCAGCTCCGGGTGGGCTTACCGCGCCAGCTACAGTTACTGAGCCGGTTCTTTCAGGACTACCCAGGCACTGGACCAATCCTGCTCTCTCATAAAAAGAGGAAAGGCGTGAACCCAAGTAGGCCGGGAAACCCTCCTCACCTGGCATCTCTTCGAGTCTTCCACTAATCTCCCTCATAGCTTCAGCCCATCTTGAGGTCGAATCGGCAACCAGCAGCACATCGTAACCCATATCCCTGTAGTATTCGGCGATGGTAATACCGACGAAAATGCCGGCTTCCCGAGCAACGACTGGCATATTGGAAGTGTTAGCGATGAACACTTCCTTCTCCTGTAGCAACCTGCCTGTTGCTGGATCTTCAAGCTTCCTGAAGCTGTAGAGCACGTCGGCCATTTCATTGCCTCTTTCACCGCAACCAACGTAGATGTTCAATTGTGTTTGAGCCCATCTAGCCAGTTGCTGCAAGGCAACGGTTTTCCCTGTGCCAAAGCCACCGGGTATTGCTGCTTTGCCTCCGAGAACCAAAGGGAACATGTAATCCATAATTCGCATGCCGGTAATGAGCAATTGTGAAGAATCGAGCCTTTGTTCATAAGGTCTAGGCTTTCTCACCGGCCATTTTTGCATCATAGTCAGCTCTTCAATCTCACCATCGTGCTCCAGACATGCTATAGGCTGCTCAATAGTGTAATCGCCTTCGCCTATTTCTTTTACCACCCCCTCGCTACCAGGGGGCACCATAATTCTGTGTTCTATGAGATTGGTCTCAGGAACGGTCCCTATGATATGTCCTTCGCTGACTGCTTCTCCAACTTTGACCGTGGGTGAGAAATGCCATTTCTTGTCTCGTGGTAGTGAGAAGACTTTAACACCTCGTTTCAGAAACGAACTCTCTTTCATTAACTCGGTGAGAGATTTTTGAAGACCATCGTAAATGGAGCCCACAATCCCTGGACCTAACTCAGCAGTCAAAATCGTTCCTGTTCCTCTAACCTTTTCACCAACCTTCAGTCCCAGGGTGTCCTCATGAGCTTGGATTATGGCTCTCTCTTCTTCCAGCCCTACTATCTCGCCGATGACTCCTTCATCTCCTATCTCAACCATCTCATAGACCTGAGAACCTCGCATATCCTCGGCTATAACCAAGGGGCCTGATACCCTCCAGATTCTACCCATATTTCGTTACCTCCATAGACAAGGTGCTTAGATGGCTACATCAAACCCGATGAACTTCCTTATGTAGGCCTTATAATATTCAGTGACATCACCGTATTTTGTGCCATATTTTGATGGCACCTCAATCACTACCGGAGTTGTCCTTGCGGTCTGCTTGACTTGAGCCATCAAGTCTTCAACGTATTCCACATACTCTTCTTGTATTACCACTATCCCAATATCGGGCTCAGATATTAGACTAGTCAGTGCTTTTCTAATATCTGCGCCAATGTTGTGACTATTTTCTATGACGAAATATCGACTCACGCCAGCTAGCCTCAGCCCGTTGACTAGGTCTTCATCTCCTATAATAGCTACGTCCAGGAATTTAATGGGTATCATGATGAAACTACCAGACGGTGCTTCGTTTCTTCTAAAGGCATGTTATCGAACATCGCCTTCAGGATCAGCCTTAGGTTTCGTATTTCAAGTTCTTTAACGATTAAGTGCCAGGCCATCACTAAAGGAGATAGTATTCGTGGCGCTAATATCCCCTTAGCCAAGCCAAACTTATACTTGTCAATAGTCTCGTCTACAGAGGTAATGCTTTGAGTTCTATTGTAGGCATTTGATATCTCTTCTACCACGTCGTAGTATAAGGTGTTCCTTAGCTTCCCACACATATCAGTCAGCTTAAGTGATAGTAAGTCCCTAACAGCCTCGGCTGATAGCATATAACCGCAGGGAATTATGTTGTCAGACGCTCCTAATCCTATATCCTGAATTATGGCGCGGCTCGCAATTTGCAAGTTTGTCAGGTCTATGGTGAAGCCGATGGCTTTGGCAAGAAGAAAACCATCTTTTATACGCTTGGTCATATTTAGGAAGCTCTTATAATATTCCTCGTCTAATTTACTTTCAGCCGCCAGTCTTGATTTTGCGCCCTCGTCTATCCTGTATTTTTCCAGTACAGGCACGTAGTTTGCTAGCTTGCATTTGACAAGTAGTCCTGTAATGCCGTCAATGTTTTCAATACTAGAAAGCTCATCTAGCAATCCATGATTATATATGACTCCCAGCGGCAACATACTGGCTTTCTTACCTATTGGAGTTCCACATAGAGCAGCTTTGACATTGAAGACGTCGTATCTCACCAAGTATGCCCTCAATACTTTGCGCATATCAGCAGGCAGGAACTTAAATGCTTCTAGGTGGGCAAGGTACTCTCTAAAGTACCTCCATAGGCATTCATCTAGGTCATCGAAGGTTCTAATAGGCACTTCTTGAAAGTAGTTTCCTATATCGGTCCCGGTGATGGTTGCCAAGGCATCGTTGACACTAGAAGTTCTGGACATCCTATCTATGTGGTCAAGGGTCACCACTCTAGCCTCTTCACCTTTCAAATAGGCGGACATAAATGCATATTTAGTATCAGGCAAAATCGGCTCCTACGAGTTTCCAAAGAGTTCCCGGCTTATCTCAGGTACAATCTGAGGTAGCAACATCTCGAGCCTGGTTTCATAGGTATTGTCTATGCTAACTTTCCCATCAATGTTCTCAGCTATAATCCCTCCAGCACAGTCAAATTCCTTGATTTCCATTATCTTGCTGGCTAGGCCTTTATCCCCTTTAACTAGTTTTCGCACCGCGCTAATATTCTTACGCGAAACATAAACCCTGACTTCGTCAGCACCAAGCTCCTCAACAGCTTCCTTAATCAAGTTCAGAAGAGAGCCTTCATCACTTGAAATCGCAGGTAATGTGTTTCTTACTCTGCTGACTATCCCATCAATTATCTCAGTTTTGGCCCTCGATAACTCTTGGCGCGCTTTTATTGAGGACTGAGCTAGAATTCTGCTAGCTTGTCTTTCAGCTTCCTCAATTATCTTACGCTTTTCTTCCTTGAACTCTGTTTCCCTCTGCTTTTCGGCCTTCTCTAGCTCTTGCCATGCCTTCTCTTCAGCCTCTTTTACTATCTGCTCCGCATCAGCTTTTACCTTATCGAGAATAGCTCTGCTTATTTTCTCCATTCCCTCCATTAGACACCCCTACATAAGTCCTAGCATGTTTATCGCCATTATGGTGAACACTAGCCCCAGGACACCCAGCAGCTCGACAAAGACAGCTAGCAGCATAGCGTTAGTTAGTATCTGCCCCTTCGTCTTGGGCAAGAGAGCGATGCCAGAAGCGCACACCGAGCCCTGATATGTCGCCGAGAAAAATTCGGCCAGGGCAGCGACAATCCCACAGCCAAGCACGGCAAAACCGCTGCCGCCTTCTGCTGGCAATCCGGGAACTACTGCAGTCAAAATGAGTATGAATATGATAAGCCCGTAAAATGTTTGTGTCATGGGTAAAGATGCCAGCACGATAACATTCCTGAATTGTCCAGGCTCCTCAGCTAAGGTAGCTATGCCGGCCGATGCACCAACGGCTATACCCACTGAGGAACCGACCAAACCACCGACTAAAGCGAGCGCACCGCCAAGAACCGCTAGGGATGCTGGGTCAACTATCATTGTTTACACCTCCTTGCTAAGATTTGGCTCCGACAACTACAGATGCCCTGGTCTTTAATTTGAATGGACTGTATTCTCTTCCCCCTCCTTCGTAGAACTTGAATAGAAACTCGACAAAGCATAGTCTGAGAGAGTGTATAAAGCCAGTGAGAACGCAAAGAGCGAGGTTAAGCGTATGTCCTATGAGCAAAATAACAATGGCTATGATGCCGCCGATGATGAGTCCAGCTACACCCGGTATCATGCTGGAGAATAAATCTGCCATCAGGTTAAAACAAAATGCCAGATAAAATGTGGCTAATCCCACTCCGGCTATCCTAGAATATGACATGATATCGCCGAACAGACCAGCTATATCAAATATCCAAAAAATGCTTCCTAAGAAAGCCCCCTGCCGGATAATAGAAGAGACAACAATCAGCACTATGCTCAGCATTAAAGCATATCCCATGATAGAGAGCATTTGTGCATTTAATAGAGGAATATCGACCTGAAGTAAGGCATACACGAGGTATGGTATCCCACAGATTTGAAGGATAAACAATCCAATCTTACTAGGTAATACCCCCTTAGTTCCTTCCTTTATTCCTCTGATGAGGGCCAGAACATGGCCTATGTTGACATGGATGAAACCTATTATTAGCGCCAGCACTATAAACGAGATTGGATCTTGAAGTGTTTCTTTAACCCCCTCAGCAAGGGCTAAGCTCTCAATCCCGAAAAATTCGTAAAAGTTACCTAAATAGGTCCCGGTAAGTAAGCCGATGAATAGAGCAACGTAGCCACCTGTATATATTATCTTCTGAAATAGTCTAAAGCCCTCAGATTCAGGATTATCAGTAAACCTGAGCAGGAGAAACCTGCCAAGAAGCAGAATCCCCAAGGCATACACTACATCACCTACCATAAGGCCGAAGAACAAAGCAAATGAGTAAGCTACTATAGGTGTAGGGTCCCATTGCCCATACTTTGGGATGCCAAACAGGTTCACAATGACCTGAAATGGCTCGAGCCCTCTCAAATTCCTCAATTTGGTAGGGGGCTCTTCTGATTGCTCTGGCTTCCTTGCGTCAATAAATACATAGTCTATACTGTCTCTAAGTTCTGAAATTGCGGGTTCACTGCTGCTCTCAGGAATCCATCCTTCAATTAAGGTTACATACTTGGCTTCACAGGCCTTTTCCAAAACCAATAACCTCTCATTCTCGGCTGATAATACCTCTTTGAGCAGAACAAGCCTCTCCAGGTTCTCTCTAATTTCGGTTTGCAATTCTCCGTAGAGTTTGGCTAGTTCCAGTTCAAGGTTATGGATTCTCTCCTCGCCTGCTTCAAGGAATTCCTGCAAGGTCAAATCCTCGTCTGGTACTTGGAGCTCTTTACCTCCGGCCTCAGTAACTAGTGAGGTTATTACTTTTTGGTCTTCAACCTTACCAATGGCAAAGAGAACGTTTTCGTTTTCTACTGCGGCAACAATGCTTTCAAGCAAGTAATTCTTGAGCTGACCGTGTAAACTCTCATAGCGCTCACTGGGGAGCAGCAAGACCTGGGAAAAGAGATATTGTCCGGAGAAATTTAGATCCCTCAATCTCAGGGGAGCTTGTTGTGCAAGGGGTTCAAGATACCTCTTTAGCTCGGTTAGCCGCTTGACCTCGTCTCTGGGTCCGACACTCCTCTGTTGCAGGTTAGAGAGCCTGGTGCATAATGAAACCACTTCATCATTGAGTTCGCTGAGGGGTCGGGAATATATTACTTCAGTATCCTCTGCGAGAGATACCTTCTCTTTCTTCGGTAGGTAACCTAAGACACTGTCAACATAGGTTAATAGCTTGCCAACCTCACCTCGTTCACGTTCAATAGCTGCCCCATCTACAGGCTTTAGCTCTTTACTCTGCTCAACGTGGAGCACCCCGACACCATGTAAAGCTTTGAGGGCTTTCTCCGAGTAATCCCTCATTGTTATTACTCTAATCTTGAGCATAGCCTCGGGGGTATTGAGCACTACAGGTATCATCTGGACCTGGCTCCAGTGATAATACTTGCCATGCGCTCAGCGATTGTACCTACCTTGTTATCGGCATCGATCCTAATTTGGGAGGCTTTCTTTCTGGAATCCTCGTCTTTTCTCTCCGCTTCTTCTTTAGCCTTGCGCAAAATCTGTTGACATTCGGCTTTGACTCCATCCATAGGCATGTCAGAAGAGAGAATTTGGCTAGCTTCCTCTTTGCCCTTAAGGAGGATTTCATTGGCCCTCCTCGTAGCCGATTCAAGTATCTTTTCAGCTTCGGCCTCGATAGTTTCTATGCCCCTGATGCCTTCTCCCATAGTTTCTGCACTCCTTATACACGTTCCATTTTGAATGTCATCAAGTCAAATGCGCATCCCCATCGGTAACCCTTGGCATTTGTTGCACTGAGAGGACCAAAATATCTTCACTGTGGCTCATGCACTAGCCCTGCATTCTAATGATATCGCAATATCTGGCTACCCGCATCCCGACAAATAAGACGAGCAGTACGTAGACGACAGAGTGTCCCCAGACCAAGAGCACGTCACTCATTCAGTTGTTCCCCTGTTTGAGGCATGACGGGGTGTGAGCAAAGACAAATCGTACTGTACTCGTTTCCCACATCTAAATGTATACGTTCCAATGTTACCACAATATTGCGAGGCTGACTCCCGCTACTGTGTCTGATTCTATTCGGCAACAATGCTTAATCATTGGGGGCTGTTTATGCAGATCCACGTCAGGACAAGACGAAAGCAGCAAGCACTGCCTATCCCAACATGCCCAAGAATATGCCGGCAGCTACAGCAGTGCCGATAACGCCAGCTATGTTTGGTCCCATGGCATGCATTAGAAGAAAGTTCCTGGGATTCGCCTCTTGGCCCAACTTCTGGATTACGCGGGCGGACATGGGCACTGCTGAAACTCCCGCAGCCCCTATCATTGGGTTGATCGGCTCTCTGGATACAAGGTTCATTAGTTTGCCTAGCAATGTGCCGGCAGCAGTAGAACCGGCAAAAGCTACTGCACCCAGGAAGAAAATAAATAGCGTTTCCGGCCTAAGAAACAGCATCGCTGGCATTGATGCTCCAACAGATATGCCAAGGAGGATGGTCAGGATATCCATGAAGGCATCGCCGGCGGTTTTCGCTAGTCTGTCGGTGACTCCGCTAACTAGCAGTAGATTGCCAAACATAAACATGCCGATGAGAGGAGCTGATTTGGGAACAAGCAAAATGATGACTACCGCCCCTATCAGCGGAAATAGAATTCTCTCTAATGTAGACACCTCTCTTAGCTGCGGCTCCATATAAATTGCCCGCTCTTTCCTGGTCGTCAAAGCCTTAATTACTGGTGGCTGGATAATAGGCACCAGTGCCATATAGGAATAGGCGGCTACTGCGATAGGACCAAGTAGGTGAGGAGCCAAGTTAGCGGATAGGTAGATACTGGTTGGCCCATCAGCTCCGCCAATTATGCCTATAGAGCAGGCTTCCCTGATATCGAATCCGAAAAGAAGAGCCATAAATAGGACAAAATAGACTCCAAATTGTGCTGCGGCGCCGAGGAGCAGGGTCTTGGGATTGGCAATAAGCGGGCCGAAATCAGTCATAGCTCCTAAGCCGAGAAATATGAGGGGAGGGACTATCTCTCCGGCGATTAGATAGGTGAATATCTTGGACAGTAACCCTTCAGGCATTCCTCCCACGTATTCAAACAGGCCACCCAGCGGCAAGTTTACCAGCAACATGCCAAAGCCTATGGGGACCAGTAGCAAAGGCTCCATTTTCCTGGCGATGCCCAAGTATATGAAGCCGAAAGCAACAAGCCACATTATCAGGTGGCCCCAGTAAAGCGAACTAAACCCAGTTTCGAATAATTCCACTATACGTTAACCACCTTCTGACTTGCCTTTACCTAGCTTGCCGGTTACCTTATTGAGCAACAGACTCAGCAACCACAAAATCAAAGACAGAATACCAAGAACTACAAAGACTGTTAGAAAGCCAACGCCGGCGATTTGTGCAGCGAATCCCCAGTCCACCATAGATATACTTCCCTACTGAACCCCAAAGCCAGATTATAGCATGCTAAGGTAGGCGAGGCAATGGGAATGGAGTCTCGAAGTAGCCAATGGCTTTTGTCGCCAGATTCAGAATGTTATAATTGTCACCAGCCGGAGAGGTGTCCGAGTGGTTTATGGTGCCGCTCTCGAAAAGCGGTGGGCGATGAGCCCCGTGGGTTCGAATCCCACCCTCTCCGCCAAAGCACAGGAGAGGTGCTGGAGTGGCCTATCAGGCGCGCCTGGAGAGCGCGTGTCGTCTTTGGCGACCGTGGGTTCGAATCCCACCCTCTCCGCCAGGTTAACTGTCAGATGTTTTCCCGTCCGTAGGCGAGATAACTAGTCAAATGGAATTCTTCAGACGTAAGCCTCCTAAAATCGGCTTAGCTCTAAGTAGTGGTGCAGCTCGCGGCTTTGCTCACATTGGCGTCCTGAAAGCCCTAAAGGAGGCATCAATTCCTGTTGATATGGTAGCTGGCACCAGTATGGGCGCGTTGATGGGCGCTTGCTTTGTCAAGGAAGGTGAGATAAATGCGGTAGAAGAGATAGCCATAAATACGGGTTGGAGGAAGCTAGCGCGGTTGCTGGACCCCAAATTGGGTTCCTTAAGAAAAGGCCTTATTCGTGGCCGGAGAATAGAAGAGCTTTTGCATTCCCTAATTGGAGACGTGGATTTCAGAGATCTGAGAATACCATTTGCGGCTGTGGCCACTGATGTTAATACCGGCGAAACGGTAGTACTGAGAAAAGGCTCAGTAATAGAAGCGGTAAGAGCCAGTATCTCGACACCAGGTGTATTTGTGCCGGTAACACTTGAAGGCAGGTGCTTAGTTGATGGCGGTCTTACCAATCCTATTCCTACGGATATTGTCCGAGATATGGGGGCGAAGTTCATCATCGCCGTAAATGTTCTCGTCGAGCCACAAAAGCGTGCGCGCACTGTCAGTCCACCGAAAGGGGATGAAATGGCTGAGGTCCCAAACATATTCAACACTTTGATACAGTCAATCTACATCATGGAGCACGAGATAATAAAGGCGAGGATACCGAGAGCGGATATAGTCATAAGTCCCGATGTCAGTCGCATCGAATCATTTGAGTTTCACAAGGGGGAAGAGGCTATACTGGCAGGGTACGAAGCAGCCAGAAACGCTTTACCAAGACTGCAGAGATTAATCGGGAAGCGGTGACCAAGCTCGAAGAGTTGAAAATGCCAACTTCAAGATAAGTCCTCAAAGGCCGTTCCACGAGCGCTTTAATAAAACCTTTACACC
>JACKQG010006994.1_pt1 | contig 11600 bp, 12 predicted proteins | sample 8237621 | NCBI WGS metagenome assembly JACKQG01 (sample SAMN15677084, study PRJNA649215) | marine metagenome | biome: marine; feature: Black Sea; material: saline water; isolation source: suspended particulate matter (SPM) from the Black Sea western gyre | collected 2013-06-09/2013-06-10 | depth... | reverse complement strand
CCCGCGGAGAGGCGGGGAAAAAAAGGGTTGGAAAAAGTTGGTTCCATACCCCAAAAAGCACCACGCGGGGAGGGGGAAAAAAATCCCGCCCCCCAACCTCCCCCCACCCGCCCCTCCCGTTGGAAAATTTTTTTTTCCAAGATTTTTGTTTCCGCTTTTTAGCTGGCGCAGGCCCGCCAGGAAAACCACCGCCACTGGAATCGAGGCTGAAACCGTCAGGCCTACCTTTAGGCCTACATAGGCGTTAGCAGCGGCGAATAATGTGCCGAGGAGAGCGCCGATCACTACGGCGCGAACCGAGAGCTCGGGGTAGTTCTCCTGCGGGGATACGTGGGGGCGGAAACCGTCGGCCATGGTGCGTAGATCCTAGCAGGACGCCCGCCGCGTGTATCCCGCCAGTCCAAAAGTCTGGATCTAATGGCTCGCCTAAATGGTTGCTGGCCATGGGATAAGAAAAGTAGCACCATTCCCGACGGGAAGGTGGCGAGTAGGGTAACCTTCCGGCGTGAAACTTTCCGTCGTCATCCCCGTCTACAACGAGGAAGAGACGCTGTTGGACATCCTGCAGCGCGTCCGCGATACCCCGTACGAGAAGGAAATTATCCTGATCGACGACTGTTCGCAGGATGGAACTCGCCAAATCCTGAAAACCCTTGAGGGTGATGCCGATTTGCGCATCCTCTACCACGAGATCAACCAAGGCAAGGGTGCCGCACTGCGCACCGGCTTCCAACACGCCACCGGCGACGTCGTTCTTATTCAGGACGCCGACCTTGAATACGATCCTGGTGAATACCCAATCTTGTTGGAGCCGATCGAAAAAGGCCTTGCCGACGTTGTCTATGGCAGTCGATTCAAAGGTGGCCAAATGACACGGGTGCACTTGTACTGGCACCAAATGGCCAATGGTTTCTTGACCTGGTTATCCAACATGCTGACCAACCTGAACCTCAGCGATATGGAAACCTGCTACAAGGTATTCAAGCGCGAAGTTTTAGAAGGTATGGACCTTAAATCAAACCGTTTCGGCTTTGAACCCGAAATCACCGCAAAAATCGCTCGCAAACGTCTCCACGGCAAGCGCTGCCGCATTTACGAAGTTCCGATCAGCTACTACGGCCGCGATTACGCCGACGGTAAAAAGATCGGTTGGAAGGACGGCGTGGCGGCGATCTTCCACATCTTGCGCTACAACTTGTTTTCGTAATTCAATTCGACCGGATCCGGGCCGGCTCGTCGCGTGTGATGCGGCGGGGCGGCCTCAATTTTTATGTCGGGTCGACCGATTTCACGCAGCGCGTCGGTGGCGACTTGTAAGGCCAAGGCTGGCCGATTATTTTTTTTGCTGAGGTGCGCTAGAGTCAGCCGTCGCAAAGATTTTGGGCAGCATTCACGCAGTAAATCTGCGGCTTGATGATTAGATATATGACCCAAGCCAGCAGAAATTCGGTGCTGCAGGATCCGCGGATAGGGGCCGTTGCGCAACATCTCGGGGCAGTAATTGAACTCCAACACCAAACTGTCCATACCATCCAAAACGCCGTCGGCAAGCGGCGCGGTGGTGCCTAGATCCGTAAAAAAACCGGCCTTTTGGCCGTCGGCTTCGAATATAAAACCATGGGTGGGCACCGCGTCATGCGGAAGTTCAATAGGGGTGACTTTGAGTGGGCCGATATCGAAACTTTGATCGGCCAGAAAGGGCCGGAACTCTACTCTTCGACGCTTGCGCTCGGCTTCGCCACTATGTCGGCGCTGATCCGGCACCAATTTGTGGGCATAAAGCGGAGCCTCGGCGCGCGCAGCCACCGCCACTACATTTTGGCTGTGATCGGAATGCGCATGGCTCAGCAATACCGCGTCCACCGACGTCAGCGACAAGCCGACGTCCATCGCCCGCTGGCGTCCGGTGCGCTGGGCAATTCCACAGTCCAGCGCGACCACAACCTGGTCGGTACCCTGTCCGGCGCGGATGAGCGCACAATTACCGGTGGATCCGCTGGCCAGCAAAATGATTTCCATAGCGGAGTCTATCAATCCTGCCTAAACTGAATCAGCATGTCCTCAAGGACCTCCCGCATCGTCGCGCTCGCGCTGTTCCTGCTGTGGAATTTCCACGCCGGATTGCATTGCTTGCATGCTGGTGAAGCCCACGGCCAAGTGGCGGGAGTAATGGATCATCATGCCGACGACAGTCACGACGGCATCGATTGCGGCGCATGTCAGTTGAGCCTGGCGCCGGGCCTTTGCGGGCAAACCGTGCGCTTGAGCCCACCCAACTTGGTCGAGGATATAGGCGGCAATGAGTTCGATTTGCTTTGCAGCCGGGAGTTTCTGTTCGCCAGTGGTCGTGGCCCGCCAGTGATTTTGCTTTGAATTTGAGTGGGAGGCTGAGCTTCCCTTTTAGAATGGCAATAGGCCTTATCGCCTGCCATTACTTTGCCGACCTCCACCGGCAAAGACATGCATTTGGAGCGGCCAAATGGCATGGACTAGCAAAACAAATCACTGGAAAGATTAATGAATAAAACCAAAACAAAAATTTGTGCAGCCTTGGCTTGCGGCTGCAGTGTCATGATGGCGCCGGCTTTGCTTGCGCAACAAGATGGAATGTCGCAGGGTGCTGAACGTCGCTTTGACCCGGCTTGGAATCCTGCCATTGGAGTGGCGTTAGATGCATTCGGCATGATGGTTGGCGGCGGCGATGGCAACAATGAGGCAAATGATTCCATTACTTTACGCAGCATGGAACTTTCGCTGAGTAGCCGCATTGATCCATTGGCATGGGCCTATACCTCGATTGAATTTGGCCGCCACGAAGGCGCATATGAGGTGGAGTTGGCCGAAGCGGCAATCTGGGCCGATCAATTGCCGCATTCATTTTCGTTGCGGACTGGGCGTTATCTGGCGGACTTCGGGAAATGGAATACAGTGCATATGCATGACCGCCCGCACCCGTTTGCGCAGGGAGTACGGCAGGAATTTATTGGCGGCAGCTTGGCGATGGATGGAGTTGAACTGCACCATTGGCTTGGCATCGGTGATCTACCGGTGCGCTGGTCGGTGGGCGTCGGCGCCAATTTTGCGGGCCATGGCCATTCCTTGTTGGCTGCCGAAAGTGATGAAGACCTAAGCTTAGGCCATGCTCACGGTGCCAACTTCGCTACTACAAGCGCTGGTGATTTTGGATTGCCCGGCTTTGCTTGGACTGGTCGCGTCAGCGCCCAGCATGACGTCGGCGATAACGGTTATTTCCAGTGGGGGGCGTCGGCGTTTTTGACCGCGGCCGGCTTGTCGCAGGAGCACGATGCTGGTGCCACCACGGAGCTGTTTGAACTCGGTCAAAACACGCTAGCCATCGACCTTACTTGGCATCGACTGGCGGCGACGGATTCCTCTTCCGATACCATAGGCACTGAATTTTTTTGGAATCAACGGGATGCTGTCGATGAAACCTTTGATCGAGTGGAACGTCTCCAAGCAGTCGGCCTGTGGGGGTTTTATCTGCACGAATTTAACGCCCATATCGGCGCCGGCGTGGAGGGGGCGTGGTGGGAGCATGCTGACAAAGACGACGGCGGCCACTGGCTAAGCGGAGCCGAAGCCGGCCGCCAAGTGGCAATTTTTGCGGCTTGGAAGCCCACCGAGGTGCAACGATTGCGCTTGATTCTGGCCATGAATCAACCCGATCCAGCGGCCGCAGCCGACTCTATCCTGGCAGTGCAATGGTCTGCCACCATCGGTTCTCATTCTCATTCCCTGGATTGGTGAAATGCGCATAGTTCTCATTTTTGCCCTACTGTTTGCGCCTCCACTTAACACTAAGCTGGGTGCCCAACAAAAACCAGCGCCGCTTGAAGAAGTCAAAGTCGTGGCCACTACCGTTCTGCTTGGCCAGCTTGTGCAAACCATTGGCGGCGACGCGGTTGACGTCGACGTTTTGGTGAAGGCCGGCCACGATCCCCACCGAGTATTGCCTAAAGCAAGCATGCTTTTGCGTCTAAAAAATGCTGACGCCCTCATCATGATGGGATTGGATTACGAGCATGCATTTCTGCCCGCGCTGCTGGAAAAAAGTCGTAACAAAAACTTGCAGGATGGCGGCAACGGATATGAAAACGTCGGCAAGCGCATTGCTGCCTTAGAGGTACCAAAATCATTGGATCGTAGCCAGGGCGCCGACCTCCATCCGCGCGGCAACCCACACTATGATCTGGATCCGGAAAATGTGCGGATCATGGCTATGGCGGTACGCGAAATGCTGCAAAAAGTTGATCCGGGTCGTTCCGCGCAATATCAATTACGTTGGACCGAGTGGGACCAGGCGGCCAAACAGGAAATTGCCATTTGGAAAGCGTATCTGAAGCCAATTGCTGGCCGCAACCTGATTGCTTATCACAACAGCTGGCCCTACTTCGCCGCCGCATTTCAATTCAAAATAGCTGGCTTTGTCGAGCCTAAACCAGGCCTACGACCTTCACCGCGTCATTTGGCTGAATTGGAAAAAACCATGCAACAAGCAGACGTCAAAGTTTTGCTGATGGAATCGTGGGTGGCCCGATCCGAAGCGAGCGGCCTAGTCAAACGCAGCGGCTGCAAAGCGATCATTGCGCCATTGCTGGGTGCAAGCAAGCAGAATCGAAGCTACTTGACTAGCATGCAGGCACTCATCGAAATGGTAGGAGTGGCCCACGGCTTGCCAACTATCCAGGAGTTCAAGCGCGATGCAAAGGAGGAGCAATGAGTCGCACTCTGCTTGAACTGGTGAATGCTGATCTGGGGTACCCTGGGGAAACCGTATTGAGGCAATTGAGTTTGACCTTGAATGGCGCCGATTTCCTTACTCTCGTCGGAGAAAACGGCTGTGGCAAATCCACCTTGCTGCGCAGTTTGCTCGGCATCTTGCCGCCGTTGCGCGGCAGGATGACCCGTGCCACAGGATTGCGCTTAGGTTATGTGCCGCAACAACTTCAACTGGACTCACTATTCCCTTTTTCGGTTGCCGAAGTCGTCGCCATGGGCCAAGCGCGTGGACCCAAACCGCCGCAACGATTGAAAGAAATGGATTGGCAACGTGTCGAAGAAGGGCTGCGAACGGTCGACATGCAAGCTCACGCATCCAAGCAATTTTCGCGATTATCGGGCGGCCAAAAACAACGTGTCTTGTTGGCTCGTTCGATCATGCAACCAGTCGATTTATTACTGCTCGACGAGCCTACTGCGGGGATTGACCCCGATGCGGAAAAAACCATTTTGAATACTGTTGCGGAACTGCACCGCCACGGCACTGGTGTGGTGCTTGTTACTCACCATCCGCAAACAGTTTCGCAATTGCAAACCAAGGTGTTGAATCTCAGCGAGGTCGCGAACGAATGGAAACGCTGAGCCTGTTGTGGTCCATGATGGCAGAAGGGATTTTGATTTCCTTCGCTTCGGCAATTTTTTTGCCGCTTATCGGCGGTCTTCTTTATTTGCGACGTCAAGCTTTTTTAGGAGTGGCAGTTCCCCAGTTTTCTGCCGCGGGCATTGCTGCCGGACTAGCCCTGTTGCCCAATTTTCCAAGTTTGCAACAAAACTTTTTGGATCACGGCCACCCGCCCTTGAGCTATTTGTTTTTGTTCGCTGGCGGAGCAGCCGGGCTCGCGCTGTTAATCTTTGCTTGGATCGAAAAACGCTCACGCCATGCGTCTGTAGAAGGCCATATGGCAGCCGGTTTTGCCTTGGCTGGAGCGGCAAGTTTGATCTTTTTAGAGTGGAGCCCTAGTGGCGGCACTTTAGTCGACACTTTGCAGCGCGGCTCGGTGGTGGTGGCAGATCATCACGCCCTCAGCATCGTTTTGGCCATTTTTGGGCTCGTAGCCTTGCTGCAATGGCGTTACTGGCGTGGCTTATTACTGGTCTCCTTTGATCGCGACGCAGCTCATGTCCAAGGATTTAGCTCGGCCACATACGACCTGCTATTCCACATCATGGCCGGTTCCGCCATCGGCATTGGGGTGATGACTCTGGGGCCGGTTTTGGTCTTCGGGCTGTTGTTTTTAGGCCCATGGATGAGCCGCCCCTTAGCGAACAGCATGCGCCAATTTTTTGCCCTGATCGTGATCAATTCACTGCTAGCTACCGGCTTAGCCTGGCCGATTTCCTTCCACCTGGACCTGCCCTACGGACCGGTAACGGTTGCGCTGCTTGCGGTCTTGGCGGCAGTCGCCAGTGTTGCCTTCAAATTACGTCCCCGCAGAGGATAGAATGCGTTTATGCCACCTGAGTTAAGCTCGGCAGAAAGGCTGTGGTATTACGCCACAGGAGATCAATCCCTCGGCCCCGAGCGCGAGTCGGATTTGTGCCAGCGTTTCCTAGCTGGCAATTTGCCGATGTCAACCTTGGTTTGGTGCCAGGGAATGGACCAGTGGCTTCCCGCCGACGTTGTGGATGCTTTTGCCTCCGCTATTCCCGAAATTGAGGCCGAGGAGGTAGACGACGATCCGCAAGGTGCTTGGCAAGATGGCGACGGCCCCAGCATGGGGCGGGCATCTGCACCGCCACGCGCTACTCTGTGGCCATCACGACCGGAACCGTTACGTCGCTATTTGGCGCGCCAGCTCGACATGCTGATCGCTACCTACGTTTTTTTCCTGATCAACGGCGCGATAAAGGAAGACAGCATGGTGGCAATCAGTACCCACCTGCTTTGGATCATTCCGCCGTGGGCAATTATCGAAGGCTTGTTTTTGCATTTCTGGGGCTACACCCCAGGCAAGTGGATGATGCGCATCGAAGTTACCGACGAATGGGGGCAGCGTATGAATTTGCAACAAAGCTTGCGTCGTAGTGTTGATGTTGCGGTGCGCGGTATGGGGCTAGGTATCCCGATTTTGCACGTGTTCACCCAAGTCCATTCGTTGCTGCGTTTGACATCCAATGGCATCACGCCATGGGATGAGCAAAAGCGCGTAGTCGTGACTCACCAGCCCGTAGAGCTGTGGCGTTGGCTGGCCTTTTTGGCGGTCATGCTGTACCTCATCAGTCTCTTGAGTCCGATGTTGCCGGAGCTCAATCCGACCATCTAATAGCTACCCGCGTCGCTGCCTTAATCTTGGCGACCGACCGACAAGTTTCGCATTTCAGTCCAACGTAGGCGCCGGTCCCATTCGCTCTGCGGCAGATTGTCGCTCAAACGCGGTGGGTATTCGGCTTCTAGGTCTGGTTCGAGTTCAAACCACAGTGCATAAAGACTGGCTTCGCCTTCCGAACTCAGACGCGGCGGCGGCGTGGCTAGCAGGAAGTTTTGCAACCTGACCGCCCAAGCTGGGTCTAGGCAACAGCGCAACATCGCGTCACAGGCGGCAGACCGCTCTTCACGATTGCCGTTTTGTACCCACGACCAAAGCACCTCGCTGGCGCTGCTTATGCCAGCGGCTCCCAAAGCCTCAAGCGCGCGGGTGCGGCTTTTGCCGCTAGCCAAAATGGGCACCAGCTCGGCAACAAAATCGACTTCGTGGCGCCAGCACCAATGGCCAATGGGGATGGCGATCCATGCCAAAGTTTGCAACGCATGTTCGCGGATATAGCGGTTGGGGTCGCGTGCGGCTTGCAGCAATAGCGGAATGACAAACCCACGTTGCCGGCTCAGCACAAAACGAGCATCGTCGACTGGGCGCAAGGGTTGCGATGCAAAACGCGCTATCATGCGCCAATATTCGGCCAATAATTCGGCTGAGCATTGCGTCGGATCTTCGTCGTCTGAACTTAACCTGCGCTGCTTTTGCCAGAGTTGATTGATCTCTAAAAGATGTTGCCAATTGGCGGCAAAATTTTCGCCGCCTGCCTCGTTTTGGCTATGAGGCAGCTCGCCCAAAATGGTGGCGGCGTAGCTTCTGGCAGCTTCAATTTCAGGTCGCCCGGAATTGTCGTCCAATATGTTGATGAGAGCTTGCAGGCCAGAGCCATTGCCATATTTCAACAAGGTGTGGGCGATTGCAACCACCGCCCAATGGTCCTTTTCATACTTTAGGCGCAAGGTGAGTCGCGGCAGCATGGATTCCAAGCCGGCATCGCGCAACCAACTGTATGCCAGCTGTTGAATGGGGACTGGAGTAAGGCGTTGTTCAAGCAAACCCAATAGGGCTGCAGTGCGATGCTCTTCAGCCATTTCAATTAAGCTGCGTGTCGCACGATTGGCAAGGTTGCCGCCTAGGGTAGTGGCATCGAGTAGGTCTTGAACCTCAACGATGAAATCCTCGCTGACCTCGGGCAAGCCGTTGCCTTGGTGGAGCTGCAAATAATGCTGTAAGGCCTCACCTGGAATAAACTCCGCTTGATTGCCGACGGCGTCGGCTGGGATTGGTGCAGAGTTTTTGGATGCGTCCGTGCAGGCGAAGCAAAAAAGCAAGCCCATGGCGTAAACATGGAGTAGAGCACGGTGCCTGCGCGGGGGATTCATCAGGACCCTAATGTTACCCGGCCGAGTTCGATCGATTCATCATCCGGTAAATAAGGATTGCTGCGGTAAAGCAAGCGAGCTTCACCGCTAGCCCCAGAGCTTGGTGCCGGCAAATCCTGACGCCAAGTTTCACCCGACGGCAGCTGCGTATTGGTCAAATCGGTTTCGTCTCGATAAGGGTCGCGGAAACGATACACGTGCTGCCATTCACTCCAGCCACCGATTTCGTCCTGCCAACGCACCTGAATATCTGCGGCCCGTGAGCGCTCGTCGGTGGGGAAGTTGTGGCCAGCGCCAACGTTGCTCAAACTGACCCAAGGAGTGCCACTGGATTCATCCACGCCGCCAAGCAATTGGATCGCGCTAAGTAGCGCGACCTTGTCGTGGGCGGCCGGAAAACCGTGATGCCTACCGCGACGTCCACCTTCTCTAAAGGCATCCACCATGTGACAAGCCAAGCAGTTTTCGCCTTTGAGTTCGGCCGGAGCGCCACGCCATTGCTCTACAGTTTTGTGCTGGTTGTGACAGGAAGCGCAAAGCTCTACGTCGGCTAGGCGGGGTTCATAGTAGGGTTTACATGGGGCATTTTTCTGCGGCGAGCGATTGGCCGTAGCGATACCTTCGCCGTCGGGATGCTGATGACAGGCTAGGCAATCGACGCCTGATTTACGGTCGCTGCTGCGCGCTAGCACACGTTCGCCCGGTTCGAAGCCCAGTACCGGGCGCGGCGCGTGGCAGGCTAGGCACTCTTCGTTGCGAAAGTCCTGACTTAGTTTGCGTACTTCCGGATTCACGAATGCTATCGCGTGATGCGAGCCTTCCCATTCCGCAAAGGCGTCGGCATGGCACTGACGACAATCCGCTGATGTCATCGGGCCTAGGGCGATGATTTCGGGCGGCTTTTTCATTAGCAGGGCAAGCGCCAATACGCCGGCAGTAGCAAGCAAACCAAAAACCATTGCTGCGATGCGTGCGGCTCCAGACTGAGGACTCATGATTGCAGCACTCCTGCTTCGAAACTTTGGCAATCACCGCCTAGTTGCGCGGCTTCGGCTGGATCGTGGGTGACTAAAATAATGCAGGTTTCCGTTTGATCCAAAACTTGTAACAGCAGCTGGTAGCTATGCTCACGCGTTTCGGGATCCAAGCTTGTGAATGGTTCGTCCAGCAACAGTAAAGCCGGTTTAAGAACCAATGCGCGCGCCAAAGCCAGACGTCGGCCTTCGCCACCGGAAAGCGTGGCTGGACGTTTTTTATGTTGTAGCTCCAAGCCTAAATCGGTCAACATTTGCATGGCTAGTGCCTCGGCTTCCTTTTTGCCTTTACCGGCGGCACGTAGTGGATCGCAGACGTTTTGCAAAACGCTGCGCGTCGGCCATAGGCCCAGATCTTGGAAAACTAGTTGAGTATTCCGCTGCCACGGTTGAAGTACTTGTTTGCCGCTATTCATCGCCACGGCTCCATTAATTTTGATATCGCCGCTCTGAGCGCTTTCAATGCCTGCAATGATGCGCAAAAGGGTGGTTTTGCCGCAGCCAGATTTGCCGCGTATGCTGAGGCGTTGACCAGGTTGCAGTTGCAAGGAAATGTTGTGTAGCAACCTAAGGTTGCCGAAGGACTTATTTAATCCTCGGATTTGCAGGGCGGGGGCGGCGTTTTCAGTCATCGGATCTCCAGGCGGTCCAAGCCGCAAACAAGGTAGCCGGCAAAAATAATATGCCGGCTATGAGCAGGCCAAAAGCGGCTACAAAACCGTCGCGAGCAAAGTGCAACGCATTGAAATAGCGCACTGCGGCGCTGTTGTTTGAACCAGGCAATAAGATGGCCAAGTCGAGTTCGCGTACGGCAAACACCATGACCAACCCGAAGGTCAATAACCATGCGGAACGGTTTGGAAGCAGCAGCAAGCGATACAGGCGCAACGGATATGCAATTCCCGCAAGCTGCGCGGCTTGCAGCTGGTTCGCCGGAATGCGTTGAAAGCGCTCAGCCAGTAAAAATACCGCAATCGGTAAAAAGCGCCCGGCCATAACCAAGGCCACCAAAGTAGTGCCGTGATAAAAATCGCCAAATTGTGGGCGGTTGGCAGCCACGATTGCGCCCAATCCATAACCCACGGCAGGAACCAATAATGGCAAGGCCAAGGCAACCGTGCCAATGCGTGCGGTCAAGCCGCGATGTCGAATCAGCCAATGCGCTAGAAACGGCGCCACCAGCATGACGATTAATGCCGCTTGACTGGCAAAGCTAAGCGAGCGGCCGATGTCCTCTCGTCCGCGTTGCAGTGCGCCTTGCAAAGACTCAATGCTGCGACTGCCCCAGGTACCAGCGGCTTCACTGCCAGCTAGGCCGGTCTCGAAAATGATGCGACCGAGCGGCAAGATTAGCAGCAATACCAGCGTGCCCCAAGTCGTCATGGTTGCTAGCCATTGCCAGTTTCCTAAATGCAACCGCGCTGGTTTACGTCCTTGTCCTTGCACCGGCACGGCCCAGCGATCGCGAATGCTTAAAGCCACAAATAAAACCACTGCGTCCAGCAAAACCAAAGGCGATGCAGCTTTGGCTCCGGCCCAATAATCGTTGTCGCGCCATTGATTGAATACGTGCGCGGGATATACCTTAAACGGCTCGCCGATAGAGGCAAAATAATCAGGCACTGCAAAATCAGTGGAGGCAAACAAGAATACCAACGCACCGCCCAAATTCTCAATGATCATATTTTGAAAAAGGATATCCAACATGAAAAGTGTATTAGGAATCGCACGATCTCCGACATCCTCAAATTCAGATTGTTAGAATCTAAGACACACACACACACGAAGTGAACATCCTTAAAATGAATCCCTCCTATAATTTCTTGAAAATCTTGACTATGGGATCAATGTCTTCAGGACAATATGAAATTGCTATTTGATATTTTTCATTTCCATTGAGGCAACTCAAATAATTAAAAGCCATTTTCCAACAAATATTTCACGCATGAGTGGGTGGGGTTTGGGGAAGTGCGTGGATGGGTGTCCGGCTCGCCATGCATCATCGGGCACTTGCGATTTTTGCTGCAGCCTTCATAAGTGCCCCACATGGGACAGACTGGCCTGTCAGCAAAGAGAGCCTTGACGAGAGCAGGGATAGAAAGTGGGAATATGAATTATTTCCTATTTCA
>JACKQG010006993.1_pt1 | contig 11601 bp, 6 predicted proteins | sample 8237621 | NCBI WGS metagenome assembly JACKQG01 (sample SAMN15677084, study PRJNA649215) | marine metagenome | biome: marine; feature: Black Sea; material: saline water; isolation source: suspended particulate matter (SPM) from the Black Sea western gyre | collected 2013-06-09/2013-06-10 | depth... | reverse complement strand
GCACACTGTCGCCTTGCGCAAAATCGTACTTGGGATCGGCGTTGGCGCGGCCCTGGTGGTGGCCCTGCTAGGCGTGCTCTTCGCCCGCACTATCACCAAGCCGGTGCGCCAACTGGTCAAGGGCGCCGAGGAGATCGGGCGGGGCAACCTGGACTACCGCATAGAGGTGGGGGCCAAGGACGAGATCGGCCAGTTGGCGGGCGCTTTCAACGACATGGCGGCCAGGCGCAAGCAGGCGGAGCAGTCGCTGCGGGAGAGTGAGCAATGGCTCTCCACAACGCTGAGGAGCATTGGCGATGCAGTGATTGCTACTGATGGTAAGGGGCTTGTGACCCTCATGAATCCTGTTGCCAAGGACTTGACCGGCTGGGACGAGGCAGAGGCTGTGGGCAAGCCTTTGGAAGGCGTTTTCAACATCATCAACGAGCAAACAGGAGAACGGGCCGAGAATCCTGTGACCAGGGTGCTTCGAGAAGGCGTCGTCGTGGGTTTGGCCAATCATACAGTGTTGATTGCGAAAGACGGGACGAAACGGCCTATTGCTGACAGTGGGGCGCCGATGAGAGATGAGGAAGGGAACATCATTGGCACAGTCATGGTCTTCCGGGACATCACCGAGCGCAGGCGGGCGGAGGAGGAACTGAGGCAGCACCGTGACCACCTCGAGGCGTTGGTGGAACAGCGCGCCGGAGAACTTCAGAGAACCAACGAAGAACTTGAGGTCGAGGTCGCCGAGCGCAAGCGGGCGGCGGAAGAGCTGAGGGAGACCTTGGAAGAGTTGGGGGCTTCGCAGACGGCCACCTTCAACATGATGCTAGACGCCGAGGAAGCCCGGAGGCTGGCGGAACAGGCCAATGAGGACCTCAAGAGCGAGATGGCAGAGCGCAGGCGGGTGGAGGAGGCGCTGCGCGAACGCAGCGAGGATCTGGAGCGCAGCAACAAAGAGCTTGAACAGTTCGCCTACGTCGCCTCCCACGACCTGCAGGAGCCGCTGCGCATGGTATCGAGCTACACCCAGTTGTTGGCGCGGCGCTACCAAGACCAACTCGATGCCGATGCCAACGACTTCATCAACTTTGCCGTGGACGGCGCCAATCGCATGCAGCGCCTGATCAACGATCTGCTGGCCTATTCGCGAGTGGGCACGCGGGGCAAGCCTTTCCAGACGACCTACTGCGAGGTGGTCATTGACCAGGCCCTGGACAACCTGAGGCTGGCTATTGAGAGTAGCGGGGCGGTAGTTACCCACGATCCCCTGCCGACGGTGATGGCCGACGATGCGCAACTGGCCCAGTTGTTCCAGAACCTGATCGGCAATGCCCTCAAGTTTCACGGCGACCAGCCGCCGCGGATTCACGTCTCGGCCCAAAAGACTTCCGAAGTCTCCGAGACTTCGGAAGTCTGGCAGTTCTCGGTGCGCGACAACGGCATTGGCATAGACCCGCAGTACTTCGAGCGCATCTTCGTCATCTTCCAGCGCCTGCACGGCAAAGAGGAGTACCCCGGCACCGGCATCGGCCTGGCGGTCTGCAAAAGAATCGTGGAGCGCCACGGCGGAGGCATCTGGGTGGAATCGGAGCCTGGGGAGGGCTCGACGTTCTACTTCACAATTCCAACGAGGAGGTAAACAACAATGAGTGGCCAGACGATTGGTAAGTCTGTTGAGATTCTGTTAGTGGAGGACAACCCCGGCGATGTGCGCCTGGCGCAGGAGGCCCTCAAGGATGCCAAGATGCGCAACAATCTGCACGTGGCCAGGGATGGCGTGGAGGCCATGGCCTTCCTGCGCCGCGAGGGCAAATATGCTGATGCGCCACACCCAGACCTCATCTTGCTCGACCTGAACCTGCCGAAGAAGGACGGACGTGAGGTGCTGGCGGAGGTGAAAGCCGACGAAGACCTGAGGCGCATTCCGGTGGTGATCTTGACAATGTCCAAGGACGAAGAGGACATCCTGAAGACCTACAACCTGCACGCCAACTGCTACGTCACCAAACCCCTTGATCTGGATCAGTTCATCAAAGTGGTCAAGGCCATCGAGGACTTCTGGCTGACCATCGTTAAGTTGCCGCCGAATGGAATGAAAAGCAGTAATCAGTAATCAGTGAACAGTAATCAGTAACCTGCTGACAACCGATAACCGATCACTGATCACTGTAAACCGGTGGGGGAAACATGGATAATGAAACTATCAGGGTTCTGCTGATTGAGGATAACCCAGGAGATGCCCGGCTGATACGGGAAACGCTGGCCGAGGTGAGGGGGGCTCGGTTTGATCTGGAGTGCGCCGACCGGCTCTCGGCCGGGCTGGAGCGCCTGGCCGCTGGCGGGATTGACGTGATCTTGCTGGATCTTGGGCTGCCGGACAGCCAGGGTTTCGACACGTTCAGCAAGGTGTATGCTCAGTCGCCGCAAGCGCCGATTCTGCTGTTGACTGGTCTCGACGACGAAGCACTCGCTGTCCAGGCTGTGCAGCAGGGCGCGCAGGACTATCTGGTCAAGGGACAAGTGGACGGCAACCTGCTGGTGCGCGCCATGCGCTACGCCATCGAGCGCAAGCGGGCGGAGGAAATCATCCGACAGTTGGCTTATCACGACGCCCTGACCGGCCTGCCCAACCGGCGGCTGTTCAATGAGCGTCTCAATTTGGAGATGGCCCACGCTCGCCGCAACCAGCACAAGCTGACCGTGATGTTGCTCGATCTGGATAACTTCAAAGAGGTTAACGACACACTGGGGCACAGCATAGGCGACCTGTTGCTACAAGCTGTTGGCCAGCGACTGACGAGCCTTCTGCGCGAGAGCGACACTGTGGCTCGCATGGGAGGCGACGAATTCATGCTGATACTGCCGGAGGTCGCTGGGGGGGAAAACGCGGACAAGGTTGCGGTGAAGATCCTGGAAGCCTTCCGAAAGCCGTTTGTGTTTGATGGTCACGAGACTCGTATTACCACCAGTGTTGGGATTGCTCTGTATCCCGACGACGGTGAAGATGGGGATACCTTGATGAAGAATGCCGACATTGCTATGTACCGCGCCAAGGATCGGGGACGGGACGACTATCAGTGGTTCAGTGAACAGTGAACAGTGAACAGTGATCAGTAATCAGTGATCAGTAATCAGTGATCAGTAATCAGTGATCAGTAATCAGTGACTGAATACTGAATACTGAATACTGAATACTGGTAACTGAAAAGAAAGGGAGACAAACATGAGTAGTCAAATGGGTAAGCCTGTTGAGATTCTGTTGGTGGAGGACAACCCCGGCGATGTGCGCCTGACGCAGGAGGCCCTCAAGGAGGGCAAGATGCTCAACAACCTGCACGTGGTCGGGGATGGCGTGGAGGCCCTGGCCTTCCTGCGCCGCGAGGGCAAATACGCCAATGCGCCTCGCCCAGACGTCATCCTGCTGGACCTGAACCTGCCGAAGAAGGACGGGCGTGAGGTGCTGGCGGAGGTGAAGGCCGATGAGGATCTGAGACGCATCCCGGTGGTGGTGTTGACGGTGTCAAAGGCCGAGGAGGACATCCTCAAGACCTACGACCTGCACGCCAACTGCTACATCACCAAGCCCCTTGATCTGGATCAGTTCATCAAGGTGGTCAAAGCCATCGAGGATTTTTGGCTGACCATCGTTAAGTTGCCGCCGAATGGAGGGAAGGGATGAAATGAATGACAAACACATCAGGGCCTTGCTGATCGAGGATAACCCTGGAGACGCTCGATTGATCCGAGAGATGCTGAAGGAGGCCGGCGCGGCCCAGTTTGAGCTGGCCTGCGCCGACCGGCTCTCGACCGGGCTGGAGCGCCTTGCCGAGAGAGACATTGATGTGGTGCTGTTGGACCTCGGGCTGCCGGACAGCCAGGGACTTGACACGCTCGGCAGGGTGCTCGCTGAACCACCGGGAGCGCCCGTCATCGTGGTGCTAACCGGTCTGGACGACGAAGCGCTGGCGATTCAGGCAGTACGGGTGGGCGCGCAGGATTATCTGGTCAAGGGGCAGGTGGACGGCAACCTGCTGGGACGCGCCATGAGGTATGCCATTGAGCGCCAGCGGGCGGAGGAGGTGCTGCGGGAGAGTGAGGATCGCTACCGGGACTTGGTAGAGCACAGCCACGACCTGATCTGTACCCATGATCTACAAGGCCAGATTCTGTCTGCGAACCCAGCGGCTGAGAAACTTCTGGGTTACGACCAAAGCGCTATGCTGAAGATGAATCTCCGCGACATTTTGGCGCCCGAGGTCAGGGACGAGTTTGATACGTACCTGGCTACGATTCGGAGAGATGGTGTTGCCAGCGGGGTGATGTTGGTTCAGACTAGCACTGGAGAAAGGCGGATTTGGACATTCGACAACACCCTTCGCACGAAAGGGGTCGCTGTGCACATCGTGCGAGGCATGGCGCGCGACATCTCCGAGCGCAAGCGGGCGGAGGAGGCATTGCGAGTCAGTGAAGAGCGGTTTGCCCTAGCCGTGCGTGGCTCGAATGCCGGGTTATGGGACTGGGATATTACAAACAACTCCCTCTACTGGTCTCCGCGTTTGAAGGAGTTGCTTGGGTACTCTGGTGATGAACTCGATGTTGACTTCGAGACGTTTGAATCACATATCCATCCAGACGACAGAGAGCACACGGGGACAGCAATAGAAGCTCACTTGAAGGATCGGGGGCTGTACGACGTGGAGCAGCGACTACGCACCAAATCGGGCGAGTATCGTTGGTTCCTTGCCCGGGGACAGGCGCTGTGGGACGAGGCCGGAAATCCCCTTCGCATGGTTGGCTCCACCACCGACATCACCAACCGCAAGCGGGCGGAGAAGTCGCTTCAGGTCTCCCATCACTTCCTCGAAATCGCGAACCGACACACGGAACTCTCCCCCCTGCTCAAGGAATTCGTGGCGGAAATCAAGAACTTCACTGACTGCGCCGCTGTGGGGCTTCGCATGTTAGATGAGAAAGGCAACATCCCTTACCAGGCCTACGAGGGCTTCAGCTATGAATTCTACGAATCAGAAAGCCCTCTTTCCATCAAGTCAGATCAATGCATGTGTATCAATGTCATCAAGAGGACGACTGATCCGAAGCTCTCGTACTATACGGAAGGTGGCTCCTACTACATAAACGGCACCACACGCTTCCTGGCCACGGTTCCAGAAGAGGAGAAGGGACCGAGCCGCAACGTGTGCAACGAGTTTGGATATGAGTCTGTGGCACTGGTTCCGATACGGCTGGGGGAGCGCATCCTTGGCTTGATCCACGTGGCCGATCCTCGCGAGAACATGGTTCCCCTGGAGATGGTGGAGGTGCTGGAAGGCACAGCGATGCAACTGGGTACAGCCATCCAGCGAGTGCAGGCGGAGGAGGCGCTGCGCGAAAGCGAGCGGAGGCTGAAAGAAGCCCAGGCACTGGGGCGAATTGGGGACTGGAAATTTGATGTTGACAACCAGAAGATCACGTGGTCTGATCAAGTATTTAAACTCTATGAGCGCGATCCTGGATTGGGTGCACTCACCCCCGAGGAGGAAGCGACTTATTACTCTCCTGAACAAGCCAGGACACTGCGCGAATATGCGCGCCGTTCCATAGAAACTGGGGAAGAGTTTGAATACGACCTGGAAGTGAAGTTGTCCAGCGGAAGGACTGGTTACTTCTCAGCTTGTATGCATCCCATCAAGGATGAGAGTGGTCGCGTTGTCGAATTGTTCGGAACGGTGCAAGACATCACCGAGCGCAAGCTGGCGGAGGAGGCGCTGACCTACGAGCGTGACCTGTTGCAAGCCCTTATGGACAACATTCCTGACACCATCTATTTCAAAGATACCGCCTCCCGCTTCACGAGAATCAATAGAGCACAGGCTCAGGTATTGGGGGTCAAAGATCCCAAGGAGGCCATAGGGAAGACAGATTTCGACTTTTTCACGCCGGAGCATGCACAAAATGCCCACGCGGACGAACAAGAAATTGTGAAATCAGGGCAGCCTTTGATTGACAGGGTGGAGAGAATCAGGAGCGCAGACGGACAGATCCACTGGGTTTCAGCCACCAAGGTGCCGGTAATGGATGAGAAGGGGCGGGTCACTGGTACAGTTGGCGTCTCCAGAGACATCACCGAGCGCAAGCTGGCGGAGGAGGAGATACGGCGCCATCTGGAGCGAATAGAGGCCCTGCGGGAGATTGACAGGGCCATCACTTCCACCCTAAACCTGACTGAAGTGCTCGACATCATCCTGGAACAACTGGATAAGGTCATCCCCTATCACAGCGCGGGCATCTACCTCTTCTCCGAGGGCATAGCCAGGCTGGCCGCGGGCAAGGGTTTCCCGGACCTGGAGCGCGCTTTGCAGATTTCCTTCCCTGTGAACGAGGACCCTCTGACCCGCGAGCTCTTGCAGGAGAAGCGCCCTCTGGTCTTGGCCGATGCCCAGGCCGACGAGCGCTTTCTGGCAAGGGGTGGTAGGGAGTACGTCCGTTCCTGGATCGGCGCTCCTCTGATAGCCAAGGATAGGGCGGTGGGCTTCCTGACCATAGACCATAGAGAGCCTGGCGTCTATGATAAGGAGAGGGCGGAGATAGTGCAGGCTTTTGCCAGCCAGGTGGCCATTGCCATCGAGAACGCGCGGCTGTACGAGGAGGCTCAGCGAGAGCTGGCTGAACGCAAGCGGGCCGAGGAAGAACTCCGACAGAGCTTCGGGAAATTACAAAGAGCCTTAGAGGGAACTATCAATGTCCTGGTATCAGCCATCGAGATAAAGGATCCCTACACCGCCGGCCATCAACGGCGGGTGGCTGAACTTGTCTGCGCCATCGCCAACGAGATGAGCCTTCCCGAAGACCAGATCGAGGGACTCCGCATGGCCGGGCTGATTCATGACCTCGGCAAGATCAATGTACCTGCTGAGATTCTCAGCAAGCCCAGTCGGCTAAATGACTTCGAATGGGGTATGATTAAGGCTCACCCCCAAGTCGGTTACGACATATTGAAGACCGTAGAATTTCCCTGGCCGGTGGCCCAAACCGTGCTTCAACATCACGAGAGGCTGGATGGTTCTGGTTATCCTCAAGGGCTAACGGGCAAAGACATCCTCATGAAAGCAAGGATCTTGGCTGTAGCCGATGTGGTTGAGGCTATGGCCTCTTTCCGACCTTACCGACCAGCTCGCGGTATAGATAAGGCCCTGGAGGAAATCTCACAGAACAGGGGCATCCTTTACGATCCTGAAGTGGTGGATGCTTGCTTGAAGCTTTTTTCCGAGAATGGGTTTGAGTTGGAGTGAGAGACATCTGATTTCGGGTTGCAGATTGCAGATTGCGGAGTGATAGATCTGAAACCTGAACGATCGTAGTGATTGGCAGCGACTGAAACGCAAAAGCTCAGGAAATCTCCTGAGCTTTTTGCATCATAGAACGGGCCTTGATCATCGTTTCGGCCACTTGTAGCGCAATTTGCCAAATTGCGCCCTAGCAAGTTAGCAACTTGCCCTACATCTGGCCCAAACGATGACCGTAGTCATAGAACGTTAGTGCCCCGGGCGGGACTCGAACCCGCATGCCCGAAGGCACAGGTCCTCAACCTGCCGCGTATGCCTAATTCCGCCACCGGGGCATTGTGCCAAAATTATACTCATTATTCCCTCACTTGTCAACTTCTGAAAAGTAGCGTACAATATATAACGCCGTGAAACGTGAAACGTGATGAGTGAGAAGCCAACTTAGCCCTGGGGTTCACGTTTCACGCACCATGTTCCATGTAGGAGAGGAGACCGTCACTATGGCAAATCGGAACAGATTGCGAACTGTGGAGGCTGCGGCCATTTTGCTCTTTCTCGTTCAGGCTGTGCGAGTATTGTTCTCCGTTCTCTTCGGCGTCATCTACGACGCGGTTTTCGCCGGCCCGATGAACATGTCAATGGTCACCAGCGTGTTGTTAGCGCTGCTGGCTTTCTTGACCCCGCTGCTCGCTCCCCGCCGCAGGCGTGGGATCCAGCTCACCCTCCTCGTCACGTCTCTAGTCGTCTTCCTGAGCCGAATACCGCTGACCCTGAACAATCCCGACTTCAGGCTCTACAGCTCCCTGTTGATCGTGGCCGGCGGCGGCCTCTATGCTGCGGCGTTGCTCAGGGAGAGGGCTGTCTCCTTTCCCAGGCTGTTCATAGCGGCCTGGGCGGGGGATCAACTCTTTCGAGCTTTCGGACACACTTTTGACATCACCCTCCGCGATGGCTGGCTGCCGTATCAAATAGTCATATCCGTGGCTCTGGCAGTCCTCTCAGTAGTCGCCTTCTATGGCGAGGTCTTCCGCCATCCTCCCCGCCAAGCAGAAGAAGCCTCTGAACTAAGGCTTGGCTTTCTAGGAGGGCTGGCCATTGGAGCTTTCATTTTTCTGGAGACATCTCTGCTCGCTTTTCCCAACGCTATAGCCCGCTGGAGCAGAGTAAGCTACTCGGTTCTAACTCCCTCTCTTCTGCTCATCACCTTGCTTCCCCTCTTACCCGGCGTCCAGGCCCTACTGCATCGCCTGTTCACGAAGCAGGTTTGGGGACTGCTGCTGAGCCTTTTCACCTGCCTCTGCTTGGCGGTGGGCTATTTGTTGCAGGGTTGGTTAGCGGGAATCGCCCTTCTCATGGCGCAGTTGTTGGTTCTCCTGGCCCTGCCTGGTGCGCTGCTCAGCGTCCGTCGGGGCAAGAGGGAGCGGATCGGCCTTAACCTGGCCCTCGGTCTGGTCTTCTTCCTGCTGATCAACTTCGCCTTCGCTTTTGCCTTCACTTATGCCTACACCCTGGAGTTCTTCCGTGGAGCTGGGCTGCCTATTGTTCTCGTCGCTGGTCTTCTGGCGACTCTGCCAGCCGCCAGGCGCAGGCCATCCCCGACAGAGGAACCATCTGCTTGGCAGCGAAGATGGTCAGCGGCAGGGATTGTTGGAATCGCAGCGCTGGTTATCCTGAGCGCGGTCTTTGCCAGGCCCCCCGCGCTGCGCCTGAAGGATGCGGGGCCGAAGGTGCGCGTGGGAACCTACAACATCCACTATGGTTACAACACCTCCTGGCAGTTCCAACTCGAAGAGATGGCCAGGACGATCGAGGAGAGCGGGGCCGACATCGTAGCCCTCCAGGAAGTTGACGCCTGCCGCATCACCAGCTATGGGGTTGACGACGCCCTCTGGCTAGGCCGACGCTTGGGGATGGAAGCGATTTACCAGCCCACGGTGGAGCATCTGACGGGCATTGCCCTGCTCTCTCGTTTTCCCGTGCGCCAGGTGGAGGGGGAGCTCCTGACCAGTCGTTTGGAGCAGACGGCGATCGTCCGCGCCCAGGTCGAAGTTGGCGACGACATTCTCGACGCCTACGGTATCTGGCTCGGCCTGAAGCCAGAGGAGAGGGCCGTGCAACTTGGCGAGGCCCTCGATTTCATCGGGGAAGGCCCGGCGACTCTTGGCGGTGATTTCAATGCGACGCCCGATTCACCTATCTATCGCCGGTTGGTAGACGGGGGGTTCACGGATGGCGCCGCTGCCGACGATGCCTCTCCCACCTCCCCCTCCGAAGCGCCCAGAAACCGCATTGACTACGTTTGGATTCGGGGACTCAGGCCGACGGATGCTAAGGTGCTTGACTCCACTGCGTCCGATCACCGCATGGTGGTGGTGGAGGCTCTTTTGGAGTAGGTCTCCCGACGTTGGGCGAGGTCTCTGACCGAGCCCCAGGGCCCACCGGCTGCGGTCAGGAGACCTTGCCGAACAAAGTAGTCTCCGACTGAGCTCCGTCCCGCCTTGGTCGGAGACCTTCGGCGATCCAAGAGGGAGGAGGGCGCAACTCGTGGGAGGGGATGGTGTTAAACTTTGTTGAGAGGCAAGTAGGCGACGAGGCAATGAGGCAATGAGGCATGAGTCAGCCTTCGTTACTCGTTGCTTACGTGCAGGGAAGAACTGAGATGAATACGGAGGTTATTTCTACGTATGAGAATCGTACTGGATGCCATGGGCGGCGACTACGCCCCGCCGGTCGCTGTGGAAGGGGGAGTGTGGGCTGCACGGGAGTATGGGGTTGAGGTGATACTGGTTGGTCGAGAGGGGGATGTTCGACGGGAGTTGGCCAAGCATGACACGTCTGGCCTCAGTTTGCCCATCGTCCACGCCAGCCAGGTCATCGAAATGGAGGAGCACCCTGCGGCGGCGGTCAAGGCCAAAAAGGACTCCTCGATGGTGGTCGGTATGGACATGGTGAAGCGGGGCGAGGCGGAGGCTTTCGTCACCATGGGCAACTCCGGCGGCGCGCTGGCCGCGGCCCTCTTCCGCCTGGGCCGCATCCGAGGCATCAGGCGTCCGGCTCTTTCCACCATCTATCCCACCGCAAGCGGTTTCTGTGTCCTGTTGGACGTGGGAGCTACCACTGAGTGCAAGCCTCAGTATTTGCTCCAGTTCGCCCACATGGGCGCAGCGTACGCCGAAAGGGTGCTGGGGATCGCCAAACCCCGCGTGGGCATCGTCTCCAACGGCGAAGAGGAGACCAAAGGCAGCATCCTGGTGCAGGAGGCTCACCAACTGCTCAAGAACAGTGGCCTCAACTTCATCGGCAACGTGGAGGGCAAGGACATCCCGGCGGGAATGGCCGACGTGGTGGTCACCGACGGTTTCACCGGCAACGTGATCGCCAAGCTCTCCGAAGGGCTGGCGGCGTCGCTCCTGGGCATTATCAAGGAGGAGGTCAAAAAGCGCCCCCTCGCCACGGTGGGCGCGCTGCTCTCCAAACCCGCCTTCGACCAGGTCAAAAAGCGCCTCGACTACGCTGAGTTCGGCGGCGCGCCGCTGTTGGGGGTGAACGGCGTGGTGATCGTCGGCCACGGTCGCTCCAATGCCAAAGCCGTCAAGAATGCCGTGCGGGTGGCCAAACAGGCGGTGGAGGGAGAGATGCTTGCTGCTATCAAAGAGGGAATTATGATATAAGCTCCAAGGCCCGTCCCCGGGCCGTCGAAGCCGCGCCCGGGGACGGGCGCTAGAGCCGCATATTTAAGTAGGAGGGTTTGAAATGCCAAGAAAACGCAGTATCAAAGAGAGGGTCGTCGTCACTGGCCTGGGGGCCATCACGCCCCTGGGACTGAGTGCGGAGGAGACCTGGCAGGGGCTTGTCGCCGGTCGAAGCGGCATAGACCGCATCACTCATTTCGATCCCAGTGACTATCCTACCCAGATCCTGGGCCAGGTGAAGGGGTTCAAGGCGCAAGACTTTATGGACCGCAAAGAGGCGAAGCGCATGGCGCTCTTCAGCCAGTTCGCCGTGGCCGCGACCAAGATGGCCCTGGAGGATGCGGGACTTGTTATCAACGAGGAGAATGCCGAAGAGGTAGGTGTGCTCTTGGGCAACGCAGTAGGGGCTATTGATGAGACGGAGAAAGCCTGTCGGGTGCTGTTGGAGCGTGGTGGCATGCGTATTTCGCCCTTCTTCGTAGTTATGATGCCTCCCAACCTGGCCGCCTTTCAGGTGGCTTACACCTACGGCATCAAGGGTTACAGCTCCACCATCTCCACTGCCTGCGCTGCCGGCACGCAAGCCATCGGCGAGGCCGCAGACGTCATCCGCCGGGGAAAGGCCAAGGTCATGGTGG
>JACKQG010006992.1_pt1 | contig 11602 bp, 8 predicted proteins | sample 8237621 | NCBI WGS metagenome assembly JACKQG01 (sample SAMN15677084, study PRJNA649215) | marine metagenome | biome: marine; feature: Black Sea; material: saline water; isolation source: suspended particulate matter (SPM) from the Black Sea western gyre | collected 2013-06-09/2013-06-10 | depth... | reverse complement strand
CCCTATTTGCATAACGGCATGGCCCATACGCTCGAAGAAATATGGACCGAATTTAATCCGGAAGACAAACACGGTATTACGAATGACATGACCAAGGACCAACTAAACGATCTGATAGAATATATTAAAACATTATAGTAATATAGAAAAAGGTGATTAAGATGAAAATATCCGTGAAGATATTGTGGGTTGTGCTCGCGGCGTGTACGGCCAACGTCGCAGCCGAGGAGAAACTTCCATACGTATATACAAACTGGAAACATTACACAACAAAGGATGGGTTGCCGAACGATCATGTCTTTGCTGTCAAATCGTATAAGTCTAAGATATGGGTCGGTACCGAAGGCGGGCTTGCATGCATTGATAAGAAAACCGGCAAAGTAAAGAGCTGGACCGAAAAGGACGGGCTTCCTTGGAAAGTCATATCCTCTATCGACGTTAATCCAAAGACCGACGAAATTTGGCTTGGGCTGTTTGGCGGGGGTGTCGCACGTTTCAGCGGTGGAAGATTTGATCACTTTCATCAAATGAACAGTGGTTTAGTCAATGATGTGGTTTACGGGATCGCCATCGAACATGATAATGTCTGGGTTGCCACGACAGCAGGGGCAAACAGATATAATACGGTTACTGGAGAGTGGGCGATATATACTGAAAAAAATGCTCCGATGGAAGAAATATGGAATTACGGAGTTAGCTATAACGATGGCAAGGTATATCTTGGTGTTTGGGGAAGCGGCGTTCTTGAGTTCGATATTGCAACCGAAAATTGGAAAGACTATCTTGACCCGGATGGCGAGATGGAGATTGATCTTTACAGAGATGACGGTATTGTGCATGTAATTACCACAGGTGTAAGCTATATTGACAAAACATTGTGGGTTTCATCATATTTTGGGATGTGCAGGTATGACGGCAGGCACTGGAGAGGGTACTTTGCTCACGAAACAGGTTTGCCGAGCGATTTTGGTAACGCAGTTAAAGGCAGAAGTGCCAGCGAGGCATGGTACGCAACAGACAAAGGCCTCGGTGTCGTCGCAGACTATGCAACCGATACATGGATAACATATACCATGGATGGCGAAACAAAACGGGGAATGGCGGTTGTTTCACGCGATAACAAGATACTTAAAAAGTACGACATGCCAAAGGGCATCACCCACAATCATGTGCTGTGGGTAGAGTTTGACGGTAACGATGTATGGGTGGGTACGTCTAAGGGGCTTGGACATGCTATTAGTAATGGATATTATGAGGGGTTGAAATAAACTGAAAGATACGGCAGGAATTTGTGTCTGCCAAAGGAGGTAACATGAAACGATTAATTGAAATTCTGTTATGCTTACTATTAGCATTGGCCAGCATATCATGCCAAGAGGCCTCGCAAACGAATGCAACTAAAGACACAAAGATATCGCTGGACAAAAAAACTACAGACGAAGAAACGCAACACATTTTAGATAAGATAAATGAAGCGGGTGCATATAAAATCCCCGACCTGGAATTGAAAAAGGACGAAAATTACGCCGGTACATCCGATGAGTTTGAACCTTTCCGTCACGTCAAACCTTATAAAGAACATTTCCTGGAACAGTTAGAATATACAGGTGCGGGACGTGCCTATCCGGAACCGGAAAATGTAGAAACCGTAAAGATCGGTTTCATCGGCCCTATAGAATCTACAGTTTCAGTTGCGACCGGCGGGAAAAGCCATGAGGAACCTTTAGGAAGAAAAATGCTTAAAGGTTGTCAGCTTGCGATTGAGCAGGCCAATGCCAAAGGCGGTTATCTAAAGCGAAATATACCGTTTGAGCTTGTGGTCAAAAATGACAATGGTCTTTGGGGTGCATCGGGTAATGAGATCATAGATATGGCTTACAAAGACAAGGTTTGGGCGATTCTTGGCACGATTGATGGCGCCAATAGTCATATTGCCATTCGCGTTGCTCTTAAGGCGGAGGTCGTGATGATGAATTCGGGTGACACTGATCCGACTTTTATCGAGACCAATATCCCCTGGGTTTTGCGTTGTATCGGCGATGACAGACAGCAGGGATATTTGCTGGTCGATTATATCTATAAGAAGCTTGGCTTTAAAAAGGTCGGTATCATTCGCGCAAGCAATCGATATGGACGATTCGGCGTCAGGGAAATAAAGGATGGAAGCAGAAGGCTTGCCAGGCCCGTACCGATCGAGATGGCATATGCTCTTGGGCTGGAAGATTTCTCATTACAGCTGGAACGCCTCAAAACTGAAAACGTTGAGGCGATTGTTCACTGGGGAGATGCCGAAGACGGCGCTCGGATCTTGAATCAGGCAAGAGAAATGGGTATGGAGCAGTCTTTTTTTATGTGTGATCGATGTCTGACGGATGAGTTTGTCGAAATTGCCGGAAAAAATGCAGAAGGGGTTGTATGCGCGTCTTCATGGAACCCTGATGATAAAAACGATAGACTTACCGAGTTCCGCGCAGAGTTCAAAAAGAAATTCAACGAAGATATCGAGACTTTTTCAGCACATGCATATGACGGGATGAACCTGCTTATATGGGCCGTTCAAAACGGAGGGCTTAACCGAGCGAAGATTCGCGATATGCTTGCATATCGAAAACAGCCATGGCCCGGAGTAACAGGGAATATTGTTTTCGGTGCGGCCCTTGATGATATTGGTCAAGTTTATCTTGCCCGGTATAAAGATGATGAATGGGTGTTCTATTCAAGAGAGGATCTTGAAATCCCGGATAGGATCATCTCCGATTAGGAAACGAATCTCAAGCCTTAGGAATTGCATTCACTTTGGGAAAGTATTTTTAAGAGTAATGCATAAAATCACTTATTTTGTTTTCGTTTTGTCTATCCTCGCAGTAGCAGGTTATGGCCAACAATCTTCAGAGGTGAACGAGGTATTGATAGGCTATTTCGGCCCAAACGACCCAAATCATCCCGAAGCCGGAGGCATGTGGTCTGCTGCGAGCATGGCGATAGATCAGGCCAATCAACGGGGTGGGTATCATGGAATTGATTTTCGGCTGGTCACCGGTTGGTCGGATAACCCCTGGGGTTCAGGTGTGTCTGAAGTCGTAGGGATGGCATATACTCATAAAGTTTGGGGGATCGTCGGCGGGATTGACGGGCCATCGACGCACCTTGCAGAACAGGTTGTCGCCAAAGCTCATTTGACATTGATAAGCGCAGGAAGTACTGATAAGAGTGTGAACTTTGCAAATGTCCCCTGGATGTTTTCCTGCCTTCCCGCTGATGATATTCAGGCAGAAGCGTTAACTAAAGCAATTGCTGCCAATGGCAGGCCTTTCATTCTGCTTTCTTCAACCGGTCATGACCCCCACCTTTTCACGATAGAACTGAATAAGTCATTTATCAAGTATAAGATCTCACCCATTAATCATTTTGAATTTAAGCCAAAACAAAAAGATAACCAACCGCTCATTGACAATATATTAGAAACAAATGCATCCGCTCTTGTCTTGATCGCAGGAGTCGATGACAGCATTGATTTGGTTAGGTCCATTCAGGATAAAGGTTTTTCAGGAACGGTCTTCGGCGGGCCTTCAATGGGACATCATCGGTTTGTTCAAAATGTGCCGGTGACTAGTGAAAAGCTTATATTTCCACTGTTATATTACCCGTCCGGGGAGTCGAGACTCTTTGATGAAGAATTCAAGAGGCGTTTTGGCAGGGAGCCTGATTACTTAGCTGCCCACACCTATGATGCGCTTAATCTTTTGATCGCTTCAATAGAAAAAGCGGGTCTGGACCGTGAAAAAATACGTGATGCGATGAAATATAATTCTCCGACGAAAGGCATCACGGGAACTTTCAGCTGGAATCAGTATGGAGAAAATGTTCGAGATATATCTTTGGGATGCTTCGAAGACAAAAGCGTTAAAGTTTTTTCAGATTATTGATCCCCTTATCAATCGCAGCATTATTACCTTCGACAGTAACCGGGGCATTGGTATTCGCGACCGGATAAACAGAGTGATCATAGTATTTGTAAGACTCCATCCGAAGATGGGATAACATGTTGTGTCCCCGGCGGCGATTTCGTTCATCCCGCAGAGCTTCAAGGTCGATCGGGCCCACCACGATTTTGTCCCCTGTTCCGGGTTGTGCCTGTGTCAGAATTCGGCCATCGTAATCGACGACCATGCTCCCGCCTGGCCAGCTGAACGGAGCGTAGTTATTTAAGCTTGCCGCTTGGTTCGATGCAACGACATAGGCGGTGTTCTCCAATGCTCGAGCCCGATTGATGGTCGTCCACCAGTCCATAGGTTCGGCAGTCCCCCAGGGGTCCATATACGCTGAAACCCTGATGAGAATTTCTGCGCCGGAAAGGGTAAGCTGTCGAATCGCTTCAGGAAAAAGCCAATCATAACAAATGGCTGTTCCGATCTTGCCTATCTCGGTGTCGGCGACCGGAAATAGAGGTAGATCGTAATCTTTAAGGTCATGCGGACTTGTATGCACTTCCCATGGGATCCAGGTGTGCACTTTTCTGTATTTCAGAACAATTCCCTGTGGGCCGATGAGGCATGTTGTGTTGAATACATGACCGGGCCATTTGTCGTCGGACTCGAGGAAGGTTCCGGTTTGAATATAGACACCAAGCTCTTTTGCTTTTTTTTCATAACGGTCTGTATGTTCGTTTGAAATTGGGATAGCGAGTTTTTCATGTAGTTCTTCAGCCGTCGAATAAATAGGCGCTGCATGTGCAAATTCAGGAAACACGATCAGGCGGACATCGAAAAACGGATTATAGCCGGTAACAGCATAATCGACCATCTCCAACATCTTATCGACTTTGTTAGCAATCTCATCTCTGGTCTTTGGATTTGGCATGTCGATCTGACATGCTGCGGCGTAAAAACGTTTTATTGAACCCATAGTCTTCCTTAGCTTGGTGATAAACGAGGGATTTAATTACTTCGGCGGATTTTGCCCTTCTGTTATTGTTATTCGTTGATCGACCGCCACATCTTTCAGAGTATCCGATTGTCCGCCGATCCATTTGACCTCTATCGCGTCTACCTTTTCATGCTTGCAAAGACCGAAGTGCAGGATCGATCCATGGTGACCCTGATAACCCCGGCCGCTATGAACTTCGTCAATTTGAACCAAATCACCGGACACCACTTTGATCCGTGCACCGACGCCGTCCCTGTTTGTTTTCACGCCTTTGAGTCGGATTTGGACCCAATGGTTTTTGTTTTCCGTATCGTTTCTCAGGATCGTCGGACTACTTTTTGAATTCAGGATAACGGCATCGATATCTCCGTCATTGTCCAAGTCATCAAACCCGGCGCCGCGGCTGGATCGTTTGATGTTGAGCCCATTGCCTGCTCTGTCGGTGATATTGACAAACTTCCCGTCGCCGGTATTCATCAACACTTCGTTCCGGGCACAGAAGGAAATATCGTCCCGGTATTGTTCGACATTATCGGCCAAAAAACCAACCGCTACGAAAATGTCCTTGTCGCCGTCATTATCGAAATCGACGAGTCCCGTTCCCCAGGTCGCGTTTGAAAAGGTTCCTTTGCCCGCGCCGGTCGAGGCCGTGATATCTTCAAACATCCCATCGCCCAGGTTCCTGTACAGGGTGGCCGACTGATGAGCGTAGGAGGTTACATAAAAATCCAGCAGGCCGTCATTGTCATAATCACCGCAACCGATCGCCATGCTTCCATACGATTGCCCGTTGAAGTCATAGGCCACGCCAGCCATCACTCCGACCTGTTCGAATTGACCTTTTCCGTTGTTTTGGAACAGATAATTATCCAAGGTGTCATTGGCCACGAAAATATCCGTATCACCGTCATTATCATAATCGGCACAGATCATCCCCATGCCCGATCCTCGGTGTTTGCCAATGCCTGAGATTTCACTGACATCGGTAAACGTACCGTCGCCATTATTGCGATATAATGTATCATGTGGCAAAGGATAAGATGTGGGGTCTGCATACGACGCAAACCCTTTTATGTTCATCACCATATGGTTCTTATAAGAAAACTCGATATAACGGGAAACATAGAGGTCCAGGTCGCTATCCCTGTCCATATCGAGAAAACAGGTTCCTGCTCCGACATGCGAGCCGTCATCGACACCGGCTTCTTTTGTCACATCGGTAAAGGTGCCGTCGCCATTATTGCGGTAGAGCACGTTAGGACCATGATTATTCAGGTACAGATCCGGGTCCCCGTCATTATCATAGTCACCGACCGTCACACCCAAGCCAAATCCGGTATCCCCGGTTCCGCTGGACTCGGTTATATCAGTGAACTTGAAATTGCCATCATTGCGGTAAAGAGCGTTCTTTGGGGGATGATTAAATTTAGCTTCTTTGATTGCAGCGCCATTGAGGAAATAAATATCGATGTCGCCATCATTATCATAATCGAACAGGGCCAGACCGGCGCTGACGGCTTCCATTAAGTAAAACTTCCCGGAGCCTCCGTTGGTATGCTCAAAGGTGATTCCCGTTTGACTGCTGACATCGGTAAACAGTATCGGATTGCCTGCGTATCCGATCTTAACAGCCAGCAATAGAGTGGCTATCAGCACTTGAGGAGCATTATAATTTGCGTTATGCATTGTCATTAACGTGTCATCTCCACAATAGCATGATACGTATTCCTGATGGCGCTGTTGTTGGGTTCCCGTTTAAGTGCTTGCTCTAAAGCCCATAGGGCACTTTTTAGGTCTGAATTTTTATAATAAGCCCTGCCAAGGACAAAATAGTTTTCAGCTGATGCCTCCAGAACTGAAGCCTTTTGAGCCAAGGATAGTGCCTCGCTCAGTTTTTTTTCCGTTGCTAGATACAGATCCGCAAACTCCCGATATATATCGGGAGTTTGCGGTGCGATTGTGATCGACTTCTTAAAAATGTCTTCGGAGTTTTTAAAAAGTGTTTCAGCCTTCTCCGGCTGTTGTTTGTCCAGGTAAAGTGTCCTGCCCCGATTGCAGAGTCGGACCAGCCCTTTGGAAAAGATTAGCACCTCGTTTTTAGAGGAGTCCAGAATAACCTGGTCTGTTTTGCTCTTGGCATTCTCAAGTTCCTGTATCTTTTTTACAGCTACCATTTCGGAATGCCGTTTCATATACTCTTTGGCTTTTTCGGGCTGTTTCAGCCGCATGTACACCTTGGCCATATTGGAATAGTAAACGATTAATGAACTGGGATTTTTCTGATGCGCTTTTCCATAATACTCTTTGGCCTTTTCATAATACTCTTTGGCTTTTTCATAGTTCATTAAAAACATATGGCCCTTACCCAGTAGCCAATAACTGCGTTCTGAGCCGCCCAATAGAGCGATCTTTTTGTCAAGACACTCAACTGCTTGCAGATAGTGGCCCGAAAACAGCATCGCTTCTGCGAGGTCCTCGTAGGTGTTCGGATTCTTAGCATGGGTCATCAGTGTTTTTTGGCCAAACCGGATGGCTTTTTCATAGTCTCCGTTTTGAAATGCGATCTTCGCGGCCATGTTATTCAAGTCAAAGTTCTCAGGGTGATACCTCAATCCCTCCTCAAGGAGCACCATGGATTTTAGGGGTTCTTTGCATTCGAAATAAAATTTAGCTGAGATACGGGTCAAATACACATCCTCAGGGAAATCTTTTAAAACAGATTCGATCAGATCGGACACTTCTTTTCTCAAGAACGCCGTAACCTCCCGTCTGGGTGTTACAGGAAAGGGTAAGGATTCAGTGGATTGGTCGGATGCAAATGCCGTCGTTTCCCAACACAGCACCGGCATGAGCCCTAGTATTGAGATTAGAAAAAGCGCAATAGTCGTTTTATTTCTTTTCAGGATTTTCTCCTTCGGTGATAGTGAGTTGTTGGTTCACTGCCGGATTTTTGAGGATATCCGTTTGTCCGCCGGTCCATTTGACTTCGATCCTGTCTATCTTTTCGTGCTTGCCCAGACCAAAATGCAGGGTCGTCCCGTAATGGCTCTGGTAACTTCTGCCGCTATGAACTTCGTCAATTTGAACCAAATCACCGGAAACCACTTTGACCCGTGCACCGACGCCGTCTATATTTGTTTTCACACCTTTGAGGAGGATTTGGACCCAATGGTTTTTATTTTTCGTATCATTTCTCAATATCGTGGGTTCCCGTCGTGAATTGAGGATGACAACGTCGATATCACCATCATTGTCGAGATCGTCAAATCCGGCTCCTCGGCTGGAGAGCTTGACCTTTAGCCCGTCACCGGCCTGGTCAGTAATATTGATAAATTTGCCATCCCCGGTATTCATAAAAACTTCGTTACAGGTAAGATATGCCATTCGGTCATTATATTTTTCTGAGTAGGGCTGTAAGCCGCCGACGGCCACGAAAATGTCGCGGTCGCCGTCATTGTCAAAGTCAGCAAAGCCGGTACCCCATGTAGTGTCTTGGAAAGTTTTCTCTCCTGCTCCTGTTGTGAATGTCACGTCTTCGAACATTCCGTCACCGATATTTTTGTAGAGTGTCGTCCACTGATAAGCATATGAAGTGGAATAGAAATCCAGCAGGCCGTCATTATCGTAATCGGCACAATCGACGCCCATATTTCCATAAACTTTTCCATTGAAATCGTACGCCACACCAGAGAGAAGCCCAACTTCTTCAAATATACCCTTTCCATCATTTTGGAAGAGAAAATTTTCCATACTGTCATTGAGTACAAAGATATCCGTGTCGCCGTCATTATCGTAATCGGCACAGACCATTCCCATGCCCGACCCTCGGTATTTGCCAATGCCTGAGACTTGGCTGATATCCGTAAAGGTGCCGTCTCCATTATTTCGATACAAAGAATCCTCCGGGAACACAAATGCTTTTGGGCTGGGATACACCGGGTGCCCTCCCATTGCAAGGGTTATCGTTTTGTCATATCCAAAAACAACATACTTTGAAACATAAAGGTCGAGATCGCCATCATTTTCGATATCCAGAAAACAGGTGCCGGCTCCACAACCAGATCCATCATCCACGCCGGCCTTTTCGGTCATATCGGTAAACGTACCATTTCCATTATTACGATAAAGTACATTCGGACCGTAATTATTAAGATATAAATCCGGGTCTCCATCATTATCATAATCGCCAACGGTCACCCCCAAGCCAAACCCTGTGTCCCCCGTCCCGCTTGGGTCGGTCACATCGGTGAACTTGAAATTCCCATCGTTTCGATACAAGGCGTTTTTGGGGGGGCTTTCATATTCAGTACCTTTGAGGGCGGCGCCATTGAGGAAGTAGATATCGATGTCACCATCATTATCATAATCGAACAATGCCAGACCTGCGCAGACTGTTTCCATAATGTAAAAATTTTCGGAACTCCCATCGGTATGGATGAAGGTGATCCCAGTTTGATTGGTCACATCCGTAAAGGACATCGAAGCGTTTAAAGATTCCACGCCCAAGAAAGTTACACATAGCAATCCCAAGACACAGCAACGCAAACTTAAAGTGTTATTAAAGAATCTTGGGGACATCATTTTAATCATTCCTTTTAGACAGTTCATTATATTTTACCCTGTATTTCTGAGTCTCAGGTTCAAGTTTCATTGCTTTTTCGAATGCTGTTAGCGCATCTTTATTTTTGGCGGTTTTTTCATAGCTAAGACCTAAAATAAAATAGCTTTCTGCTGCTTCATTTAGGGCGAGGGCTTTTTCTGCGTATTCTCTCGCCTTTTTAGGTTTGTGTTCGGCATTTAAATAGAAAAAGGCAAATTGCTGATAGACGGTGTGTTGCTGCGGGTTGATCTCAATCGTTTTCTCAAAGGCCGCTTCGGCCTTATCCAATAAACGCTTGGACGCGTTTATGTTTTTTTGGGTCTGGTAGAGTTTATTCCCCCGGACAGACAGTCCCGCTAACGCAATCGGAAACGCTATAATTTCAGTATTCGAGGTGTCTTTGCCGAGATAAGCACCCCGGCTTTCGGCCCAGGCATGCCTTCTCTTTTCTTCCTCTGCCTTGATGGCTTTGTGCGCCAGCATATATTCTTTCGCTTCGTCGGGCTGTTTTAACCGCATGCAGACCTTGGCAAGCCAGTAGTTTCCTTCCGGGTGTCCTGGATTTAGTTCAAGGGCTTTTTGATAATATTCTTTTGCTTCTTCGAGTTGTTCCTGCTGGACATAAGTCTGACCCAGCAGCCAGTAACTCCGTGCGGAATGGGGAGATGTCTTGATCTTTTCCTCAAGCAGTTCAACGGCTTCAGAGTATCTGCCTAAATGAAATAATGAATCGGCAACATTGTCCTGTACGCTTAGTGTCTTGGGCGAGATGTCCAACGCTTTTCTCGAGTGCGCAAGAGCTTTTTCGTATTCTCCATTATTAAAATAGACCTCAGCTGCTATGTTATGCACCCAGAAGTTATTGGGAAGATCTTTGGATGCCTGCTCTAAGACACCGATGGCCTTATAATAATTCTTGCACAGTCGGTGGAAGGAAACCGATGTCTGGACAAAATAGATGTCTTTGGGGAAATCTTTTAAGAGTTGCTCAGAGATATCGGACACCTGCTCTTTCAGATAAGCAGCGGCTTGCTGTTGCGGGGTCGCATGAAATAGTGCCGGTTCGGCGGGTTGATCCTCTGGGAATGCGGTAACTCCCCAACACAGAACAGCTATGAGCCCTGGTATTGAGGCTAAAAAAACAATAATGGTCGTCTTATTTCTTTTCATACTCGTCTAATATGGCCATCTTTTTGGAAATTGGACTATCATGCCAGATTCATTACAACGAAAATGCATTATATAACAAAGTCAAATCTGCGACAACACTTATTAGGCTTATTCGATAAACTGGCAAGAGTTGGCAATATATCTCGACAAAATCAATCCTAGTGGTTGCCTAATTTTCGCGTATTGAATCGTCTTTTATATGACTGGTGTTTTTCACTGTCAGGGTAATGTTCATCGACTCGGTAGGGATAGTTGCTCATTTCGTGAAAAGGCAAAGGTTCAACGGTGAGGGGGTCTGCTGAGCAGGTATCCATATCCTTACAGAAACTATCTGTTTTCAGGATGAATGAGCGTTGATATCCGTTAGGAATATCGCCGAAACTCTCAGCCGAGAAACGAAGTGTCACTTCTTCGCCGCGTGCCATAATAACGTAACAGTCATCGGCTTCCTCGAGCAGTTCTTTCACTTGCCCGAAACGCGTGTAATTCCCCGTCATCGTCTTCCAGGGAACGGTACGATCAATCATATCGTAATCAAGCAATCTTGGATGACGTCCATCGGGGGAAAATTCCTTCGGGAAGCCGAGGAAATGGAAATCAGCATCTTCGACAGAAACTTCTGTTGCTGATATGTGAGAGTTATCAAGGATCTCGGCAAGAAATATTTTGTCCCAGTACAGCTCCATGTTTGTGCTGATACGGATTCTTTGATCCGTTAGCAGCAGTTTTCCTGTGATATCCAATGTCATCATGTGATTAATTCCTGCAGGATAGCCGACCTGGTCAAAAAGCTCGACCCATGTACCCTCTCTGAGGACTTCAATGGTTGGGGCTTTAAGCGTCATATTTGCTTGGTCTGCCGCAAAGTTCGTTGTGGAGTAACCATATTCAACCCATCCATACATA
>JACKQG010006991.1_pt1 | contig 11603 bp, 4 predicted proteins | sample 8237621 | NCBI WGS metagenome assembly JACKQG01 (sample SAMN15677084, study PRJNA649215) | marine metagenome | biome: marine; feature: Black Sea; material: saline water; isolation source: suspended particulate matter (SPM) from the Black Sea western gyre | collected 2013-06-09/2013-06-10 | depth... | reverse complement strand
CGGCTATAGCGAAGTCATCTGCGGTACTTCCCCGGCCAGCGGGACATATTACGTAAAGTGTTTGAACGGGGCAAATGGGAACACAATCTGGACGACGGAAGTCGATAATGTGGTATTCTCGCTAAATGCCATCGAAGACCTTGACGGCGACGGTTTCAACGATGCGGCGGTGGCGGCGGCATTCGGCGGGGTTTACGCTTTGTCAGGAACAAACGGGGATGAAATCTGGCATGTCACCGGTTACGGCAGCAATTATTACCTCGAAGTTACGGGAAACCTCAATGGTTCAGGGACTCAGGACATTCTGGTTACCTCCGTATCCGGGTATTTCATGGCCCTCGAAGGCGCAACCGGTCATACAATCTGGCAGAACGATTTCGGGACCAATGTCCTCTCACTGTCCGCAACGGAGGATACGGACGGCGACGGTGTTCATGACGCCTGCTGCGGAGTGATGGACGGAAGTTTCCACGCTGTTTCCGGCATTGACGGCGATATCATCTTTTCGGATTATACCGGCGGCGGCACGAGTTATGCGTTCGATGCGGTGGGGTGGATGCCGGATATCGACAATTCGGGAGCGATTGAATTCCTGAGCGGCGGACGAAACGGGATGCTGTATTGCTATAGCGGGGGTGAAATCGTAACCGAAGTTGAGAATCCGGTTACAGCTTCTGTTCCGGCTAAATTCGATCTTTCCGCCCCCTATCCCAATCCGTTCAACAACCAGTCGACAATATCATACAGCCTGGCTGAAAACAGCATCGTAAAACTGTCGATCTTGAATATAATGGGTGAGGAAATTACCGTGCTCCGGGAAGGATATGCTCAAGCTGGGAGTTACTCGGTCAGCCTGGATGCAAAGGAAATGGCGTCGGGAGTTTACTTTGCGCGTTTGATTTCGGGCGGCCGGGTTTCAGTCGAAAAGATGATCCTGCTGAAATGAAAAATCCGCACGGGGCGGATGAAGAATCTATGTTTAAGGCTGTCTTTTAATTATCACTCTTAACTAAGAGAATATTCATTTAATAGGGGTGTAGCATGCTACACCCCTACTTTTTCCTCATAATCAAGGAATTCTTCACTTCGTTCAGAATGACATGGTTATTTCCTACCGCAGTCCGATGCTGATCCGTTCGATCCCGCCTAAATCTCCCATGTCGGCATAGGCGAAATCGAAGGTCATAGTGAATTTTCCGGCCGGGAATATCAACCCTGCGCCAAAAGTAAATTCTTCGGTATCGTGGCCGATGACCTGACCACTCCGCAGATAAACGATCTGACGGTAGTCGTATTCCACTCCCATCCGCCAGCGGGTCAATCCCTCGTTCAAATGGGTTCCGTCGGTGGTGATGGTAAGGCCGTGCGCGGTACCGTCATGCAGAGCATCGGTCAATCCGTACAGCCTCCACCCTGCCCCCACTGCGAATTTAAGCGGCAGCGGCCATTCCGACATCTGGTATTCGGCGGCGGTTTCTTCCGGACCGCTGGTCAGTAAATCGCGGCCTTCCAATTTCATTTGTCCGCCCAGATTGGTCATCGCCATACCGATGGAAAATCCGGGCAGGTCGGTATTCAGCCGGGTACCGAAATCGAAGGCAACGGTTGAAGCCGATTCGTGGAACAATTTCTGGCGGATATATTTTACTGTCATACCGAAGGAAAACCTCGAGGTCAGCTGCCGGGCGAAGGACGCTCCCAGCGCCAAATCACCGTATTCCACCATCACCCCGTTGCCTTCCTGGAAGGAGAGAGTCGTCTGTTCGAATTCATCTCCGCCCAGTGACAGGGCGAAAAATCCTACTGCCGTATTATCATTGATCCTGTAAGTGAACCCAATATACTGATGCTGCATTTCAGCGAGCCAATCCGCGCGATATACAGACAGCGATAATTTCCGGGTACCGGCAATGCCCGCCGGATTCCAGTATAGCGCGTCTGCTCCATCGATAAGGGCTACTCCAGCGCCTGCCATCGCGGTCAATCGTCCGCCGACGCCAATTTGCAGAAACTGGGCCGCAGTAGTCCCCACTTTATCGAAGGCCAGAGCGGAACCCTGGAGGAGAAATACGGTAATTAATGTTCTGATTGATATTTTCATTGTCATTTATGTCCGTTTAATATATTGCCGGTATCATTCTCACTTCAATAACAAACAGTTAGCGTATCACCATAAATTTCCCGGTATGGGTATCTCCGCCGGGGGTTTTTACGATATAAATATAGACGCCGTAGGCGACATTTTGACCGTGTTTATTCAGTACATCCCAATATACGTAACCGTCGCCGGAATCGCTTTGATGGTACAATGTCCGCACCCGGTTGCCTGATACGGTGTAGATGGAAATTTCACATTCCGAGGGCAGATGGGTGAACATCACCTTCGATTCGTAGGGATTGGTTTCCAGGCCCGAGGCCACAATGAGGGGATTGGGCACGACTTTAATCAGCGATAGATCCGAGTTTTCGGGTTGTGAAGTCGAGGCTGAGGTGCTGAATTGATATACTAATTCGCCGGAGAACGGTTTGAAAGTTTCGATGGTGTAAACATCCCCCACGGATGGCGGAATCGTCCCGGCCGGACCGTTCTGAGTTTTCAGCCAGACAGTTGATCCGGTTGAATCGTTATCATCGTCCCGCAATATCAGCATGTCCGGCCATAAACTACCGGTGTTCGGATTTGGATTGTAGCCTGCTCCCTCGGGCGTTAAATCCCAGCCGAAGGGGCCGAGGGCGATTATCTCGCCAAAATACATACACAGGTCGGAGATCCAGAGGTAATCAGTAGCTTCAACCCATTGACCGCCGGAGCTGTAATCGGCGCGTTCTACCCGAAGATTGACCCGGAAGGTAGTATCTCCCGGTTCTTCATAAAGTCCCGCGGCCAGAACCGGGAAGTCAAGAGAATCCCCGGTAACGATAATCCGCCAGTCGTCCAGTCCTTCCGCGACTTCAGGGAAAGATTGCGAGTTTCCCGGAAGACGGTCTTCCGTCCACCAGTCGAAGGTGGAACTGTCACCGTTCACGGTCGTCCAGCCCAGAGAACGCACTCCCGCATTTTCGATGTTTTGCACAATCAATCTGAAACCGTTCACAATCGGCAGATCGTCGCCGGTCAAGGTAATATTTTGATAGTAAAAGCTGTCGCCGGTCAAAGTGTTGTAAAACCTGAATGTTCCGGCAGTCAAATCGTAAAGATTCAATGAGAATTCTTCAACGTCGACCGTATCCGGCCCGATATACAAGACATCGCCGGAATCGTTGAAAGTAATTTCGTATTCATGACTTAGCAGTTCCACCGGATCGACGATCACTAGTTCGAGCGTTCCGTCGGCAACCCGGCCCCCGATTTCCGTCAATGCGCTGCCTATTCCGGGTTCCCAATCCGGTGCCTGAGCGCCGGGGATCGCTACGGCAATATTGGCGTCGTATTCGGTTACACCGATGGCGTTTTCATAACTCGGCTCCGTAATGGACAGATCGCCGGGATCGTAAACGCCGCGGTCATAGGCAGTAATGCAGTACCAGGTCTCGATACCGTTGGTGACACTATTATCGGAATAGGAATGCACGATACCGCTGTCATCGCCCAAGTCTTTATTTGCGTTGGGGAAATCTATCCCGTAGGCGGGATCCAAGCCGGTAATACTATCGATTACGTCATATTGAATCAGGGGCGCCCAACCGGTTTCGTCGCCGTAATAGTTGGTGATGGGATCGCCCCAGGTTTCTCCGCCGTCGGTACTCTTATAAAGCCGGTAGCCTTCAAAATCCATCACGCCGGAGATGACATCGGTACTGTATTCCGCCGCATTGTCCCAGAACAAATCAACTACCCCGTCTCCGGCGACCGCAGTCAATTTGGGCACTGCCGGAGGGCCGCTGCCCTGATAGCTGCGTTCCTGCGCCATGAAGTAAGCCGTCTCGGTTTTTTCGCGCAGGTCGTCTTCACCGTCGCCGAGGGCGATCACTATCGCCAGCTCAGTACTATCTCCGGCAGCCAGATCGAAGGGCCCGGTGGCGATGATGAAAGTAATTTCCGAACCGGGCAAATCGTCATTAATATCGACTTCTTCCCATAATGCCGGGTCGTCGATAGCCGGATTATCCCCGTGGAAATACCAATCGAGGTTTTCCAATCCGGCGGCAGTGTCGTTAGTCATCATCGCCAGGAAATATTCGTCGTCCACCGGTGAATTGTCGTCATGGAAATAATGGAAAGAGGTCACTCCCAAATCATCCGGTGTTTCCACCATGCCCAAACCAATATGCCCGACCGGGCCTTCCCACATTTCTTCAAAATGCGATGAATCAGACCTTTGGGCTACGCCGTTATGATCCCATTTATAGAAGAACGAGGGGTTAAGACCGGTGGTATCCTGCGAATCGATGTTCCAATATCCGATGTAATCGTCGGCATAAAAATCCGGTTTCAAATCCGCCTGAAATCCGGCGTAGGCGCCGTTATAATCCGTACCGCTTTCATTGATGATCTTGAACCTGATGAAGATAAAATCCTCCGCATAGGGCCGCCCGTAACTGTAGGCGGTCTGTTCAACGGTTATACCCATCCCCAAATCATCGCTGAGGACGCCGAACACGTCCCGGTCGGAGACGAATTCCCCCGCAGCGAACAATCCCGGATTCTCCAGGTTCTCCCGGTAATCGCCGGGCCAGAAGGGGACGCCGTTGTCTATCGGCCAGGTATCGCGAATATCGCTGAAGGCCATGAAGGGAGTTACTCCGTCCCCGGCCGTATTCGAGGGTATCCGGGTTGGATTGAACCAATTGCCGTCAGCGGCTTCCCAGTCGAAATCCAGGGTCGCGGAGCTCGGATCGTAGATGGACGATATCACGGTACCGTCCGCAATCAAAATCAGGCTCAATCCGAAACCGTAATGCTGAACGTCGGTTCCGCTGCGCGGCCAATGCAGGGCCGGAGTCCCGTTATGAAAATCCGCCAGCAGCCCGTAATTGGTGACCATATTCGACAGCTCGCCTTTATCCAGCAAACCGATGTTCCGTTCGTCGATCCCCTGGAAGTAGCGTACCGGGTCTTTTAAATTGTGTTCACTGACTCCGGGGAGATACTGGGACATCCCGCTGCCCGGAATAGATAGAACCGCGATAAATATTGATAGTCTGAAAATTTTCTTTAGCATTGTCGCCGATATTAATTTTTGAGTTTTATCAAATCTAAAATTGCCTTTTCCGCAAATCCTGCGTCTTGGCTTTTGCTTGCAGCTTTTAGCTTTACGCTTTACGCTTATTACCCGCTTCTGCCTACAACTCCGCTTTCAAGCCGATCCTTACCATCCGGGGAATGTCAACTTTACTGGGATCATGCAATTGGTCGAAGGCGATATCGTTTCCGACGAGGGGCGCTTCCCAGGGTTCCCCGGTCTGCGAATTGACCCGCAGATCGTTAGTGAAATCGAACAGATTGTCGATATTTATCAACAAAGTGACCTTGGCGGGGGCATTCATTAACACCTTGGAGAGTCTGACATCGATAGTTGCGGAGCCGTCCATCCGGGCAGAATTCGTCAAAGCAAGCTGCTCACCCGCTCCGGTATAGGGTGTATAGGGTAAACCGCTGGCGTAGGATCCGATGATCCCCAGCGTCAGGTTCCCAAAAACTTCGTTCATCCAGTCGTATTTAAAATGGCCGGCGCGGGTTTGATAAACCAGCATCCCGTTCAACACATGCCGCCGGTCGAAATCCAGGTAATATTCCTGCCGCGCTTCCGGCTGATTGTAATAGACATTCCAGAAACCTTCCAGCGGTTCCGAAGAATTCCCTTTGGCTACGGAATAGGCGTAATTACCTTCAAAAGACCAGCCGTCATTGAGCCGCCTGGTCACCCCGATCTCGAATCCCTTTACGGAGGCGTAATCGATATTCCGGAACATCGAATAATTATATTTGGTTCCCACCCGGACCAGTTTGCTCCCGGTTAAATCGGTAATATCTTTGTAATATGCGGTGACCGTAAATCCGAGGTCTTTGGAAAGATTCCCCTTTAATCCGAATTCATAGGCGACCGTTTTTTGCGGCTTCAGGCTCCGGTTACCCACCGCATCGAAGGACCGGTTGGATAGAGTATCAGGATTCATATCCACACTATTCATGAACAGGCTCTGGTAATGCGGATACTGAAAGAAATGTCCGAAGGCAAAATACAGACTCATATCATCATTGATCGGATGCGCCAAACCCAGCCGGGGACTGACCTGCTGGCTGACGGGGGCGTCTTTAATTTGCGATTCCGGGTCTTCAGGATTCGACCATCCTTCGGAGCGGGGATCGACATAATCCCATCTTAACCCGGCATTGACCACCAGATACGAAAGTTCGATTTTATCCTGGATATAAGCCGATAGTTCCATCGGATTTTCTTCATAATTGTCGATGATTCCGCCCGGCAAATCGTCAGCGCCGATATCCATTTCCCTGATATCCAGCATTTCCAATTCCAGAGACTGAGTTTCAAACCCGCCCTTGAACTGATGGTAATTACCATATTGATACGTCCCTTCACCGCCGACGGTATAAGTTGTCGAAGCGCTTTCCCGCCACACGTTCGACCAATCAGCTTCGTCGAAGAAATAATTGGCGAAGGTGAAGTCCTGGGGCTGGTAACCTGAGTCCAGGTAATCTTCCCACTCCTCGAAAATCTTGGTATCGTGATTTTGCCGGTGGTAACCGGTGTGGAGGCTGAAAAACATCGCATCGCTGACCGAATGTACCCATTGCATGTCGAAACGGCTGTCCCGCAAAAAATGTTTGAGATAGTGTTCAGGCATATATTTCCAGGCGTGGCTGTAATTCTGGTAATTGCTCCAGGCATATCCACCGGAGAACGAGAGTTTCCCCCCCATGCCGTATGATTTTGTCACTTTTCCGTTCAACGACCGGTTCTGATCGTAGCCAAAGGGCAGATAATTGTCCTCATTATGGATGGTCGAACTGAAATAGAAGGTAGTATTATCAAGCCTGGTTACGGGGCCGCTCAGCGAAAAATGCACTCTTCCCTCAACAGGGATGATATTTTCCGGCTGTTCATCCAACCCTGCCTCCTGGTAAGCCGATTCGGTGCTATCCCGGACAGCGTCACTCCCCGATTCCACCCAATCGGCTTCGCGGTAAGGGCTGTCGAAGATCAGCGGAGACTGGTATTCGAAATTAGCGTGGAAATCCTCGCTGCCGTCCTTGGTGATGATCTGAACCACCCCGGACATGGCGTCGCCGTATTCCGCATTGAAAGTCCCGGATAGGACAGTCAATTCCTCCACCGATTCGCGGTTGATGAACAGCGGGCTGGAACCGTCGATGGGGTCTTCTACGCGCTGGCCGTCGATGTAATAGACAATTTCCCCGCTGCGACCGCCGCGTAAATGCAGTTCACCATTGGCGCCGGTCACAGCTCCGGCCTGGATTTCCAATACCTGTTCAATCGTGCTCACCGGCAGTTCTTCGATAGTCTCTTTCCGCACCGTGGAACGCATGGAGGTTTCCTGGATATTCACAGGAGGCTGTTCGTAGGTCACTACCACTTCCTCCATATCCACGACCGATGGCGCCAGTTTGAGATTATACCAGGTTGTCTGACCGGAACTGACCACCACGCCGTTCACGATCTGCTTGGCGTATCCGACCGTGGAAGCGGTCATGGTATATACTCCGGGCGGAACGTTCAGGATGTAATATTCACCATCCAGATCACAGCAGGCGCCCAACCGCGTGCCTTCCAATAAAATATTTGCGGCAGCAATCGGGTCACCGGTTTTCGCGTCAATTATCTTCCCGGCAATCTTCCCGGTCTGCGCCGAATAGAGAGGCAGATTGAGAATTAGCAAGGATAACAATGAGAATAGAATTATGGTGGAGATATTCTTTTTTCTTTTCATACTACTGATATTCTTCATAATTGCGATTATAATGATTATTCTGCTGTGGTGTCAGACGCCCTCGTCTGACACCTGAGTTGTAGTGGTCAGCGTCACACGCGGGCGTGTGACGCCACATCAAAAGCAGTTACTGCCAGGTGCAGAGACCCGGCAGCCCAAGTTTTTCTTTGGGCAATAAACCATTTGACGATCACTTGAGCAGAACCACTTTCTGACAGGCGGAAAAATCGCCGGATTTGAACTGAAGGAAATAGATCCCCGAAGCGGTATAATCTTCCGGCGACCATTGCACTGAATATGAACCGGCAGGACGATGCTCGTACAATACCGTCCCGACTTCCCGCCCCAGCACATCGAAAACACCGATATCGACCTTGCCCGGACGATTCAGCGTGAAGGATATATCCACGGTCGAATTAAACGGATTCGGACGTGGCGGCAGTAATTCAATCGACAGCGGAATCGGGACCGGGGTATTTTCAACCGAGGTCATCCCGAATTTGTCGAACATCATCTGCAGGACTTCCTGTTTGGTATTGCCGGTGGAAGCGTTATCGTTGATCCCTTCGATCCCGAAAGAACAGAAGAACATTTCACCCTGTGAGCTCTGCCAATATAATCCGCAGGCTTCGTCTGGTTCGTCTTCATCATACACAAAGAAGGTTTCGGCTATCAGCATGGGGGTGATGACGTCGAGTGAACTTTGGTTCCAGGCGCCGCCGCTGCCGGCCATGACCAGGTACATCCCTTCGGTGAGAGGATTTCCTTCCGCACCGGAAATTGTCAAATCGTTCGAATGGGGAGCAATATATTCGCTCCAGAGGAAACCTTGCAGTATTCCCGGATGATAGACCGAACAGTATTCGGCGATGTTCTGACCGCTGATGATCAGATTCCCTCCGCCATAGAAATAATCCTCCAGGTCATCCCAGTCATCCGCGCTTAGGATATTCGTTTCAGCGGTTCCGGTAAAGAAAATCACCGCTTCATAATTGGCTGGAAGGTCACCGGCGGGGTTGGTCTGTGTCAGTTTAAGCACCTCGCTCGAATATCCCATCCCGTTCAGCGCTTCTTCATAATAATAGCTGGTCTTTTCATCATTCTCCTGATCGGCGTCGATGATCAAGACGTCCGCCCGCCCAACCGGCAGTTCCAGTATTTGCGTATAGGCAAAATCGTCTCCGGTGATCAGCGCTTCAATCTCAACGATCTCAAAATCCCCGCCGGTATGTCCGACTGAGATCAAGAACGGATTCGCTTCATTGGTGCCGGATTCTCCCTGAGAGATATCTCCGATATAATAATAATTCTGGGAGATATTTACATTAGGGTTGTCCGATGATAATTCTATCGAAACGGCGGATGCCTGCCCGGTAGTTTTATGATATTGGATCAAAACCGCTCCTTCGGTGTCGAACAGCAGTCTTTCCCCGTCCACCGGCAATTCGATCCAGAGCGAATCGATGGTCACGAACATGTCAACCGCCCGCCAGGCGTTTATCCGGCCGCCGCCCAATTGACCTGCGTAAGCGGGATTCAGATAGTCGATATCGTCCGCTGTTTCAGCCAGCCACTCTCCGACTTCGATGCTGCTCCAATCGGGCTGTAATCCTTTCACCAGTCCTGCCAATCCGGCTGCCACCGGGGTGGACATGGAAGTCCCCGACATGTTCCCGTAACCCTCGACGATGGTGGAATAGATTTGATCTCCGGGAGCGCTGATAGTGACCCAGGTGCCGTAACTGCTGAAATCCGCTTTAATGTCGCCTACAGCCGTGGCTGCAACGGCAATGACGTCATCGTATCCCGCCGGATACCCGATCTCATTATTATTATCGTTTCCGGCCGCCGCTAACAGTACCAGCCCAGAATCGGCTGCGGTCTCTAATGCGTTCCTGAACGGGGTGTAGATTCCCGACCCTCCGAAGGACATGGAAAGAACTTCAGCGTCCATATCAATAGCGTAATATACGGCTTGTATAGCTGCTTCGAGACTCACCAGCCCCTGTCCCGAAGCGTCCAGATAGCCTGCTCTCAGGCTCATTATCTGAGACTTGAATCCGGGAGCAGAAACTCCTTCGAAATTATCGGTGGCTGCAGAAGCGTCTCCGGCGCAATGAGTGCCGTGGCCGTCGAAATCCATGGGATCGTTATCGGGCGGTCCGGGGTCTTCCCCCGGCCACACTAAGATCGGCGCGACTGAAACCCAATCCCAGCCCCAGAAATCGTCGATATAGCCGTTACCGTCATCGTCGTAATTATTCCAATCGAAGAGATCGATAATTCCGTCGCCGTTTAAGTCTTCCCCGGCGTTGATCCAGACCGTCGAAGCCAGATCAGGGTGTTCGTAATTCACTCCTCCGTCGATGATGCCGATCTGAATATCGGAACTGCCCCGGTAGATCGCCCACGCTTCCGGGCAGAACATGGCGTCGATATGCCATTGAGCGGGACTCAGAAAATCGTCCGCTTCCATCCGTAATTCATACATTTCCACCAGCGGGCAGGGCCAAACCGCCTTGATTACCGTATTCCGGCTCAGAAGTTCGACAGCAGTTTCAACCAGCATGTCTGAATCGAAGTCCACCGTCAACAATTCGGGCCTGAATTTGCCGGCTAACCGGCGGATACTGTAGACACCGGCAGCGGTAAAATCATCGGCCAGATCATCTAAACCGGCGTTACGCAGAGAGGCGATGTTCAACTCATCCATCTGCGGAAGCGGTTCGGATAATTCGACCAGGCATTTCCCCGATTCGACTTTTTCCCAGGTGAAGGCGGATTCTAACGCATATAAAGGTTGAAGCGATAAGGAAATGATTAATAGGAGGGTAAACGCAGAAAATTTTCTTGACATTTTTTCGACCATGTTATTAGTAGTAGATGCAAAACCAGAGGGGTGTTCCAATGCTGCCGGGCTGTCGCCAAAATAACCGTGTCATTCTGAACGCAGTGAAGAATCCCTTGATTATTATGGTAATAATTTCGAGAGGGACTCTTCGCTTCGCTCAGAGTGACAGTTAAGTGACAGCCGAGCTCAATAAAGATTACCGCGCTATAGGATCTCCGCAGCTGGCACCTTAAGCCTATTTTAAAGCAGATGCTGCAGAGTGCGGGGACTCTGCAGCACACTTTATATCGATCTGAATACTTTGTGAAACCTACTTCACATAGATCAGAGGCTGGACCGAACGGTATTCACCGGCGGTCATCACCGCGTAATATGCCCCTGAAGCCAAACCCTCGGCTTCCCAGGTAACCTGGCCGATTCCGGCGGGAGCAAGACCGTTATACAAACGCACCACTTCCCGGCCGTTGATATCGTAAACCACGATACTCATCTGATCGGCGGTGACATTTTCATAACGTAGAGTCACTGAAGGGTTGAAGGGATTCGGATAAACCGCGGAAATCCTGCTTTCCGACGGGACGCCGTTCAAAGCATCATCCCAGGGATCGTTCACGCCCAATTCGGGTTCGAACCCGTCCATGGTAAAGTTGTTGCTCTCATTGAACTCATTGACCCAGTCATCGGAATCGAGATACCACATAAAGTAATGGAAGCCCGATTCGGCGATATAGGGAACGTCAGTCGTGGTAACATAGTCGCCCTGTTGAGTAATCCCGAATAGTGTTTCGGAATAAAAAGCACTGCCGTCCAGGCTCATCGCATTTGAGAACGGCCCGGAACT
>JACKQG010006990.1_pt1 | contig 11604 bp, 8 predicted proteins | sample 8237621 | NCBI WGS metagenome assembly JACKQG01 (sample SAMN15677084, study PRJNA649215) | marine metagenome | biome: marine; feature: Black Sea; material: saline water; isolation source: suspended particulate matter (SPM) from the Black Sea western gyre | collected 2013-06-09/2013-06-10 | depth... | reverse complement strand
GCGGCTCGAGGATTAAGGTCTACGAGGGAGGGGATCTCGTCTTCGCCAAGCCCCAAGCTCTCCGAAAGGTTTCGGCGAACACCGGGCATAGTGATAGTGGAACCGGCAAGATTGGGCGAGCCGGGTCGGCGAGCAACGCCAGCCTCGTCCACCTCCACGGAGATGCCGGAGATCTCGTACAAGCCGGGCCCGAGCTTGGCCGCGGATATGGCGTCGGTCGTCATGATCGAGCGATCGATGCCGACGAAGTCCAAATAGTTTTTCAGGGCGATGAAATCAACGTGAGCTCCATCGGGAATAAAGCAAAACCACAGGTGCTCTCGCAGGGAAAGATATCGTTGGAGAACATTGTCGTGGCGAGGAAGCTCCACGGGGCAACCGTTGCCAAAGTGGGTGACCATGCTCAACCCATTGTCGATGGCGGCCTTCATTTGGTTGAGGGTGGGATCGCAATGCCCGGCGGACACGACGACACCTTGCCCCGCGAGGAAATGCGTGACGGCAGAGCCGGCATCCTGCTCGGGAGCAAGGGTAAAGAGCTTCACAAGTCCGGCTCCGGCATCGAGGAGACGTTGGGCGTCGTCCACATTCGCCGAACGTACGCACAAGGGCTCGTGAGCCCCGATGAAACCCGGGGAAGGATTAAGGAAAGGTCCCTCGACGTGAAAACCGGCAATGACTCGGCGAGCCAATTCATCCTGCTCGCGAAGCCGAACGATCTCGGCGAGCTTGGAAGCGAGACTTTCAATGCCGTCGGTAATGAGGGTGACGAGGATGCCGTCCACACCATCTTCGACTAAGGCGCGGCAAGCGTTGTGGAGTTGCTCGCCCGTAAGGGATGAAGAACAGAAATCGGTACCTGCGTAACCGTTTACCTGCAGGTCGAAAGGCTTCACGTCAGGGAAGCCGCCGCCGCATCCAAAAACAGCCGGCAATCCGGATGTTCCTGAAGTATCGAGGCAGGCACCCCCGGCGTGACGGGGCCTTGGGTGGCGTTTTTCACGGCCTCGGCCTTGCGCTCGTCGGGGACGGTGCAAACGATGGCGTCGCTTTTCATGATCCGGCGAACGGACATGGATATGGCTTGCCGCGGAACGGAGTCGAGATCGGGAAACCATCCCTCTCCGAATTGTTGTTGTCGGCAGGCCTCGTCAAGGTCGACGATGAGATAAGGTTGTTCGGTATCGAAGTCGGCCGGTGGATCGTTGAAGGCGAGGTGGCCGTTTTCACCGATGCCGACGAAGGCTACGTCGATGGAAGTTTGTTCGATAAGCTCACTCGCACGACGGCACTCGGCATCGGCGTCTACTTCGCCATCCAGAAAGTGGAAGGCCGCGAGCGGAAGGGGAAGCCTGCTCACGAAGCGTTCCCAAAGGTATTTGCGAAAGGAAGCCTCGTGATTGATGGACAGGCCGACGTATTCGTCGAGGTGAAATCCCGTAAGCTTGTTCCAAGGCAAGTCAGCCTCGGCCAACTTGTCCAACATCTCGAACTGGGAAGCTCCGGTAGCCACGATGAAGGAGGCGGAACCTTTCGCTTCCAGCACCGTCCGAAGCTTGGAGACGCCATGGGCGGCGGCGGCCGCTCCCATCTCCTCCTTGGTTGTAAAGGTCTCTATGTTCATGACTTCAAAGTTCGGCCACGAGTTTCTCAAGTCGCCGGGCGAATTCCACCCAGACTACGCGAGCCTCGCCCGAGTCGTCGACGTCCTTGCCCGCATGGATGGCGGCCTTGATGTGCGGTTCTATGGAAAGCCAGCCGTCGTAGCCGTTGGCTTCGAGATCGGCGAAAATTCTACGCTGAACGGGATCCTCGTCTACGTGACAAGTGACGTGACCGCCACCGTCCGCCCCGGGCTTTGCGCACTTGACGTGAACGTGAGTGACCTCGGCTCGACAGGTATCGTAGTAGTCCCAAGTGACCTCCACGTCGTTGTCGTGCAGGCTGTTGTTTCCAGTATCCATGATGAGCTGCAAAGCGGAACTACCAACAGCCTCGACCATTTCGAGATAGCCTTGGGCGGTGGCTCCGTAGCCGTTGCAATTCTCATGGGCCAGAACGATTCCTTCTCCCTCGGCGATGGCCGTCAATTCCTTGAGCCGTCGAAACACCTCGGCTTTCCACGCTTCTTGGGACAAGGGGGTTTTCTCATCGTTCGGGTAAGACATAATCCGGAGGAACTTTGTTCCCGTCTCCTGCATACGAGGCGCCACGCGCCGAATTTCATCCAAGTCGACTTGGAAGTCAGTCGTGATCGGGCGAGCCCAGTTGCCGATTTGGCCGCCGAAGCCGACTACCTCGATGCTTGCAGACTGTAGCGCATCTCGGGTTTGCCTCCACTCGTCGTCGGTCTGGTCGCAGACGTTGCTGCCGCCGATCAGGCGGAGTTCGATGGCGGACCATCCGACTTCCTTGAGGGTGGAAATTTGGTCTGCGAGGCTTTTTTCGGCTTCGTCGGGGAATCCCGTGAATTTAAATGGCATGATATCTAAGGGTTACTTGAGTTACAGGAAATGTGAAACTAACGGCGGAAGGAAGCGGTGAAATCCTCGCTGGATACCTCCACCACTTTCTTCTCGTGGGTCGAGTTCTCAATAAGTTCGTTCAGCTTGGCCTCCCAGTCCGCTCCGTTCATGGGCAACTCGATCGGCTGGTTGAGCAAGCCCGAATACAGCATGACGTTGGCGAGCTCCACCGAGCCTACGCCACTTTCGCCGGGAGCGACTAGGGGCTTTCCGTCAAGGATGGCCTCGACAAAGTTGGAGATTAAAGCGGCGTGCGGTTCATTCGCAGGGGGAATGGGAATTTCCTCGATCGTGGTTTCAGGTTGCTGAAAGCCGATTTTCGAAGTCTTGGACCACTCGTCCGAAGGAACGGCGTTTCTGGTGAATACGAGCTTGTCGTTCTCGAGGAGAATGCGTCCCTTGGTGCCCGCGATTTCAAATCGGTTGCTGCCGGGTGTCTCTCCCGTCGAGGTTATGAATACGCCCGAGGCGCCGTTCGGGTATTCCAAATAGCAAGTGACGTCGTCCTCGACCTCGATGTCGTGATGCTTCCCGATGCCTACTTGACTGCTTACCTTGGCCGGCATCCCGAGAATCCATTGCATGACGTCGAGTTGATGGAGGCACTGGTTCAGCAACACGCCGCCGCCCTCCCCTTTCCAAGTGGCTCGCCAGCCACCACTTTGAAAGTAGGCCTCGGAACGGAACCAGTCGGTCATGATCCAAACTACGCGCATCAAATCACCCAGTTCGCCTCCCTGCACGAGCTCTCGAATTTTTTCGTAGCGCGGCTCGATCCGCAACTGGAACATGCCCCCGAAAACTTGATTCGGCTTTTCCTTGGCCTTGGCAACCAACCTCTCGGCATCGGCCTTGTGAGCGGAAATCGGTTTTTCCACCATGATGTGAAGTCCGGCGTCCAAGGCCTTAATTCCAAGTGTGGTGTGCTGAAAATGAGGAGTCGCGATCATTAGGGCGTCGATCTCGCCCGAGGCGATCAAGTCATCGGCATCGCCATAGACCTTTATTCCTTGTTCCTCGTATTGCTTCAGTTTGTCGGGAAAAGCATCGGCGACAGCCGTCAATTCTCCACGCTCGACATTTCCATCCAGCAAGCTCTTGGCATGAACCTGCCCGATGTTACCCAACCCAACAATTCCTATTCGTACTTTGTCCATATAAGTTAAAAAATGAGCGGCGACTCTTCGGCGGCGACCAGTCCACGGCAAGAATAATCTGTTCACCTACCCACTCGTAAAAAACAGGTATCGACGCTTTTCGATTGCCAAAGAGACCCTTTCGGAAACGAATTGGCGGGATCTCTCTATGGACACGATAGACTATTTGGTGCTCTTCATCTATTTCGCCGGCATGGCCGGCATCGGTATTTGGGCCATGAAGCAAGTGAAGGGACAAGAGGACTACTTCATGGGGGGACGCCGTTTCGGCAAACTCTTCCAAACCTTCGCCGCGTTTGGCGCAGGCACGGGCTCCGCCGATCCCGTGAACACCGCCCGCGGCACCTTCGCCAACGGCATGAGCGGCATGTGGGGAGTCATGTACTGGCTGTTCGTCACCCCGGTGTACTGGATTAGCGCGGTGTGGTACCGTCGGATGCGCTGCCTCACCTTGGGCGACTGGTTCGTGGAACGCTACGAGTCCAAGAGCATGGGCGTGGCCTACGCTGTGTTCGGTTGCTTCTATTACATGACCTACGGGGCCATGCTCTTCACGGCTATAGGCAAGGTGGCCGTGCCCTTGGTGGGACCGGAACTCTTCGGCGCGCAGACGGAGCACGTGCTGGTGCCCTTGGTGGCAGTAGTGGTCACATTGTACGGCGTACTCGGCGGAATCGCTGCCGCTTACTGGACAGACCTCGTCCAAGGCATTTGCATCATTCTGCTCTCCGTCCTGCTGATTCCGTTCGGGCTGAATGCAGTGGTTGAAAAATTCGGCAGTCCCGGCGATTCTTGGACGGATGGCTTTCGCGTCATGCACGAACAACTACCTGCCCACAACTTCACCATCCTCGGCAGCCAAAACTCGGCTGAGTTCCCACTTTATGCGATTCTCGTAATCGTCATCATCAACGCGATCGGCATCGTCCTCACGCCCCACTTCATCGTCACGGGAGGCGGTACCGCCAAAAGTGAGCAGGACGCCAGGATAGGTCTCGTAACGGGAAATTTCATCAAGCGCTTTTGCACCATCGGTTGGGTGATCACGGCCTTGATCGTGCTCACCTTGTTCGGTAGCGATACGGCCTTGATGAAAGATGCCGACATGGCATGGGGGGTGGCCACGAAGGAACTCCTTGGACCTCTGGGCATAGGACTCGTCGGGCTAATGCTGGCGTGCCTGCTGGCGGCGCTCATGAGCAGCGTGGATTGCTACATGCTGGTCTGCTCGGCGCTGGTGGTAAGAAATATTTACGTGCCCTTCATAAAGCCGAACGCCACCGACAGGGAGTGCGTTTCCCTCGGGCGATGGACCGGGGGGATCGTAGTCTTGGGAGCCGTCGTCATATCGGTGACCATGCTGGATATGTTCAAGCAACTTCAGTTGACTTGGATTGTGCCGATGACCTTCGCCGCCTTGTTCTGGGTCGGTATGTATTGGCGCAAAGCCACCACCAAGGCCGGATGGACGACCATTGCCTTTTGCCTCGTCAGCTTCTTCGTTCTACCCCGCTTGATCCCCGCCGTGGCTCCGGACTTGCGAACCGACTCGTCTCTGATCCAAGTAAACGAGAAGACCGATACCGGCGGAGGAAAGTCCATCTACTGGACGGGAGGCGTAAAGGAGGTCGAAGGAGTAAAACGAGGCGAAGGACAGTTTCGTTTCGACATGCTGCTCTATGATAAAATTCTTGGTTTCGACCTGACCAAGGTCCGCAACGCCGCCCTAGCCACCCTCGACCTCCCCTTCAAAATCATCGCCCCGTTTCTGGTGATGATAATCGCCAGCTTGCTCACCACCCCGAATCGGAAGGAGAGCCTGGATCGCCTTTACGTTAGGATGAAAACTCCGGTGAACCCCGATCCCGAAAAAGACGAAGCCGAAATCGAAAAAAGCTACGCCGAGCCCGATCGGTTCGACAAAAACAAGCTCTTCCCCGGCTCCAACTTCGAATTTCAGCGACCCACCCGATATGACGTGGTGGGCTTTGCAATATGTTTAGCCCTCTGTTTCGCAATTATCGGGTTAGTGCTTTTCGTGGGCCAAATCGGAACCTAGCCGGACAAACCGGACATCAATTCGGCAACTTGGAAAAATAGTCCGACCAAGCCTGCAAGTCGTTACCGAAGCGAACGGGATAAGCAGCGGGAAGGTGGGCGAGCAACCGGGTCAATTGGCCGGGGTTCAACTTCGCCCGATCCTGAAAAACTTTTCGAAGCAACTCCGGTGAACGGGTGGCGATGGCCTTGGCATAAGGCTCCTCGGGCAAGGCTTTGGGAGTAATCACTGGGCGCAAGACCGCATGGGCCAGACGAGCTTCCTCCCGAAGAAAGGGATCGGGGCTTGCCGTCAACAGCTTGTGAAAAGCTTCGAACTTATCGCTTCCGAGGCGGGCTAGGGCGTGCAACTGCTCGGCCTTGGCATGATTGTCCGTTTCTTGGGCAAAGGCCGCGACAATAGCCGACCCCGCGCCATCGGGAGCTAGGCGTCCCAGGCTCTCGGCAGTCGCCCTTCGCACTCGCCAGTCCTCATGGGTCAAGAGGGGCGGAAGCTTCCCCGCGAGTTTCCAATCGGGAAAGAAACCGGCCCGCCAAATAGCGACCGCAAGGGTCTCGGGATCATCGGATCCGAGTTCGGCCTCGGTTTGCTCCCGCAGTTTGCCCAAACGATCGTCGGACGGTGCGGGTTTGGATCGAACAAAGTAAAGCTGACCAATCTCGTTCCAGCCGGAAAGGAAACTTGGTAGCCGAGGCACCGTAAAGAGTACTATCCCATCGGCATGGGTAAAGGGCACCTCTACGAGGTTACCATTTTCATCGAAGGTTTGCACGGAAACCGGCTTGGCCGGAGAACGAAGCCGAACTTCGAGGTTTTCAAGATCGTCGGCGCGCATGTTGGCAAGGACGATCACGTCGCCGCCTTTAGAAGAGAGAGCATGGGCGAGGACAATAGGTTCCGAAACCGTGAGTTCGCGAACTACCTTTCGTTGATGGAGGGGACGCGTAAGAAAGGCTCGCGGGTAATCGGGCCAGATGGTGCGCATGCCGCCAAGGCGGATGGCTTTACGAGTATAATCGAGACCGGCTCGATGACCTAGGTAAACCACGCGTCCGTCATGATAATCCTTTTCGAGCCAGGCCGAGAGTCCTTCGTCGTAGTTGGCGAGAACCTCGGCCCCCGGCCAAACCAGTCCGCCGATGGGCTTTGCCGGTTTCACGCCGTGGACGGGCATGAACGAGGCAACGGCAGCCGAAGGACGAACGGTACGCTTGGCGGGCTTATCCGCAAAGCGTCGCTGCAGACCGAAGTTTTCGCCAAGGAAATCCCGAGGGGTATCGTACTCGTCGCGAAGGAAGGAATCGGCGCAAGTCCAAAGCAGGCCGCCTCGCTTGGTCCATGACAGGATACGTTCGGACGCCGCCTGCGACACGTGGGTTTCCAGAACGTAGAGGGCGTCGTAATGGTCTAGGTCCCCTGCCGCCACTTGCTCCTCGGTCACGAGCTCCGGTTGAAAGTACTCGTGGGACAACCCGAGGAAAGAGGCTCGCTTGTCGGGGAAGGTGGCAGCGGGATTCCAGTACTCGGTGGAACGGGAGTAGAGCATGGCCACGCGGGACGGGCGGAGAATGCCTGCCCCGACGAGGTCGTCCGCTTGGGACAGTCGATTATTCAGAAGATGGGCGGCGCGATGCGAGCCGGAGGCCTCCGACCACATGCCCTCGGTGGCGGCGTAGTGAGGCCCGTAGTTGTAGAAGCTGATGAGCTTGCAGTTGTTTCCGAGCTGGGCGTAGGACCGAAGCACCTCGGGCCACACGCAGTGCATCATGGGAAAGTTCGCGGGAGATTGTCCCCGGCGGCGAGCCCCGGAATTGAAGGGCGCCACCGAGAAGGCAACCGCCTGATGGCTGTCCCAGCGCCAGCTGCCCGTGCTCATCCAGTCGCTCACGCCGGGCGTGACGTCGGGATAGCTCGCTAGCTCGAACATGTCCAAAGGCATGCGACTCGGGAAGTACAGGGCATGCCCGCTCAGGGCCACGAAGCGACGAAGGTCGGGATTGGGAGACACTTTGCCTATGGCCTCGCAGGCCAAGGCGAACATGCGGGGCGTGCGCCATGCGGAATACCGGCGCGACCAGTAGTAGAGACGCTTTTCCTCGGGAGTTTCGGCCAACTGTGGAAGAGTGAGCGGGGAAACGTCGTTCAGGGATGTGGCCCCGAAGAGAGTAGGCTTCACCTTGCGCTCGGCCAGCCATTTCCGGAAACCGATTCGAGCCTCCTCCGAGCCACCCTCGATCAACCAGTTCGCTTCAATAGAGGCTCGCAAGTCCCGGGGTTCGTCCTCCTTCGGATCGGGTTCGGGTTCCTCCAGCAAAAGATCGTCCGCGATGTCGGCCAGAACGTCTTTGCGGGCGGGTCCATCCGCGGACAGGACCGGGCGCAGGCGCTCCTCCTTCCTCATGGGGCGCAAGACCAAGGAAAAGAAACTCTTGCGAGGTCCGCTTATGGAAAAACCGCCCGACACGGGTAAGTCCTTCAAGTGACTGATCGACTTTTCGTCCAAGTATATGGCGGCCTCGGAACCATCATGGACCAGACGAAACAGGCGAGGCTCGCCTGAAAGGTTCGCCCCATTACGTACATAGTGCGAGCCACCGGTTCCAATCTTGCCGGCGGCGACGTTTTCGGGAGCGTTTCGGCGCAATCGACCAACCGTCCAGAAAAAGCCGGTCTTGGGGTCTTTGGCTGACAGTCCGGCATGGAAAGTGATTTTCCCATCGCGGGTGGCGATAAGCCCCTCGAGAACGTAACCCGCGTAATCATTTCTTTTCGTACGGAGGATGCCCTCGCCGGATTCATCGACGAATATGACGATGCCGTCCTTCCCTTTCCGAAAGCGAAAGGCGGGAGTGCTCAATTCCTCGGTTTGAATTTCGCCCGGCTCGTCCGCGACTTGGAACACGGAGGTAACGACGTCGGTAGCCGTGGCGCGCTCGGAGAGCGCCGAAGGAACTCTCGCCTCGTAGTGGGCATCGTACCGTTTGCGGGCGGCGTCCACGTCGTGCGGAAGAAAAGAGGGCGGCCAGTACTGGGCTCCCGTGGTAGTCCAACCGTAAAGGCGGGCGGATTTTATGGAATCGTGGGTATCCACGGCATTGAACCCGAGAAGGCGAAGGGTCTTCTTCATGTAGTCGCCCGCAGGGCCAATGGCTCTAGACCATGCGGGGGTGGTGAGCATGGGAGGCCGCATGAGCGGGAACAGCCTTTCTCCGGTTGCCTCAAGGGCTCGACGATAATTTCTGCGGGCATGGTCACGCAAGGTCTCGATCCGCGACAGGTCGGTGGAGAGGGAATATTTTTTTCCGTCGGGTACGTTCCAGGAAATTTTTCGTACTATGCGAAGGGTAAGAGGTTCGGGGGGGCCGTCGGGCTTCTTCGGAGCTTTGCCCGAAAGATCGTCCAGCAAATCCTTTCCCGCAGGGCCGAGTCCATCCCGGGGGAATTCGCGAGCGGAAATAGTTACGGGCGGGGGCTTTCCAACGGCGAACTCGGTAGAGCCCTCGGCGTCGCCGGACACCTGCAAAGTCATGGAAACTTGGGCCGGACCAAACCGCGAAAAGTTCAGGATGTCCTGGAGACGATACCAAGGCGTCGGGCCGATTTCAGTAAAGTCGTGGGATTTTTCAGAGACCGCTTTGTCTCCGAAATTTGTCGAAGCCCCCCATGGAGGATGGTGCAACTGAAAGGAGGCTCTGAGGGAGATTTTCCCGACGGCAGGCAAGGAATCGAGATGAAAGCGGACATAGGTCGAGTTCGGCTTTTCCCCCTTGTCGTCCGCTTGAAGGCCAAGGGTGAAAAGAAAAGAAAAAACAAAGGCAACCGCCCCCTTCACGACGAGACTCCCCCACCCCGGGCACAATCGGAGCAAACGCCGAACACCTCAAGAACATGCGACACCTCGACAAACCCTCTTTCCTCCGCAAGCTGGGCGAGGTCGGCGTCGACGCACACGTCGAGGCGCTCCGTCCGACCGCAGGATCGGCAGGTGAGGTGGTGATGATGGTCCGCCCCATGGGCGAGGCAGTACACCTTGGTCCCGTTCTCGCGCACCCCGCGCTGCACGGTGCCGGTCCTCTCAAAAGATTCCAGGCATCGGTAAACCGTGACTACGTCGCAAGTCTCGGGATCTAGAGCCTCGAAGGTTTCCTCGGCGGAAAGCGTTCCGTCCGCCTTCGCGAGTACGCGCAGGATGGACCGCCTTTGCTCGGTGATGCGCAAACCCGCCGTTCGCAAAGTAGCTACGGCCTCATCGAAAAGATGCGTATGGGAGCATTCGGTCACGAAAGCAATTTGACCAATTGAAACGGTTGTGAGAAAGTTATCACGGGATGCATGGATGGAAGCTAAATGAAGAGTGACTCGGCGCAAGCGCGTTTCGCGGAAATTCTAAGGATCGGTCCAAGGTGGTCTCGCCGATCCTTCGGACGAATGGCCATTGTCATGGCGGCCGGCTTGCCCGGTCTGGCGATGGCCAACCAACTGGCCGGCAGGAAGTACTTGGTAAAACCGGGCGACACCCTCAGCCACCTTGCCCTACGGTTTCAGACTACCGTGAAGGGCATACAGAATGCCAACGACCTGACGGGGGATCTCATACGCATCGGGCAAACTCTTATTATTCCCACCCGCCTGCCCAAGTTCAAGCACCTAGCAAAGGTGGTCGACAAAACCCAATCGATCGTGGTGGAAGACAAGAAGTGGAAGTGGATCGTGGCGCACCACAGCGGCATAGAGGAAGGTAACGCCCGCGTGTACGAATATTACCACAAGGAGGTGAAGCGCCTGCGCGACGGCTTGGCCTATCATTTTGTAATTGGTTCGGGAAAGGACTCGGGTGACGGCGAAGTCGAAGTAGGCTCGCGTTGGACATACCAGCAGAGGGGCGGGCATGTACAGAAGACAGAGGTCAACGACCACGGCATCGGCATCTGCCTAGTCGGCAATTTCCAGAACAGAAAACCCACCGCCAAGCAAATGGAGGCCTTTCACGAGCTAATGGACTTTTTGCAAAACATCGTTCTCGAGAAAAAGTGCGCCTTCGCGGGCCACAAGGAAATCGACCTCAACCACACCGTCTGCCCGGGGCGCCAATTCCCCCTACAAACCCTGCACGCAAAATACGACTGAAGCGCCGAAGGCCTAACACCCTGGAATTCCCTTATCGTCTCCGGGAAATCATTGCAAGGAGGGGTGAGACCTCAAGGACAAGGAAAACTTGCGTCGGGAAGGTGATACGTTAGGTTGTTGGGATGAATGCTAACTTTACGGCAATTGTCCAGCAGGACGGTAACTGGTGGGTTGGATGGGTCAAGGAAGTGCCCGGAGCCAATGCTCAGGAAAAAAGCCGAGAAGAATTGCTGACTAGCCTTTCAGAAGCCTTGAAAGACATCTTGGAACTGAATGCCAAGGATGCTCTGGATGGTGTCTCGGGACAATTTGAGGAAGTGGCCCTTCCCGCGTGAAGCGGAAGGAACTGCTTCGCTACTTGTCCTCGCAAAGTTGCGAATTGCTGCGGGAAGGTAGCAGGCACTCGATTTGGTGGCGACCCGACAACCGAAGCAAGTCGGCGGTGCCCAGACACAACGAGGTTCGCGACTTGCTGGTTAAGCGGATATGCAAGGATTTGGAAGTGCCGCCGCCAACGAAAACCTGAGGAGGTTTAAACTTCGGTGGATCTCGAAAGGTATCTTCCCCAGCGCCTTTTGTCCTTGCGAGGAAGGTCATCCAGTCCCGACGATACAATCCAGCGGAACGAGCGGGAAGGCCACTAGTTTTTGCATTGTCATTGCGAGGAGACCCGAATGGGGCGACGCGGCCAGCCAGTGGACGCGGGGGCATCCCACCGCATCAGCCGGCACCCCCC
>JACKQG010006989.1_pt1 | contig 11605 bp, 7 predicted proteins | sample 8237621 | NCBI WGS metagenome assembly JACKQG01 (sample SAMN15677084, study PRJNA649215) | marine metagenome | biome: marine; feature: Black Sea; material: saline water; isolation source: suspended particulate matter (SPM) from the Black Sea western gyre | collected 2013-06-09/2013-06-10 | depth... | reverse complement strand
CCAGCCGCTCCCACTCGACGGTACGGGCTGTGAGTAAGTCGTTGATGTTAATGGGTAGTTTCATATCTATCTATATTTTCCTCTTCCCTCCACCTCGTTATCGCCGGGGGGAGCGCCGGTTTCCCCTTCTTGCCCATATGGAAGTTATGTCCATCTTAAGGTCAAAGGAAAGATAGATCATCATCGGCCAAAGAAACCAACATAATTTCGATTTAATGTAGCGAAGCGCCATATCACAAGATCAATAACAGAAATGCGGTCGCCTACTGCTTCGGCGATCTTCTCGCATAAGGTTTCCGGGCTGTCAAAGCCAGTGACGGAAGCAACCCGCAACAAGTGACGATCGGGCTTCACTACATCAAGGCCTATATTCTTGGCGAGATGATACGAGGTTGCCGGACCCATGAAGGGCAAAGATCGAATGAACCTGACACCCTCTTTTTGAATGTGCCCTTTGAAGATCTTAAATCCTTGAGTAAAAACACGCTGAGCAATTGAGATAATCGCTTCTATCTTCCCTTTATGGCCGAATACAGTGAGTGCTTTCTTTCGGCATTCGTCTGAATTGTTGGTAATATACGCGGCGCTTTGCCAAAAGTCGAAAGCTCCTGATATGGAAGGAAATTTTCTCCGGATTACTGTCTCACTCATGCCCGATGAAAGAACAACCCATGCGGCTTCTCTCAAAAAGTCCAACTCCTTGATTTGTGAAAAACGGATATTGTCTTGCCAGTCAATTTCCCCTCCAAATCCTTCCTTGACAACATACTCTTTGGCCTGGAGATACGCTTCGACGATTCTTTTTCTCTCACTTTGGTTTTTAAGGTCTTTGGTCATCTGTTTCCACCCCCGCTGTCTCAGGCGTTTTTCCTGAAAGACCTGGTAACCCCCCTAAAAAATAAGATTAACCGGAATACAAAAACGGGGCATCCAGGATTTGAATCTGACATCTTGCTAAGCTCTACCTTTCTCAGGTGGCGAGTCTTGAGAGTGACAAAAAGATTATCGGGAACTTCAATGATGTTTCTCATCGCATCCCAATATGCGCGGTGAAGATCAGCCATCCGATCCTGAGGCCACGACCCATCTGGCTGGCGACATTCTCTGCATATGGAAAGGACATTGCCCAATTTCTGCCCAGCATCTCTATGACAGGCGACCTTACCCTTCCAATCGGCTCTTAACGCCACCAACGAGGCGAAAAAAGCTACAATGGAAGCAAGGCCAAGAATATAGTGGACATTTTTAGGGGACAAACCAAGGTAGCTGAAAACGTCATCCCGAGCAAATGTCGTCGCGCAGAAAACCACGGAGCAGGCCAAGAGAACAATATCAATTAAAAGGGCACGCCGAGAGTATCGGTCTCTCAACATGGCATGCATGGAGAGCATCTGTTTCAGGACTCGAAACTGTCGAGTCAACTCTTTTTCAGATACATGACTCACTGTTAAAGCTCCAGCAGAGCTTTCCATTCATCAACAGTCTTGACTGCATTTAACTTCCGCACAACACTCGTTAAGGCGTCAGCGGCGACACGACGTTCCAGACTCTTTGCTTTTCCTAGATAAGCATCAACGATTCTGGACTGCCCTGTTATATCCTGAATAGGACTCAAGACTCTTTTTGATGCCTGCTCCAAGATATGGATAAGCAGTGATTTTATAGTCTTAGCGCCTCGATACCCTCTTATGGCATCAACGGCGAGTGACTCAATATGATATCCCGTCAACCGCTTCTGTTCCGGGAATCCGGCATTAAGGGACTTGATGAGTTTGATGGTGGGAACCAGTGACTGGTTGAGCCTGTCATTCGCTGTTGTCAGGGCTTTCTGGAAGGCTTTTGGACTGGTCTCCTTCCATTCCCTTGAGCCAGCAGTCGGGATCAGTACTTTTGAACCAATGCGAAGACTGGGAAGCAATTGAATTTCTGTTCCATCCCGGTAGATAACCGTCACCGCCATCTTTCCTTTCTTAACTGATTTTACCTTATCATACGTAAGCCTATCTTGGAGTGATCGGTAGAACGCGTTGAGGACTTCCTCTGGAGATTTATCCGCAAAATCCTTTTGACTCAGGATAACCAATGCGTCAACATCGCTTAGCCCGTCGACATAGGTATGCTTTGCGACAGATCCGCCAAAAAGCAATTGTTCCATATCTGCCTGGTCCTTTAAAACATCGGTAATTTCTCTGAGCCGTTCTTTTACCTTATCGGGATCTCTTTCATAAGACGCTAGGGTCTCTCTCAGGAGCTTATTAACATCTCCATCTAATCTTTGTCTATCGGCATCATCCTTAGAATCCCGGATCAACCTTTGAAGGTCGCTCCGGGATTTCGGGAAATAGCTTCCTCCACTTCCTCCCATTAAATGCCTCCTTTCAATTCCGGAATTCTTGTGCATAGCGCCTTATACGCCTCTTGGATTGCCTCATGGTAAGTATTAAAGACAGAAAAGTCACGGCCTCCCTTATCCACGAATGTTCTCATGCGAATAGCCATGGTTTCTAAGTAGCTGAGATTTTTTGCTAATCTTATTGCCTGAGCTCGGCGCCATGGGGTTTGAATACCAAGATCCAAAGCCGTATAGGCATCTCTTGGGATTGCGGCATCACTGTAATATCCATATCGTAACCAAGATACGCCATCAAAAATTTCAGCTCCAGCACAGAAATAGAGTGGGGATGTTACTGGATCAAGGCCTCCCCATACATGGATCGGAATGTCTATCCCTTTCCTATTCATCGCGCTACGCAAATTGGCGATGTTGACAAGTTTATCCAAAATATTTACTCCTAATTCTTTCTCAGTAATACCGATAATATGAAAACGCCGCATCTTTTCAATGTGGCGAACGATATCGTCTATGTTTACATATTTTGCACGACCAGATGGCCTGAGAATGAAGTCATTGAGAAATCCCGGAAATCTATTGAATAAAGTTTGGGCTAACTGGATTTGCCTCTCAATATCCTTTCCTATAGCCTGATAATCGAAGTTTGTGATCACGATGGGATACCCATTCGGTAAGGCTGAAAGGACCTCCTTGTAGGACTGTTCATCGTAGTTCGCATCAGGTTTATACAATTCTTGCTTTGGTTCAGTTGAATCGAAATCTGAAGATAGCTCATACCCTCCGCTGTCAATGATTACCAACTCTTTGTTCCCATAAAAGCGTTCTGGCCTAATAAGATATTTGTGAAAAATGTCGTAGGCGCTGATTAGAATGGAATCGCTTATAGTAGGCCCTGTCATTTCAAGTGCATCATTGGCTTCCGATATCTTCCTTTTCAATTTCATATCCACAACAAATGGAAAGCCCTTGCTCGAAAAGGAAGGGACAAGTCGGGGCATATCTATAGACGTCCCACTAGGATGTTGTAAGGCTGATCTACGTGCTAGCATACAGAATCTCCAAGTCCCGGCATGAAAGGCAATGACCGCAGGGTTGATCTTCACCCAGTTCGCAACTGTATGTTAAATTAAGAGGTAGACCCTTTGATTTTGAGTAATGCCATATATCGCCTTTCAACCATTTCAAAAAAGGGGTTCCAATTTGCACCATTCCATGGGTGTAAAAATCAAAGAGTGCCTGCATCTTTCGGACGAAAGCCATTGAGCAGTCGCTATATGTCGTTCCAGAATGAATCCCAATTGCCAAAATTCCCGTCTCTTGAGGCAATTCCATCAAACCACTGAAAAGGAGAAATGCATTGCGCCCATAGATAAATCCGCTCTTCTTTTGCTGACCACCGGACCATTTCAATTTTTTCAAAGGGATACGGTAATGCTCTGCAATGGATTCTGCTGCCCGGATTTCCCGTGGTAGCGCTATTTGCCCATAATCGATAAACACACCCTCAATAGAAAAACCTTGATCCCTATAAAATGAGACACAAGCCGATGAATCGATCCCTCCGCTGAGTAGGACCGATGCCTTTCTACTGCCTGGACTGTGATGAAGCATCCTTGACCTTAATCTTGCGTTCTGAATTCCATACCAAACTGCCGAGCTGCGTACTGCAAGTCCCATATGCTAAAAATCTAACTTCCTGCCTACTAGCCATCCCCCACCCGACCCATGCGGTACTTGATGTCATAATTGATGATAAAATCCAGCTCCTCGTCGGTAAAGCCGTAGTGTTTTGCAAGGACCTGGTCAATTTGGTCGATGATGGGTTTGGAGAATTTTGGCACAATGCACTGTACGGTGAGAATGTCGTGGCTATATGTCATTTTCCTCTCATATGAATGCGCTTTAAGATCTAATGATAGTTCATTAGCAACGCTAAATAATGAATCTTCAAAAGAGGATATTTTACCGGGATCAAAAGGGAAATAGTCAAATTCTCGTCGGTTCAAATGACTGCCATCGGAGACTATATCTATGAACCAACGGAAAAGAGAGGAGTTAAGAAGGCAAAATGTAGCGGTTGCCTGTGCTGGTTCTGAAAATACAAGATTTTTAAACTCAGATGGTGGTCGCAGTTCTCCTTTTCCATCGTAAACTTCTGGAATAAAATCAAGTGCTTGTAAAAAAGCATTTACCTTCCGAGAGTAGAACGTTATCGATTTGCCATATACTGAGCAAGCAGAAGTTAAACACTCCGTTCTATTGAACAGTTTTTGCCAGATTTTAAACTCTATCTCGCTACCAACACGTGGTAAACATCCTGGCAATCTACAAGCCGGTATTGGGTAAAGATGTAAGTTTGGAAAGAGTGAATAACGTTCTTCCGAACTCCATCGGTTTAATCTGGATGAAAGAATTTTTGCTTGAGGTATCTTTTCTGAGAGTAGAATTATAGAAAGTGTATTTTTATCAAGGCCATCAAATAAATGAGCTGGCCTGTCATCAAACGATACGAATCGCATTTCACGACGGATAAGGATTTTTTGAAGTTCCAGGTATCCCTCAGTTGCGGTTGAGGATATTGGCACAATATACCCTTGATAGCCTTTGATCAGGGATTGACACCTTTCCAAAACTAAAGAGTATAGATTATTAGTGGGCAGAGTTTGATAGCTAGTAAGTGAATATTCTTTAAGCTGCCTAAGGAATAAATATGGCGGATTCCCAATAATCACATCGAACCCACCGTCATGCATGATGCGGTAAAACTCCACGAACCAGTGAAAGGGCTGGTGGGACTTCAGCCATTTGTCATAATCCGCCTTTTTTTCAACTCTTACCCCATATTCCCTTGCCAGGTGTCGGTTAAGCTCATCATCCAGGAGCTTGAGACGCTCGCGTAAGGTCTGTTTAGCGTCGGCAAAACCCTTCGTGTCCAGATCAGGATCGGTCTGCATGCGGCGGAACTGTTTGAAGGCGCGATCTGTCAATTCCACTTGCTCTTCGAACCTGTCATATTCACTTTGTGCATCTCCCAGCATAAGCCTGTACTGAGCCTGCTTCCCGATGGGTTTCTCCTTAAAGACCTTGCGCACTTCATCTGCCGTGGCATACCCCACTAAGGTGTTGCCGGTGCGGATGTTGAAATCGATGTCAGGCAGGGGCTCGATGCCCAAGTTGTCTGCGCTAGGGTCGGGTTCGACCTGGGCCACCAGCTTCAGGAAAAGTCTCAGCTTGCAGATCTCCACGGCCTCTTCCATGATATCCACGCCGAAGAGGTTATCCAGGATGATGTTCTTGAAAATATAGTAGCGACGGTTGGGATGACCCTCCGCCTGTTTCAGGACCTTGCGGAAGCCGGAGAATTTTTCAGGCCTGTGCTTTTCATTGGAGCGGTCAAGGTCTTCCACAAAGGCCGCCATCCTATCCAGGCAGGCCTCATAGAGCGGCTCCAGGATATTGAGAGCGGCAAACAGGAAGGCCCCCGAGCCGCAGGTAGGGTCGAGAATGGTGATGCCGTTTTGATGCTTCTCATTAGACTTTTCCGGAATATGACCGATAATGGTGTGCCAGAAGGCCCGCAAAAGATCCGGCCCCTCGCAATTTTCAACTACATCCTGGGCGAACTGACGAATGTCCAGATTAAAAGTGATCAGGTCATTAATCTCTTTCACTTCGCCACGTTGCAGTTTTTCCCTGATTTCAAGACAGCGGTTGCGCCGGTAAACGTACTCCCGCCACGTCTCGGTCACCAACCGGACGCGATCACCGGCCGGGGCCTGCTGTAAATTATAACGATTGTCAAACATGCGGGCCTTGGGATCGTGCATGCCGGTCTGGACAAAGTCGTGCAGTTCGGCTTCGGGCAGCACATTGCCGTCAGTCCTAATAACGCCGTGTTTAACCGCCGGGTAAAGGTAGCGGTCAGGATCGGTTGCAAGGAGATTCCAGACCGTGGGGCCGCCGGGATTTTCAAAGGCGACCCTGCACTTGGACCGGGCCGCATCAAAAAGAAAGGGAATCACCGTGTTTTTGCTGATGTATTCGGTGATATCCTCCTTGGTGTAATAGGCCCCCATCTGCTTCTGGTTGATGTACTTTTCAAAGATATAACCGAGCACGTCGGGATTGATTTCATTGTCGGCCCGCAGGGGTCTTTCATCCAGATGCCACTGGTATTGATCAAAGTAATCGAAGATCCTTTCAAAGGCTTCGTCCGGTATCTTGATATCAGGATAGCGCTGCTCCACCGGATGTCTTTCGAAAAAGCCGCCGTCAAAATAAGGGATTTTGCCGAGGAGCTTTTCAAGCTCAGACGAACGAGCTTTTCCGCCGAGCCCTTCGTGGAACAGGCGCAATAGGAAGTAACGGTAAAAGGAATAGAACCGGTCATGGCCATATTCCTTTTGCATCCTGGCAAGCCGGTTTCGGAGATAGTCCGGGTCGCCGTCCAGAAATCCTTTACGCTGGATGAAATAGACGAACATCAGGCGATTGAGCATGACCGAGGCATACCATTCATGATCCGTTTTTTCGGTAATGCCGGTAACAAACTTTAGAAAAGTTGCGTGTTCTTTCTTGAACCGATCGTAGAAACGTTTGGTGACCCGCTCCACGTCAAATCCGGCCCGGGCGCGGCGGGTGACATCGAGCAGGGTGATGGTTTCTTCTTCTTCCAGCGAAAAGGCGATGGCCCCAAGTTTCTGGATCAGGGCATCTCCAGGCTGGTTTTTGTGGAACGTGTGCTCCCGGCAGGCAATCGGTTTTCCCGGCTCCCTTCTGACCCACTGCCAGACTTGGGCGGTCTGATTCGCATCAATAAAAACGATGAGATGTTCATGGGCGGTTTTGGCCGCATGGTGCTCAATTTTACGGCGGACGGCATAATCGGGCAGCCGCTCGCCCGATGGCGTGGAATATTGATAGGCGACCATGCCGCGTTTTTGGGCAAAGGCCCGCAGGCGGATTGTCCGTCCGTCGAGGATAATCTCAAACCGGGCATCGTGATGGTCCCAGCCGAGTTCCTCTATGAATAACAGGCGAAAGTCAAAGGCCTTGAGCAATTGCCGGATGCGGGCGGTATTCAGTTCCATAGTCAACTCCCGCCTTCAAGACCGGTCGCGGCTGCCAGTCCCATGGAGCAGATAATGCGTGGTTCACGGTCCTCTTCTTCATCCTCATGGATGATGCAAAGACGGCTTTCGGATCGAAGCATGAGCACCAGATCCGCAAGCTGCTGATCGCTGATGCCGGACTTTAGCTGGCGATTCAAAGTGTCAACCGCTACGGGCCGCAGGGGGTAACGGTAGATTTCATCGAGGGCTTTGTTGAGTTCATTAAAAGTGGATTCGAAAAGGGTGCCTTCCCACTCCTGAATGTAATATTTCAGACGCTCATAGGTGCGAAAGCGGGCGCCGCGAGGACTTCCAAGCTGGCCGCCGATCCGTTTTTCCTCCCGGACAATGTGCTCGACTCCGGCCCGGACCAGATCGTGGTGTTTGTCCTGCCTGGGCAGGGCAGGTGTATCGGGTTCGCAGGCGGCGGCACGGAGGATTTCGATCTGGGATTCGGTGATGCTCTCGCCTGCCTGGTTCACATAGGCCAGGGCGTCGTTACCGTCGGCTGACCGCATATAGACCAGAACGCCTTCAGGCCTGTCGGGCAGCGTAACATGGGCGCGGGTGGCATAGACAACGTCGGGCAGAACCTCGATCTGACGCCGCAGATCGGGGTCCCGGTCGATTGCATTTTTCCAGATCTGATAGGCCTGCGAGGCAAGGTCGACATCAGCGTCATCGTCGCCGTCCATGATGCCGGACCTTTCGGTGAAAAGATCGCGGACAACCTGTTCATCGCTCTGATCCTCGAAAAATGCCTCATCGCTGCCTACGACTTCGGCGTTTTCGCGCAACCGGTTTCGAACGCGGCTGCGAAGCCGGATAATCCGCTCCACGCCTTCTGCCGTAAAAAATGAATAGCACAGGATTTCCTCGGCGGTCTGTCCGATACGGTCGACTCGGCCGGCTCGCTGGATCAGCCGGATGATGGCCCAGGGAAGATCGTAATTAACCACAATGGCGCAATCCTGCAAGTTCTGACCTTCGGACAGGATGTCTGTGGCGACCAGGACGCGGAGTTCTTCCTCCGGGCGGATATGGTCTTGTTTCTTGTTGCTGATAGGACTGAAGCGCCAGGCCAGGGCTGTTGGATTGGCGGTATCGCCGCATACGCCTGAAAGTCTGTTGAATCCGCGGAGATGCAATTGAGTTTCCAGATAGCGGACCGTGTCAGCGAACTGGGTAAAGACGAGCACTTTATCGGAAGGATGCTTTTTGGCCAGCAGATCGACAAGTGCCGCCAGCTTGGCGTCGCGGTCCGGATTCCATTCACCGTTGGTTTTTAGGATGCCTACCAGTTTCAGGGCATCGGCGCGCAGGTCTCTGGCAAGTTCCTTGATAAAAAGGTTCGGCCGCAGCCATTTGAAGCGGCTCTTGTATTTCCGGACGTATAGCTCATAGATTTCCGCGGCGCACTTGCGAAAGTCGGCCTCGGTATGGAGAGCTTCATTTTCAGGAATGTTTTCATTATTGGTGTTTTCATTCTCAAAAAGGTCTTCGGTCGTCTGGTTCCTGTCTAAATCAGAAAAACGCGTATCAAGCATTTCTGCGTCCTGAGAACCGATGGGAAAAGGCATATTGTTCTCGATGGCATGCAGGAAGATGAAATTGCGCAGGACATGGCGCTCCACGGATTGGATGAAGGCCATGCCGGAGCTTTCCAGGCGTTTAAAGAGATTGGTGCGGCAGAATCCCATCAGGCGTTTTCCGGCTCGGGAAAGGTCCTGAAGCTGGCGTTGTTCTGCCGGTGTGGGCGGATGCTCCGGGTCTGGCGCAATGTAGTTGCCAAGCCCATAGCGAGGAAGCGCCAGATCATTGATGGTGTCCACAACCTGGTCTGAGTAAAGCCGGGCATATTGATCATCAGGGTCCTGGTCATTTACTTCAAACCGGACAGTGCAGGGTGTGCGCACGGGAAAATAAAAGCGTTTACCGTCGGGAAATTCGAGATACCGGCGATGGTTGCTTTCATCCGTTTTGGCATAGTTCTCCTGGATAAAGGAACGGGTGCGCCGCACGAGATAAAGCCGCATCAGATCGCGCCAGTCATCGGGATGCTCGCTGTTTTCAAAGGCGGCCAGGGTCCTCGGGGAACACTGATGCCTCCTTAAGAATTCGGTTTCAGATATGCCGCGGAGGTACTGCTCGGGGCGAATGCCGATATCGAGATCTTCTTCCACGAACAGGCGTAATTGATTCGACAGATCCAGATAGGTCTTGTTGTATGGCGTCGCAGTCAGCAGAATGACTCGGCTGTCGTTTTCCTTGATATATTCCTGGACTGCTCGGTAGGTGCGGCCCTCTCGGTTGCGAAGATTGTGGCTTTCGTCGATGACCACAAGCTGGTAACGTCGCTCATCTGGCAGATCCCTGATGACCCGGCTGATGGAGAGAACTTTTCCCCGCAGGCCGTATTGCTGGCGATAATCTTCCCACATGGGCACGAGGTTCTTGGGGCAAATAATCAATGAGCGCATGCCGTAATCATCTTCAAAAATACGGGCCAGGGCGGTTGCCATTAATGTCTTTCCCAAACCAACCACATCACCGATAAGAACGCCATTTCTCTTATTAACGTGATGAGCGGCTATCCTGACGGCTGCCCCCTGAAACTCTAAAAGGTGCTCCTGGAGTTCGCGAGGAATACGAAACTCCGACAGGCCGGCACGCGCTTCTTCAGCCAGATGATAGGCCATCTTGATATAAATATGGTAAGGCGGAATCAGCTTCTCGCGTGCCCAGCTTTCTTCGATGATCTGAATGAGTTCTTTTGAAATATCGATGCAGAAACGGTCATTCCATCGTTTCTCGAACCATTGGGCGAGCTTTTGGGTGGCATCGTGGTCTAGAACGTCTATATTCAGTTCACCTTGGCCGACCAGGCCCGCCATAGTGAGGTTGCTGCTGCCGAGATAGCTAATAATCGGGTTAATGGGGTCGGACCGAAAAAGGAGATAGAGTTTCGCGTGAAGGGGATGACGCAGGAACAGTTTGGCGATAACCTTTTTTTCTTTGAGCCTTCGGGCCAAACGGCGCAACCCCGCTTCATCGTCATTGTTGGGAGCCCCTAAGGTCAACTGGCGACGAAATTCCTCCGCAAGCTGCTTTTTGAGCCGAATGGCGGATTGGTTATCCATCCCCTGGTCCTGGGACATGAGACTCAAAACTTCACGCAGTTGATCCTGGGGAGGCTTCTGCATCCCCACCAACAGCCTGCAGGCGCCATCCGTCTCCGACCAATGCTCGATATGTCTATCAAGTTCTTTCCATCCGCGGAGATTGAAATAGCCCACGCAGAAATCAGCCCTCTCCGAAAGATTCAGAGCGCTTTGAAGTGCCGGAAGGAGGGATTGGTCGATATTATCAAAGACTTGAGGCACAGCAACCTCCCTAAATCAGCTGCGTATTTTGCATATCTGTGGGGTCCTTCAATAATTAAATAAGGTTCTTTCTCTTTGGAGTTACGTAACAATTTAGTTGTATTAGAATGCCGATTATCCGGCCCCCGCGCTTCCCACTCCCAATCTCCTATACTTCACCTTTCATTTTTCCGGCCAGAAAACACAAAACCCCGTGCTCCATGTGTCTTGAGTAACGGGGTTCTTGTGCGTTCACTTACCATTTCAAAACCTCTTTCCCTATCGGTTTGAAAGAAGGAACATGGTTCGGGCATACTGCTGACTGTTGTTTATACTTAACTCCTCAAAAAGTCAATGGAAACTCGGCCTATTACCCAATGACCGCGCTGTGACACGCGCTTATGATAACAGATGCGTTTGACATATACGGTCATAGCTGAAGATTTCTTTGGAAAAAGTGTTTTTATGGGGTAATTATTTTTTGGGGGGGCAATTGCCGTTTTTGTATTAAAATTCTGTAAATTATCCACCCCATTTTGACAATACGAAAACCTGTGATAATTGCTATCTCTAACAAGCGAGGAAAACGTATGATATCATCATTGAGAAGGGTGGATCAAGGGTCAAGATACGTCATGCCCTAACGATTTCCTGAATGAGTCGAAACCGGTTAATACCCCTTTATACATCAGGCGGCTAAAGGGTTGATATATGAGCTCTAATCCAATATCTGAAAGGGTTTCGCATTTTTTTAGCCATGAAATCTGGAAGGAATAATC
>JACKQG010006988.1_pt1 | contig 11606 bp, 14 predicted proteins | sample 8237621 | NCBI WGS metagenome assembly JACKQG01 (sample SAMN15677084, study PRJNA649215) | marine metagenome | biome: marine; feature: Black Sea; material: saline water; isolation source: suspended particulate matter (SPM) from the Black Sea western gyre | collected 2013-06-09/2013-06-10 | depth... | reverse complement strand
CCCCCACCTTGGCCCAAATCTCTGAGCCAGTATCGTTTACTTTGTGCAGTTTTACAAGAGGTGTTTTCCCGATTAAGTCCAGAACGCTCTCTACCATCCAGTCTCCTTCATAATCGAAGATGTTACTAGATATCTCTAGTCATACATCCGCTTGTTCAACCACCAATGTTACACTATTTGGGCTAAAGTGGCCAGTAGTGAATCGCAAGCCCAAAATCTTGCCCTTATCCAACTTTTCTAATATACTTGCCGAAACACCAAGCAGCGTTTTGCAAATGGCGGATACTGCAAAAAGGTATCAAATAGCCAGGCAGACTGAGACTGCAGCCCGTGTTGGCACAGTAGAATCGAGAAACCAAAAGTGACGGCTGCACAAATTCTGGGGCTGGCTGGAATCCTCCTGATTATTGGCTTCCTCGCCGATTACCTGTTTCGAAAAACCAGTATTCCTGATGTACTCATACTGATTACACTTGGTTATTTGATAGAACCTGTTCTTTACATCGTAGATCCTTCTGATCTAGCTCCAGCTTCACAGATAATCGCCACTCTATCCTTGGTTGTTATTCTGTTTCACGGCGGCCTGGACCTAGACATCACCACAATACTGTCCAGCGCACACAGAGCCACTATATTGGTTTTTCTAGGCATAGCAATCAGCATGGCAGCGACAGCAGCCTTCGTCTACTACCTGCTTGACTGGGGTTTGCTACATAGCCTGTTGCTTGGTGCTATCGTAGGCGGCACCAGCCCTTCCATAGTCATGCCTCTGATCAGTCGAGCCAGGGTCACCGATGAAGTCTCATCAGTGCTGAGTCTGGAATCAGCTCTCAATGGTGCGTTAGTCATCATCATCGCCCTGGTCATTTTGCAGATCATGACCACAGGCACAGAAGGCAACCTGCTTTCCATGGCAGGAAAGGCCATTGGCATACAGTTTTGTCTAGGAGCTGCAGTTGGAACTGCGACCGGGATTATCTGGCTCTGGCTACTCACCCGACTGAAAGGACAAGATTACGACGACATTTTGACTCTAGCTGTTGTTTTTGTCCTCTACTTCATCGTAGAGAGTATGAACGGGAGTGGTGTCATCTTTGCTCTGGTCTTCGGTCTTGTGCTAGGAAACGGCATCAGAATACCTAAACTATTCACGATTAGGCGAACAGTTGCGGCAACTGAAATAATGAAGAAATTCCATTCTCAAATATCTTTCTTCATCAAAACCTTCTTCTTTATCTACCTGGGCCTCATCATGACCTTCAATGAGCCGAGGCTCATTATCCTTTCCCTCATTCTGTCCCTTCTGCTCCTATTCGTCAGGTACTTAGTTGTGCTTATTAGTTCCTTGGGTAACAGAACTCTGTTGGCCAACAAAGGCCTCCTAACCACTATGTTCCCCAGAGGACTATCGGCTGCTGTTCTGGCCCAGATAGTGGTCACCTCCGGCATTCCCGATGCTTCGATTTATCCTGACATAATAATCCCCATCATCCTGATTACCGTCATGATTTCAGCTATTGGTATCCCTGTCTTCGCTAGACGGGCACAGCGGAAGGAGCCGCAGTAATGAACGCAAAAGGCGGCTCACCTACGTGCTGAAACAAGCTTGGCGTTAGCAGGAGCAACGAAAAGCCCGCCAAAGGGTCCAGCCTTCCGAGGCTCATAGACAACCTTTGGCGAGCTCTTTCTATAGCTGCTTGTGATACAGCTAAATCTTCTATAGCGCCCTGCGACTCGAACCGCTATTTAACTTCCACCGTTGCCCCAGCTTCCTCCAGCTTCTGCTTGGCAGTGGCCGCTTCTTCCTTGTTGACTCCCTCTTTCACCGCCTTGGGCGCACTTTCCACTAAGTCCTTAGCCTCCTTTAGCCCTAAAGGGGTTAGCTCTCGCACCGCCTTAATCACACTGATTTTATTCTCGCCAATTTCCTTAAGGATTACAGAGAACTCCGTCTTTTCCTCCTCCTCCGCCGGTGCCGCTCCTGGCGCAGATGCAACCGCTGCCACCGGTGCTGCCGCGGTGACCCCAAACTCTTCTTGCAAAGCTTTCACTACTTCAGCCAATTCCAACACCGTCATATTCTTGACCGCAGCTATGATGTCTTCCTTTGTTATTGCCTTGGTCTTCTGTGACGAAGTCACTTTGGCCTTAGACTCCTTCTTCGCCTCTGGTGCCTCCTCGACTTGCTCTTCCACTTTAGGTTGCTCAGATTCAACTTCATTCGGTGACATTTTACCCTCCTTCTAGTTGCTGGATTCTAGCTTGAATTACATTCAGAAGTCCTTGCAAAGGTGCGCTGAGAACATTATGTAAAGCTTGCAGTGGAGCCTGCAATTGCCCCACTAGCTGAGAAATCAGGATGTCTCTTGGCGGTGTAACAGCCAGAGCAAAAATCTCTTTAGCCGTAAGCAGCCGATCACCCAGCACTCCACCCTTGATTTGCAACACTGAGCCAAAAGACCGAATATGTTCACTCAAAGCCTGTGCCGGCTTAATCACGTCATCATAGCCAAAAGCCATAGCTAAAGGACCCACCAGCAACGTTTCTAGCTGCTTTTTGCCAGCTTTTTCGCAGGCAAAGCGAGTAAGGGTGTTTTTCACCACCCGATACTCTATGCCTAGCCCAGCCAGCCGCCGGCGCAGCTGTACCGCTTCTTTAGCTGAAAGCCCCCGATAGTCCGTAGCTATAGCAATAGTGCACCGAGACAGACTATCAGCTAATTCGTTTATGATTTGTTCTTTTCTCTCTTTCAACATTGTCACACCTCTCAAAAACTAAGAAGTCCCTGTGCCATGACACAGGGACTTGATCTGGGTTCAGAAGAACACATCAAATCAAACACGCCTGGGCAGGCATCTGCTTTAAGCTCCACGGCACCTGCCATCATTGGCACGACATAGGAATCTATTCAATTCATAAGGAGCTGAGCGGCAACTCCAGAGTAGACTTCAAATCCAGCTTGATACCAGGCCCCATGGTGGTTGATAAGGAAGCACTCTTAACATATTGCCCCTTAGCGCCACTAGGTTTGGCCTTTAGTACAGCTTCTATCAGGGCGGTTAAGTTCTCCAATAGTTTGGCCTCATCGAAGCCGACCTTACCGATAGGCACGTGAATAATCGCTGTCCTATCCAGCCGGAATTCTACCCGACCTTTGCGAGCTTCGCCAATTGCTCTGGGCAAATCGTCGGCCGCCACTACCGTGCCTGACTTAGGGTTAGGCATTAATCCTTTTCGCCCCAGGATTTTTCCCAGCTTTCCTACCTTACCCATCATGTCTGGAGTAGCTATGCTTACATCAAAGTCAAGCCAGCCATCTTCAATCTTCTTGACAAGTTCATCGCCGCCGACATAATCAGCCCCGGCTTCATCGGAAGACCTTGCTCCTTCACCTTGAGCAAAGACGAGAACTCGAACCTTCTTGCCTAGTCCATTAGGCAAGAGGGCTATGCCTCGCACCTGCTGGTCAGCGCTTCTAGGATCAACTCCCATCTTCATGTGAAGCTCGACCGTTTCATCAAAGCCGGCAAAGGCAGCTTTCTTGGCTAGTTCGATAGCTTCACGAGGCTCATAAGCGCTAGCTCTATCGACGAGTTTAACCGCTTCCTGGTATTTCTTTCCGCGAGTCGCCATTGTCTACTCCACATCAATTCCCATGCTACGAGCCGTACCTTCAATAATCCGCGCTGCTCCTTCAACGTCTAGAGCGTTTAAGTCCTTCATCTTCAGTTGCGCAATCTCATAAAGCTTCTCACGCGGCAATGTACCTACGTTTTCCTGGCCAGCAGCACTACTAGCTTTCTCAAGATTCAAGGCTCGCTTCAGCAAATCAGATGCTGGCGGCGTCTTAGTAATGAAAATGAATGACCTGTCTTCATACACGGTTATCTCCACGGGAATAATAGAGCCAGCTTGGGAGCCAGTCTGGTCATTATAGTCCTTACAGAAAGCCATAATATTGACTCCATACTGCCCTAAAGCCGGCCCCACTGGCGGGGCTGGTGTGGCCTTACCAGCTTCAATCTGTAGCTTAATGATAGCCTTAACCTTTTTGGCCATTTACATCCTCTCCACTTGCAAGAAATCAAGCTCTACTGATGTTTCTCGTCCGAAAAGGGTCAACAAAACCTTTACCTTCCCCTTTCCCATGTTTATCTCATCAACCAAGCCGACAAAGTCAGTGAAAGGACCGTCAACCACTCGAACGCTCTCTCCCTTTCTAAAGCCTACTTTGACTTGGGGCGAACCTTCCACCATTTGCTTCAGAATAGCGTTAACCTCCTCTTCAGCTATGGGTGTCGGTTTGTTGCCACCACCGACAAAGCCGGTAATCCCCGGTGTGTTACGCACCACGTTCCAGCTATCATCATTCATCCTCATTTGAACCAAGACATACCCGGGAAAGACCTTTTTGGTCACTATTCGGCGCTGTCCACTCCTAATCTCAATTTCATCTTCAGTAGGTATCACTATCTGGAATATCTTGTCCTCACCATCCATGAACTTAACTCGCTGTTCCAAGGCTCTCTTAACTCGTTCCTCATAACCGGAGTAGGTGTGCACAATGTACCACTGTTTGCCATCGTTACTCATTGCCCTAGCTCCCACCTAAGAGCAACTTAGTGACCATCTCAGCAAAGCCATAATCAAGAGACCCCAGGATGATGCCGACAGTAACGCATACAATGATAACCATAATTGTCAGACGGATCGCTTCCTGCCTTGTTGGCCAAACTACCTTTCTTAATTCACCTATGATCTCACCAACAAAAGCAAAACGGGACCTTTTCTTGGGCCTGGTAGCTAGGGCCTGGCTTTTCTTGGTCAAAAGCTATCTGGTCTCCCGATGGAGCGTGTGGCTACGGCAGCGAGGACAATATTTCTTCAATTCCAATCGCTGGGGGTCATTCTTCCTGTTCTTAGCAGTGGTATAGGTTCTCTCCTGGCACTCAGTACACGCCAGATGGATGACACCACGCGATTCACCTTTCTTGGCCATAACTACTCAAGGATTTTGCTAATCACACCAGCTCCTACTGTCCTACCTCCCTCTCGGATAGCGAAGCGCAATCCCTCCTCCAGCGCTACCGGATAAATGAGCTTTATGGTCATCTTTATATTATCGCCAGGCATGACCATTTCGACTCCTTCTGGCAACTCCGCACTTCCGGTAATATCTAGAGTCCTGATATAGAACTGGGGCTTATAGCCGTTGAAGAAGGGAGTATGCCGACCGCCTTCCTCCTTGGTCAGCACATACACCTCACCTTCAAAGTGAGTGTGAGGCTTAACTGAGCCCGGCGCTGCTAGAACCTGACCTCTTTCCACATCATCACGCTCTACACCTCTGAGCAAGCAGCCAACAGCGTCCCCAGACTCCCCCGACTCCAGAGTCTTGTGGAACATTTCGACCCCGGTCACCACAGTCTTGCGCGTCTCTTTTATGCCTACGATTTCAATCTCGGCTCCTGTCTTAATCACACCTCGCTCTACTCTACCGGTGGCCACAGTCCCGCGCCCTTTAATGCCAAAAACATCCTCTACGGGCATCAAGAAAGGTTTATCCTTCGGCCTCACCGGAAGTGGGACGTATTCATCCACAGCGTCCATCAACTGAAGAATTGGACCACACCATTGGCACTCCCGTTTACCACAGCCACATTCCAGGGCCTTGAGAGCACTTACTCGGATAATAGGGGTCTCGTCGCCAGGGAACTTATACTTAGAAAGCAATTCCCTGAGTTCAAGTTCAACAAGCTCCAGCAGTTCTTCATCTTCCATCATGTCTACTTTGTTCAATGCAACCAGCACGCAGGGCACTTCTACCTGGCGAGCCAGAAGAATATGCTCACGGGTCTGTGGCATAGGGCCATCCGGAGCACTGACCACCAGTATTGCCCCATCCATCTGAGCTGCTCCGGTTATCATATTCTTAATATAGTCAGCATGCCCTGGGCAATCTACATGAGCGTAATGACGCTTCTCAGTCTCATACTCAATGTGAGCAATGGCGATCGTCAAGCCTCGCGCTTTCTCTTCGGGAGCATTGTCTATAGACTCGAACGACCGAAACGCTGTGCCTCCCGCTTTAGACAGGCACAAGGTTATCGCCGAAGTCAGAGTCGTCTTACCGTGGTCGACATGACCTATTGTGCCCACATTGATGTGAGGCTTGGTACGTTCAAACATCTTCTTTGCCATTTCAGAAAACCTCCTTCTTTGCCCAGCCCACAACCAGATTCGAACTGGTGACCCCGTTCTTACCAAGAACGTGCTCTACCGACTGAGCTATGTGGGCAGACTCTATATGTTATAAAGTTCCGCTCTCAATTATACACTATTCAATCCATAATCTTCAAAACTCCAAGCACAGTGGAGGGGGTAGGATTCGAACCTACGTAGCCCTCAGGGCGGCAGATTTACAGTCTGCTCCGATTAACCACTCCGGCACCCCTCCTAGCCCAGACCTAAAGTCAGAGCCCGAGAGGGGAGTCGAACCCACTAACCTACCGATTACAAGTCGGTTGCGCTGCCATTGCGCCACTCGGGCAATCTATTCAAACTGTCAAGATGCCTAGCCTAAGTCAATTTCGGGCTGTTAGTATAAATAAAGCTGGGGCAAAAGTCAAGAATGGTGCCAATCCTTTACAAGGGAACTAGCCTTTGCTAAACTTCTGTTGCTACACCTGATATACAATTAATAAGAGGAATAACATGGGAAGTAAGGACTTTAGGCGGAGAGAACCCAGGAAGCCCAAGAAGGGAACCAAAAAGACGGATATTACCACTTTCGTACCTCAAACAGAAGTACAGGTGATCAAAAAGGGTAAGAAGACGTCAAACTCTTCTGAGGAATGAAATGCATGGCGCCTTATTTGGAGCTTCACTATAGCGGCAAGTTAACTGAGCGGGTAGAAGCGGCTAGGGATTTGTTGCAGAATTGCCATGTGTGTCCTCGCCATTGTGCTGTTAACCGACTAGCTGGTGAGACTGGCAAATGTCATACTGCTCGGCTGGCAGTAGTATCCAGCTACGGACCTCATTTCGGCGAGGAAGCACCACTAGTGGGCAAGCATGGTTCCGGGACTGTCTTTTTCACCAATTGCAACCTAAAATGCGTTTTCTGCCAGAATTACTCTGTCAGCCAGCTCGGCGATGGAACTGAAGTCGACAAGGAAGAGCTAGCGACAATGATGCTAGCCCTCCAGGCCAGAGGTTGCCATAATATAAACCTAGTCTCACCAACCCATGTTGCGCCTCAGATCCTCGAGGCATTGGGGACAGCCGTAGAGCTGGGTTTAAGGTTGCCGCTGGTCTATAACTCCGGCGGCTATGACTCAGTAGAAAGCTTGAAGATTCTCGATGGTATTGTGGACATTTATATGCCGGACATGAAATATTCTGATGAAAAGGTTGCTGAAGAGCTATCGGACATAGAGAATTACCCTTCGGTGAACCGGGCCGCTGTTAAGGAAATGCATCGCCAGGTAGGTGACCTCCAAATCAGCGAAGACGGGATAGCCGTTCGTGGTCTCCTGATACGCCATTTGGTCTTGCCCCACAAGCTTGCTGGCACAAAGGACACAATAAACTTTATAGCCGAGGAGATTTCTCAAAATAGTTACGTCAATATTATGGCTCAATACCACCCCCACCATAAGGCTTCCCAGACGCCCCAATTGGCCAGACCGCTACTGCGAGAAGAATTCCTTGAGGCCACTGAATTAGCCCACAAAGCTGGACTGAGCCGGCTGGACAAGGTCCATCCAGTCATTGCTAGAGCAGTCTAATATAATCTCGAAGGTAAGCTAGAAGAGCAAAGTTTCCTTTCGACAAACTACGGAGGGAGGTTAAATAGATACAAGATGCCTGAATTAGCTCACGTCTCAGCTACAATTCATGGTCAGGTTCAAGGTGTTTTCTATCGAGCTTTCACTTCCCGTCTTGCCAAATCATTAGGCTTGCGGGGCTACGTGCGTAACTTACCCCGATTGAACGCTGTCGAGGTTCGTGCCGAAGGGGATAAAGAAAAACTTGAAGAGCTAGTCAGGCAGCTCGAGGTGGGACCGCCCGAGTCTCTGGTAGAGAACATTGAGGTAAATTGGTCTGCATTCACCGGACAGTTTGCTAACTTTGAAGTAAGGCACTGACAAGACCCAAGCGGGGCTCATATTCAGTTCGGTTTACTCTTCTCAAAGTCTCCGGCGAAAGCCATAGTATTGGTTGTTGTCTAGAAGGTGCTGTAGAGTCTGAGGAGATAAGGAGACAGGGCTGTCTGAGTTGAAGCTCAATTGCGCTGTCAATTTCGTAAGGCTTAATGATTCATTGCCTTCAGACAAAAAGAGCCGAAATACTTTCTCAAGCAGCGGCAGCTTGGGGCTAATAAAACCAGGGAGCTTGGAACAGCAATGTCTGATATTCGTTACCAGTGCGGCCGGCGTCATGGTTCCTGGTTCCGAAGCCAGTCGTTCTTTGCAATCTGGACAAAGGCAGTGCTGTGCAATAACGACGAAAGATCGGTCACTTTCCTGAAACCAGTCCAGGTCAACGAAATAAGTGAGGTCTTCCAGCTCGCTCGTTCCATCTGTTTCCATCATAAACCTCAGGACTCAAACTCGGCCTTGCCGGCTTCAATTAGTTTCAGATATTCTGCTTCCACCCCGCTTGTCTGCGCTGCTTCTCGGTCAACTTCGTATGGCTCGCCAGCAAAGATCTTCCCATATTGTTCTGTCCTTCCCTGAAGCGGGTCATCGATGCCAAAAAACTTCTGGCGGGCGTCGATAATGCCTGAATCGAAAGGCAAGGTGAAATAGAGGTCAGCAAGCACTTTGTCGATTCCCAATTCATATAGAGTTCCCCAGCCCTCAAGAGCCTCCCCTTTATACTTGCTTATGGGCAACAGACTCAGAAGGTTTTTCACGCTGAAGCTGCCGCTCTTGCCAAGGATCCTGAAGGGAGCTACGCTAATCAGATAGTCACTAGAAAGGACAACATTGGGAACCCAAAATGTAGCTGCAGCAAAGGCATGAGGCAGGGGGTTCTCCACTTCTACCCAGATGCAATCTCTGACGTCCAACATGAGCACCCTCGGGAAATCATAACCCAAGGCTTGGTATATTGGGTAAATCGACTCCCCGCTAGGTGTCCCTTCAAGGATAATGATATCCGCATCGCTGACCTGCTTGATGTTTTCGATAATTGCGTTTATGGTCTCTCGGCTTGTACTTACCGGATATGGAACCGGATGCCCAGCATTGGGCTTGATCAAGACCCGCCGGGCTCGAGAAACCAAAGACGGTGGCCTGAAAACGAACTCGGATGCTTCGAAAATCATCTGTCTCTCAATCCTCAGTCCAATACTTCGACCAAGTGTCTAACTCCGTCTATGTCTATACTCGCTATTCCTCTCAGAACTGAGACTGTACCAACCAAGAACTGTCATTGAACAAAGACAGGATTGTTCATTTCCCTCATGAATCTTGAGCCTTATCCCAGTCGAGCATCATCACTTCAACGGTAGTTCCCGGCTTAACCTCCTTGGTAGTTTCGGGAATAATAGCTAAACCACTGGCCTTTGCCATCGACGTCAAAATTCCCGAACCCTGAGGACCTGTAAGACTGGCAAAGTAGCTACCTTCCCGACTGCTAATTAGGACGCGAGCGAATATGCGTCGGCCATCATTGTTTTCAATCAAGTCTTCCATAGTCGCCGTTATAGTAGGCCTGGTCAGATTCCTCTTACCCATCATCTTGAGAATAGCCGGCCGGGCGAAGACTTCAAAGGTAATCATGGAGCTCACTGGGTTACCCGGCAGTCCCAGATGAGGAACCCTTTTCCCGCTATTCCTCTTGAATGTGCCGAAGGCCAGAGGCTTACCGGGCTTCATGCGCACCGTCCAAAAGGATATATCTCCCTCGGCTGCCAGAACCTGTTTAACCACGTCATAATCACCCAAGGAAACTCCGCCTGAAGTTATCAACATGTCACAGTCGAGTCCACGGCGAAGAGCCACGGACAATTGCCCGACATTATCTGGAGCAATCCCTAAGAGTCTTGGAATGCCTCCGAAGCTAAGAACTTGAGCGGCTAGGCTGTAAGTATTGCTATTGTATATTTTCCCTGGGAGCAGTGGTTGATTGATATCTAATACCTCATCACCCGTGGCCAGTACACCCACCACCGGGCGGCGAATGACACGAACTTTTCCCTTTCCCAATGAGGCGAGCACACCAAGTTCAGTAGGACCAAGTAGTCTACCTTGCTTCATCACCAATTCCCCCTCAACAATATCTTCGCCGCCCCGGCGGATATTTGACCCTTCCGGAAGACTGCAACAGATACCAATCTCGGCCTCAGAAAGCGAGAAGCGCTTGCGGTCAACCTCGTCGGTAGCCTCGAAAGGAACTACCACATCCGCCCCCTGCGGTAATGGAGCACCAGTCATAATCCGTACAGATGTCCCCGGTTCTACCTTGACCTTGGCTACAGTACCAGCGGCTACCTCGCCAATAACTCGAAGAACCTTGCTGTGCTCATAACTTGCACCTTCAATACTCCCGGCCCGTACCGCATAGCCATCCATGGCTGAATTATCCTGTGGGGGCACATCAAAAGGAGCATACACATCCTCTGCCAAAACCTGGCCCAGACAGTCCAGGAGAGGTTTTTCCTCCTCTTCGAGGATGTCAATGAAATCCAAGATTTTGCCTAGCGCTTCTTCAACGCTAATCACTACCAGAACTTGCCCTTTCCCACTACTGGAGATTGCTCTCTCTGCTTTATTAGTGTCTTAGCTTTCGCCAAATCACCTTGCGTATTGATATTGAAAAAGCTCAAATGCTCCGGGTCGAATTCAGCTATTTCATCCTCACCAACGTATCTAGTCTTAACCAAACTGAAAACCTGTGATATTGCTAACCTATCTTGGTGCAACAGGGGCTCAATAGAAGCCAGACAGCGTTTAGAGTAAACAGCGTGAAGCGGCTCAGTCATGTCATCTATCTTAGGAACAACCACATCGAAGTCGGGTGCAAGGTCAACCAAATGACGCAACAAAGCGCGATTGAGAAAGGGCATGTCACAACCTACGACCAAGCTATGAAGAGTGTCAGCGCTTGCCAACCCAGTATAAACAGCGCCCAGTGCTCCCTTGCCAGAGTAAAGGTCAACTATCACTCTTCCTTTCAAGCGAGCACCAGCTATAAGACTGAACTGCTCTTGGCTAGTTACTACAAGTATTGCCTGGCTGACTGGGGAAATGCAGTCTATGGTTCGCTCAATCAGGCTCTGTTGATTTATTCTCTCCAGGGCTTTCTCACGTCCTAGACGCAAGCTCTTGCCACCAGCAAGCACAATACCGGTTACAGTTGGCACCCTTGTTCGGCTAACGTTTCATCTCCGATTCTGGTTCTGTCTACTATTGTACCACTATAGTCAACTGCCACACACAGGTGGGGCTGCAACAAAAAAACTTAACAACTGAATAGTGGAAGGAAGGTGACTTCTTAGCTAAACGATAGAATTGAATCTATCGACCGACCTAGGAGATGAAACTCCCTAGAAAGGAGGTGATCCAGCCGCACGTTCCCGTACGGCTACCTTGTT
>JACKQG010006987.1_pt1 | contig 11607 bp, 12 predicted proteins | sample 8237621 | NCBI WGS metagenome assembly JACKQG01 (sample SAMN15677084, study PRJNA649215) | marine metagenome | biome: marine; feature: Black Sea; material: saline water; isolation source: suspended particulate matter (SPM) from the Black Sea western gyre | collected 2013-06-09/2013-06-10 | depth... | reverse complement strand
ATAGTTTCCTTATCTAAGTGATTACATTATAAGGTGAATATTGTAACATCCAATCTGCCAGTAGGAAATTTGACAATTAAAGTTTATTTTTTTAGTCTGAGGACGCATGATTGCCCAACCTGAAAACATTTGTGTAGAAATACAGACCTCGCTGACCCGTTCCGGTCTGTTTGCGGATACAGAAGCTGATCTGGGAAACCGCTGGCGTATTTCACCGGAACCGTATTTTCTCTCATCAGAAGATGCGGAGTTTTTCCACCAGCTTGGCCCCAAACTCCTTAAATTCTATTCTGCCTGGAACAAGCTTTATCTGGAAAGTGTTAAGGGAACCAGCCCAAAATGGTTCGCCCAGTATCTGGATGCAGGCAAACCGCAAGAGTTGATCGAATTTGGCCGGATGAAGCGATTTCGCCAAACCTTACCGACTATCCTGCGACCCGATGTGATTGTAACGGAAGATGGGTTTGCTGTGACGGAACTGGACTCTGTTCCCGGAGGGTTCGGCCTGACCGCCGAACTCATGTCGCTTTACAAAGACCCGGCGTGGCAGATTATTGGCGACGCCGAGGGTGGAATCCCCTCTATGTTTTACAACATGGCCGAATCTCTATCTAAAGAGGAAAAACCCTGCATCGCTATTGTCGTTTCAGATGAAGCTCAGGACTATCGTAGTGAGATGCAGTGGCTGGCAGCTATTTTAAAGAAACAGGGGTTCCCGGTATACACGGTTCACCCTAGAGAGGTTCAGTTTCGTGAGGAAGGCTTGTTTATCCAGGATGAGGGAAAATGGCTCCGAGTCGATGTCCTGTATCGTTTTTTTGAGTTGTTTGATCTCAAAAACATCCCAAAATCCGAATTGATGATGTATGCGGCAAAAAAAGGCCAGGTCGTGACCACCCCTCCTTATAAAACCTGTCTGGAGGAAAAACTCTGTTTTGCATTATTCCATCATCCTGCTCTGAAAGCCAATTGGGAAAAAGCGTTAGGTTCCGAAACTTTTAACATCTTATCTCATCTAATTCCTGAAACCTGGGCTCTCGACTCTCGTCCTATGCCTCCTTATGGAGTAATTCCGGGATTAGAGATAAAAGGTACCCCTGTTCAAGATTGGCAGGAGTTGATGGGTTTGACCCAAAAGGAACGAGAAATGGTGATCAAGCCTTCGGGCTTTTCACCCGAGTCATGGGGAAGCCGAGGCGTTGTGGTGGGACACGATGTTTCCGGAGAAGTTTGGCAGGAAACCCTGACGAAAGGATTACAACAATTCCCCGACCAAACTTCGATATTACAGAAGTTTTACAAGGGAAAACGGGTACCGGTTTCGTATCTGGACCGAAAATCAGGCCAGATGGAAACCATGCAAAGCCGGGTGCGGCTGACACCTTATTATTTTGTGGTGGAAAACACCACTCATCTGGCGGGAATTCTGGCTACACTTTGCCCGCAGAATAAAAAGAAGATTCACGGTATGGCCGATGCGGTGATGATGCCATGCGCCATAAGGAATTCAAGGTAGTTTTTAATGATGAAACTTTATAATATAGACGGATGCGGCTACTGCGCTATGGTCAGAGAGGTGCTGGCGCAAATGAGTCTGGAATACGAAAAAGTGGATGTTCCGTGGCCCCATCATCAGCGTCAGGAAGTTCACGAAATATCGGGGCAAACCACCGTCCCGGTTTTGGTGGATGGCGAGACCGTTCTTGACGATGAATACGAAATCATCGATTATCTAAAAAAGACCTACCCGGTCAATTCTTAATCTTCCACGAAAGTAGGAAAAAAACATGGAGCCTTGGCAACAACAACTCAGCCAGAGCGCGGTGAAGATTGAAGACCTGCCGTTCATTCCCGAATCTCCAGAATATCGGGAACGACTTAAGAAGGTGGGAGAAATCTACCCCATACGAATCAATTCTTATTTCCTTAATCTCATAAAGGGACCCAATGACCCGTTATGGAAACAGGTGGTGCCCACCCTTGAAGAGTTGGACGATTATATAGAAGGAGAAACCCTGCTCGCAGACCCGCTTAATGAAGAAGGCGATATGCCCGTACCAGAATTGGTGCACCGCTATCCCGACCGGGTATTGCTGATGATCAACAACCAATGCCCCATTGTCTGCCGGTTTTGCACGAGAAAACGGAAAATTGGTTTTCCCGGAGTGGTCACACGCGATACCCTCAGGCAAGGCATTGAATACATCCGCAACAACCCTGAAATCCGTGATGTCATCATGTCCGGCGGAGACCCGCTTCTTGTCCCTGACAAAGAACTGGACCGCATCCTCAGTGAACTTCGGTCCATCCCGCATCTGGAAATCATTCGTATTGGCACACGTGTCCCCGGAACCTTGCCATCCAGAATAACGGAAAACCTTTGCTCGATACTGAAGAAATACCATCCGCTGTATTTCAACATGCATTTCAACCACCCTGCGGAGATCACTCCCGAAGTGGAAAAAGCCTGCGCCATGCTTGCAGACATTGGCATCCCCCTGGGAAGCCAGACGGTGCTGTTAAAAGGAGTCAATGACAACTCACAGACCATGAAAGAGTTGATGCTGAAATTGCTGAAGAACCGCGTTAAACCTTATTATATTTATCAGGCTGACATGACAGAAGGGACAGACCATTTTCGCACATCCGTAGAAAAAGGCCTCGACATACTGAGAGACCTTATGGGCCACACCTCAGGCATGGCAGTGCCCTATTTCGTGATCGATGCACCGGGCGGGGGCGGCAAAGTAAGACTGCTTCCCAACAGTGTTGTCGAACACAACAAAGATGAAGTGGTCATCACCAACTATGAAGGAAAAGTTTTTCGCTATAGCCAGTATAATGGGGGAAATGGCTCCTCCAGCAAAAACAGCAAATCAAAGCATCAGGATATGTGCCAACTTCCCGCCTGAATAAATCCCAACACTCCAGCTTTCTGATAGAATCGCCACAATGGTTTTGATCCGTTCCATGAAAGGGGTCTGACCTCAAATCCAACTGGGCCAAATTTGTGAACCGATACCACACTCTCAGAGAACCTGTGCTCCTGTTTCTGGTAGGAGCCTGCCTCAGCATCTCGCAATTCGTGATGATCCGCGATTTTGTCACCATTCTTTATGGAGAAGAAGTGGTGATCATTCTGGTGACCGCAGCGTTTTTTCTGGGGCTCTCCATCGGTTATTTTCTGTCACTAAAGTTTTCCGATAAATTTTTTGAGACCTCTTTTCTCATCATTGCTTTTTTGCACCTGACCTTTCCTTTCTCATACAGAATGCTCGCGGTAGGAATAGCAAGGCTTGATCTGAGCGGCTATTGGTACATGGCCTTGATGTTCGTCTACGCCTTGATATTCAGCTCCATCTTTGCGGTGTTTCTGCCGCGACGAATTCACGGAGAAACCGCCCTGCAAAAAATGAAAATTCTTTATTCCATGGAACTGCTCGGTTTCGCCGCAGGCTTCGCCATCGTTGGCTTGAGCTGGAACAAGGGCATCGACTTCATCATCCCCATTTACTGGGCTCTGCTGGCAATTGTCATTCAACTGGCATTGCAGAAAAAAATCTGGACAGTAACTTTTGCGCTGATCGCTCTAGTCGCGGGCAGTTCCCTCACGCAGATAGACCATCGCACCACCGCCCTGCTATATGAAAACAAACATTCTATGGATAATGCCACCACCCTGATGTCGATCAACTCGGCCTATCAGAAAGTCGAGGTGATGCAAGATGGGGAAGGCGAGCGCTATCTTTATTTAGACGGACTGCTGAACCTCAACGCTTCGGATCTGAAAGATTTGAATTACTACATCGCCGAAATTCCAGCCAGACTCATCAAACCGGAAAAAACTCTGATCATAGGAAATGGAACACTCTCTTCGGTGCCCAGGGTCTACCCCCACTCACGTTTCGTGCAATCGGTTGAACTCGATGTCGGAGTTCTTTCAGCCGGACAACAGTTTTTCACTCCAACTCAAGAACTGGTCGGACTCGACCGTTGGAACCTGATTATCGACGATGGCAAACATTTCCTGAAAACCACGCAGGATAAATTTGACCTGGTCATCATGGACATTCCCTCACCGCTGACTATTCAGGAAGCCATTCTTCATACTGTGGAGTTTTATCAATTGGCACGCTCCAAAATGACAGCGCAGGGGGTCATTGCCGTGCAATTGAGCGGCCCGTTGCAACTCAATAATCGCACACCCGCCCGGGTGGTCGCGGCGTTATCAAAAGCTTTCAAGCAGGTCATGGTGCTCAACAGCGAGCAGGCAGGTCGTAGTTTTGCCTACGCTTCCAACCATCTGCCATTTAATCTGTCGAAGGTCAGGGAAGCCACCCAAATGTATGAGGAGGACCTTATGATTCTCTCACCAGATGATGTTCCTGCGTATCTCACTGAAGCCGTCCCCCTCGCGGTGGACAATCTGGATCTGGTGCTTAGAAGAGGATGGGAACGTTTTTCCGGAAGGTACTTCGACGATGATTAAATTCCCCGCTTACGCCTTTCTGACCGGGCTGTATTTCTCTACCTTGCAGTTCAGCTATTTGATCCTCCTACAGATCAATATCTCCTCCGCTTACTTGACCTATATGGTGGTCACCGCTTCCTGGCTCATCGGCTCCATCATCGGGCTGTGGTTGGACAATCTGGACAGAAACGTCGGGGTGGGGCTCGGCCTGTTCTGTTACTACAGTATTTACGCACTGGTCTCGAATATTCCGTTTTCAGGCTTCACTCTCATACTCGCGGCAGTGGGTTCCTGCATAACAGGTCTGTGGGCCGGGCGTTTCTTCATCTTCATCCTGCATCAGTACAAGCAGGTGGACAAAACCTTCTTTCACGAGAACAACGGTTTCTGGGTGGGTATCGTAATGTTTTTTCTGGGATTCACCTTGCTGGGTCGGCAGTATGTTTTCTGGATGCCAATGGCATTGGCGGGGATGCTACTCTTGAAACATCTGTGGATTATAGGAGAGAAGAATTCAATATAAGTCTTGATCGTGCAAAGCGGGCGGTTCGATTTAAAAAGGTTTGTTGTCTGAGGAGGAAAGAATAGTTATTTAGTTAATAAAGGCAATTGTTCGCCGCGCTGTCGTCTGCCAAAAGAATATCGCTGATGAATATATTACCGGCGACTTCCCCCTTTAGCTTGAAACTGCAACTGTTGCAATCTCCCATCTTGTTTTTCACAATGCCGTGTGTGGTGATATTAAAATCAAACTGGGTTTCTTCAAAAAAACGGATATCCACATCACCTGTTGAGAGGCTGGTGACTTCAATTCCAAGACTCGTGTCCGCAGGTTTCCGGCAGTAATGAATCTTGATATGGCCTGTATCCGATTCAAACTTTCCCTTCTGGGTTAACCCTGTAGCAAAGGTATCGCCACTTCCCGTTTGGATCTTAACATCAGAGGAGGTCAGCACGGTCCAGATACTTCCCGTTGTGCTGTGCGCCCAGACCTTGCTGGTCATGCCCTTGATGGTGATAAAACCCTGATTGGCACAAAGACCGTACTCCCCCACACTTGGGTCGCACTCACCACCACCAGAACCACCAGAGCCGCCAGCACCGCCGCCAGAGCCGCCAGAGCCACCAGAGCCGCCAGAACCGCCACCGTCTTCATCCTTATCTTTATCTTTGTCTTTATCGCCGGCTTCCGCCTGGGAAATCGTTGAGATAAGGGAAACATTAAGGAAGTCAAAAATTCCGACTCCGTTGGATAGAAAGAAGGCTAAAGCAAGGACCCCAATCCAGATCGGGTGCTGGAACCCCCCCCACTTTGCGTGGCTTTCATTTTCAGTTTTGCGGTGGTATCGTTCAGTCATCTTAGCCATCCCCCTGGATCGGCAAATCTCTCGGTGCACGGAGCTCTATGATCATTTCACAGGTATTGGTATTGCCTTTTGCATCTGTCAGTATGCGGACCTTACCCCCGGTGGTGCCAATTTTATATCCACATTTGTTACCACCGCTGACTATAGAAAGATCAATCCGGCAGAAATTTGCATCACTCCATCCCTGGATTGTCACATTTGGAGCCCCCGCATCCGGGGTGGAAACAAATTGCGAGTCATATAGTATCTGTAGTTTATTTATGCCGAGACAATCTATGGTAGAGCTACATGCGGAAACACCGTAAGTAAAATCATCATCATTCAACACACAGGGAATCACGCCGGCGGTATCGCATTTCCCCACTGTGTCGGCGTGGTTTTTGATATGGGCGGCAACTGCATCCTCTCCAACACACAAGCTCTGCTGGTTGGCCGGGTTCCCTGGTGGATAATGACAGATCGCAACCTTATCATCCTCGCAATCATTGTCCTTATCTTTGTCCTTGTCTTTGTCCTTGTCTTTGTCCTTGTCTTTGTCTTTATCATCGGCTTCCGCCTGGGAAATCGTTGAGGTAAGGGAAATATTAAGGTAGTCAAAAATTCCGACTCCGTTGGACAGAAAGAAGACTAAAGCAAAAGCCATGATCCATATCTTATGCTTCAAAATTTGCCCCTTCTCGCAACTTCTATTCATCCTTAAGACTGTTGACTCGAAATGTCTGTCGATTCGCACCTTACGAACACCTGAAAAATAGGGTTAATGCTCTGTATTAATTATAAATCTTGTTAGAACAGAGGCAAGGATAAAAGACCCTCCACTGACTTATTCCTCATAAGGGGTGGGTTTACAGGCCTTTTGAAAACAGTGATTTCGTGCTTTGACATCCTGTGATTGCAGAACTATAATTCTAGAGGGACATCCATGCAACCAAACTTGAGCTATACAATAGTTGGCCCTCTTGATTAAAAACTTTTATCTCAGTGTATCGATAGTAAAATAATGCGCCGACATCTTGAAAATTCCAAGGGATTTACATTAATAGAAATCATCAGCGTCATTCTGATTCTGGGGATCATTGCGGCGGTTGCTGTTCCTAATTTCGACAGATCCGGCATTGCTGTTGCAAACTGGGCGGCAACCATAAAGTCGGATATACGTTATGCGCAGGAACTAGCCATGTCTCGAAACCCTGCCTCAGCAAGTCCGGTAACAATTAGTTTCAGCCCCGGTGGCTCATATTCAATCGTTGACCCGTCTGGGGTTTTTACAGATGTTCTACGACAACTGGATGGAACCGACACCAGCATTGTTAACAACATATCCATTTCATTCAACCGTTTTGGAGAAGCTACCCAATTCGGCACAGTTCAAATTAGCTCTGGTGGAATTACTCAAAACATTATCGTGGAGCAATATACCGGAAGGGTGACGATATCATAATCCCTAAAATAAAATCTTATTGGCAATGTTGTCTCTTGACGAAGGAGGGGGGGTTCACTCTGATTGAAATTATCCTCTCAATAGTGGTCATTGGGATTGCCATTCCGTCAATCATGATTCCCTTTTCTGGACTGCAAGATACCAAGCGGCCCGAATTAGCCGTTCAGGGTTCTTTCATTGCACTAAAACATATGGAGAGCATCGTCAGCAAGACGCGCGATGTTTCTCCCTGCGCTGGCATCATTGGATCCCCCGATGAAGGCTACAGCATAGCTTGTACCGAAATTAATGTCGCTTCTACAGATCTGGACACCGACACAGGGCCCACCGCCGATTTTGCTAAAAAGGTGACTCTCACAATCACTCACCCTGATATGTCGGGCAGCCTGGAGTTTTTCACTTTATTTGCTTTGGACGCATAAAGCTTATGCATAGACCCATGACAGCGGTTAACTCAAGAAATCATAAAGCAGAAGGTGGTTTTACGTTGATTGAGGTCATTATCGCCGTGGTTCTCATGGGTGTCATGGGAATGTTTACCGTACAGTTTATTTCAGGTGCCGCTCGCACCAATCAACTCTCTGCCGGACAGAAAAATCTTGTAGACGAAGCCAAGCTGGCCATGGAGTTCATGTTACGTGAGTTGCGCATGGCTGATAACAGGGTAGATGCCATTAACCTGACCGCCACCTCAATCCAGTTCACCAAGCTGAGCGCCTACGAACAAGACACAAACCTCACACAAATTTTATACAGTTACAACAGTGGGGCAGGAACAATAACGCGTACCAGTGGCGCCGTAACAACCACAGTGGCAACACAGGTCACCGCCTTTGTCATCACCAAAATCACAAACAACGATACCAAGGATTATTATACGATTAGAATGGAGTTGACAGGAGCCAACGGCGAGAACTTTACGCTGGCATCGGGAGTGGTTCCGCGAGTCGGGATATAATTATGAGTAAAATAAAATCATTCATTCATTGGCTGCGTTCCTTTTCAAAGAATGAAGACGGTGCAGCGGCATTGATGGGGGTCATCTTTGCGGTGATCATCATCGGTTCCATAGCGGTCAATTTCCTGGCCGACAGTCAGCAGAAGCAGGCTGGTGGCGCGCTCACCTACTCTTCGACCAACGCCTTCCTGGCGGCAGAGGCGGGGCTGCGTTTTGCAGAGAAATGTCTGCTGGAGGGAGGAACTACCGAAGCAGGATGCCCCTGCACCAGTTGGACTGGCGGATGTGACGACTGGGTCACGGCCCCCGTAAACTTCCCCTCTGACATTCCTTTTGGCGGCTCAAGAGGTGCGTTTGAAATTCAGGTGACACCGGTCAGTTCAACAGAAATCAAAGTGACTTCCATTGGAAAATTTGCAGGGGCTTTGCGCTCCTTTTCAAAAGTCGTTGCCATTAATTGCTCTTTGAGCACCAACGCCATCACCAGTTGTACCCCGATCACCAACACCAATAACTCCAGCGTTGATCCGCCAACCGCACCCACTCAAGAAGGCGTGTGCGATATTCCGGCTATTCCGGCCCTGCCAACCTTTCCAGACGACCCCGCAACTGATTGCCCTGGGGGTACGGGTGATTACTTCAACCTTACTGCCGGCGGTAACACATATACAGATGCCAGTGTGCAAATATGCAGCTGGACTCAATCTTCCGGAACCACAACCTTTGGCACCTCCGGAGGCACTACCACTGTGTGGGTATATGAAAACGTCAACTTGTCCAACAGCGCAGATATACAAATACTGGGGACTGTGAAGTTCAATATCAAAGGCAATGTGTCAATAAGCAACCAAGTCGAGTTTCTCGTTGGGGACACGACCCCAACCGAAGGAACAATGACCATGCAAACTGATGGCGACTTCAGCATGGAAAATAATTCAAAGATCAACCGGGTCATGGATAATGCATCGGATGTATTGGTGCTAATCGGAGGACAGGGTGTATTCAAAAATAATATCCTGTTCACCGGCGGTATTTATGGGGATCAGTTGGTTTTTGACCTGCAGAACAACGCCGAGTTCAAAGGTTCCGTTGTCGCCGCCTCGGTCAGCCTTTCCAACAACGCCACACTCACCTTCGATGATACTGCCGGACAGGACTCCGACAGTTACGAGATCTGCGGAGGCGGGGGAAGTTCTTCAATTCCACAGGAACCTTGAACTGGTCAGAGTGATTTAAGACGTATCTCAAAAAAACAGCTGCCTGCGCTCTGAATCCTCACCGGTGAAACACGGGTTTCTCCTGAAAATTCAATAGGTTCCAAAATAAAACCTCTTGGAAGATGACACCGGTTTATGAGATAATTTCCCGGTCATCTTGTATTTAAACAAAAAAGAGAATGAAGCTTAAAAGCCCGACATTGAGCCTAGCCAAATCAGAAAAAAGCATTGGTCTGGATATTGGTTTTCACGACATCAAAGTGGTGGAACTGATTCGCAATGACCAGGGTTTTCAGGTCACCAAATTCGCCATTCGAGAAATTCCCTCTGAGATCCTTCAGCAGAAAGACCGCACCGGTTTACTGGGGGATATGATTAAAGACATGCTCTCCGATGCCAAAATCAAAGGTTCATCGATTTACATTTCGGTCACCGGGCATAATGTCATCATCCGTAACGCCTCACTTCCTAAAATGCCACCGGAAGAACTGATCGAAGCCGCAAAATGGAACGCTAAGGAAGAAGTGTTGTTCGATCTGGATAAGGCCGTGGTCGACAACTATGTCATGGGCGAAACAAATAAGGATGGCGCAACGCTTCTCGACCTGTTGAGCGTCATAGTGCGGGGAGATGTTCTCGATTTCATAATCTCTATCGTCAAGTCAGCCGGACTACGACCCAAAGGAGTCACGGTCGTCCCTATTGCGCTGTGGGACTATGACAATGCCGTAAACCCTCAAAAACCTGAAGTCGTTACAAGTTATGTAGATATGGGGGCAGAGCGTACCCGCATTTATTTTGTCTGTGATGGGCGCATCCTGTTTTCCCGGGAAATTCCTAACGGCGGTAAAAACCTGACAGCATGCCTGGTTGGAGAATATGAGTTGGAAAATGGGAAAACCGCCATCATTGATGAAGTACGTGCCGAGCAAATCAAAAAAATATTTGGCTATCCCGCCGAAGACAGCGATGGAAAAACGGAAGAAGGGGTGCCTTTAAAACTGATTCGGGAACGGCTGGAGCCCATCTTAATCAAACAGGCCACCGAGATGGACCGATCCATCGAATATTTTAAAAACCAATACCGCAAAGACTCAGTGGACCGCCTGATCCTTTCAGGTGGAGGAGTGGGGCTACGTGGGCTGTATCAGTTTTTAAAAGAAACTCTGGATTTGGAAATCGACCGTTGTAACGTTTTCATGCAAGCCTCCGTTCAGGATGACTCGATCTCCAAGGAAGACATGAAATTGTATGGGCCCAGCCTGACAGTTGCGGCAGGGCTGGCATTGGGGCAATGCGACAAAATTAATGTCTTGCCGGAAAAATACCGTCCCTCCCTCAAGAAAACCCTGATCAAACTGGCTCCCTTGGCTGCTGTCCTCGTATTATTCGTTGCTTTATATGGCTACAGCTCGACCCTTCGATCTGAGGTTTCAAGTAAATATCAATTACTCAGCGACCAGAAAGTCGAGCTGACCAATTTGCAACTTCAAGTGCCCAAACTACAAGAACCCATTCAGGAGTTGAAGAGTCTCAACGAATCCAAGAAGGCATTGAACGAAGAAAAAAGTCAACTTCCTGGAAGTTCAACCTTTCCATTCAATTTCGAACTGGTTTTTTCAGAGCTCTCTCTTCTGGTTTCAAACGACACCTCTCTTTCACAAATCACTTATGCAGCAAAAGGCAGTGACGAAGCACAAGCTGAAAACGCAGACTTGACCCAGAACAGGGAACGGATAAAGATAAATGGAGAAATTTTCGGCGCAGGGCTGAAAGTACAAAGTTCCCTGCAAAAACTACTTCAGGACTTAAAAAATTCCCCCGTTTTCAGCGATATCAAACTTATCAAATCAAGTCCTTTGCCAAAAGGGCAATATAATAGCCCTGGAATCATGTTTCAACTTTACGTTTTTCCAGCACCCGACAATTCTGCATAAAAACCAAAGACTGAGTTTCAATTTATGGCGACAAAATCATCAATACCGGATCTTAAAAATCTTACCCTCCGGGAAATTGCAATTATAGTCGGGAGCTTGCTCTCTGCAATAGGCTATGGTTTTTTTCAGTTTGAGTACACCGTACAAACAAAAAAAATTAAACAACTCGAAAAACAGTCGACAGAAGTCCAAGCCTCCATTGGGGCCTTCCAGAAA
>JACKQG010006986.1_pt1 | contig 11609 bp, 12 predicted proteins | sample 8237621 | NCBI WGS metagenome assembly JACKQG01 (sample SAMN15677084, study PRJNA649215) | marine metagenome | biome: marine; feature: Black Sea; material: saline water; isolation source: suspended particulate matter (SPM) from the Black Sea western gyre | collected 2013-06-09/2013-06-10 | depth... | reverse complement strand
GCGTACGAGTTGCTTTGGTGTTGTCTCCGTGGCTGCGTTTCCACAAAGAGGAGTCATCATGTTCGGCAGGACGTTTCCGCTGGCGGGCACAGCTAGTGAGTCGATCGAGCGCTTACGAAACTGGGCTGACGGTCGGTGTCTCGACTCCGATGCACCTGGGATCTACTCGCGGCAAGGTAAATCGCCTCGCAAGTCTCGACGCAACATTCCACGCGATCCGTCGGTCAATTGATCGCCATGCAAGCGATGCGAGTCGCCTCTACAGCTCCTAACAGAAACGAGACTCACCCATGAGCAGCACGACACTTGATGAACCCATCGTTCGTCCTTCGACAGTGGAGGCTCCCAGGTATCTCCAACAACTGAACCCAGAGCTGTATAAGCAGCAATGCGCTCGAGTCGCGGCGAGGTTTGATGAGGCGGTCCGCCTGACCGAAGCGGCCTTCGTTGAGGAGTTTGCCAAACTGGTCAGTCACCTCACCGAGCGACTTGCTGGAGAAGAAGACGGCAAACCGAAGGTGTTTCGGGACTCGGCTGTGGGAAACCTGGCTCAGTTCTTCGAACGCTTTCACCAATTGAACATTCGCAGCAATGACCAACTGGATGAATTGGTCGAACAGGCTCAACACATCGTGCAGGGACGCAAACCGCAACAGCTTCGCGACAATAATACGTTGCGACGGTCTGTTGCTACTCAACTCACGGAGGTTCAGAACGCACTCGACGAATTGCTCGTCGATCGACCACGCCGCAACATCCTTCGTCGGCCTCAGTAAGTGGAGGTGCAGGATGGAGTTGGTTGTGAGTTCGCAAGGTGTCGTTCGCTGTCTGTATGAAGAGACGCTCTCGCTTGAGAGCCTGGGTACCTTGCGGATCATGCGTGCCTCCCATGTCGAGCCAGATTCGACGGGAAAGTGGTACGCAGATCTCGCGCCGGTCGATGGTCCCCGCCTGGGGCCGTTTGACCGGCGAAGTGAGGCGCTCAATTCAGAACACGACTGGATCGTCCAACATCGGCTGGCGTAATTGCCTCTTCGCTGATCGTCGGACCTGAAGTCGCTGTCTCTTCGTTACTGGCAGACAAATGCCGTGGCTCCCATTTCTTGGGAGCCGTTTTCGTTTCTTGTCCTCGCATGAGCATCAGAGAGATTCATGAAACAACGTGAACTGAACCGTGAAGTTGCAAAGGCCACAGGAGAAACTGTGGCGACGATCGACCAGTTGGGCTTTGTTCCGCTGGAAGCCATTCCTTACGAGCGGGATCGCGATCCGCTCGCGGCACGCGGCGAGCGACTAGTGCAAATTGCACCAACTGCGTCAAATTCGGGGTGAATCCGGGGCAATTTCAGTCATTTTCCGAATGGTCGCCACAGCCTTCAAACCCCTGAAAACACGGTGTTTTGTGCGTCTTTCATCGCACCAGCTTTAGATATCATCCGCCAGGATGAGGACGAGGTTCTTTGGCGGTTCGGCAGCAGCGGTCGCCGCCATCAAGAGTAGGGGGAGCAGTTGGAGAATAGTTTTCATGTTGTTCGTTGTAGATTGGGTGACTTGGTTGCAATTCATTTTTGGTCTCTCGGTCAACGAACCCTGGGTGTCATTGCGGGGATAATTCGATCCGGGGCTGTCTTGAGCATCTTGCCCATTCCTTTGTTGTGAGCGGTGATGACGATGATTAGATTCAATTCGTCGATCATCATGATGAACTGTCCACCTGCACCTCGACCGGATTTTACATCGTAGGTCTTCCCATCGACATCAACGTCGTGGCGCCACCAAAAGTATCCATATGACGTGTCTTGCGGATTTGTGTGGATTCGCGAGGTCGCTTTTTCGATAAAACGCGCCGGTATGAGTTGCTCGCCATCCCACTGGCCACCATTTTGAACAAGCATTCCAAACTTAATCATGTCACGCGACCTCATGCTGCTGCCGGCGGCTGATTTCGGCAGCCCGCTCACGTCATCTTGCCAACCGAAATTGGAAATCCCTAACGGCTGAAGCAATTCGTTGTTGATAAATTCCCGCGCTGTTCCGGGCGCGACGGTTTCAACAACATGCATCACGATTGACGGGTCTGAAGACTGGTACTTGTACTGCTTGGATTCCGAAGTGATCGGTGCCGTGTGTTCAAGGTAAGCTTGAATCTGACCTTGGCCATGTAGCGCGCCCGGTGACTTCCGAAGATCTTCGACCGTTGCTTTATCAATGCGAATCCCCGAGTGCATGTTTAGCGCATCGTTCAATGTGATCGTCTCACAGCCAGCAGCAATCTTGCTCCGATCAATCTCCTTGAGAAAGTCTAGCACCGGTCGATCCAGGTCGGACACCTTCAAATGACCCAATTGAATGGCGCGGCCCAGAGTCAATGCCGTGTACGACTTGGTAATCGACATCTGGTAGTGAGGATAGTTGACTCGTCCACGACGATAGTACGACTCAAAAATCAGGCGACCATCGTGGTGAATCAAAAGGCTATCGACTTCGCCATGTTGTCCCGCCGCAATCTCTCGTGCTAGGGCCAAGATCATCTCCTTGTTTCCGCTGTCCAATCCAAGTTCCCCCACTTCGATCCCGTCGGCCATATCCTCAGGAGCAAAGTCGATAAACGGTCGCTTGAGATCGGCAAGGTGTTGCTCTTTGGCGAACGAAACATCATCCGACGATAAATCCGCAACTTCCGGCGCGAGTCCGTTCGACTCGGTGATAGCAACAACGTCATCTGCCGACATCGGTTCGGCTGGCGACGGCTTTCCCGAAGAAGTGTGTTGTGCGGCACGCTTTGCCTGTCGAGCCTTTCGGCGTTCAGACAACTCGGCTTCGGTGAGTTCTCTTTTTGGTGCCCGCGGAGTGATTGGTTCTCGTGGCGGCTTGAATTCATCCGTCATGAAGCTCGACGCAGGCAGGCCCGCTGAGTTCACAAGACTGATGGCAGGATCAGGTGCCGGCTTGCGAAAGAGATACCGTACGTATTTCGGATTGCTGACTTGCAGACTGGTCACAAGGACCTGGTCGCCAACAATTCTTGCGTTTGCTGCGACATACTTGCCATCGTCGCCGGCCATTTCAAAGAAGTCGAGGCTTGAGTTGTCGCCGGTTGGATTGCTGAGCCCTCCCGCAACATAGTCGAAAGAAAGTTCAGCTGTGTTGCCGCGATACTCGACACTCTTCAATAATGGTCCCGAATAATGTAACTCCGATCTGCCGTAGTCTTTGGCCAGCGCCCAAAGAGCCAACCGCTCTCCCGCAACCTTTTTGTCATGAGGGTGCAGGCTGGGGCCGTGGTCGTAGAAGACCGCCATCCCGGTGTTCTGCGTTGTCTCAAGTGCGCGTCGCATGGAGTCTCGCAGCCACGGCCATTCGCCTGTAGCGTCCTGAGTTGGAACCTGAACGTAGTAGAAAGGAAACTTGCGGTGTGGTAGCCCGCCGCTACTAGCAAACAGTTGTCTCCAATTCTCGATCATGAAGGGCAAGAGCTGCAGGTATTCGTAGCCAGTTTGCGCTTTGGCATTACGTTCGCCTTGGTACCAGATCAGGCCTCGAAAACAGACCGGAACGATCGGTTCAATCTTGTCAGCGAACTGAACGCCAGGGTTACGGTTCTCCTGCACGTCGTTCCAACCCTGGGGGATGCCGAGCCGTTTTCGGATGACTTCGGAATCGTCTTTGGGAATCCAAGCTTGAATCGGTGTTCCGGAGTTGTATCGAAGAATCAGACCGATCGGCACATCAAGTTCTCGGTATAGCTTTTCGCCAAAGTAGAATCCGACGCGGGAGATCGTTCGCTGTGTCTTTTGATCGATTCCCGTCCAGCCGAGCCGAGTGGAGACTCGCATGCGGGTCAAGCCTTTTTCGAAATATTCTGGTTCGATGAATCGGTTCTTGTTCGAGTTAAACGAATCAGCCATGTTTGACTGGCCGCTACACAGCCAAACCTCGCCAACCAATACACCAGAAAGTTCGAGGCTATTCATTCCTTCAACAAACAACGGCTGTTCCCGATTGGATGTTGAGAGCGGATCTAACCTTACGATCCACTTGCCTTCCACATCTGCCTTCGTCCGTTTGACTTGCCCTGCAAACTTCACAGTCACATTTTCTCCGGCGTCATCGACGACTCGTCATCTCGCTGATCTCCCGGCATAGCCGTTGGATCTTCTTCTTTGACGGACGCGTGCCGATAAAAGCACGCCCCGTCTTCGGCGAGTAACAGCGGCCGATGGTATAACCCAGGAAGTCAAACGACTCGTCTGGCACTTTGCAGAGCTGCGTCTTGGTTTCGTTCACCGTCAGCTTCAACTGATCCATCATGTTCCGCATGACGTGCATGGCCTCGTCGGCCGTGCCGCGACAACAGATCACGAAATCGTCAGCATAGTTAACGATCTTGGCACCAAGACGTTGCTGGTGTCCCAACGTTTTCCAGCCCAGAATAAACCGACGCATGTAGAGATTTGAAAGCAGTGGCGAGATCGGAGCCGGGCACACGCCGCAGGTGGGTCGGTGGGCATCCCCGACGTTCGTCTTTGTTCCAGGTCGTTCGATGGCGACGTCCACGATTGTCAACTTCTTCCACCGGTGCTTCCAGCCACATCTTGATCAGACGTAACATGTGCTGATCGCTGATGCGACGTGACAACGACTTCAGGAGTTCTGAATGTGGGATCGAATCGAAGTAGCCGGACAAATCTGCGTCCACAACCTCCGTATGGCCAGTGTTGAGCAGTGAGTGGACTTGGCGAACCGCGTCCAATGCACTGCGTCCAGGCCGGTACGCGTGTTGCTCCGGTCGCAGGTCAGCCTCGAAGATCGGCTCCAAGACCAACACTGCCGCCATCATCACCACGCGGTCTTTGATCGTTGGGATACCCAACGGTCTCTGCTTGCCATCCGGTTTGGGAATATAAACTCGCTGCACCGGACTCGGACGATACGTCTTTGTCCTGAGTTCTTCCGCCAGTTCACCCAGCCACTTCTTCACACCGTATCGCTCAATGTCCTCGAACGTCTGACCATCGACGCCCGCCGCGCCGCCGTTAATCTGGCAGCGACGGTGAGCCATCCACAGCACGTCGTCTCGAAACACCTTGTCGTACAACGTATAGAAGCGAAACTCGGGTGATCCCTTCGCTTTCGCGTGCAACGCATCCTGCAGTTTCTGAACCTTGGGTAGAGTTGGTAGGCTCATCGCCAATCTCACAGCTCTCTGGTCACTTCGTGCGTTGACCTTGAACTAAGGCCCCTTCGCTCGACCGGCATTACCCGGCGTCATCACGACTACGGACCTATCCGCCACCTCGCACGGCCGAGCCTGCTCGTCACCGAGTTCTCGTTGAGGGTCACGCGCCCTCACCGCCGAGGCTTCCCGTGTTGCCTGTCGATTCTTCTTACACACATGCCATCGCCATTACCCCGGCGGGACCAGTCGAGACTTGTCGCTCGTTGCTCGACGGGCGGCGGCCTTCCCCATCGGTCCGGCAGGTCGGCTCCCGCATTGCGCGTTTCGAGGATGGCTCAGCGTTCACTCACGTTATGGCCTGCGTGTTTGCTGACTCCCTAAAGGAGCCTTTTCCAAAAGTGCTTCAGACCAAGTTGTTACCTCCTTGACCCGCTCCAGGTGCTTCCGGTTGGAGCGACAAGTAACCGGCCGGGATTCGCACCCGCTAGAATCAACACGCCTTTCACGGCACACTCACCGACGCGCCCAAGCGTGGGTAGCTAGACCGCTTTCGACGTACCAAATCGAAAGCACTTGGGGGAGTAATCCTGCGGATTTACGCCAAATAACCGCAACCCGCAGCCCAGTGCCGCATTAGACTTGGCGAAAAAAGATGTCCACGATTGCGCAGGTTGAGTGGTAACTGTAGGTGGTCGGCATGCCGCTTGAAAGGCGATTTCATGTTTCCACTTGAGCGTCGATCTGCGGCGGTCGGCCACTTTTACGAAAGTACTCGTTACGATGTAAACGTTTTTGACACGCCCCTGGTTGCTTGAAGATGGATGGTGCAGACGCAAAACGAGATCGTGTTTTGAAAACAGCGATGGATTGTCGCGCTGAATTGATCGCATACGCTCGTTCATTGATCGGCAATTACGCGGGAGCCGATGATGTCGTGCAGGACGCGATGCTCGTGGTCATGAAGAAGTTCGACCAATTCCAGGAAGGCACGTCGATGCTCGCTTGGTGTCGATCGATTGTGCGACTCGAAGTGCTGCGGTTAAGACAACAGAACCAGCGAGAATGGACTTTGGCCGAACGATTGCTGGATGATGCGATCGATGCAGCGTTCGACGAATTCCAAACCGAACGGCGACGGGACGATGCGGAGAATTCACGAGAAGCATTAGAGCGATGTCTTGAGCGAGTGCCGAAGCGAGGACAAGGGGTCCTCCAGGCGCGTTTCGCGGACGAACTGAGTTATCAACAGATCGGTGAGCGGCTCGGTATGACGATCGAGGCCGTGCGCAAGACGCTATTTCGACTCAAGAGACAAGTACGGTCGTGTGTAGAAACCAGCTTGAGGGCGGCACAATGAACGACAAGAACGATTGGGAAGAACTGGTCGACCGTCACTTGCGTGGCGAGTTGGACGGATCCGAGAAGGAACATCTCGCGGAACTGCTCGATAGCAATGCTTCCGCGCGAAGAGAGTTCGTTGAGCACGTGCAGTGGGATACCGAGTTCGCAGAGGCGCTGCACGAAAGTGGCTATTCGCCCCGCGATGCAGACATCGTGGCCGCAGAGCGAGCAAAGACAGATGGCCAGTGGGCATCGAAGCCCACATTCTTACGGTTGATGCTGGCCGCCGCCGCAGTGGTCATCGTTGTGCTTTCAGCAGGCTTGATTTACCAACGGGCTTATCCACAGGGAGGGATTCATGAAACCAACGTCATTGCCGCGCAACGTCGCGTTTCGGACGTGTCTATTGCCAGAATCACCGGCTTGAGTGGATCGCTGATCTGGACTGGCGACCGCGGGCAAATCGCTCGAGATGTGCGAGTCGGGACGGAACTGCCGGGCGGTACGATCGAAGGCATGGCGCCCGACTCGTGGTTCGAACTTCAGTTCAACGACGGTTCGACCGTGATGATTGCTGGTACTTCGATGCTGACGTTTGCCGATCCGGGACAAAAGGAATTGCGGTTGAGGGAAGGTATCTTTTCAGCCAAGGTCGTTCCGCAACCAAAAGGCAAGCCGATGTTGATCCACACACCGTCCACGTTGCTCGAGGTGCTGGGAACGCAATTCGACGTCGAAGCGAGCCTGGATTCCACCATGCTGAATGTCACGGAAGGCAAAGTTCGGGTGAGGCGGCTGAGCGACGGTCGCGAGGTCGACGTTCCGGCGAAGCATCGTGTGATTGCCGAGGGTGGCGGTGACCTGACGCCCCAGCCGGTTCCAGAATCGGTGAATCATTGGAAGAGTCAGCTGCACCTGCGGCCCGGATGCTATGGAACATGGTTGCCGGCAACGGAACTGCGGGCTGCTGCTCAGAAATCGATCCCCCTGGTACCTCGGGAAAACCCCAGTGTTACGCTGTATCTGCTGGGGATCCCAGTGTCCCGTAGCAATGGTCCACCGGTGGTTGTCAGGTCGAATTCCCAGTTCGTCGTCCGCGGGCGCCTTAACAAACCGGCCAAAGTTCATTTCGGCATCGCGGTGTCGGATGTCAATGGCGAATTCGCTGGAAAGTTCCGCGGGGACCTTGATCACCAGCAACCCATTTCCGAGCCAGACGAGGATGGTCAGTTTGAGGTCGTCTATCGAATCGGCGACTTTACACTCGATCCGTGCGTTCATGATCGGAAAGAGGAACTAGCTGGCGAACCCGACGGGCTGGTGCTCAACGGTGTTTGGGCCTTCACGAATCTTGGCGGCCCGTCGGGGCTGGAGGTCACCGAAATTGAATTAGTTCCACCCCGCCAGGGTCGCCCGACGCCTCAAATGCAAGAGTAACAGTTTGATGAAAGAAGTCATGACCCTATCGTCTGAAAGCTGCACGACAGCAGCCGACGGGGATCTCATTAGCTTTGTGGCTGGTCTCTTGTCGCAACATGGCGTTCATGTTTCTGTGAAAGAAGTCGCAGTCTCGAACCGCAGTGGTTATCAACTGGTTCGCTCCCGGCCCGAAGTGGCTATTTTGATCACGGCCTATGACCGAGATGAAACGCGTGATGTGTGCGAACAAGAGGATGACGAAGATGACCTCTCCACAAAGACGATAGCCCCCCAGATTCTCAAGGTGCAGCGACTACCTCACGTTCGCGAACGGCGAAATGAAGCTGCGGAAAGCACCAGGAAGAGAATCGAAGTCGCCCCTTTGGTTATTGATCAATCTCGACGAGTTTGCGCGTTGGGCGGACAGGAAGTTGATTTGACAACGGCCGAATTCGAGTTGCTATGGCTGCTGGCGATCCATGCGGGGAGCGTTGTCAGTCGCCATCGTCTGTATCAGGAACTACTTGGCTTGAAATACGATGGACTGGATCGGTCGATCGATTTGCGGGTTTCGCGTTTACGAAGAAAGCTGAAGGATGATCAAAATCGCGCAGAGTTAATCAAGTCGATTCATGGAGTCGGCTACCTTCTGGCGGCGCCAGATCAGAACGGAAACTCACACGAGTTTCGGCCACACGAAAATCACAGAAACTCTTGACGAGTTTCGCGACGTTAGAATCTTAACTGTTGCTCTGACAATCCAATAATTCCAACGGAGTTCGACCCAACGATGCGAAGATTAGCGCGACTCGCAGGCCTCTCGGCGATTGCTATCTTCGTCGCTCTCTTTCTATCGAACGAGCGGGCCTATGCCGCCGACTCGATCGACAGGCCGAACGTCCTGTTCATCGCCGTCGACGATCTGAATGACTGGGTTGGCTGCCTCGGCGGACATCCACAGGCGAAGACTCCAAACATCGACAAGCTTGCCCGCAAGGGGGTCCTCTTCGAGCAGGCCCATTGCGCCGCTCCACTCTGCAGCCCGTCGCGTACCGCGATCATGATGGGGCTCCGTCCATCGACGACCGGCATCTATGGCAATTTGAACTGGTTTCGCGACATGCCGCAGTACAAGGATTGGGTGACGCTCCCGCAGTACTTCCGTCAACATGGTTATCTCGCCTGGGGCGGCGGCAAACTTTATCATCAGGCCCATGGCAAGTTCTCCGATGCCGAGGCTTGGGATCACGTTTATTCGACGCGCACCGGCGCCGTCCCGCCGCCAAAACACGAACGCTACAAACACGGGCTACGCCCCAAATTCGAGTCGAATCCGATTCTCGCTCGCCTGATCGATTGGGGACCGACAGACCATCCCATTGAGGCCAATCCCGATTGGAAGACCGCTGACGGCGCTGCTCAGTTCCTTGGGCAAGATCACGACAAACCCTTTTTCCTTGGTTGTGGCATCTACCTGCCACATCTGCCCTGGTATGCCCCGAAGAAGTTCTTCGACCTGCATCCACTCGAAGACATCGAACTTCCCCCGCACAAAGTAGACGATTTCGATGACATCCCCGCCATTGGCAAACGCATGGGCGAACGTCACATCCAGCACATCCGTGAGAGCGGCAAATGGAAGGAAGCCGTCCAGGGTTGCCTCGCTTCCGACTCCTTCGCTGATGCCTGCGTCGGTCATGTACTCGATGCATTGGAAAAGAGTCGTTATCGCGACAACACCATCGTCGTCCTTTGGGGCGATCACGGCTATGACGTCGGCGAAAAGAAGATCGCCAAGTCGGCGCTCTGGGAACAGACGACCCGCACGCCGCTCATCATCTACGCACCGGGCAAATTGCCGTCCGGCATTCCGGCCAGTGGAAAGACCTGCAAGAGTCCGGTCGGTCTCGTCGACCTCTATCCAACGTTGCTTGAGTTATGCGGATTACCGGATCAACCACGACTCGATGGACGCAGCCTCGCGCCGCTCGTCAACGACCCGAACGCCGATTCGCCGTATCCAGCAATCATCACGCATTCGCCGCACTGGCTCGGTGTGAATCACGCGGTTCGCTCAAAGCGTCACCACTACATTCATTACTCCGATGGAGGCGAGGAGTTGTATGATATGCAGAATGACCCAAATCAGTGGCGCAATTTGGCAGGTAGTCCTGCGCACACGGATGTGAAAATCGAACTTCGAAAGTGGTTGCCCAAAACGAATGCTCGGCACTTCCGAGTTGAGTCCAAGTAAGTTTGGCACAAGAAACTAAGCGAGACCTTAATGCGATCAATCCTCCTACTCTGCTGCAGTTGCCTATTCCTGACTTCGCTGGCCGAAGCGGCGGCTGAGCGTCGCCCCAATGTCGTAATCCTGCTGGCTGACGATCTCGGCTCGAAAGACATCGGTTGTTACGGCGGCCCCGTGAAGACTCCGGCACTCGACGAACTGGCCGCGAAAGGCGTCCGTTTCACCGAATTTCATGCCGGGGCAGCGGTCTGTTCGCCATCGCGGGCAACGCTAATAACCGGGCGACAGCACCTGCGAACGGGCATCTACGGCGTCCTGCAGGATCACATGCACAACATGCATCTGCTTGAGCGAGAGGTGACGATCCCGGAACTGCTCCAGCAGGCCGGATATGGCACTGCGCACTTTGGCAAGTGGCACATCGGGATGACTTCGGGCAAACGTAAAAAACCGTCGCCCACCGAACACGGTTTTGATTACTGGTTCGGTCTGTCCAATGGCGCGCATCCCAGCCACAAGGATCCGGTCAACTTCCTTCGCAACGACAAGCGGGTCGGCCCGTTGAAAGGCTATTCGTGTCAGCTGATCGTGGATGATGCGATCCGTTGGTTGGATCAGAAAGAGCATCCGGACCAACCGTTCTTTCTGAACCTCTGGTTCAATGAGCCCCATGCCAAACTCGCGGCGCCCGCGGAAATCGTGTCGCTCTACGGAGACCTCAAAGACGAAGCCGCCATCTATTCCGCAACGGTCGACAATACCGATCGAGCTATCGGACGCCTCGTTGCCAAGCTCAGGGCGATGGGCCAACTCGACAATACGCTAATCATCTATTCGTCGGACCACGGCAGTTATCGAGCGGATCGCAATGGAGGACTGAAAGGCAACAAGGGATCGAACTTTCAAGGCGGTCTGCGTTCGCCCGGGATCTTCTTCTGGCCGGATGGTATTCGCGGCGGTCGAATTGAAGACACGGCTTCCGGCTCTGTCGATTTGCTGCCAACCATCTGCACTCTGACCGGCATTGATGAACCCGCGGGCGTCCATCTGGACGGCGCCGATCTCTCGCCTTTGTTGTTGGAGAAAGGGACGTTTAAACGCGATCAGCCCTTGCTCTGGCTTGCGCCGTCATCGGGACACCTGGCCACCTTGCGCGAAGGGTCCTATACATTGATGGGATATCGGGGTTATCAACTGCCATTTGATCACGTCAGGTTCAACGAAATCTTGCGAAAAATGGCTGAGCTGGCAGGCATCGATCCGTCACTCCCCAACCTTATCACGCGGGTGAGCAATACAACGTTCTCCAGCTCTGAATTCAGTCGCCTGAATGCCGAACGAGTGCGTTTGCAGACCTTCCAGGAAGCGTGGATTCCGGCGATCAAGGCCGGCGGGTTCAATCGTTTTGCGCTGTATGAC
>JACKQG010001168.1_pt2 | contig 11611 bp, 7 predicted proteins | sample 8237621 | NCBI WGS metagenome assembly JACKQG01 (sample SAMN15677084, study PRJNA649215) | marine metagenome | biome: marine; feature: Black Sea; material: saline water; isolation source: suspended particulate matter (SPM) from the Black Sea western gyre | collected 2013-06-09/2013-06-10 | depth... | reverse complement strand
AGCCACCGTAGCTCAGTTTGGTAGAGCAACTGATTCGTAATCAGTAGGTCAGCGGTTCGACTCCGCTCGGCGGCTCTTTTTAAAACAATAAAAGAAGCCCATTTTAAAAATGGGCTTCTTTTTATCTTGACATTCATAAATTATTTATTATATTATGATATACATTTTAGGTTCAGCTGCTTTTTTGAAAATTATTATTTTAAGATATCATATTTTTTATAGGAGGAAAATATGTCGAACCACACACGAAGAGATTTTCTGAAACTGTCCGGAGCCGCCGTTACTGCAAGTGCTTTTGGCGGACTGATCCAGGGTTGCGCAAAAAAAGATACGAATTCAAAAAAATGGGGTGGTTTTAAATATGCCATGTGCAACGAGAGTATGCGCGAGCTACCCTGGGAGCAGCAATGCGAAATTATTGCAGCAGCCGGTTATAAAGGTGTTGAGATCGCTTCATTTACTTTGGTGAAAGATGGAGTGTTGGAGTTAACGCAAGCTGACCGGAAAAGATTGTTAAAAGCAATGAAAGATAATGGACTCGAATGTGCCGGGTTGCATTGGCTGCTCGCGCCACCGCCCAAAGGTTTGCATTTTACAACACCGGATCAGGCAGTACGCAAAAAAACGGTTTCCTATCTTGATGCTTTGATTGATTTTTGTGCCGATTTAGAGGGGGAGATGATGATCTTTGGTTCTCCAAAACAGCGCAATACGCAGGGGATTTCAGTTGAAGAAGCAAAGAAGTATTTTGCCGAAGGTTTAGCAGCAGTGGCAAATCATGCCCAGCAGCGCGGCGTAAAAGTTCTCATCGAGCATCTTGATCACACGCAAACTGATGTCGTGAATACCTTGGCTGAAGCAAAAGCAATTGTTGATGAAGTAAATCATCCCTCAATTCAAATGATGTTTGATTTTCATAATACAGCTGATGAAACAGAACCATTCGATGTATTAATCAAACGATTTTATGATAGCTGCTGCCATGTCCATGTGCAGGAAATGGATGGGAAACACCTGGGAATGGGAAATGCTGTCAATGATTTTGTAAAAGCATTCCAATTTTTAAAAGACGTGGGCTATGATAGATGGATCTCTTTAGAAGTCTTTGATTTTACTCCGGGTGGTAAAGTTATTGGAGAAGAATCAATGAAAGTACTCAAACAAATTGAGGCAAAACTTACGTAGCAGGATGCTTGATTCTGGTTGCTGGTTCCTGGATGCTGGATGTTTGATGCAGGATTATTATTGAGCAATCGGAATGTTGTAGGTAATTGAGTTTTTGAATAATTGTTCAATTAATCCATTCCCCAATTACCTATTCTACTTATTACCTAATTAACCAATTACCCAGGATTTGCGCTGAATAATAGCTGAAAAACCAATTCCCTAAAACTCCTGAATCTAATGATTAATGTGAAACAATTAAAGCATGGCGGAGTTAAATTATTAAAATTATATCAACTTGGAGTTAGTATGTACAAAAGAATAATCATTTCATTTTTGCTTTTATTGATGATATTTTTTGTTTTGCCGGTTAATGCTGGGGAATCATCAGGAGAAGCTGGTTACCAATTTTTAAGAACCTATTCAGGCGCACGTCCTTCAGCAATGGCTGGCGCATTCATCTCATTTTCCGGTGATATTCATTCTGTTTATTTTAATCCCGCAGGGCTGGCTGAAATGAATGGGAGAGTCGCAAGCGCTACATATCTCAACCATATTTTGGATTTTCAATCCGGATTTATTGCTTATGCCATGCCATTAAAAAATTTAGGGAACATGGCGGTCAGTTTGAATTATATGAATTATGGCGAACTTGACGAAACAGACAGTCAAGGTAATGAATTGGGGACTTTCAGCGCGGGCAGCTTTTATCTTACATCAGCGTTGAGCAGAAAGCTTAATGACAATTTAATGGTTGGTGGTTCGGTAAAGTTTATTCATTCTTCAATTGCTACGTACAATTCCAGCGCAGTTGCAATGGATTTGGGGCTAATCTATCATGTCCCGTTCATCGAGGATTTTACTGTTGGTTTGGGAGTTTTTAATTTAGGGACTGCCCTGTCTGCATTTGTGGATACGAAGGACCCGTTGCCATTAAATTTTGTTTTTGGTTTTTCAAAACCGTTAGAACATTTACCGTTGGAATATTGCGTGTCAATTAATAAATATATTGATGATGATGTTCAGGTAAATGTCGGTGGAGAATTTACAATTTCAAAAGAGATATATTTGAGATTGGGTTACAATTCTTTGGGTCGTAATCAGAAGATTGGCGGAGGAGGCGATCAGTTTGCAGGCGTTTCTGCCGGGTTTGGTTTTGAGTGGCAGAAATATTATCTCGACTATAGTTTGTCTTCTTACGGTGCGATTGGATATTTGAATCGATTGAGTTTTTCTTATAAATTTTAATAGACATGAATTCCTTTCTCAGCGAAGAATATAAAAAAATCTTGGTGACCTAATTTTTTCGAGGTTGTTTTTTCTACTTCAGATCCATTGATGTTTGCTGAAATTATCTTTTTATTATACACTGCGACCCATTGGTTCGGAAATTGTTTTGAAATTTCAGCGAAATGTTTATGAGCCCACTCTCTATCCGATAAGAATCGTTTTTTAGGACGCGCTGGTAACTGAAATGAAGTATTATTCATTTTTACAACTTTCATAAATTTATTAATTAAGTTATAGTTAAATTCGATTATATTTTAAGAAATTAAAATATAAAATGCAACTAGAATATTGAAACTCATTCAAATTATTAGATATCATTAACAATCTCTCTCAATATCTTCTCCAATTCAACTTGTATTTTTGCTGTTTCTCTATTCCCCTTTTTACGAATCACCGAAAAGAGCCTATTGAGTTCTTTCCTCTGCATGCTTTCCAAATTTTTCACCAGCCGTTGCTCATTGCTTTCCGATTGAAGAGAAATTTTTTTTCGGCGGCTATGGGCAAGATCGCGAATATTCAAATAATGAAGCAGGGCCCGGTCCAATAAAATCCAGGGAAAATTGGGATTTTTATGCGGACCGATACGAATAATTTTACTTCCCTGCAGCATTTCTATGATATTATCAATTGAAACAAACCGTCTGGTTGAAAAATAAAGAACAGATGCTGCGCCTACTGATCCTCCTAAAAGGGTCCCCATCATAAATGATGCGCCGCCAACCGCGGCATCCAAAATCCCGCCAGCAGTTGCCCCGGCAACCGCGCCAAGGGCAATTAATTGTTTCGGTGTAAGTCCAAGTACATTCCAGGTAGATTTTGCAAACAGGTCCTGTTCATAAACTGGTACAGCCAATTCATCTTCATCTATTTGAATTTTTAAATGCTGGTAAAGATGTTCGATTGCCCTTCGTGCTTTTCGTTCCCGACTGCGAAGATAATCATGAAAACGGGCTTCGATTTTGTATTTTTGAAACGCTGGGTCTTCATTTTTGCCAATAGTTATTTCTTGCTGGTATGTCAACTCATCGATTAACAGGTTAGCAAAAATGTTCGCAGTTACGCGTTGCCTCCGTTCCCACTCTGATTTCAGGTGATTGATGGAAACATTGATGCTCTCCCGCCACGATTCATGAAGTTCGCGAAATGCTTCAAGTAACCTAATACGATCAACAAACCTGACATGGTGAGCATTAAAGCTTCGCACGACACTAAAATATTGATCCAGAGCAGGTCGCCACTCATCCGAAAAATCGTTTTCCCCGATTTTGTTTATCAATGCCATCCTTGGTTGACCTGTCCAACGTAAAATTTCCATCTCTGCCTCGTAGTTTTTCCGAAACGACCGGGCGCCATCAACAACATAAAGAATTCCGGCACCATTTAAAATTGGAGTTAATAAACGATATTCATCGACAAACTCATCACTGTTTTGAAAAGTCCGAACAAATTTCGAAACGACTTCGCGACGATTGGTAACAGAATCTTCATGCGCTCTTAACCATGCTAATGCTCGTGGTGCTTCCCGGAATCCCGGTGTATCGATGAGGATCATTAAAGTTTTACCATCAATGCGGAAAGGGAACTCCTGGCAGTATTTGGTTGATCCTGGTTTTGAATCAATAATAACAGAATCATCCTCCGAGAGAGTCGAAACAATACTTGATTTCCCTTTGTTAACTCTTCCGATGATGGTAAATTTAGGTACGTCGATACTCATGATTCCTCCACCATTGACTCAATGCGAAGATAGGGATCAGCCAAAGTTGCCAGTTCTTTTTTCCAAGACCGGAAATCTTCAAGTAAAGGTGACTTCCTGTTTTGTTTGGAATCCGCATAAACCAATCCGACAATAATTTGCCTGTCCAAAGATGTGACTTGACGAAGCTTTTTTAAAAAATATAGAATGGAAGTTGGCGCTTCCCAGGCCTCAGCGATAATTAAAATGGGATCATTCTTTTTTTGTCCTTCTACAAAATTTAAGGCAGCAACATCTGATGAGTTATAATCGAGACTGCCTGCTTCCAATTTATTTTTAATATTCCAGTTAAAACGATCCCTGATTAATTTTGTACATTCAGCATCCGGAATTTCCAAATCACCCCATTTTATCGCGGTGCAATTTTTTGATGTTATTTTGAAATTCGGTTTGAATCCATTTGAAAATGAATCGTCAGTAATTGTTTTATCCGGTTTAATCGCTCCCGTTTCAAGGAGAGGGCGGGTGAGCCTGTCAAAAAGGGATTCAAAATCCGCCGAGTTCATTGGAAGTTTGGATAAAGTAATTTTTAATTTTAATTTTGCAAAGCTGAACAGAATAATTCGTGGTAACAAACCATAAAAAGTTAACGCTAATATTAGGAATAACCACCAGCCTCCGACAGCGGCTGCCTGAGATAAATCGGGATTTGCAGGAGTAACAATGTACTCTCCATTTAGACGAAAGTAACGGCTTGTTTCCACCAGGTCCATTGAAGGTAAACCATCCGGATAGAGAGCAGACCAGGGGAATGCAATCAGGCTAACGATTCTATGAAAAGCTGCAGAACTGATTTGCAAGGTAGTGTTCCAGGCGAATGCCAGGTCTGAAAAAGTGATTAAATACAAACAGGTGATTAATGCTCCAAAATTAAAAGCCAGGCTGAATCGCTGTGTTAAACTAATTACGAGCCATTTTTCAACAGTGGAATATAGTTTCTGTCGAATTTTCAATTGCTGCAGATCAGAGAATAATTTGGAGAATTTATTCTTTGGCAGGTGACTGAAAATTTTTCCGGTCAAACGGCTAAACAGATAATTTAATTCTCGGATGAAATTATAAAAATTACCATTTCCAGGTAAAATTTTTTTAAGAAATGCTGGCAGCAGATTTGTTAGAAAAAAAAGGATAGTGAGTAGTTGAACTCCGACAAAAATCGCCAAAAAATGAATTAAATTTACCGGGCTGGAACCGTCGTAAGCGAGAACGGTAGCAACAGTTGTTCCGCCCATCAACAAGCCAAAGAAAACCAAAAAAAAACCGAACCAGCGAAAACCTGTTTCAAATAATAATCCGGGAGAATATAAATCACCAGTCCGAACACGTTTTAACCAGGCTAATAATAATTTATTTTTATCCTTGCCTAAATTTTCCAGTTCAAGTCCGATTTTACGATCACGTTTTCGAAGTTCGCCCGGATCAATATCGTCATCTTTTAAAATCTGACATTCGATGTCTATTAACTCTGCGAGTTTCAATTAGCTTCTCCAATCTTAATTTGTATTAATATACAAAAAGATTTCACTCACCAAATCCCATCCTGCAAATATTTATCCATCGCAGCAGCAGCTTTTCTTCCAGCGCCCATTGCCAAAATAACAGTGGCTGCTCCGGTAACAATGTCGCCACCAGCGAATACACCTTTTACACTTGTTTTGCCATCTTCTTCATTTGCTTTAATGTTTCCCCATTTGGTAAGTTCCAAATCCGGCATGCTCTGGGTTAATAATGGATTTGCTCCCTGACCGATTGCCACTACAGCAACTTCGCAATCGAGGATAAATTCAGAACCCGGGACAGGGACTGGGCGTCTTCTGCCAGAATCATCCGGTTCACCCAATTCCATCTTAATACATTCCATCCCTTTGAGCCAACCGTTTTCATCGCCGATAAAACGTACCGGATTGTTTAATAAATGGAACTCAATTCCTTCTTCTTCAGCATGCTCAACTTCTTCTTCCCTGGCAGGTAATTCAGTTCTTGAACGGCGATAAACCAGATAGACATGTTCACTGCCCAGCCGTTTTGCTACCCTGGCACCATCCATCGCTACATTGCCACCACCGATTATTGCCACGCGGTCGGCTAACCGGACCGGTGTGTCATATTCCGGAAACAGGTAGGATTTCATCAAATTATTCCGGGTGAGAAATTCATTGGCTGAATAAATACCGTTAAGATTTTCTCCGGGAATGCCAAGGAAGTAGGGCAATCCAGCGCCAGTGCCGATAAACACAGCATCAAAGCCTTCTTTTAACAGGTCATCCATATTTTTTGTTTGACCAATTATGGTGTTTTCTTTTATCTCAACTCCCAATTTTCGCACATAATCAATTTCAGTCTGAACAATACTTTTGGGAAGTCGAAATTCTGGAATTCCGTAAACGAGCACCCCGCCTGCTTTATGGAGCGCTTCAAAAATTGTAACCTTGTGTCCCTTTTTTGCTAAATCACCGGCAACTGCTAATCCTGCTGGACCTGCACCGATAACTGCCACTTTTTTGCCTGTTGAAGCAGGCGGTTTAGGTACGGTAATTTCACCCTGTTCAAATTCATAATCAGCAGCAAACCGTTCCAGCCGTCCAATGGCAATGGGTTGACCTTTCTTTTCTAATACACAAACTATTTCACATTGCTCTTCTTGCGGGCAAACTCTTCCGCACACGGCTGGCAAACTGTTGGTTTCTTTAATCCTGTGAATAGCCCCCATAAAATCCCCATCTTTTATTTTTTTGATGAATCCGGGGATATCAATATTGACTGGGCAGCCTGCTACGCAGGGCTGTTTTTTACACTGGAGACAACGGGCAGCTTCACGGCGAGCTTGTTCGCGCGAATAGCCCAGCGCCACTTCATTAAAATTTTGAATTCTAATTTTAGGATCCTGGAGAGGCATGGGTTCGCGCGTTTTCGATTTTTTAAGTTCTTCCGCAGCTTGATCTATTTTACATTGGTGATCCCATAAAGCGCGATGTTCTTCCCGTTCATACATCTGCTGTCGCATTGTGAGTTCTTTAAAATCGACTTTATGTGCATCAAACTCGGGGCCATCGACGCATACAAATTTTGTCTCACCTCCAATGGAAGCACGACAACCACCACACATTCCGGTACCGTCAACCATAATTGAATTCAAGCTGACGATTGTTTCCAAATTATATTCACGAGTAACATCGCTTACTGCTTTCATCATAACAACCGGGCCAATGGCAATTACACGGTTAATTTTCACTTTATCTTCAACAATAAGTTTTTTCAAAACATCAGTAACAAAACCATGGTGTCCGTAAGATCCGTCATCTGTGGTTGCATAAAGTTGATTACTGTTTGCGTTCATTTCATCTTCCAAAATCAGCATTTCATGGTTTCGTGCGCCAATGATCGAAATAATGTTATTACCTGCTTCATAAAGGGCTTTGGCAATTGGCAGTACCGGAGCCACGCCAACCCCGCCTCCAATGCACACCACTGTTCCAAAATTCTTTATTTCACTTTTATGACCCAGGGGACCCACTACATCCAAAATAACATCACCCTGTTTAAAGGCGCCTAATTTGCGTGTCCCAACACCAACAACCTGAATGATCACAGTAATCAATCCCTTTTCACGATCATATTCAGCGACCGTCAATGGAATTCTTTCAGCATAATCATCTGCCCTTAACACGACAAATTGCCCGGCATGAACTTTATTGGCAATATCAGGTGTGTACAATTTGTATAGAATAAGCGAGGGCGCTAACTCGCGCTTTTCAACTATTTCATTTGTTTTGTAATTATTGTTCACCTTTTTCCCTCTTCTTTGTTTATTCAATCTATTATTGATTTTAGTTCAAATATTGAAAATTTTATAAATGAATCCAGTCTAAAAAGATTCAAACCACTAATTCCACGAATTTTCACTAATTGACTTTATTGAAATTAGAAATATTTTAATTTGTGTAATTAGTGTAATTCGTGGTTTTTATGTTGGACTCATAAATTCAAAATTCAATTATCTCTTTTTCGATTTGACTATAAATTTTTTCTATCTGTTTTTGCAATTTAATTGTATTGCTGATTGCAGTGACAATCCGACTGTATTGACGTGGATCTTCCATTATTCGTCCTTTGCGGTCTTTGAGAAATTTGTGTAAAACCTGGTAACCACCGATGTGGTAATTCCATAACTCTGGTGTAATGCCGTCGAAATATTTATCTTTACTGATGTAAACGATGTTCACTTTTTCATCGTATTTTATTTTTTCGATGTGGTCGTTGTCTCCGCTGCCATGGTATATGGAAATCGGATTGTTGAGCGCTTCGCTTTTGAGCAGATGAAGGTCAGCAAGCTGTTTTCCATAAACTGCAACTTTTTTGAAAATTTTGTGGTTAGTAGTAAACGGCACGCGTGGGAAATCAATTTTCAGGAACTCCGCATATTTTGTGCGATAGGTGTTACTATAAAAAATGCCATAGATGTAATAAAGAATTTCTTCTGCGGCTGGCTTTTCACCATATTTAATTTCCAATTTTTCATAAATTTTCGGTTCAATATTGGGTTTTCGAGTGATATATTCGGCTTGAGGTTCAAATACCATCATCATGTTTGCGCCGGGTTTGGGATTGTTTTTCTCTTTGTCGGGATAAAGGTAGAGGGGAGCCTGCTGAATAATTCCTTTGCTACTGAAGAACATTCGATTATCTACCATAAATTCGCTGACCCAAAAATGCGTATAAGGAAAATTGCCAGAAAATTGACGCATGAAGCATATAGAAATATTATCCCCTTCGAGCATGTGGCGCATAACATCCCTTCTTGTTCTAAACACGATATTATCATGGTAAAAAATATGTCTCACATCAAAAGGTCTGTACAATATTTTTTTAAAATATTTTTCCCAATCTTGAACTTTATTGAATATTTTTCTTTGCTCGTGAATTTTCCATTGGTAATTATCATTAACTTTAAATGTTTTTTTAATAATTTCATCATCTAATGATAAATTCCTAAACATCAAAATTTTATTTTTTAATGAGTTTTTATCGAAATCAATTGACAAATCATCCCTTGCTGTAACAATTCCAGTAACATTCACCGGGAATATCTCATTTATCTTTTTCCATTTCAAATAATTCTGAATATTTTTAGTGTCTCTCGGAATAAAGAAATACCACGGCGATTTCGGTTTTAACCTGGCATAATTTTTCTTATTAAAATCGTTTTCAAAAAGCCACTGGTATTTTTCTTTCCGCAAACCGTAAAGATCTTTATGAAAAACCTTGCAACCTTTTTTGTTGTTTTGTTTTACAAAAATAGCAATAGCAACACCCTGACGAATGTCGAATACGTTTTCATCCTTGCCGCCTTCAGGTGTGGTTTCTTTTTTAAGCGAGTTGCCGTGCAAATCCATGATGTAAATTTCGTTAAACGTTTCGCTCAAACTTTGCCGCATGCCGCGGAAGGTAGGATTATCTAAATAACTGTGGTTTGTAATCATCCCCGCAATCCCAAAACCAGCTTTTTCAATCTTCCATTGGGCAAAGCGTAGAAATTTTACGTAATCGTCTTGCAGCCAAAGTTTCTTTTCTCCCAGCGGTTTGCCGTCCATTTTATAATAACTTTGTGCGCCGTCAATGTCTTCTTTTAAAAGTCGTTCCGTCCATTCGTTAATATTAGCGGAGATGCCGCTGTAAGGCGGATTACCTAAAATAACCAGAATGGGCTGTTCTTTTTTAACCTTGCCGGCAAGATGGCTTTCTTCACTCAGGGAACTTAAACCAGGAATATTTATTTGTTCAAGTTCTTCCATCTCCAAAGTATTGGTGAGGTAAAGATTAAAGCGTTCGTCGTCAGCAAGCCGATAGCCGAGCTCTTCAAAAAGAAAACTCATCTTCAAATGACCGATGGCATAAGGCGCCATCATCAACTCAAACGCATAAAAGTTGGGCAGTATCTGTTTTTTGATAAAATTATACTTACCACCATCGCCATATTTTTGAGTGAATTCAGACACAGCGATTTTAAGAGCCTCGGCTGGAAAAGTTAAAGTTCCGGCAGCAGGGTCCAAAAGGGTAATGTTTTCACTTGCCAATCCATCGGGCAGATCGAAATGCGTTTTTAGTAAATCATGCAGTGACTTTACGATATAACTAACAACCGGTTCGGGTGTGTAGTAAACCCCGCGTCGTTCTCGAATGGTTGGATTGTAAGCAGTTAAAAATGTTTCGTAAAAATGAATGATCGGGTCTTTGCCTTTACCTTCACGGAAATAGGTTTGCAAAATGCTTTTTACATCAGTAACTTGTAAAACTTCTGAAATATCATCAACAATAATCTGCAAAGGTTTTGGCGATTCGCCCAATGAAATAAATTGAAACACATCCTTCAATATTCCAATGGTATTTGGAATGTATGTAAAAGCCAATTTTCGATTAAAGTCCTCATCGGCTCTGGTTCTGGCTGCAAACAAGCCATAAGTAATGGTTTGCGCATAAAGATCGGCAAACTGTTTTTCGGTCAGAGTTCCGATGAGATATTTTTTGAACGCTTCATAAAAACCTAAAATTGCTTTTTGTTTTTTATTTTCTTCCCTGGCAAGTTCAATACTGATAATCTCATCACGCAAAAAACGGGTTCGTTTGGCAAGTTCCAAAGCAAGCGCTTTTGATGTTCTGATTGAAGGGAGCGAGAAGGAAAAAAATTTATTCAGCAATTCATAAAAATCTTTTTCGTTTTCAACCGGCGGTGCAGTTTGAAGTTTGCGGGCAATGGCAGAACGCCCGATAAAAACCTTGTCTATTAACTCTCCATCGCGATAAAGACGAAACTCATAAAAATTAGTTAAAATCACATTGGGAAATGTGGAACAGTAGCGTCTGAGTTGTTCAGATTCCTCAATATAATCAAGGTTGGTTACTGACGGATCTTTTGCTTCGATATACCCGGTGATATGATTATTGCCGTCCCATACACGAAAATCAGGATTGCCGGCTTCAGTCTTTTTGGGAAGAATAGTTATGTCTGGTTTTTTGATCTTGAAATCTTTGGTGTAAGATAAAAGCAAATCTTTAAGGTGAGCGTAATAACTTTCCTCGCGCGCATCACCTTTGTTTAAAGTGGCTTGTAGATATTTTAGATATTTTTTTAACATTTATAAATTATTTTATGAGTATTTTATATTATGTTTAACTTAGTGCTTCGAAACTGCAAAAAAATTAACCACAAAGGACACAAAGTTTGCACAAAGTTCACAAAGTTAAATATATTATTTCTTTATATTTTCTTTGTGTGCTTTGTGCCTCCTTTGTGAACTTTGTGTTTAAATCTTTTGTATAAAGAAACGAAAATTTAATTACTTGTTACGCACAAACACTAATTCACCTTAACCGGAAAAGTAATTGTAAAAGTAGTTCCTTTAT
>JACKQG010006985.1_pt1 | contig 11612 bp, 10 predicted proteins | sample 8237621 | NCBI WGS metagenome assembly JACKQG01 (sample SAMN15677084, study PRJNA649215) | marine metagenome | biome: marine; feature: Black Sea; material: saline water; isolation source: suspended particulate matter (SPM) from the Black Sea western gyre | collected 2013-06-09/2013-06-10 | depth... | reverse complement strand
AAAATCAAATAATTTTTGACTAAAAATAAGAGAAATAACAAACAAGGTAGCACTGGCAGTTCTTATCATAAGAATACAAGAAGGTAAAATTTTAGGAATGCTGTGTATTCCAGAGATAGAGCCAATTTGGTTTTTAATTTGAAGCAATACATCCAAAGAAAAAACTATCAGTTGCTCCAATCTTATACTTTTGAGATGAGAGTTATCCATCTCATCAAAATCAGTAACAAGATATTGATTTAAATTTTTTAAATCAGTTCTTTGTTTTTCGAGAACATCAATAATGCCAGTAAGTAAATTAATTGAATAGTCTAATCTAGGTACAAGAGTCACAGAATGAGAAATATTTTCAAATTCTAACGTATCAATACTACATTTTACTAACATACTATATTGTTAAAGCATATTTTGTATTTGAGGGCAGTGTAACAATTATTTTAGTAACCATAGTCACACCTACCAAGGGATACAATTTTAAAAAAAATTAAGCATTTGTGTAAAGGAATTTAGCTCTCAATTTTACCTAATAAGAAATCAAGAAAAAGCATGGTAAATGAGCAAGTATTAACAGTCAGTTTAGAGGAATTTGGGCTCAGTAAATACGAATCTCAAGCATATGTAGCATTAATCTCCAAGGGGACCATTTCTGCAAGTGAATTGGCATATTATTCAGAAGTTCCAAGAACAAAAATTTATCCAACTTTATTAAAATTAGAAAATAAAAAATTAGCCATCATATCAAAAAGTAAGCCAATAATGTGTACTGCAATTTCACCAGAGGATGCATTTGACGGGGTAATTCACGAACAAATTAATAAAATTAATGCCATGAATACACTAGTATCTAATTTAAAAAAAACAAGTGAAGAAAGTAGAAAGTCAAGAGGATCAGAAGAAAAAAGATATTTTCACATCAGTGCAAACAAAGTTTTGACTCAACTTCAAACAATGATTGAAGGATCAAAATTGTCAGTCAAAATAATGACGGACCAAGGAGGATTTGGATTACTAGCTGAATGTAAAGAACAGCTTGTAGGGGTAATTCGTAGAAATCTAGATGTTAAAGTAATTATTCCATCAACACAAATTTGTTCAGAATCATATAGAGCAATTCCAGACGGGGTAGAAATTAAAACATCAGACATCACACAAAATTGTTTTATTTTTGATGAAACTGAATTATTAATGATAAATAATGACAACGGAAAAGGAGCAATATTTTCATCAACCGAAATATTAGGAGTTAACCAGGAGAAAGTGTTTTCAAATATTTGGAAAAATTCAATTAAAACAAAGGTAGTAGCAGATATGACAAAAGCAGATGCACAGGAAATTTATAAAATTATAAAAATCATTAATGAAACAGGTTTGATGCACATTCTAAACTCCACAAGGGAATCAAAAAAATTAGAAATAGACTTTCTAAAATTATTAGAAAAAAACGGAATGCAATTGAAATCAAAATCACTAGACGATGTTATTGAAATAATGGATGCAATTGTACAAATTACATGTTCAGGACATGTTAATTTTGAAGCAAATACAAAAAATATTACAATAGAATCAAAACTGAGTAACGGGTTTTCATTACCATGGGTTTCAATTTTAGAGACATATTTACAAAAACAGGGTTACAAAACAAGGACAGTATACCAAAATAATTCCAGTAAAGGGGAAAAAACACACATCAAAATAAGTAAAACCTAAAATCAGCCTCAAAAAATAACATTGTATTGATTGAAGAAAAATTAAAAACATTAGAAATCACACTTCCAACCCCTCCAACTCCAGCAGGATCATATGTTCCTGCAATAAAAACAGGTAATTTGCTATTCATTTCCGGACAAATTCCAATGGAAGACGGTAAAGTGATCTTTACAGGAAAAGTCACAAATGACAACATGGAAACAGCTAAAAAATCAGCAAAAATGTGTGCAATTAATCTATTAGCACAAATGAAAAGGGAATTAGGTAATTTAGATAAAGTTACAAAAATTGTCAGAATATCAGGATTTGTGAATTCAGATCCAGAGTTTTATCAGCATCCTAAAATAATTAATGCAGCATCAGATCTATTCTTTGAAATATTTGGAGATAAAGGAAAACATTCAAGAATTGCAGTAGGAGTTGCATGTTTGCCATTGAATTCAATGACCGAAATTGATGCAATAATTGAATTTTCAGAATAAGACCATAAATTTAAGATTTTTAAAAAAAAGACTAGAAAAAACAAATATTTGTTTGAATAGACAAGATAATTTTATTTAAAACAACAACACAAAAAATCTAAGGATAAAAATTGATGTTAAAAAAATATATTTTTAAAAATTTGTGGCTTCAAGTTGCAATATCTTTAATCATAGGAGTGTCAGTTGGATTGGTTTTAGGAGATGATGTAGGAGTAGGAGTAGAAGATGAAAGTCTTGATTTTGTAACATCATATCTCAAAATACCTGCAAGCATATTTCTAAGTCTAATTTACATGATCATAGTACCATTAATTTTTTCGTCAATTGTTGTAGCAATTAATTCGCTAGGAACTACAGAGAAACTAAAAACTCTAGGATTAGGGGTTGCATCTTATTTTGTAATTACTACAATAATTGCAATACTAGTAGCAGTATTTCTTGCATCACTGATATCTCCCGGAAATATTCTAGATATTTCTGCACTACAAGAATCATATAATCTTTCAGACAAGGATATAGAAATTGAACAGGGTTTTTCGTTAGATGATATTCCAAATGCAATATCAAACATAATTCCTAGAAACCCAATTACATCGTACCTTGAAGGGCAGATGCTAAGTATTCTGATATTTGCTTTGATCATAGGATTGTCAATGACAGCGATTCCAAAGGAATCATCTAAACCACTTTTAGACATACTCGAATCAGTTCAAAAAATAACATTGCACATTCTATTGTTTGCCATGAAAATTGTACCATTCGCAGTTTTTGGTTTAATTGTGGGCATGGTATCCAAAATAGGTTTAGAATCAATGGCAGGTTTGGGAATATACATGGTAACGGTTGTACTAGGTCTTGGAATTATGGTAATGGTGTATGTTTTAATTTTAAAGTTTGTGGCAAAAAGACCCATATCTTCAACATTCTCAAAATTTCGTAATCCACAAACTGTTTCTTTTTCAACAGCCAGTTCAATGGCAACAATGCCCGTCACATTAAAAACAGCAGAAGAAGATTTGAAAATAGACACAAGAGTTTCAAAATTTGTAATTCCGTTTGGAACTACTGTCAATATGGATGGGACTGCACTGTATCAAGTAATAGCTGTATTCTTTTTAGCACAACTCTTTTCAATTGAATTGAGTCCCCTTGCCATACTTGTAATCATCATAACTTCTCTCCTAGCATCTATTGGAACCCCCGCTGTGCCAGGAGCAGGTACAATCGTCTTATCCACAATACTCATCACAGTAGGCATACCTCCAGTTGGAATCTTATTGTTACTTTCAGTAGATAGAATTTTAGACATGGTTAGAACTATGGTCAATGTTACAGGAGATCTTACAGCATGTTGTGTTTTTCATAAAATAACTCAAAGTAAAGGTACTGAAAAAAAATAAAAATTATTTAATTTGTTTATTTAATTCAGTGATGAATTTCTTAATTTTTGGTTTTGGAACTACTGCACCACATGCTTTATCATGTCCGCCACCAGAACCTCCAAGACTAGTAGCTAAAAGATTGACAATTCTACCCAAGTGAACTTTACAATTATCAGAGCCTCTTACGGAAACAGCATAAATCCCATGATCAATTCTTTCTTTGTATGCAACTCCAACATTCTTTCCAGACAAACCCATTACAAAATTAACAGCGCCACTTGCACCAGAATCTAAAATTTCCATATGTCCAAGATTGCTCATTGTTTTCATTCCTTTTTTGACTTTAGCAATAATTTGAGATAATTTTTCTACTTGAATCTGTGCAAATTCAAAGGTATTTGGAATATCATGAGGGAATTTGGAATCAGCTAATTCCTCAACCAAGTATTGTAAGTAATCAGGTTCTCTTTGATGCCCAACAATGTTGTAAGTCATTACAGTTGCACTAATCAAAGCAAATTGCCTATCATAAATTTGAAGTAGTTTTGAACCTAGAGGTCTATCTTGCATGTAATCAGTAATGGCAGCGCATGCTGCAACAAATGAAGCATGATCTTGTAATTTTGATTTGTATGCGTTATAGACTTGAACAGTAGTACATTCGTTAATGTCGTGAATGACTTTAACTTTGAGTTTTTTTAGAGCAGTTACAACAGTTGGATCAATGTCATGATGATCAATGTAAGTTACAGAAATTTTATTTTTTCTAAGTCGACTCATAATATCAATAAACTCATCTTGTGTTTTTTTACTCAAACCTAAATCACAAATGAATAAAGATTTTAATTGTTCATCAGACACAACTTGGTTTAATGCTTCCATTTGACCAGGATAATCTACCAAAATAGAATCACCACCAAAAGCTTGTCGAATTAATGCAGCTGAACTAATTCCATCACAATCTTCTTTATGAGAAATACAAATAACTTTAGTTCGTTGTGATGTTGCTACTTTCTTAGTTGCTGGTTTTTTTGTTGCTACTTTCTTAGTTGCTGGTTTTTTTGTTGCTACTTTCTTAGTTGCTGGTTTTTTTGTTGCTACTTTCTTAGTTGCTGGTTTTTTTGTTGCTACTTTCTTAGTTGCTGGTTTTTTTGTTGCTACTTTCTTAGTTGCTGGTTTTTTTGTTGTTAATTTTTTAATAATTTTATTTTTAGATACTGCCAATATATCATCAAATACCAGATACCCTCATTTAAATGAAGAAAATAAAAATATAATTCTCAAAAAGATTTTTCGATATTGGGAGAAATTAAGGAATCAGAATTTAGATAAATATGATAAAATGACTCACCATCAAGTTGAGTTTGATAATCAATTTCTTGAATTTTTTCTAATTCTTCAGGAGAAGCATTTAAGACCAATTCATCTAATTGTCGTAAATTTTTACGCTCTTCAGCATTCATTGATTTTTAATTAAAAATTGAAATTTATGAACAAAAGTTGCCATATTAGACTAATTGGTAAATTTAGTAGACATAATTTTGGAAAAAACATAATAGAAGAATTTTGTTAGGCTCATTATGGAAACCAAGAATATAGGACTTAGAGGAATCGAGGTAGCAGATACCAAAATATCCAATATTGATGGTGGAAAAGGAAAATTAATTTATCGGGGATTTGATATCCTAGATCTTACAAAAAATTCAACTTTTGAAGAAACAGCATATTTACTAATTTATGATAATCTGCCAACGAAGAGTCAATTAAATGAATTTAATACAAAATTAATCGAAGCCAGAGAAATACCAAAACAAATGCAAAAAAATATGGAAAATTGGAGAAAGGACGCAGATCCTATGGATATGCTTCAAGCATTTGTGTCAGCACTTGCAGGATATTATGATGAAGAATTTTCCAGTAAAGAAGCAAGTTACGATAAAGCAATAAATCTAATTGCAAAAGTTCCAACTATAATTGCAAGTTGGCAAAGAATTAGAAACGGGTTAGAAGTAGTTAATCCAGATTCATCATTGAGTCACGCTGCAAATTTTCTATACATGATGTCAGGTGAAAAACCAGATGTCGAAGTTGAAAAAATATTTGACGTCTGTTTAATATTGCATGCAGATCATACATTCAACGCATCAACATTTACAGCTAGACAAGTGGCCTCAACAAGAGCACATATGTATTCAGCATCAAGTGCAGCAATCGGTGCACTCAGTGGAGAATTACACGGAGGTGCAAATACAGAAGTAATGAAAATGCTGTTAGAAATTTCTAAAATTGATGATGTGGATTCGTGGATAAAAGAGAAATTAATGCAAGGAGAAAAAATTATGGGAATGGGGCATGCAGTATACAAAACATATGATCCCAGAGCCCAAGTTTTAAAAGAATTATCAAGAGAATTAGCTGCAAAAAATAAAGAGTCATGGTTTGAGAGGACTGAAAAAATTGAAACTGCAACAATATCTGAAATGAAATTACAAAAGAACATGGACATTTATCCAAATGTGGATTTGTATAGTGCATCAATTTACTACATGCTAAAAATTCCAATGGACCTTAACACTCCAATTTTTGCAATTTCAAGAGTTGTAGGATGGGCAGCACATATCATTGAAGAAAAATTTGCAGAAGCTGCACCAAAAACAGCACTGTATAGACCAAAGGCGGTGTATGTAGGAAAATATTGCGGACCTGAGGGATGCGAATACAAAGAGTTAGACTTAAGAAAATAATTATTAATTTCTTGTACTAAGCCATTCTTTTGCCTTAGAATTAACATCATGTTTGTATAAAACTTCAAAAACCATATCATAAAATGTGATACCTTTTTGTTGCGCCTGATTGTCCAACCATTTTATTCCGTCAGATAATTCCGGATCATGTTCAGAAAATTCAACTAATTCATCAACCATTTTTGAAAAGAATGCCTGTGATTCGATCATATGTACACATTTTAAACGATGATCATAAACGGAGTATTCAAAAGATATAGACTAAAGAGAATTTTTTGGTTGACAAATGGAACATATTCTATACTTAGATGGCAATTCTACCAATATCTCATGGGTAATCCAAACAAATGAGACAGTAACATCTCAAACTAGAAAACATACGGAAAATCATAAAAATAAAACAACAAAAATACAATCAAAATATGTCGCATTGCATGTAGCGTTATTTTGGGGAATTGGAACGTTTATCATAAAAAATGAAGATGTCATAAAAATAAAATTAGATGAAAAAATAATGTATGAACAGTTAAAATTAAAAATAATGACAGATGATGATTTCATTAAAAATAAAATAAAATTTATTCAAATGTTCATAAAACAAAGAAAACTAAAAGTAGAATTTGAAATAATAAATTTAGAAAACAACTTGGCTACAAAAGAATTAGAATAAAAGAGATTAAGACCGAAAACGGGAAGTTACTCGGTGAGATCTCTTAATTGTAATTACAAATTTAATTAAAATGACAAACGATAAACCAATTATTGTTAAACAAGATTAACAACAGTCAATGTTAAATTACAGCGATCATATGAAAATTGCAAAAGATGTTTCAAATTAATGTAAATATTTCAAAAAAATCAAAAAACAGTTTCAAAAGTGAATTATTATACTCAATTTATTGGTATTAGTAAAAAACAAACGATTAGATTTATTTACTATCCATCTAGAAATTGATCAATTATGGCAAGTATAGACAAAATAGCAATTGTAGTTACTTTAGCAGTTGTATTAGTTGCAGTTGGAGTTGTAGCAATGGCAAGTTCATCAGATAACGCACCAACAACACCTACACAGCAAATGAATACAGATGCAGCAGACGCAAGAGCAGCAGAAGCAGCAGCACAAGCTAAAGCAGACGCAAGAGCAGAAGCAGCAGCAGACGCAAGAGCAGAAGCAGCAGCAGACGCAAGAGCAGAAGCAGCAGCAGACGCAAGAGCAGAAGCAGCAGCAGACGCAAGAGCAGAAGCAGCAGCAGACGCAAGAGCAGAAGCAGCAGCAGACGCAAGAGCAGAAGCAGACGCTAAAGCAGCAGCAGTACAAGCTAAAGCAGCAGCAGTACAAGCTAAAGCAGAAGTAGCAGCTAACGCAGGTCCACAAACACACATCGTGGAAACTGCAATGGGAAGTGGAGCACCAGGATGTGAAACATCTAATGCATGTTACCTACCACAAGACATCACCATCAGTACTGGAGATACAGTGCAATGGGATAACGTAGACAACGCAGCTCATACAGTAACAGGTGGAAGTCCAGCAGACGGTCCATCTGGAGTATTTGACAGCAGTCTACTAATGGCAGGACTGGATTATTCATTCACATTCAACGATGCAGGTAGTTACGATTACTTCTGTATGGTCCATCCTTGGATGGTCGGTAGTGTTACAGTTAACTAACCCAAAAAAAATTTTCCCTTTTTTCTATTTTATTTGATTTTTACGTATAGTTCGATTGTATGCAACACCAAACCTATGAGTTTCATCTCGAGCATATTGTAAAATTTTTAATGATTCTTTATGTTTAGGAATTACAATAGGATCCTTAGTTTTTGGAAGATAGACTTCCTCATTTTCTTTTGCCAAAGATATGCATGGTAGTTTTATTCCAAGAGATTCTAAAGATTTCAAAGCTGCAGTTAACTGTCCTTTGCCACCATCAATTAGAATCAGATCAGGCAATGTAGAATTTTCTTCAAGTAATCGATAATATCTTCTTTTGATAATTTCTCCAATCATTCCAAAATCATCCCTTCCAGTGATTGTTTTAATTTTGAATTTTCTATACCCAGATTTGTTTGGAATTCCACCTACAAAACTAGACATAGAACCAACAGCAAATTCAGCACCATGGTTAGAAATATCAAAACATTCAATGATGTTAGGGAGTGCGGGTAAATTTAGAATTTCTTGTAATTCAACTAATCCAGGGTTAGCACCTTTTGAATGAATTAATTGGATATTTTTTAAAATTAAATTCATAATATCATTTTTCTTACCTCTAGTGGGAGTCATAATTTTTACAGTAAATCCAGATTGTTCAGATAGTAACGATTCTAGTAATTCTTGATTTTCAGGAAGCTCATTGAGAATAATAAATTTTGGAATTTGATGCGTAGAATAATACTGATAAAGAAAATTTGAAAAAGAATTATCTCCAACTAAATCAAAAAAGAATTTGTCACTATCGCGAATTACCCCATTAATCATTCTAAAATTCATGATTGTTGCAGTTTGCTCTTGAATTCCAATACCAAAATATTCTTCATCAGAGTTTTTGACATATTCCATTTTTTGTTTGGTTTGAAGACTTCCAAGCCTAATCAGGGTGTCACGAATATCTTTTGCACGCTCAAATTGTTGAGATTCAGCAGCCTGATACATTTCATCTTCTAATTTTTTTGTAAAAATTTTAGTATCGTTTTTACCCTTAAGAACAGCCTCCAATTTATTTACATGATCAGGATATTTTTCTTCTGCACTCTTGAATTCACAAGGACCTTCACAGTTACCCAAATGATATTCAAGGCATACTTTTTTTGGAAGGGTTTTACAAATTCTTATTTGAAATGCTTTTCGTAAAGTTCCAATTGTAAGTAATTTTGAACTTCCCTGAGTAAAAGGACCATAGAATTTTCCTTTTCCTAAAAATTTGCCATCTCTTGTTCGTCGAGCAACTAATAATCTAGGATATTTTTCATCAGATAATCGTAAGTACGTGTATCGCTGTTGATCTTTTAATTCAATGTTAAATCGAGGTCTATATTTCTTAATCATGTTAGATTCTAAAAGAAAAGCTTCACTTTCATTATCAGTTAAAACAAATTCAATCTCAAAAATATTTTCAACTAATTTTTGAGTTTTATAATTTTGATTTTTATTAAAATAAGAACGAACACGGTTTTTCAAATTTTTTGCTTTTCCAATATAGATGATTTTTTTATCATAATCTTTCATTAAATAAATACCAGGGCTAGTAGGAATGATTATTTTAGAAATATCAAACGTCATTTTTCAATAATTTTTTTAAATATTTTCCAGTATAGCTTCCAGGTGATTTTGAAACATCAGTAGGAGTACCAAAAGTCACAATACGTCCCCCTTCATCCCCACCTTCAGGACCTAAATCGATTAACCAGTCTGAATTTTTGATGATATCCATATTATGCTCAATTACAACAACAGTATTTCCAAGATTTACTAATCGATTTAACACGTCCAATAATTTTTGAACGTCAGCAAAATGTAATCCAGTTGTAGGTTCATCAAGAATATACAGAGTTTTACCAGTCCCACGTTTAGATAATTCAGAAGCAAGTTTTACACGTTGAGCCTCACCACCAGACAATGTAGTGGATGATTGTCCAAGTTTGATATATCCTAAACCAACATCGTTAACAGTTTGTAGTTTTCTTTGAATTGAAGGAACATTTTCAAAAAAAGTTAACGCTTCGTAAACAGTCATTTGTAAAACATCAGAAACATTTTTTCCTTTGTATAACACAGATAATGTTTCAGAATTATATCTTTTTCCTTTACATTCATCACACTTTACATATACATCAGATAGAAATTGCATTTCAATTTTTTTAACACCGTCACCCTCACATGCAAAGCATCTTCCATCAGCAACATTAAAGGAAAATTGTCCTGGTTTGTATCCACGTTCTTTTGATAAAGCAGTGTTAGAATATAATTCTCGGATAGGAGTAAAAGCACCGATATAGGTTGCAGGGTTTGAACGGGGAGTTCTACCAATAGGAGATTGATCAATAGCAATTACTTTATCCACATCATCTAAACCAGAAATTTCTTTATGATCACCTGATCTAATATGAGTTTTAGAAAAATGATTTTCTAGGCTTTTGAGTAAAATGTCATTGATTAAAGTAGATTTTCCAGAACCAGATACGCCAGTTACAGATACAAAAAGTCCCAAAGGGATTTCAACATCAATGTTTTTTAAATTATTTTCAGATGCACCTTTGATAATTAATGAACCAACAGGTTTACGAATTTTATTTTTTAAAATAATTAAAGAATTATCTTTAAGATAAGTTCCAGTTACAGATTTAGTTGCCTGTAAAATTTTTTTAATTGTTCCTTCAAAAACTATATTTCCACCATGTATCCCAGCCCCAGGACCTAAATCAATTATCCAATCTGAATTTCGTATTAATTCCTCGTCATGCTCCACAACAATGACAGTATTACCAAGATTTCGTAGCTTATTTAGCGTTTTAATTAATCGCGCATTATCACGTTGATGTAATCCAATTGTAGGTTCATCAAGCACATACAAAACACCAGTAAGATTAGACCCAATTTGAGTAGCCAATCTAATTCTTTGAGATTCACCACCAGACAATGTAGAACTAAGTCGATTTAATGTAAGATAGTTTAGACCGACATTAATTAAAAACTCCAAGCGTTCTTTAATTTCCTTAAGGATGTCTCTTGCGATATGTTGCTCAGTTTCAGTTAATTTCAAATTAGAAAAAAAATCAAAACAATTAGTAATAGATAAATCACATACATCCATTATCCCCAAATCATTAATGGTAACGGCAAGAGATTCTGGTTTTAGTTTTTTGCCATCACATGTGGTACAATGAGTATCACGCATAAACTGTTTAAGCCATTCACGTTTAGATTCAGAATCAGTCTCTACAAAAACACGTTGAAGGTTAACAAGTACACCCTCAAATGCATTAGTATATTTCCATGAAGAATCTCCAGATTTAGAACTGTATTGAAAATCAATTAAATCAGAAGTACCATGTAAAATAATTTCAAAATGTTTTGGTTTTATTTTTTCAATGGGAGTCATTAAATCAAATCCAAATTTTTCACCAACAGTTCTCAATGCTTGTCTTCTGAATGCAGAAAACCTTCCACTCCAAGGAACAATCGCACCTTCTAAAATAGACTTAGATTTATCAGGAATTACCAGAGCAGGATCAAACTCCATTTTAACTCCCAATCCATTACATGTTTTACATAATCCAAAAGGAGAATTAAA